>Ga0310810_10006821_pt1 | contig 12949 bp, 8 predicted proteins | sample NCmetagenome_FD_207641 | JGI IMG/M metagenome (GOLD analysis project Ga0310810, IMG submission 207641) | Soil microbial communities from experimental microcosm in Duke University, North Carolina, United States - NC | ecosystem: Engineered > Artificial ecosystem > Soil microcosm > Unclassified ... | reverse complement strand
GCGTTCGAGCGGTGGGTGCTGCTCGCGCCGCGAGACGCCACGCCGTATCGCGAATACGCGCGTCTGCTGCTGGACGACGGCCGCTCCGCCAGCGCCGACACGGTACTGCAGCGTGCCCAGCGCGCGTTAGGCGGCACGCGCGACATCACGGTGGAGATGGCGCAGCTGCGCGCGGCCACGGGCCTCTGGGAGCTGTCGGCGCGGAGCTGGCGCGAGGCAATGGCCACGTCACCGTATCTGGATCAGGCAGCGGTGTTCTCGTTGTTCCCGACTCCGGACTCGTTGCGGGGGGCCGTGCGAGAAGTATTTCGTGCGCCGCCGGTGCAGGTCGAACCGCGCCGAGCGCTCGCGCTGCTCGAGCTCCGATGGAGCTCCGCCCGTGAGGGATGGGACGCGCTGCGAGTGTTGTCGCCGAGCGATGACGCGGCAAAAGCATGGTCCGAGTTCGGTGATGAAGCCGAGTCGTCCGGCGCGTGGCTCATCGCACGCGATGCGTTCGGTGCCGCCAACGCTCACAAGCCGTCGCGCGAGCTCGCCGTACGCGCCGCGAACGATGCGTTGAGTGGATCGGACGCGGCGTCAGCGATCAAACTGCTCGAGCCCTACGCCGACGCGACGGACTCCGAAAGTGTACGCACCGTGCTTCCGATACGCGTGCGCGCGCTGAGCGCACTCGGTCGCGCGTCGGAAGCGGAGGCGCTCATCGCCGCGAGCTCCCCACGAATCGATTCGCTCGCACGCGTGCGACTCGTGCGCATGGCGGCATGGGGTTGGGTTCGTGCAGGCGACCTTGCGAAGGCTCGCGCCGCCATGGGCACGACCCCGATGGGTGAAGACGAAGATCGCACGATGGGATGGATCTCGCTGTACGAGGGCGATCTCAAGTCGGCGCGGCGCATTCTCAAACGGTCCAGCGAGACCGACCCCGATCTCTTGCTCGCGCTGGCGTTGCTCGGGCGAACACGGGTCGACAGCGCGCCTGGCGTTGGCGCCGCGTTTCTCGCGCTCGCGCGCGCCGACACGGCGTCCGCCGCGACGAAGCTGGAAGCGGCAGCACCGGAAGTGCCGGATGCCGCGGCGCTCATATTGAGCGCGGCGGCACGGATCCTCGCCGCGCGGCACGATGAAGGCGGCGCCATCACGCTGTGGCAGCGGATCGTGAGCGACTACACATCCGCTCCCGAGGCGGCCGAGTCCGAGCTCGAGTGGGCGCGGACGCTTCGGCGGAAGGGCGATGCCGCCGCCGCGGTTCAACATCTCGAGCACATGATTCTCACGTATCCGCGAAGCGCGCTCGTGCCGCAGGCTCGGCGCGAGCTCGACCTCGCTCGCCAGAGCGTTCCATCGACATGACCCAACCCATCCTTCCCATCCGTCGATCGGCCGAGCGTGCCGCGACGCGCCTAACGCGAGCCGCTGCCTCGGCGATCGCCGTCATGATGCTCGCGATGTCGGCGTCGGTCGGTTCCGCGCAGAATCTGCTCATTCCGATGGACGACGCGCAGCAGAACCACCTCAAGGCGTACGGACTGACGTTCAATGCGCTCAAGGCGGGCAATCGGGCCGAGTGGTTCATCAATTATCGCGGCGGGTCGTTTCTCCTTCCCGACGCGCCCGAGCTTCGTCGAAAGGCGACGCTCGATGGCATCACGATCGAGCCGCTCGATGCCGGCCGCCTGTCGCAGATTCGCGCGGAGATCGCGAGCGGGAACATGGATGCCGTGACGCTCGAGAAGGCGCCGAAGATCGCGATCTACACGCCGCCGAAGTCTCCGCCGTGGGATGACGCGGTGACGCTCGCGCTGCGCTACGCCGGCATCGAGTACACGACGATATGGGACGACGAGGTCATGAACGGTGACCTCAAGAAATACGACTGGCTGCATCTCTTCCACGAGGACTTCACGGGGCAGCTCAACAAGCTATACCTCGGCTTCCGTGATGCGCCGTGGTTCGTCGAGCAGCGCGAGCGCAATCTGGACGCCGCGAAGCGGCTCGGGTTCGCAACGATTCCAGCGCTGAAGAAGGCCGTCGCCGAGCGCATTCGGCAGTACGTGGAGGGCGGTGGATTCCTGTTCGCGATGTGCGGCGCAACGGAGACGCTGGAGCTCGCGATCGCCGCGCATAACGCGGACATCGCGGCGGCGTACGCCGATGGCACGCCGATCGACGAGGATGTCGATGCGAAGATGGACTGGAAGCGCGCGATGGCGTTTCGCGACGTCCACGTGGAGCAGTCGCCGTTCACGAACTCGATGAGCGACATCGATGGCCATCAGGTGAACGTGCCCGCTCGGCGACAGCCGCTCGGTCAGTTCACGCTGTTCGCGTTCTCCGCGAAGTTCGACCCCGTCGCCACGATGCTCGTCCAGGATCATCGGACAGTGATTCCCGACTACTACGGCGTGACGACGAGCTTCAACAAGGCGGTGATCAAGCCTGGTGTGACGGTGCTCGCGTATGAAGAAGGCGCTCCGTGGGTGAAATACATCCACGGTGATTATGGCAAAGGCTCGTGGACGTTCCTCGGCGGCCACGATCCGGAGGACCCGCAGCACAACATCGGGAACGCGCCGACGGACCTCGCGCTGCACCCGACGTCACCGGGCTATCGTCTGATCCTCAACAACGTGCTGTTCCCGGCCGCCAAGAAGAAACCGCTCAAGACCTGAGACACGCCGCGCGTGGCGCATCGTGGCAGTCGTGCTGCCTGCGCCCGCGCGGTATTGTTCGGGCGTGCCGCCCACCGCAGTCTCCGAAGCCCGTCATTCCCGTCTCGCGTCGTCACCAGCCGCGGCCATGCGCGCGGCGATCCGACTCGCGGGCGGTCGCGAGGTGTGCTTCGTCTGTACGGCCGATGATGAGGGCGTGGTGCGCACCGCGCGCGTGGTGTCGCGCGGCGATATCGGCAGCGTGCTCGCGCTACCCGGTTTCGCCGAGCGCGGCGAGATGCTCGTGCACAACCATCCGTCGGGTGTGTTGGAGCCGTCTGGCGCCGACCTCGAGATCGCCGCTCGCATGCACGACGACGGCATCGGATTCGGCATCATCGACAACGACGCTCGCGACCTGTACGTCGTCGTCGAGATTCCGCGCCACGAACCGGACACGCTGCTCGAGACCTCGGCGATCGATAGCGATCTTGGCCCCGACGGCGCCATCGCGCGACTGCTGCCGAAGTACGAGGATCGACCGGCGCAGCGCGAGCTCGCGACGAAGATCGCGCAGCTCTACAACGATGGCGGCGTGGGGCTGCTCGAGGCGGGGACGGGGATCGGTAAATCGCTTGGTTACCTCATTCCGGCGCTGCGATGGGCAGCGGCGAACGGTGAGCGTACCGTGGTGTCCACGAACACGATCAATCTCCAGGAGCAGCTCGTCGGAAAGGACCTGCCGTTTCTGGCGCGAGCGCTCACCGACCAGCCGGTGCGATTCGCTCTCCTCAAGGGATGGCGCAACTATCTCTGCCGGCTGCGGCTCGAGCAGGCGGTGTCGACGGGCACGGCGCTGTTCGAGGACTCGTTAGGCAACGAGCTCGCCGCACTCGGCGCGTGGGCGGAGCGTACGACGGATGGGTCGTTGAGCGATCTCCCGGCGCCGCCGCGGTCGGAGGTGTGGGACGAGGTATCGGCCGAACCCGATCTGTGCACACGGGCGCGGTGCCAGTTCTACGACAAGTGCTTTCTGTTCGCGGCCCGTCGCAAGGCGGCGCAAGCCGACGTGATCGTGGTGAACCATCATCTGCTCATGTCGGATGTCGCGGTGCGTCGCGTCTCGCAGAACTGGGATGAGGCGGCGGTGCTGCCGGCATACTCGCGCCTCGTCGTCGACGAAGGGCATCACATGGAAGACGCCGCGGCCGCGCACCTCGGCGCGACGGTGACGCGGCGGTCGCTGCAGCGGCTGTTCGCGAGACTCGATCGAACAGGGAAGGGGATCCTTCCAGCCCTCATGGCGCGTCTCGCCGAGGGAAAGGATCTACTCAGCGCAGCGAGTCTCGACCTCGCCGCCACGCGACTGTCGCCATCCGTCGCCGCCGCGCGCGACCGTGCCGCGCTCGTGTTCGACCTGCTCTCGACGCTGCTCGATGAGAGCGGCGTGCCGGTGCTCCGACTGACCGACGACTTCGCGAAGCATCGCGTGTGGCGCGCGGGGCTCGACCTCGCGCTCGATGAGCTGCTCGCCGAGATCGAGCTGCTGCACGAAGGGCTGCGCGTCGTTCGCGAGCGGCTTGAGGTCGACCAGGCGCGGGCCGAGATGGTGGCCCCGTTGCTGAACGAGCTGCGTGGGGTCGCCCGGCGCATGCAGAACGCGGGCGATGCGCTGCGCCGCACGCTCAAGCCTAACGCCGACGCCGAGCCGTCGGTGCGGTGGATCGAGGTGCGCGGCAAGGAGCGGAACCTCGCCGTGACGTCGGTGCCGCTCGACCTCGCGCCGGTACTGCGCGAGGATCTCTTTCGGCGCGTGAAAACGGCGGTGATCACGAGCGCCACGCTCGCGGCCGAACAGCGGTTCGAGTTTCTCGCGCGACGCCTCGGTCTCGACGACCCCGAGCTCGCGCCGACGACGGCGCTCTATCCGTCGCCGTTCGATTTTCCGCGGCATGCCCGCCTCGCGATCCCGACGAATGCGCCGGCGCCTAACGTTGACGCGCCCGCGCACATCCAGTTCGTGGTCCGTGTGGTGCTCGATGTCGCGACCGCATCCGATGGCGGAATGTTCGTCCTGGCGACGAGTCACCGCGACGTGCGACTCGTGGCCGCAGAGCTGCGGGCGCGCGGCGTGGAGCGCCGCTGGCCGCTACTCGTGCACGGCGATGACGGACGCGACGCACTGCTCCGCCGGTTCCGCGACAGCGAACGCGCCGTTCTCGTTGGCACCGCCAGCTTCTGGGAAGGCGTCGACGTGCCAGGTCGGGCGCTTCGCGCGCTCGTGATCACGAAGCTTCCGTTCAAGGTGCCGAACGAGCCGGTCACGGCCGCGCATTGCGAGTCGATCGAGCGCCACGGCGGCGACGCGTTTCGGGAGTACATGTTGCCGCACGCGTCGCTTCGTCTCAAACAGGGGTTCGGCCGGCTGATTCGTACGGCGACCGACCGCGGCGTCATCGTTCTCGTGGACCCGCGCGTCATCTCCAAGTCGTACGGCCGCACCTTGCTGGAGGCACTGCCGCCGGCGCGCCGACTCGTCGGGCAATGGCCGGCCGTGCTCGAGCACATTCAGGCGTTCTACGCGAACCCGTAGCGCGTCTCAGCCCTCGTGGTGTTCAAACACTCTGACCCCGTCGATCGATCCGTATGACCGGACAACGCCCGTCGAAGATCGTCTGTGTTGGTCGCAACTATCTCGAGCACGCGCGTGAGCTCGGCAACGATGTTCCGACCGAGCCACTCATCTTTCTCAAGCCGCCATCGAGTCTCATCGATGGCGGCGAATCGATCGTGCTGCCTCCGCAATCGGAGCAGGTCGAGTTCGAGGGGGAGATAGGCATCGTGGTGGGAAGAAAGCTGCGGCACTGCTCCGAGACGCGATCAACGACGTCACGGCGCGGGACCTTCAGCGCAAGGACAGTCAATGGACTCGGGCGAAGGGCTTCGACACGTTCTGCGCGGTGGGCAAGCCCACGGTTGGACCGACGTCGGCTGATGCACTGGCCAAGCTCGAGGTCGTGACTCGTGTGAATGGCCGACAGCGCCAACATGGGCGTGCGGCCGACATGGCGTTTTCGATTCCGTTTCTGGTTTCGTACATCTCTGAGATCATGACGCTCGAGCCCGGCGACCTGATTGCGACGGGAACGCCGGCCGGCGTCGGCAAGCTGGTCGAGGGCGACATTGTCGAGGTCGAAGTTCTCGGAGTCAGCATGGTCACCAACCCGGTGGCCGCACCATCTGTATGATCGAGTGAGCCACAACGGTGGCGCGGGCAATGCGCTGACGCTATCGTGGAACTCGAAGGTGGGCGATCGACTATAAGTCGGGGCGGCAGACCGCTGACGAGCGCACAGACAGCCTTGGGGGAACGCTGAGCCAAGAGACGACGGACGCGAAAGTGGGACGCGGGGTCAAGCGACCGTATCCCAGGCGGGGTGAAGCAGAACGCAAGCGTCGCCCATCAGGGCCTGCGCTGCTTTCGATCGCGCTGCACATCATAGGCGGCGCGGCGCTGCTCAGAGTCCTGCTCATTCCGTATCCGTTCACGTCGCTGTTCGGGCCAAAGGAACAACCTGTCGAGCCCGAGCGCATCAGCTTCCTCGCGCTCCCGCAGTCGTCGACAACGACGTCCCCAGGAAAGAGCGGCGGCAACGGCCGCCCCGAGACGACACGGAAGACCGCGGCTCCGCCGCTCGTCGCGCCAACCGAAGTGCCATCGACACTGCCGCCAGTGTCGCCCGCGGCACCTGCAACACCATCGGAACCAGCTGACGAAGGGACTGGCCCGCTGATCGGCCGTGGTGGTGCGACGAAGGGGATCCGTCCGTCGTATTCCGATCCGCGCATCTGGGTGCCCGCCGCCCCAGTCGTCAGCGCGCCCAAGTCAGCGGATGCGCGGATGGACAGCGTCGTCGCGGCTGGCATTGAACACGCCCGCGACTCCATGGCCGCGAATCAGTACAGCCCGAACAAGTTCGAGCGCGGCGACTGGACGTACGAGAAGGACGGCAAGAAATACGGGATCGACAATCAGTACATTCGCCTCGGCAAAGTCTCGATCCCGAACGTGCTGTTAGCTCTGCTGCCTCTCAACATGCAGGGCAATCCGATCCAGGCTGATCGCGACCGCGCGATGGCGTCGCTTCGTCAGGAGATTCTCTTCCAGTCGCAGCGGGCGATGAACGAGGAAGAGTTCCGGAAGGCGGTCAAGTCGCTCCGCGAGCGAAAAGAGCGCGAGCATCAGCAGCAGGAGAAGGATCGCGCGCCGAAGCCGCAGGTCGTCCCCGAGGCGGGGCGAACGACCGCTCCCGCGCCCTAACCGCGACGCGCCGCGTTATTCGAGCGGCGGCGCGCCGGCCGCGTCGGACTCTTCGGCCTGGTCGTGGAACGGGCGGAACACCGCGGCGATCGTTCCCAGCACCGCGAAGTCATCGTTAGGCGAGATCACCAGCTCCCGCTCGTCCGGATTCGCGGGCTCGAGCACGATCGTCGCGCCGCGGTGCTGGAGTGTCTTCACGGTCGCGTTCTGTCCGATGCGCGCGGCGATCATATCGCCATCGCTCGCCCTCGCCGCCGGATTCACGAGCACGAAGTCCTTGTCGAAGATCCCGCGGCCGATCATGCTGTCGCCGGCGACGCGCAGGAAGAAACAATCCTCGCTCGGGACGAACGCGCGATCGAGCGTGATGTAGCGCTCGCGATTCTCCGGGATCAGCATCGGCTCACCCGCGGCGATCTTGCCGTAGAAGGGAACTGGCTGCATCCGGCCGACGGTCGAGTATCCGAGCAGTCGCACGCCGCGTGAGCGAGCGGGGTCGCGCTGGATGTACCCTTTTTCGGCGAGCGACTGCAGGATGTCGGAGACGGTCTTGGTCGATTTGATCCGAAACCGCTTTCCAATCTCGCGAATGCTGGGCTGATACGTGTGCTCGCCGAGGAAGTCGAGCAGGTAGTGGTAGACCCGCCGTTCCATCGTGCTCAGCTGATCCGGCATGCGCCTCCCGGGAAAACGGCTCGCCGGGCGACTCGTTGAGTCTGCCCGGCGACCCTTGTTCTTGGCCTAATGTACGGGCCTCGACGCGAGCCGGTCAACGGCAGGCAAGCGATGGCGGCTCAGCGTGTTGTAGGGATTTCGCGACATATCGATGCGCGCGGCACCGTTCAGGAACGTTGATTCACTCCTGGTTAAACATCCGGTGCAGCGCCGAGGTTCCGTAGCGCCGCGTCAATTCTTCGAAGCGAGCGATCTCGGCCCAGCAGCAGCAGCACATCGAAGATCCCGGGGCTCACCGCCGACCCAGTGAGGGCGACGCGGAGGGGCTGAAAGAGTTTGCCTGCCCCGATCGCTCGACGCTCCGCCACGCCTCGCAGAGCGTCCTCGAGCGACGGTGTCGACCAGTCGGACGATGATGCGAGTGCGGTGCGTGCCTCACGAAGCATGTCCGACGTGGCAGGATCCTTCCACTGTTTCGCGACCGCATCAGGATCGAGGGTGACGTCGTCTCCAAAATACGGCGTGGCCTGACGCACGACGTCGTCGACCGTGCGCGAGCGAACGCGCAGCAGCTCGAGGAGCTGCGTGTACCACGCGCCGTTCGCGGCGAGCCAGTCCGGCGTCGCGAGTCCCGCGTCGACGATCGACGGTGTGATGAGCGGCTCGACCTCGGCGATCGGCAGCATGGTCAGATGCTGGCCGTTCATCCACTCGAGCTTCTTCGGATCGAACACCGATGCCTTCTTGAGCAACCCGTTAGGCGAGAACGCGTCGATCAGCTCCGCGGTCGTCATCACCTCGCGGTCCCCGCCGGGCGACCAGCCGAGCAGCGCGAGGAAGTTGTCCATCGCCGTGGGGAGAATGCCCTGATGGCGATAGTCGCCGACGGCCATCGCACCGTGGCGTTTGCTCAGCTTCTTGCCATCCGTGCCGTGGATCATCGGCAGATGCGCGAACACGGGTAACCTGGCGCCTAACGCGCGATAGAGCAGGATCTGCTTCGGCGTGTTCGAGATGTGGTCGTCTCCGCGCATCACGAGCGTGATCGCGGCCGCGATGTCGTCGGACACGACCGCCATGTTGTAAATCGGCGTGCGGTCGGAGCGGAGGATGACGAAGTCCTCGATGTCCTTGTTCGGGAAGATGATGCGCTCGTGCACGAGATCATCCCACGCCGTCTCGCCCTCTGGGACGCGGAAGCGCAGGACGTACGCATCGCCCATCGCGACGCGATGCGCGATCTCGTCAGGCGCGAGGCGATCGCAGCGGCGGTCATACTTGAACGCGTCGCCACGCGCCTCGGCCTCCTTGCGCCGCTCGTCGAGCTCCGCCGGTGTGCAGAAACAGCGATAGACGGCGCCCGCGTCGAGGAGCCGCTCGGCGTCCGCGCGATGCCGCTCGAGGTTCGCGCCCTGATACGTGACCTCCTCGTCCCAACTGAGGCCGAGCCACTCGAGTCCCTCGAAGATCGCGCGGGTGCTATCGTCGGTGCTGCGCGCCTTGTCGGTGTCCTCGATGCGAAGGAGGAACGCGCCGCCGAACTTTTTCGCGAGCAGCCAGTTGTGCAGCGCGGTTCGCGCACCGCCGACGTGGAGATAGCCCGTCGGTGACGGCGCGAACCGGACGCGAAGCGGAGTGGGGAGGGAGTTGTCCATGGTGGTGCGTAGCAAAAAGGTGTCGAGGATCCGGGCGCACGAGCAGGCGCGCTGATCCTGACACCTCGGGTTGGAACAGACTGTCGACGGAGAGAGAGGGATTCGAACCCTCGATAGGGGTTGACCCCCTATGCCGGTTTAGCAAACCGGTGCCTTCAGCCTCTCGGCCATCTCTCCAGTTGCGCCGTCGTCGCCCTGGAGCGGCGCCGGTTTGCCAATAGCGGACCCGCAACCTAGCCGTCGCGTGAAGGCCAGTCAACCGGTTGTGGCGGAGTGGGTTCGACGGTTGGCTGGTGCGGCGAGTCGCTCACGAGCAGCCCTTCCCAGACGAGGGCTTCACGCTTCCAGAGCAGCCGTTGGCCGTGCTCGTCCATCTTCGTCCAGAGGCGGACCTCGTAGAGCGCACCATCGAGGCGGACGTGACTCTTGCTTCGCTGGATCAGGACGACGTCGCCATCGCGTGGGCCGCCGACGCATTCGTAGCGAAGGGTTTTGCGAGGAATCTTCATCACGGCGCGTCGTGAAGGGGCGGAGGAAATGGGACGTACAGACTAGCGTGAATCCGACGGGTGGGAAAGGGTGGCTGTCACATCGGGCAGTTGCGCGCGCAGACGTGGCCGGACACATCACGAGAAGGCTCGAGCTTCGCGGAGTCGCGCACGGACGCACGGGCGCGCTCAACCCCCGACCAGGACGGACTGATGCAGCAGCGCGGGATGGTGAACGGTTCACGGACGCGGATCATCGTCCGTCGGTTGCTGGCCCCGGTGATGTTGTCGTTAGGCGCCTGCGCCGCCGTCAAGCGCCCGCCGATGACGATTGGCGCACTCCGGGTGTCCGCCGACAGCGCGCGGCGCATCTCGCGGGCCACGCGCGACACGATGGTGGACCGGCTCGCGCGCCGTGCCGCGAAGCGGGGTGACAACACGCTCGATGTGCTCCTGCTATCGGGTGGCGGGCAGATGGGTGCGTATGGAGCCGGCTACCTGCGCGGATGGCGATCGCGTGCCGATAGTCCGATGCCGACGTTCGACCTCGTCACTGGTGTGAGCACGGGCGCACTGCAGGCACCGTTCGCGCTCGTCGGCAGCGAAGCCGCGCTCGACACGATCGTCAGGATGTATCGCAACGCGGCCGAAGAGTTCGCGCCGACGGTGAACTGGTTCTTCTGGCTGCGCCGGAACGGTGGCGTCGTGAAGACCGACAAGTTCGAGCGTGCGGTCGAGCGTGCGTTCGACCCGCGGATGCGAGATCAGGTGCGCGCCGCGTTTCTCGACGATCGCCAGCTCGCTGTTGCGACGACCGATCTCGATCTCGGCATTGGACGCGTGTGGGATATCGCGCACGAGATGGACACGACGGCGGCCGGGCTCGAGCGGACGCGAACGATCCTTCTGACGTCGTCATCGATTCCGAGCATCTTTCCTCCCGTGCTGCTCGACGGCCATGTGCACACGGACGGCGGCTCCATCTCGAACGTTCTCACGATTCTCGATCTCGACGCGTGCAAGGCGCTCGTCGAGCGTCTTCGTGCACGCGGCATCACCGCGCCCGTCACGGTTCGCGTCTGGACGATCCTCAACATGTGGACGCACCAGGCCGTGCAGGTCGTAAACCCCGCCGACCGCAACGCGATTCATCTGCGCGCGGATCTGTTGATGCTCGAGGCAATGCACCCGCAGCTCATCGAACGGCTGGCGCTGCTGGCCGACGCCGTGAATGCGACGGTGCCTGGGCTCCGGATCGAGACGCATTACACCGCGGTGCCGATCGAGACGGCGGCGGACCCGGCGGCTTCGAAGCTGTTCGACACGGGGTTCATGAACCGGTTGGCGGATATCGGATATGCGCGCGCGCGCGGCGCAACGCCGTGGGACGGTCCAACGACACCGTACGAGCGACCGGCGGAGAAACCGCCGGAGAAACCGTGAGGCTCGCCAGTCGCGTTAGGCGCTGGCTACTTGCGGCCGACCACCGCCGTCGACAGCAGCCGCGCTGGCGACCGGATGTGAAAACGCCCGACTGCCGGCCGCGCGTGTTCGTGGGACTGGTGGTTGGTCTATGTGGGGCTCGTCGTGTTGCGCGCGCCGTATCTGTTGCGGGATTCAAGCACGGCACAGGACTCGAACCTGAACGCGCCTTGCAGCGCCGCGGTCTTCAAGTTCTGAGGGGGCAGTTTTCGACGCGTTGCGACCAGCGCGTTGGCAGAGTGGGAAAGCGTTATGTCACGGGAGCGAGGATCATGAAGGGGAAGCCCTGAGGAGATTTCTCGCAGCGTTCACTGGTCTCTATCCGGGCGCGGCCGAACCAAGGAGACGCAGAAGGCGCAGAACGTCCGCTGACGCGGCGACGCAGAAGGGCGCCGTGCCAACTCATCGCACATCTCACCGGGTCTTGAAAAATGAGGAACGACTTCGGGAGGTAGGCTGCCTGCCCGAGGTTCTTCCCAGTTTACGTCTCGGCTCGTTGCGGGATATGCGCCAGCTCGAGAACTGTTGGACTCGTAGGCGACGCGTGAGGAAGCCGTCGATCGGTCCGTCACCCAGTCCCGCGGCTTGGCCGACTGATGCGGCACGTTCGCGTTCTTGTGGAGGCATCTTCCCCGACCCTATGAACGCGACGTTTACTCCACGAGAGCTCGATCGCCTCAGTCAGGTGGTGTCCTCCGCTTCGCGCCCTTTTACCGCAGGGACGGTCGATGATTGGCGCGCCGACGTCCTGCATGCGTGTTCCGATTTGCTCGATGGGTTCGCGGGCCATTTCGACCTCTTCGGATTCGGCGTCGACACTACTCACTTTGTCGACGGCTATCCGCCCGGCGTGTTCGAGGAATGGCGCGTCGCCGGTGGCGCCGAGATCGACTCCGCGATCGCCGTCACCGAGCAACTCAACCTGACGGTCTTCACGCGCGCGCACCGATATCGCGTGGCTGGCGCTCACTGGAGCGAGCGGTACAAGCGGTCGCGTCTCTATACGGAGTTTTACCTCAAGCACGGGCTTCTCCACGCGGCGGGACTCTTCTGCCGAACTGGGGAGTCGAGGGCGTATCTCCTTGTCGAGTCCGAGGCGCTCGCCGACGACGGCTTCGACGAACGTGCACGACGCTTGTTGCAGGTTGTCGAACCAGTCTTTCGATCCAGCGTGCGTTCCTTGTCACGCGCCGACGGGCTCAATTGGACCACGGACGCGCTGTTCGAGGCGCTCAACGAACCTGTCGCTCTCGTCGGGATTGACGGGCGATGGGTGCATCGCTCCTCGGCGTTCGATGCCACGCTTGCGACCGTCTCGCCCGAGCTCAGGTCCGTATTGCTGCAGGAAATGGCTCATCGCGCGCAGCAACTACTGGCGATCGTGTGTTCGACGAAGGCGAATCGGCGCGAGGCTATCCAGCGTTCGGTTCAACCCACGTGGACGAGTGACGGTATACGGGCGTACCTAACGACGATCGACATGCCGGGGGATTCGGAGCCGGTGTGCCTCGTACGCGTGTCGAGGTCGAGTGGTGCCACCCTGGCGCAGGCCGCGGCGGCCGGCCTCAGTGATCGTGAAGCGGTCGTAGCGATGTGTCTCGTCGACGGTCACAGCAACAAGGAGATCGCGCGGCGCCTGGCGATCAGCCCCCACACCGCGCGCCGCCACACCGAGCG
>Ga0310810_10006820_pt1 | contig 12949 bp, 9 predicted proteins | sample NCmetagenome_FD_207641 | JGI IMG/M metagenome (GOLD analysis project Ga0310810, IMG submission 207641) | Soil microbial communities from experimental microcosm in Duke University, North Carolina, United States - NC | ecosystem: Engineered > Artificial ecosystem > Soil microcosm > Unclassified ... | reverse complement strand
CGAACGTCACCATGCCGCCGTCCTCTTTGGTGAGGTCGGAGAACTCGAGCGAGATCGACGCGCCGCCGAGCGCGAGCTGCGCCGCGCCGGGGTCGGTGATGTTCACGCTCGCGACCGCGAGCGTGCCGGTGCGGACCTGCACGCGCGCGTCGGGTGTCGCGTCGATCGCCTTCGCGGCGTCGCTGACGCGGGCGTCGGCGGTGTTGTTGTTCTTGTCGCCGCCACAGGCTGCGGCGGCGAGACCGGCGCCGAGCGCCAAATAGGTGATCAGTCTGGTCGATGCACGCATGCAAGGCCTCCAGGTCTATGCCCACCGCCCCCGAGGCAGATGGGTGCGAGCCACCGTAGCGCCGTCGCGATCGACGGAGCAACCAAATGGGTCACATTCTTCGCGGGGTTGCGCGTGATTCACGGTGCGCGCGCGCACGGTACGCTACGTCGCGAACGATCGCGCACGAGTGATCTCCACGCGCGTCGTAGCGGTGTGAATTCGCAGCGGTTCCGATCGGATGCGATCCCCTCGCATGTGGATAACTTGATCCACCTCTTCGCCGCGCGATAGCATTTTTCTCGTCGACGGTTGCCGCGCAAGTGGGCGCCGGACCGCCGAAAAACCCGTGGGCGCATCGCGCCCGCGACGGCACCCGTCTGCTCGCGCGTTACGCATCTGCTTATATAAAGGAGATCGAGTGAGACCCGCTGCGCTCGTCGCCGAGGCGTTGGAACGGCACGATCCATTCTTCCTGCCGCCCACCGCCACCGCGGAGACCTCACCAGAACCCATGCGCCCGGTCGCCCCCTGCTCGGACACGTCGGCTCCTCGGCGCGCAGTCGCCGACAGCGACACCGCGGGCCGCACCGCGCTCTTGGTCGACGCGCTCCGGCGCGGGCGCAAGAAGGACGCGACGCCGGCGCCCGAGCTCGCGGCCGCGCAGGCGTCGCTCGAGCGGCGCGTGCGCGCGCACATGGAGCGCGGCTCCGTGCGCATCACGCTGACCGACAACCGCTACACGATGATCTCGGTGCGGCGCCTGCCGCCGCGCGGCGCGCGCGATCGTCACTACGACGTCCGCCTGCACATCATGTTCGCCGACGCCGATCCGGTGATCACGCGCGCGCTCGCCCGCTACGTCGCCGAGAACGATCGCGACGCCTCGCGCGTGCTCGGCGACTTCATCGACTCGAACCAGGGCCAGGTCAAGGGCCGCGCGCGCCGCGCGCCGACCCAGATCATCGTCACCCGCGGCGACGTCCACGATCTACGCGCGATGTACGACGAGCTCAACGCGCGCTACTTCGGCGGTCGCATCGAAGCCGCGATCACGTGGGGCCCGCGCACCGGCCGCGTCCGCCGCCGCAACTCGATCAAGATGGGCAGCTACTCGGTCGAGGATCGCCTGATCCGGATCCACCGCTCGCTCGATCGCGCGTTCGTGCCGCGCTTCTTCGTCGAGTGGATCGTCTTCCACGAGATGCTCCACCAGGTACACGACATCAAGGTCAAGAACGGCCGCCGCGAGTTCCACTCCAAGGCCTTCATGGCCGACGAAGCGCGCTTCGACCGCTACGAAGAGTCGCGCGCGTGGGAGCGCAAGCACCTCGACGCGCTCTTGACGTACTAGCTCGTCACTTGTGCGACGCGAGCCACGCGTCGACCTTCTCGATCGTGCCGTCCTTGTGGTTGCTCTGCGCGAGCAGCGGCTTCGCCTCCTCCGCGAGCGCGCGCCCGGCGGCGTGATCGCCGGCCGCCCATTTCGCCTTGGCGAGCTCGAAGCGGAGGTTGCCGCGGTCGTGCGGGTCGCCTTCCGCGTCCATCTCCTTCTGCGCCTTGACGAGGTGATCCAACCCCGCGAGAGGTTCGCCGACGTCGACGTGCGCCCATCCGAGCCCGTATCGCGCGAACGCGACGTCGAAGCCGTCGGGCCCTTCGATCTTCGTCCAGAGCGCGACCGCGGTCTCGAACTCGGGTATCGCGTCCCGGTTGCGATTGGCTCCTAGAAACGTCTCACCCAACGCGATGTGTGTGCGGGCGATGTCGCCCGCGGCGAGCTCGTTCGTCTCTCGCAGCGCGAGGCACTCGCGGTACATCGCGATCGCGTCGTCGTATCGGTCCTGGTAGCGGTAGACGTCGCCCAAGTTGTAGAGGATCGACTGCTGCGCGCGCGTGTTCCCGAGAGCACGCGCCGCCGGGAGGATCGATTTGTACGCGGTCTCCGCCTCCGCGAACCTCTCCTCGAGCGTGAGGACGAGACCCAAATTCGAGATCGCACCGATGTGCGCAGGCGAGTCCGGTGCGACGAAGTGATCGAGCAATTCGATCGCTCGTCGCAACAGACGCTCCGCCTCCGGCAGTTGTCGGCGGTGATACGCGACGATCCCGAGGTTCTGGTAGACCTTCGCGACGTCGGGAACCTCTTCAGTTCCATAGACCCGCCGGAACCGATCGAGCGCTTCGGTCAACGTGTGTTCGGATTCCTCGAAGCGGCGTGCTCTCTGGAACATCGATCCGAGCGTCGCCAATGCCCCCGCTTGCTGCAGCGCTGAGCCGTACCGGTTGGTAACGTCTGCGCTCTCGCGCGCGAGAGCGATGCCGCGATCCAGGTCGCCGTGGTTCACCGCGATCAGGGACTCCTTGCCCAAGAGGTTGGCGAGCAAGTCGTGGTCATCGACCGACTCGCTGATCGCGCGGGCCTCGCGGATGTACGTGTCGGCTTGATCGAGCGATCCCTTGTTGGTCGCGTTCTCGTACGCGAGCTGGATCAGAGCTTCCGCGCGCAAGCGATCGTCCCGCGCTCGATCCGCCGCGATGACCGCAGTGCGCAAGACGTCCTGAGCTGCGTCCGCGCGCCCTCGTGCCTCGAGGGTCCTGCCGTACAGATACAACATCTCGGCGATCTGCGGCGCGTATCCCGTCGAGAGGGCACGACCGAGCAGGGTCGGTGCGACCGCTTCTGCCGTGGTCTCGTGCCCGGCGAGCATCTGCGCGCGAACCTCGTTCATGAGCGCGTTCAACTTGGTGATCTCCGCACGTCGGGCAGGGGCCGAAGGGAGTGGCGCGATGTCGCGAAGCCTTGCCTCGTCGGCGCAGTCAGCCACTGATCCGAGTGCCTGCAAGAGATCCGTCGCCGATTTGACGGTCGACGCGTCAGCGAGGGCGAGCTGGTCGCTCACGGCTTGCAGCTCGCCGATGCGGCGATCGAGGCAGGCCATGCGTAAGTCTGACGATTCGCTCGATCGAGCGCCGATCGCTCGGCTGACGCAGACATCGCGGCGCATCGCAGCGATGTGATCGGCTCGTTCGTCGAGTCCGGACACGACCGCGTGGAGCGCGGCCGCGTTGTACGGCACGCCCGTCGCGGCGAAGGCGCGCGCTGCGGCGGCACGCTGCTGTTGCCCCCATGCCGCGCGCACTGGACCGTCGATCTCGCTGCACGGCGACTCGGCTCGTGTTGCGCTCGGCGACAGCACGAGCACCGCGATCGTCGATGCGATCCCGATCGCCGCCGCGCTCGACGCGACCGCGAGCGCGTGCCTCCGGAGCCAACGACGAGCGCGCGTGATCGCGGAATAGCGATGCGCGGCGACGAGCTGCCCGGTCTCGTAGCGATGGAGATCCTCGGCAAGCTCGCGCGCGCTCGGATATCGCTCCGCAGGCACGCGCGTCATCGCTTTGCCGACGATCGCGAGTAGATCAGGCGCGACGTCGGGCGCGATCGTCGCGAGCGGCGCGGGCGCGCGGTTCGCCATCACGCGCGCGATTACCTCGGTGCCGCCGCTCGCGTCTGCGTAGGGCGCGCGCCCCGCGAGCAGATGATAGAGCATCGCGCCGATCGCGTAGACATCGGAGCGCGCGTCGACCGGCGCTCCGAGCGCCTGCTCCGGCGCCATGTACGCCGGCGTGCCCATGACCTCGCCGTCGCGCGTGAGCTCCGCACCGATGGCGGTCGAGCCCGCGGCGGCGTCGAGGTCGCCGATCATCTTCGCGAGTCCCCAGTCGATCACCGCCACTTCGCCGAACTCACCGACGACGACGTTCGACGGCTTGAGGTCGCGATGGATCACGCCGCGCGCGTGCGCATACGCGATCGCGTCGGCGACCGCGGTGACGACGCGCAGCAGCGCGAGCCGCGCCTCGAAGGTCCCCGCCTCGCGAATCCGTTCGCTCAGGTTCGGTCCGCCGAGGAGCTTCATCGCGTAGAACGGCGCGCCATCCGCGTCGCGACCCGCGTCGTGCACCGGCACGATCGATGGATGCTCGAGCCGCGCCATCACCAGCGCCTCGCGCTCGAGGCGGCGCGCGCCGCGCTCGTCGAGCGGCTGCTTGACCGCGATGCGACGGCCGAGCTTGCGATCCATCGCGATCGAGATGCGACCACCACCGCCGTGCGCGATCTCGCTTATCAGCGCGTAGCGATCGGTCTCCTGCCACTGCTCGCCGAGCGCGTCGGGCGGGCCCTCGTCGTCGGGATCGGTGCTGCTCTCGCTCAACGCGGCGACTATCTCACCTTGACGGGCTCTTGGCGTACTGAGAGCTTCGTTCAGCTTGGCCGAGGTCGATCCACAAGCGCCGACGCGCACGATTCCTTCGTCGCCGAGTGGTCCACGCACCGGCGATCGAGTCGGCCGCTACGTGATCGAGCGTGAGATCGGCGCGGGCGGCATGGGCGTCGTCGTCGAGGCGCGGGACCCCGAGCTACAGCGGCAAGTCGCGCTCAAGCTGGTGCGCCCCGACGCCGGCGATCGCGCGTACACCGCGCGGCTGGTGCGCGAAGCGCGGGCGATGGCGAAGCTCGAGCACCCGAACGTCGTGCGCGTGTACGACTCCGGCGAAGTGGGCGGCGAGGTCTTCGTCGCGATGGAGCTCGTGGTCGGACGCAGCCTTGGCGCATGGCTGCGCGCGGTGCGCCGTCCATGGCGCGACGTGCTCGCGCGCTTCGTCGAGGCGGGCCGCGGGCTCGCCGCCGCACACGCCGCCGGCATGGTCCATCGCGACTTCAAGCCCGACAACGTGCTCGTCCGAGATTCGGACGGAAGCGTGGCGGTGACCGACTTCGGGCTCGCGGTGCCGGCCGATCGCGAGCACCACGGCTCCGGCGCTGCAGTCGTCACGCCGATCTCCGGCGACGATCCGACGATCAAAGGCGGCGGGCCTTCGGGTGACTTGCCGACGCCGCCAGGCTCGACGTTCACGCTCACGCGCACCGGCGTCGCGGTCGGCACGCCGCCGTACATGGCGCCCGAGCAGCACATGGGCGCCGACGTCGACGCGCGCGCGGACATCTTCAGTTTCTGCGCATCGCTCTACGAAGGCGTCTACGGCGAGCGCCCGTTCGCGGTCGACAACGCGCGCCGCCACGATCCGGACGCCTGGTCCGCCGCGATCGCGCGCGGCCCGCGGCCCGCGCCGAAGGGCCGCGCGGTCCCCGCGTCGCTCCGTCGCGCTTTGCTGCGCGGCCTCGCCGCCAATCCATCCGATCGCTGGCCGTCGATGGATTCGCTGCTCGTGGCGCTGCGCTCGATCCTGTCGCGCCGCCGCCGCGCCGCGCTCGTCTTCGCGAGCCTGGTGGTGGTTGGCACCTTCGCAGCCGTCGTCATCGTTTCTCGTCGCACTCCGATCGATCGATGCGGGGAAGAAGCCGCGCGCGTTCGATCGGTGTGGGGCCCGACCGATCGAGCACGCGTCGATCGTGCGATCCGCGGGACCGGCAAACCCTACGCCCCGCAAGCAACGGCCACGGCGATTGCGTCGATCGATCGCTGGTCGACCCAATGGCATGATGTGCGCGAGACAACGTGTCGCGATGCGGAACGCGGAGCTCTGCCCGAGAGTGCATGGCGAACGATCTCCGCGTGCCTCGATCAAGGCCTAATCGAGGTCGACGGGCGTATCGAGCTTCTCTCAGAGGGCGGTGATGTCGTCGACCACGCCCGACAGATCGCGTCCCTGCCATCAGTTTCGGAGTGCAGCCGCCTCGAACATGATCCGCTGCCCAGCGATGCGCGCTGGCTCGCGGAGATCCGCGGAGTGCAGCGCGACCTCGCCGAGACTAGGCGACTGCACGCCGCAGGCAACAACGGAGCGGCCTTCGCAAAGGCGCATCCGGTGCTCTGGCGAGCGCGCGGATTGGGCTGGCGGCCTCTCATCGACGACGCCGCGAATGAAGTACTACGTCTCGATCTCGCCGAGGACGTCTTCGTCGGTGAACCGGACGCGCTCGCGCGCGAGATTGCCGCAAGTGCTGCCGAGCGCGGTGATGATCTATTGGCACTACACGCGTGGCAGACGCAGCTCGACCTGGCGGACACGCTCGGCCGCTACGACGGACTCGACTACCTTGTCCAGGCTGCGCGCGCTGCCGCGACGCGCGCGAGTGATCGCGACGAGCAGGCGATCACGGAGGCCTTGATCGGCGTCGCCCTCGCGCATGCATCTCGGCCGAGTGAAGCGCGGGCCACCTGCGAGACGGCGCTTGCGCGTGTCAGCGAACCGACACGTATGGGCGATCGTGGCTTCAACCGGCTGCTGTCGTGCAAGGCGTTGGTCGAGCAGGAAAGCGGCGACTGGGCCGCAAACCTGAGCACCGCCGAGCGTTTGTTGGCGGAGCTGATCCATCAATACGGACCGCGCCACATCGTGATCCTCGACGACCTTCAGCAGATCGCCAACTCCATGTCCATGCAGGGGCGCACTCGCGACGCGCTCGTCGTACTTTCGACTGCGCACGCGATGATCCTCGAATCTCGCGGCGCCGACAGCGGCCCGGCGGCGATGTCCTGGTCGGCCCTCGCACAGTCCCAAGCGAAGCTCGGCAACGCGACCGCCGCGCGTGAAGCCCTCGACCACGCCAAGGCGATCGTCGACGCCGGGCGGTTGCCGCCGCCGACGCGCGACGAAGTCCTTCGCCGGCGTGCATCGACACTCTTGAAGATCGGTGACACCGATGCGGCGTTGGCGACGATGGCGGGCATGCTCGAGCGCGTGTCTCGAGAGCACCCGGGGACCATGGCCGAATACGCGACGGTCATGTACTACGCGCAAGCGCTCGAGAAAGCGCATCGGTACGAGGATGCGGTCGCGGTGCTAGGAAAGTTGATCGACCATCCAGGCGCGATCGCGCCGAGCTTCGTCCTCATCCTCGAAGCCCTCCGCGCTGAGTCGCGCCTCGATCTTCATCGAGCGGACGAGGCCGCTCGCGATCTCGGCGCCGCGTGGGAGCGCACGGATCGCACCAAGATGGCATCACGCGATCTGGCCGAGGTAGCCGACATCTTGTCCGATGCGTACGAGCAGTCCGGCGACCAAGAGCATGCTCGCAGTGTCGGAGAGATTGCTAGGGCTGCTTATGCAGCGGACGGCCAGACCGAGGCTGCCAAGGACATTGACAAGCGCCTCGCTCGCCTACGTCACTCGTCGTCGGGCCACGAGTAGCGTCGTCGCTCGACGACCGCACCGCCCGCGAGATGCGCGATCAGATCGTCGACGTCGTTCTCGTCGAGGTTCGCGTACCAGACGCCGTCGGGATACACGACCGCGTTCGGGCCGTCGAAGCAGGGACCGAGGCACGCGCACGACGTGATGCCGATCTTCGTCGCGAGCTCGGGGCGCGATGCGATCGCGCGCTCGAGCGCGGACACGATCGCTTGCGAGCCGCGCGCGCCGCACGATGGCTTGCCGCCACCCGCGCGCGCCTGCGTGCACACGAAGATGTGTCGCTCGAAGCGCAACACGGCGACTATCTCAGGTTGCTGCGACGTGTCAACGCGAGGGCTTCGCACCGACGAGAAACCGACCTACGCGCGCGTCGGAGCGCCGCCGGTGTTTGCCGTTCTCACGCACACGAAATCGTCATTCCGTGCTTGAACGCGTCTCGCGCTTCCGCCACGATTCGTCCCCGGTCACAAGTTCGAGTCGCCTGGCTCCAACGCGTGACCAAGGCTCCTGGGGGGAACCAGGGCGATCCGTTTCGGACCATCGATGAGCGCGACGCCTCAACATCACATCATCAAGGAGACGTCCGACACGATCAGTCGGATGCTCCAAGACGAGTTCAAGCGCAACGGCTACAAGCGCGTCCACATCATCGACGGCGCGCCGAAGCCTGACGCGATCGAAGGCAAGCTGCCGGCGGTCTCGGTCTATCTGTATCAAGTCGCGTGCGATCCCGACGGCACCGACTACACGCCGCACTCCGAGCTCGTCGAGGTCGCGCAAGACGACGGCTCCGTGAAGGAGTTCATGCGCAAGCGGCCGCTGTGGCTGCGCCTCGACTACCTGATCAGCGCGTGGGCGCAGACGCCCGAGGACGAGCAGCTCCTCGTCGGCTTGCTCGTGCGCACGATCTTCGAGAACCCGGCCGTGCCCAAAGACAAGATGCGCGGCACGACGTTCCCCGAAGACTTCGATCTCTACTTCATCCTCCAGACGCGCCTCGACGAGGGCACGTTGTCGCGCTTCTGGGGCAGCTTGAACCAGCCGGTGCGTCCGGCGATCCAGGCCTACACGTTCGTTCCGATCATTCCGGAGAAGCTCGAAGAGTTCAAACGGGTGCAATCGCGCGAGCTCATGTACCGCTCGATCACCGATCCGAAGGTCAAGGAACAGGGCCCGGCGCCGAACCCGTTCGCACGTCGTCTCGATCTCGGAGGAGGGCGCCGCGGAGGCGGCGGAGGGGGCTGATCACGTTTCTACGCTGCGCGACGTCCGCGCAGCGTGAAGACACCGGGCCGGGGGGCTCGGTGCGAACCAAGAACGCCGGCAACGTCCGGCAAGACCGATAGACGTCCATGGAAGGGCGCCATCGTCTGACGCGAAGGAGAGAGAGCACATGGCCACTAGCTACCTGTCACCTGGCGTGTATGTCGAGGAAGTGGATCGCGGCGCGAAGCCGATCGAAGCGGTCGGTACCAACACCGTCGGTTTCCTCGGTGAGTCGGCGAAGGGCCCGATGAACGAGCCCGTGCTGATCACCAACTGGTCGCAGTTCGTGAAGACGTACGGCGACTTCAAGGATTGCTCGGAGCACCTCGCTCACGGCGTCTACGGCTTCTTCAACAACGGCGGCTCGCGCTGCTTCGTTGTGAACGTCGGCGCGCCGGCGGATGCGCCGGCGACGGCGAAGCCCGCTGCGGCCGGCGACAAGAAGGACGACAAGGCTCCGGCCGCGGCTGCCCCGACGGGCGGCGGTGGTCGCGAGGCGCTCTACATCGGCAAGGACAATGGTCCCGGCCAGCGCTCGGGCCTCAAGTGCTTCGAGGAAGTCGACGAGATCGCGATCGTCGCGGCCCCCGGCCAGGTTTCGCCGGCGGTGCAGGACGCGATCCTGTCCCACTGCGAGACCCGCAAGGACCGCTTCGCCATTCTCGACTCGCCGGAGACGATCAGCGGTGGCGTGGACAAGCTCCCGAAGCCGCGCGACTCCAAGTACGGCGCGTACTACTTCCCCTGGATCCAGGTCTATGACCCGGACAAGGGCAACGTGTTCGTTCCGCCGTCGGGTCACATCGCGGGCGTGTACTCGCGCGTCGACTCGGAGCGCGGCGTCCACAAGGCGCCGGCGAACGAGATCGTTCGTGGCGCGCTCGGCCTCAAGTACAACGTCTCGAAGGGTGAGCAGGACCTGCTCAACCCGAAGGGCATCAACGCGATCCGCTTCCTGAACGGCGCGATCCGCATCTGGGGCGCGCGTACGCTCTCGACGGATCCGAGCTGGCGTTACATCAACGTCCGCCGCCTGTTCATCATGGTGGAGTCGTCGATCGAGCGCGCGACCCAGTGGGTCGTCTTCGAGCCGAACGACCATCGGCTTTGGAAGCGGGTGCAGCGCACGATCACGTCGTTCCTCACCTTGCTCTGGCGCAACGGTGCCCTCATGGGTACCGCCCCCGAGCAGGCGTTCTACGTGAAGTGCGACGCCGAGACCAACCCGCCGGAGGTCGTCGACGCTGGTCAGCTGGTCTGCGAGATCGGTCTTGCCCCGGTGAAGCCGGCCGAATTCGTCATCTTCCGTATCGGTCAGATGGCGTCGGGCGGCGGCGTCGAGGAGTGATGTAACGGACGCGGGGCCGGGGGAAGGAATCCTCCGGCCCCCGCGTAGTACGGAGCAGTCGGAACAACAGGGAGCGCGGCGACGCAATCATGCACGCAGCGACTCCACGGTCGTCGAAGAGACAAACGATAGGGAGAACGTCGCGAGCTACACGGTAGGTAGGACCGGGCAACGCCCGGTGGTGGTCGAGAGAAGAGCCGTGTGGTCCGCGCCGCTCCCCGTGTCGGGCCGGAACGAAACGAAGACACGACGGAGAAAAAAGAAATGGCGTCAGCTCGTAACTATACAAACGCGATGTTCGGGTTCGACCTCAACGGCAAGCTCCAGGGCATGCTGAAGAAGGCGACCACGCCCGAGCTCAGCGGTGACAAGCACGACATGAAGTCGGGCGTCGACTGGGTGACCAAGAAGTCGATCGCCAACATCGCCTGGGGCGAGGGCGGCATGTCCGTCGCCGCCTCGATGGGCGGTGAGCTCCAGAAGTGGATCCAGCAGTCGTTCGACCACGCCGGCACGTCGGCGTACCGCGACGGCGCGATCCTCAGCGCGAACTTCGACGGCATGGAGATGCGGCGCGTCAACTTCATGCAGGCGCTGATCACGGAGTGCTCGTTCTCGAACCTCGACGCCGCGAGCAAGGACGCGATGTACTGCGACATCAAGTTCAAGCCCGAGTCGGTTCGCCACGTCAAGGGCACCGGCAAGAGCGTCTTGTCGGGCCTCGGCAAGCGGCACAAGGACTTCATGTGCGCGAACTTCCGCGTCGAGGTCGCCGGCCTCGACGTGTCGACCGTGCAGAAGGTCGAGCTCCCGAAGTTCACGCAGAAGACCGCGGTCGACGCCGTCGGTCACCTCCGCGAGAATGCGCTGCTCGCGCACAGCCTCGAGCTCTCGGACATCAAGTTCACCGTCGGTTCGGGTCCGGACGGAAAGGTCGAGGACGCGTGGATGGCGGCGGCGGAGAAGTGGTTCATCGCGGGTGAGACCCTCGAGGAGCACCACATCAGCATCGCGGTCCACCTGCTCCTGCCCGACATGAAGACCGAGATCGGCAGCATTACGTATAACGGCTGCGGCTGGTTGAAGGTGAAGACGTCGGACCTCGAGCGCAGCGACAAGCCGTCGACGTTCGACGCGACGTTCTACGTCGAGGAGTGCAAGCTCGCCCTCGCTCACCAGGACGCGGGCTGATTCTCACGTCTCGCGCTCCACAGCAGGCGCAGATGGCCTGCTAAGATGCGGCCCGCTCGGGGACTCCGGCGGGCCGCGTCCCATTTTCGGGGACGTGGCTCTACACCTGCGTGTGAGGAGAGAGCTTCGCAATGGCCTTCAAGACAGAGTTCAAGTTCCGCCTGCCGCGCGGCTACGTGGACGACAGCGGTGAGGTGCACCGCGACGGCGTCATGCGCCTCGCGACCGCGCGCGACGAGATCATCCCGCTCCAGGACTACCGCGTCCAAGCGAACCGCGCGTACCTCGTGATCATCTTGCTGTCTCGCGTGATCACGCAGCTCGGCGATCAGAAGCACATCGACGCCGACATCATCGAGGGCTTGTTCTCGACGGACCTCGCCTACCTCCAAGAGTTCTATCGCAAGATCAACGAGGAGGGCGGCGCGCCCAAGCATCACGTCAATTGCCCGAAGTGCGGCAACGAGATGGATGTCGACATGGTGACCGGCGCGCTCATCACGGGCGAAGGAGGTGCGGCCGGTTCCGGCCAGGGGTGACCTGGGCGGCGGTCGCAACCTATCCGCGCGAGCAGCTCTATCAAGAGGTCTCGTACATCGCCTATCACTTCCATTGGTCGATCGACTTGATCCTCGACATGGAACACGAGGAACGACACATCTGGCTGCGCGAGATCGCGCGCATCAATCGCGAGATCAACGAAGCGCGTCGCCGTTAGGCGCGAAGAGACAACTGAGGGGCCCGCATGCGACCGTCCGCCGATTTCCGTCCACCCGGCATCTACCAAGCGTTCACGCAGCCGGTGTCGCCCGATCTCACGATCGCCGACACGCGCACGACCGGCTTCGTCGGCTTGACCGAGAAGGGACCGATCAACGAGCCCATTCGCATCGCGAACTGGGACGAGTTCATCGAGACCTTCGGCTACTCCGACGATCACTTCCTGTCCGACAGCGTCCACGCGTTCTTCCGCAACGGCGGTAACGCGTGCTTCGTCGTCCGCGTCGCGCACATGCCGCGCGACGGCGAAGCGCTCGGCGTCGATCACGCGGTCTGCGCCGAGCACGTGCAGGTCGACGACTGGTCGAAGCCTTCGCTCAAGGTGCGCGCGCTCAACGAGGGACGCTGGGGCAACAACGTCTGGTTCAAGTGCGTCCACACCAAGGGCGCGACCGCGTTGCTCACGCGCGATCTCGACATCGGCGCCGGCGAAGCGCACGTCAACTCGACGCGCGGCTTCGAGGTCGGCGCGCTGGTGCGCATCTTCGACAAAGAGAACAGCGACTGCGTCGTCCTCACCGAGGTCAGCGACAAGTTGATCAAGTGGGGCGTCGAGACGCCGGTCAACCGCCGCCATCGCGCGGCGGCGCCGACGCACCTCGAGGTGCTCGACTTCGAGCTGCACGTCGCGCTCAAGGATCGCCGCGAGGTCTTCAAGCAGCTGCAGATGCATCCGACGTCGCGCAACTACGCGCCGCGCGTGATCGCGTCGCGCTCGCGCTTGATCCGCTGTGAGGATCTCGGGACCAAGAGCCCGGTGCCGCACAACATGCCCGAGCCGCTGCCGCTGACGCGGCTCGCGGGCGGCCGCGACGGCATCGACGCGATCACGACCGAGGACTTCATCGGGATCGATCACGGCCCGGGCAATCGCGCGGGCCTGCTCGCGCTCGCCGCGCTCGACGAGCCCGCGATCCTCGCGATCCCCGACG
>Ga0310810_10006819_pt1 | contig 12949 bp, 12 predicted proteins | sample NCmetagenome_FD_207641 | JGI IMG/M metagenome (GOLD analysis project Ga0310810, IMG submission 207641) | Soil microbial communities from experimental microcosm in Duke University, North Carolina, United States - NC | ecosystem: Engineered > Artificial ecosystem > Soil microcosm > Unclassified ... | reverse complement strand
CGCAAGAGATATGCCGGCGGCGATCAACAGCGTGCGGGGATCGCTGGGGCCGATGCCGTAGAGTCGTGCCCGTACGAGCCGCGCCGCGGCCCACGCGCAGCTGACGCCGATGAGCACACCGGGCACCGCGACCGCCAGTCCGTCCCGCACGATCATCCACACGACACGACGTGGCGCGGCGCCAAGCGCCAGGCGCACTCCGATTTCTCGAGCGCGCGCCGTCACGGAATACGCGAGCATCCCGTACACGCCCATGCATGCCAACAGACTCGTGAGCGCCGCCGCGAAGGCGGCCAGATCCGCGGTGAACCGCTGCCGCGCGAGTGCATGGTCGACCCATGCCGATGACGTGATGAAATAGTTGCGAAGCCATCGATGTCCCAGCGCCTTGATGACGCGCGTGTAGCCATCGCGCACCGTGGCGAGGTCGCCGCTCGCGCGGACGTACGCCATCGGAAACTGCGACCGCGCGAGGTCCTGCAGAATCGGCCGGAACACGACGAACGGCCGCGGGTCGTCGAGCTTGACGTACGGCGCGTCGGCGACGACGCCGATCACTTCGACGTCGCCAGGCTGCTCGCCGGCGCGCCGAAGGTGATGGCCGACGGCGTCGCCTGCGGGGAACAGCGCGCGCGCGAGGGACGCCGATATCAGCGCCACGTCGGGTCTTCCCGGACCGTCGTCCCACGTGATGTCGCGACCTTGCAGCCGCGGCAGCCGGAACAGATCGAAGAAGCCGGGCGACACGCACTCCGGCAACACCGCGACCTCCGATGAGACGATGCCGTCGGTCCGCGTGTAACGCTCGTAAAGCTCTGCGGGAAGCGGTCCGGTCACCCCGTAGTACGTCGGGTAATACACGGCCAGTGCCGCCGCATCGGCGCCCGGCATATGCGACAGATCGGAAACGAGCGCTCGGTAGTACTCGGGGGTCAGCAGCGTCTGATCTCCGGGCGCGCGATAGGCGCGGGTGAAGACGATGCGCTGCGACTGCAGCGAGGCGTCGTTCGCCCGAAGACGAGCGAGCGTGGAAATGAAGAGTCCGGCGACGACGAGGCACGTCATCGACAACGCGACCTGCGCGACGAGCAGGCCGCGCCCGAGGCCTCCGAGCGACTCGAGAACCCGACGGCTGGCACGCAGGCCTTCGTCCACCCGCACGGCGACCGACCGCTGCGCCGAGACGAGGCCGATCGCGAGACCCGTCGCCAGCGTCAGAAACGCCGTCGCCGCGAGCACGCCGGCATCAGGCGTCGCCTGAGGAAACGGGTGCGTCATGGGATCGGCCAGCAGCGTCGCCCGCAGCACCCGGACGAGGCCCCACGCGAGCGGAACCGCACCGGCGAACGCGACCGCCGACAGCAGGACGCCGTCGAGCAGTTGCTGCCAGAACACGCGTGGCGCGCTTCCACCCAGCGCGAGACGAATCGCGACCTGATGGCGCCGCGCCAGCGAGCGCGCCAGCGCGAGGCCCGCAAGGTTGGCGCACGCGACCGCGAGGAGCAGGCCCATGAGTCCGAGGACCATTCGGAGCGTGGTGCCGTAGCGATCACGGAGACCGGAAAAGCCGGACGCGAGCGGCGCCACATCCACCCGCTGACGGAGCAGCGCCTCCCGCTCGGCCTCGGGCAACGCGGCCGGCACCGTCGCCGACTGAATCGACGGCCATAGCGCGAGCAGTTCCCCGCGCGCCGCGCCAATGGACACGCCGGGCGCGAGACGTCCCACCACGTTGTCTGATCGAGCCGGCCTGGATGCGGCGCCGCCGGCCGCTCCCCTCGGCGCCAGGGGTACGATGAGGTCGGCCGCATCATCAGCCTGCAGACCATCGAAGCCTTTTGCCGCGACGCCGATCACTGTTGCAGGCAGCGCGTCGACCTTGATCGTCTCGCCGATGCACGGGGCATTCCCAAACAGGCGTCGGCGGAACGCCTCGCTAATGACAACGACCGCATCGTCGGATTCAGTGAAGAACCGTCCCTCCGACAGCCGGGCGCCGACCACGTCGAAATAGTTCGGCGAGACGAATTCTGTCGGCGCCTGGAACACCCCGGAACGCGCTTCGACGCTCAGAAGTCCTCCGCCGGAGTACATCGCCAGCTGTGCGAAGGATCGCTGGGCGCTGCGGTACGCCTTGAACGTGCCGGCGTAGAAGTGGCCCGTCGGGTTGTCCCGCGCATCGCGGGCCGACAGGGCCACGAGCTGTTTGGGGCTGGGCACGGGGAGCATTCGGAAGACGAGTGCGTTGAGCAGGCTGCCGACTGCCGTGGTCGCGCCAATAGCCAGTGTCAGCGTGACGACGACGATCAAGGAGAAAGTCGGAGCCCGTCGCAAACTGCGGAAGGAATGCCGAACGTCGAGGCGTAGTGTGTCCCACATGCGGGAAGTCTCGCCCAGTGTAGATCGTCGGTGTTTTGTCTCCGCAACTCGCCGCGCGGATTGTGTCCGTCATACGCGGAGACCTACGAGCCGACACGGATGCAGATGGTCGGTGTGGTAACTCGTTGCAAAGAACAGCATTGGTGCGATGAGGCACGCTTGGAAATAGATTTCGGCCACGCGTGCTGACCGGCGATTTGGTCCAGCTTGGCGACGGCGGCCGACCGCATCAGCGACGACTTCATGACCATCCCACGCTCGCGCCCAGAGTGCCGAGAAGCTCGTCCAGTTGCTCGAACGTCTCACTGAACCCACCTGTACTCCCGGAGGCGATCGCATCGTCGAGAGCTTCCTTCGAGGGATAGAGGTCGTGCATGACGACCAGGGTCTCGGCACCTCGTTCTTCGAAGGTCACCGTGGTGACGGCCCCATCTTCGCCACCTTCGTCATTCGTCCAGACGAGGCGGGAATGCGGCATCACCTGATTGTACCGACCGAAGAACGCCATGGGCTCCGGGGAGGCAGGGTGGGTGAACACCAAACGGTACGTGCCCCCGACGCGAACATCCATCTCGCAGGAAAGCAGGGACAGGCCAAACGACTTCGGTACCCACCACCGCTTGAACAGCTCGGGCTTGGTCCACGCTTCGAACACGATGTGCGCCGGACCGTTGAAGGTTCGCGTCACGACGAGCTCACGCGCGGACTTCCGTTCCACCGTCGTGCGGTTCTTCATGGATATGGGCTCACTCTCTCTTCTTGCGTCCATCGACCTTCTCCTTCCGTTTCAGTTCCTCGACAACCTTGTCCAGCTCGTCGAAGCGCGCCGCCCAGAGCTGGCGGTACCTCTCGATCCATGCCGCCTCTTCCTCCAGTCGGCACAAGCCGAGCTTGCAGGTCCGTACGCGGCCGACCTTCTCCGTGATGACGAGCCCCGCCTGCTCCAAGACGCCGACGTGCTTCTTCATGCCGGTGAGGGTCATGTCGAACTTCTCGGCAAGGTCCGTGATCGAGGCCTCTGCACGCCCGAGCTGCTCGAGCACGCCGCGTCGGGTGGCGTCCGAGAGCGCGGCGAATGAGGCATCGAAACGGGCCCGTGAATACTGAACCATCTAGTTCAGTATTAACACACCGATTGTCGGCATGCAAGCGAGGCCGAGCGGGCACGCGTTGCCGGCCTCCTTCACTCCAAATCAACGTCATTCCGATGCAGATTTCGATCGACTCGGCGATTCCAGGGCTCCATGTCCGCCCGGACGCCGAAAACTCGGCACACATTGAAGATTTCCCCGCTGGTTCCGCCGGGCGTTCGGCGCGACACCGTGCTTCGAAGCCACACAGGGGCGGCAAGCTTCATGCGTCCGAGAGCTTTCGTCAGGTTTTTGGAGACCGCATCTTGGCGACAAGGGAGGCACTATGGCTGCCGTCGCATCACACATTATTCAGGGACACGTCAGTCGCGGCTTCGAGCCAGTGCGCGACGCGTTCGAGGAGAACTTCGCGCGGCGCGCCGAGTTGGGAGGCGCGTGCTGCGCCTTCTACCGGGGCGAGAAGGTCGTCGATCTCTGGGCTGGTGTTCGCAACAGAGCGACGGGCGAGCCCTGGGAGCGCGACACCATGGTCGTCGTCCACTCGGCCACCAAAGGGCTCGCGGCGATGACGCTGGCGCTCGCCCACTCGCGCCGTTGGCTGGACTACGAGGAGCGCGTCGCCACGTACTGGCCGGAGTTCGCGCAGAACGGCAAAGAGAGGATCACCGTGCGCCAGCTTCTCGCGCACCAGGCCGGTCTGTTTGCGTTCGACGAAACAGTCGATCGTCGCGTGCTCGCGAACCTGGACCAATTGGCGGCCGTGATGGCCCGTCACCGGCCCGCGTGGGAGCCGGGAACGCGACAGGCTTACCACGGGTTGACGCTCGGGTTCTACGAAGGCGAGCTCCTGCGACGTGTGGATCCGAGGCATCGGACCTTGGGGCAGTTCTTCCAGGACGAGATTGCGACGCCTCTTGGAGAGGACTTCTACATCCGGCTGCCCGAGGACATCCCGAACTCTCGCCTCGCCACGCTTTCACCGCCCGGGATGATCAAGATGTTGGTCCGATTCCGCCCGGTGCGACTGCTGATCGAGGGGCTGAATCCTCGTTCGAATATTTCCCGGGCGCTCACCGTCAACCCTGGTACGTCGGTCTATCTCGATGCGTCGCGTGTGTACGCGCGCAACCTGGAAGTGCCGGCGGGCGGCGGTGTGGGCACCGCGCGCGCGATGGCACACGCATACAGCGCTTTCGCGACTGGGGGACGCGAGCTGGGCGTGCGACAAGAGACGCTGGACCTGCTGGCCGCGTCCGCGATTCCTCCCGCGCGCGGGTTCTACGACGAATGCCTGAAGGGTGAGGTGCAGTTCTCCCTGGGCTTCATGAAGCCGAGCACGAACTGGCGCTTCGGCGGCGTGCGCTCGTTTGGCTCGCCGGGCACCGGCGGCGCGCTCGGCTTTGCCGATCCGGACGCCGGCATCGGGTACGGGTATGTGACCAGCCGGATGGGCACCGTATTCACCGGCGATCCGCGCGATGTCGCGCTCAGGGACGCGCTCTACACAGCCCTCAGGTCCCGTCCGCATCAGCCGTTCATGCCAGAGCGGATCGCGTCATGACCCGTTCTAGGCGCTGATCGTGATGACCGGTGCGATATTCGAATCGCTGATCTTACTTCTCGATGCACATGCATCTTGTCTCGAGGGAAATGGTATGGAAGAAACACGCTACGGTTTGAAGGTATCGATCCCGGTTTCATACGATGAAGCCGTCGTGCGAGCGACCGACGCTCTCAAGGCTCAAGGCTTCGGCGTGTTGACGTCGATCGACGTGAAGGCGACGCTCAAGGCGAAGCTGATCGGGACTTTCGGAGGTACCTGATTCTTGGCGCCTGCAACCCGCCGCTGGCGGACCGTGCCCTGCACGCGGAACTGGAGGTCGGCCTTCTGCTTCCGTGCAACGTCATCGTCTACGAGACGAGCCCTTCATCGGCGATCGTCGCGGCGACGGCCCCGCTGGCCGCATTGGGTGTCGTCGGCGACAACACGGCGCTGGCGCAGATCGCGCGCGAAGCCGACGCCCTGTTGCGACAGGCGCTCGGGTCGCTCGAATCGGTGCCCGCTTAACACGGCCGAAATAGACGCGTGGGCCGCCGACATCAGCGATCAGCTTCAATTGGAATCGGCGATCCATCGAGCGACGACTTGATTGCTCGGCATCAGGCCGTTGCTTCCCGATGACCTCATCGCTCGGCATGACAGCGACGGCGCGCAGGCTTTCCGTGGCAGCAACTGCGACACCGCGCCCGCTTCGGTAAGACGTTCTTTCTGAATCTATTTCTCTGAGGACCCGCGTAGGGCGCGGCAGGTGTTCGCGCGGAACCGCCGGCACGCTATATGCCACCCCCGGCCGGCGTCGCGCAGTATGAGCGTGATCCGGCCGGGATTTGACGACGCTCGGCGGCATGTGACGGATTTCCGCCGACGGTTCGCCCCCGCTTGCCGGTTTTCCGGCGACCCTGAGGAGGAGCATATGAGACGACTCACGGGGGTCACCGTTGGGTTCGTCGTCGTCTTCGGCGCCGCTCAATTCATTCGTCCGGGCCGGGCGAATCCGCCGACCGACGCTACCCGAACGATTCGGGCGCATGAGACGACGAAGGGTCTCGGCACTGTCCTCGACAGATCGTGCGGCGACTGTCACTCCAACGCGACCGCGTGGTCCTCGTGGTACACACAAATTGCGCCGCTCTCCTGGCTCATGGCGCACGAAGTGGCGGCAGGACGAAAAGCGGCCAACTTCTCCGAGTGGGCCGCGTACTCGGCGGCGCAACGGCGGATCCTGCTGGCAACCTCGTGCGACGACGCCAAGAGCGGAAAGATGCCCGGCCCTTACACGTTTTTCAAGCCCGAAACGGGGCTGTCGGCCCAGGACATCGACACGATCTGCGCGGCAGCGCGCGAAACCGACGCGAAGACAGCGAACCCTTCTCAATGACGCCTGATCGATCCGAAGCGATGAACGTCGAAATGGCACTGCTGGTGACTGAATCGTGACGGAGGTGGAAGATGCCAACGATGAAGGAAGCTGCTGCCGAGTTCCTGGCTCAAAAACGGATTGCTGTGACGGGCGTCTCGCGAAAGCCGAAGGAGCACGGCTCCAACACCGTGTTCAAGCGCCTGCGTGACCGAGGTTACGTCGTGTTCGCGGTCAACCCGTATGCGGACAAAGTCGAGGGTACGCGCTGTTATCACGACTTGAGGAGTATCCCCGGCGGAATCGACGCCGTTGTCATCGCTACTGCGCCCGAGAAGGCTGAGGGCACGATGCGAGAGTGCGCCGAACTCGGGATCAAGCACGTGTGGATGCATCGGTCCTACGGCCAGGGCAGCGTCAGCGCCGCAGCCACCGCTTACGGCCGTAAGCACGGCATCACCGTGATCGACGGCGGCTGTCCGCTCATGTTCGACCCGACTGCAGACTTCGGGCACAAGGTCATGCGGGTGATGTTAGGGAGCCGCATCCCAAGAACGGTCTGAAAGTCGCTGAACTCGGAGAGGAGGAATTATGAGCCATCTGGAACTCCACGCTCACCTGAAGATCCGGCCAGGTCAGCTGGAGGGATTCAGATCCCAGGCAGCCGAGATCATGCGGATCACCCGCGAGCAAGATACGAAAACGCTTCGTTACGACTGGTTCATCAAAGAGGATGGGACCGAGTGCGAGGTCCACGAGGCATACCTCAATGAAGACGGGCTGTTCGAGCACAACATGCACGTCATGGCGGCGCGAGAGATCCTCTTCAGGGATTACGCATTCGACCACCGGATGATCGCCTTCGGCGACGTCTCCCAGAAGTTCAGGGACTTGGTAATCAAGCACGCCGGCGGGATCACGTTGTACTCCTTCCTCCAGGGACTTGAAACGACAGCCGCTGTGTAGTCGCAGGCGGTGATGCCATGGCTGTTGATGTAAAGGACCGGCCGGAACTTGGAACCCGGACGAGGGTGATGACCCGCGTCGCCTGGATTCTCATCCTCATCGTCGACGTCGGATATATCGCGTGGGGCGCGGGGGCCGCTGTATCGCCGAATCATCTGCTGGGCCCTGGTGGTAAGGCGATCTTGCCGGCGGGATACGAGGGCTACTCACGAGGATCCTGGTCCGAGCTCGCCGGCGGCTCCCCGCTTATCGCCGGCTACATGATGGTCCTCTACCGAATGTACGGCGTGTACAACGTCCTGTTCGGCTTACTGGGCAGCGCCATCGCGGTCACCGCCTTCCGCCGCGGCGAGCAATGGGCATGGTGGACGCTGCTTGTCGGAAACACGATCGCGTTGGTGTCGGCGATGACCTACGACAAGGCAGTGAACGCCATCGGACCCTTCGAGCTGACGGAATATCTCGGGCTCGTCCTCGTCTGGATCGCGCTCGCGGCCACCGCCCCATTCCGTGCAGCGGGACGGCCAGTTGGCGCGACCGGCTGACACGATGGAGCCGTTTCACCGTGCTCATTTGATTGTGCTCGGCATATGGCTGGGCGAGGTGATCACCGAAGTGCTCTTCGAGTTCGCGGGATCGGACGCGGACTCGCTCCGCGCGGCGGCTCGATTCCATTAGAACGTCGACAAGTTCGGCGAACTGCCGATATCGGTCGGAGTGCTCGTAACCGGCACAGTCCTGGCGACGCGCGCCTGGCACTCCACCAGACCGGCCGGGCGTCTCGAAAGTCGCGCGGACGACGCCGACCGTTTATGAGAACACTTCTAATCCAGCCTTCGATCGGCAGTACGCTTGCGTCATGCGACCCCTTCGGTATTCCATCAACGTCACGTTGGACGGGTGCTGCGATCATCGTGCGATGCTCCCGGACGAAGACTTACATCGTCACGCGGTGGAAAACCTCGACCAGGCCGATGCTCTCCTCTTTGGCCGGGTGACGTACGAAATGATGGAGGCCGCGTTTGGGCCGCCGGCGCGGACCGCAGCGAGGCCTGATTGGATGGAACCTTTCGCCCGGACGATCGACGCGGCAAAGAAGTACGTCGTGTCGAGCACCCTCGACCGCGTCGATTGGAACGCGGAGCTCGTGCGCGGGGATCTGGGGAAGGCCATTCGGCAACTGAAGCGGGAGTCGGGTAAGGGACTGTTGGTGGGAGGCGTGAAGCTCCCGCTGGCGTTGGCGGAGCTCGGACTGATCGACGAGTACGAGTTCGTGGTGCAGCCCAGGCTGGCGGGCCACGGGCCGACGTTGTTCGCGGGGCTGTCGAAGCATATCGACTTGAAGCTCGTGAGCCGGCTGGAGTTCGGCTCGGGGGCGGTGGCGATGCGGTATGAGCCGAGAAGGTAGCCATCCGACCTGCTTAGCCCGAGTCGGCCGCGTCTTGGAGCAACTCGAGCCAGGCCTGCCAAAGGCTCGACCAACCCTGACCGCCTGCTCAATGGCCCGCAGGATCTGCGACGCCGCGTGCTGATGTGATCGAGCGATGACGTGAGTGCTCACGTCGGTCGTCGGCGGAAGGACCGCACGTCGACGGCGCCTCCGCCGGCGTTTCCGACCTACGCCGAGGGTTCCGAAAAGATGGTCAGCAGGAAACCAGTCGGATCGCTGACCTCGAACGCGCGGCTCTTCCACTCCGTGTCGCGCGGCTCCGACTTGAGCGTGATGCCGGCATTCTTTGCCCGCTTCGCTATCTCGTCGACGCTGCCCGGCGTGGAGATGGACAAGCGCACGCCGATTCCCTTCTTGCGGTCGCGCCCCTTCTTCCAGTCGTCCTGATTCAAGCCAATCTGGCTCTTGCCCGCCCGCAGCATCACGCCGAGCAGCGTCCCTTTCTCTTCCCACCGCTCCTCGATCGCGAAGCCGAGCGCTTGGTAGAAGGTGATGCTCTTCTGCAAATCGTCGACAGTCAAGGTGGGAACGATAGCGCCGATCTGGACAGCTTCCTGCGTTGTCGCCACGATAGCCTCCTTTTGTGTGATCTTGTTTCGTTCATCCGCAGGCTAGCGGGCCTCGCCTGGATCTTCAAGCGCGGCCGTGCGAAAAAGAATTTTGCGGAACGGACGAGTCCGGGCGGTCGCGGCCGCGGCGCGCCGGTCGCTTCCATTTGACGGCTATTCCGCGCGCAGCGCAGCACACGGGTCGATCCTTGTCGCGCGGCGCGCCGGCAGCCATGCCGCCATCAGTCCCACCGCCATCAGCAAGAGCGTGACGATTGTGAACGCGATCGGATCGGTCGGCGTCACCCCGAACAGGAACGTCTGCAGCACGCGAGTCACGCCGGCCGCGCCGGCGAGGCCGATGATTACCCCGGCGACGACGATGCGGAGCGCGCGCGTGAGCACGAGGCGGAGCACGTCGCGGCGGCCGGCGCCGAGCGCCATGCGCACGCCGATCTCGCGGCGGCGCTGCGTCACCGCGTAAGCCATCAATCCGTAGAGGCCGCACGTCGCGATCAGCGTCGCGGACGCTGCGAACAGCGCCAGCAGCACGGTCCGGAAACGCGGCTGCGCCACCGACGCCGCCACGGCTTCGTCCATCGTCACCGTGCTCTGGATCGGCAAATCGGGCGCGACGCGGCGAATTTCCGTCCGGATGCCTTCGACCGCGCTGCCTGGTGTGGACGTGCGCGCAACGAACGCGACGTACCGCAGGAACCCGCTATGGTCCTGCTGGAACGGGACGTAGATCATTGGCTGCACTTCCCGCTCGAGGCTCATCTGACGAATGTCCGCGACCACCCCCACCACCGTCAGCCACTCGCCGCGATCGATCACGTTCACGCGCACGCGCCGGCCGAGCGCCTGGCCCGGACCACCGGGAAAGCATTCGCGCACGATGCGCTCGCTGACGATCGCCACTTTCATCGCGGCCGCCGTGTCCCGGGGCGTGAAGTCGCGCCCCGCGAGCAGCGGAATTCCCATGGTCCTGAAATAGCCCGGCTCGATCTTCGGCGCGCCGGCAAAGAGCGTCGGCTTCGGCTGCCCCTCGATGTCGACGTCTCCCTGGATGAACATCCTACCGAACGGCATCGAGTTGATCAGGCTCGCGGACGTCACGCCCGGCAGGGACTGGATGCGATCGACCACACCCCGCGCGAACGCATGGATGCGTTCAGGCTCGTCGGCGAGGCGTTCGGGCAGGGTCAGTCTCACGGTCTGCACGACGCCGTCGCGACCGGTCGATTCGAAGCCGGGCGACACCGACGTGAGACGCACGAAGCTGCGGATCAGCAAGCCTGCGCCAATCAGAAGGACGAGCGTCATCGCGATCTGCGCGGCGACCAGCAGCGTCCGCAGCCGCTCGCCCTGACGGTCGCCTGTGGCGCGCGCGGCGCCGGCGTGCAGCGCGAGGCCTTCGCCAAACGCGGCACCGCTGACGCGCAGCGCCGGCACGAGCCCAATCAGCAGCGTCGAGACGAGCGACAAGCCGAGGCAGAACACCATCATGCGGGCGTCGATCATGATGCCGCCCAGGCCTGGGAGCACGGATTGCGGCACCAGCGGCAGGGTGACGTGGATCGCGAGCCACGCGAGCATGACGCCGAGCGACGCGCCCAGCAGCGACAACACGACCGCTTCCGTCAGCAGTTGACGCACGATGCGCCGGCGTCCTGCGCCGAGCGCCATGCGGACGCACAGCTCGCCGCGGCGCGCGGTGAGGCGCGACATCTGTAGGTTCGCCACGTTGACGCAGGCGATCAGCAGCACGAACGAGACGGCCCCAAGCAGGATCAGCAGCAGCGGACGCGCCGACGCCGTGCCTTGCTCTTGCAAGCCGCCCGCGTGCGCGAGCGTGCGGACGTTGGGCGCGAACACGCCGGCGGCCGCGAGTGTGCCGGAGGGCGCAATCGACGGATCGTTCACCAGCGCGGTCACTTCCGCTTCCGCGCGCTCTTTGTTCACGCCGGCCTTCATGCGGCCCAGCAGGAAGAGAGACGCGTTCCGCCCGCTGTCGGCGGGCCAGCGATTGGGCAGAAAGATGTCCGCGTCCGGCAGCGCGCCGAGCCGGGGAATCACCAGCCTGAAGGTAAAGTCCGGCGGCAGCACGCCGACGACGGTACGGAGGACGCCGTCGATCGTGATGGACTGCCCGACGATCGCCGGATCGGCCTGAAGCGATGTGCGCCACAGCCGATCGCTGACGATCACGGCGCGATCGTCGTCTGGCGCTGCGGCGTCACTGAGGAACGCGCGGCCGCGCACGGGACTGACGCCCAGCGTGGCGAAGAAATCCGGACTCACGTTGAGCGCGGGCATCTGCAGGGGCTCGCCGCGTCCGGTGAGCTGCGCGTCGATGGAGGTATAGGCCGCGAGATGATCGAGCGTGGTGACGCGCGGGCGCAGCCCCTGGTAGGTCATGGGCGGCCAGGTCGAGAACGTCCTCACGCCCGTCGTCGTCTGCTGCGCTGACGAGAGAATGACCAGGCGATCGGGATTGGCATACGGCAGCGGACGCCAGAGCACGCCGTAGGCGACGGAGAAGATCGCGGTGTTGAGGCCGATGCCGAGCGCGAGCGTGGCAACGGCGGCGACAGTGAAGGCCGGATCGCGGCGGATCAATCGCAGTGCGTGACGCACGTCCTGCGCGAGCGTTTCGACCCTCGGGAAGATCCACGGTTCGCGCGACCGTTCGCGCAGGCGCAGCCGATTGCCAGTCCGGCGCCGCGCGGCCGCCCGCGCCTCGTCGCCACTCAGGCCATCCGCGTCGGCGAGGGCGCGCGCCTTCATCTCCTCGTGAAAGCGCAGCTCGTCCTCCAGGTCCCGATCGAACTGATTTCGCTGGAAGAAGAACAGCAGACGTCGGAGCACAGAACCCACGGCACCCTCCTGAGAGTCAGGACACTACGTCGTCTTCATCACGCGCATGATCGCGCCGAACATCTGGGAGAAGCGCGATGCCTCGATGCCGAGCTGCTTCTTCCCGGCAGTCGTGAGCGTGTAGAAGCGGGCTCGTCGGTTGTTCGCCGAAATCTTCCACTCGGCCAATACCCATCCCTTGACGAGCATCCGCTGCAGCGCCGGATAGAGCGATCCCTCTTCGATCGTCAGCACGCCCGCCGACAGCATCTGAATGTGCTGCGCGATGCCGTAGCCGTGCATCGACCCGATCGACAGCGTCTTCAGGATCAACATCTCGAGCGTGCCCGGGAGCAGCTCGTTCTTGCTCTTCGTCTTGGCTTCTTTCATCAGGCTCTCTTTGCATAGACGACCTATGGGAGTGAGAAGTTTCCTCCCTTTGGAGGAGGCTGTCAACTGTCGGCGTTTGGCGTTATCCGAAGCAAATGACCTGGCCGTCCGTCGTGCCGACGATGTACGAGCTGTACTCCGATCACTTACGGCGACCTCCCTCCAGGCGCAGCGTATCGATCAGCGCTGACAGTGCTGCCGGTTGCTGGCGTCGACTCGGATAGAGAAAATAGCCGGGGAACGGCTGGCACCAGTCTTCGAGCACGCGGACGAGCGCGCCGCTCTCGATCTGTTCCTCGAGACGAAGGTCTGGATCAGCGACTACGGCTACGATGCCACGCTCCACGC
>Ga0310810_10006818_pt1 | contig 12950 bp, 10 predicted proteins | sample NCmetagenome_FD_207641 | JGI IMG/M metagenome (GOLD analysis project Ga0310810, IMG submission 207641) | Soil microbial communities from experimental microcosm in Duke University, North Carolina, United States - NC | ecosystem: Engineered > Artificial ecosystem > Soil microcosm > Unclassified ... | reverse complement strand
CCATTCGATCAGTTTGGCGCTGACCTCATCCGGCTTTTCCTGCTGCGTCCAATGGCCGCTGTCCCGCACCAGATACTTCTCCAGATCGGGGACCAGCTTCTCCATGCCGTCGGCGGCCGAGGGCGGCAGCACGACGTCGTTCTCCGCCATGATCATCAGCGACGGAACCCGCACGTTGTGATCGAGGCCGGCCGCGCGCTGCCAGTTGCGGGTCCAATTGCGGTACCAGTTGATGCCGCCGGTGAAGCCGGATTTGGTGAAGGCGTCGACGAACACCTTCATCTCCCCGGCCGACAGGATCGGCTTGCGCGGATCGAACTTCGGGTCGTAGGCCGCGACCATCTGCGGTATCGCCAGATTGAGCTTGGGCGGGGCGCCGACGCCCGCAGTCGGCGGCGTGGCCGGCGCGTCCGCCTTGCGCGGCGGCGGCTCGCGCATCAGGAAATCGAAGGTCTGCTCGACGCGGCTATCGAAGATTCTGTCCGGCTCGCGCGCGGGATCCTGAAACTGCACGATATACATCTGATCGCCGTAGCGCATCTTGAACAGTTCGATCGGATCGACCGGCGCACGATCCCAATGCGGCGTGTTGACGCCGACGACACCGGCAACCCGGTCGATGTGCCGCAACGGCATCTGCCAGACGACGAAGCCGCCCCAGTCGTGACCGACGAAGATCGCCTTGTCGATCGCAAGATGATCCATCAGACCGACGAGATCGCCGGTCAGATGCTCCATATCGTAGGCCTCGACGGGCTCGGGCCGATCGGTCGACCCATAGCCGCGCTGATCCGGCGCAATCACCCGGATCCCGGCCTCGCTCAGGGCCTTGATCTGGTGACGCCAGGAAAACGCCATCTCCGGCCAGCCGTGGCACAGGATCAGCGGCGGTGTGTCGGTCTTCGGACCCGCCTCGTAATAGCCCATCCGAATCCCGTTCGTCCGGGCGAATTGCAACGGCGGCATTTCGATCATCGCAAGTCCCTATTCGGCGGCGCTGGTGATGTTCGGCGGCGGCGCGTAGGCCGCTTCCAGCGCTTCAAATTCCAGCGGCAGCATGTCGCACAATACCTGGACATGGGGAATGATGTTGGCGCCGGCGATGAAGCCGAAATCGAGCTGGTCGCGATAGCTTTGCACGGTGATGTTGAGCGCGAGCCCATGGGTCGAGATCGACACCGGGAAGATGTGCAGCAATTCCGCGCCGGCTGCATATAATGTCTGGCGCGGCCCCGGCACGTTGGACACCGTGATGTTCGCCGCCGGCGGCAACACGTCGGAGAGATTGGAGCGGCTGTAGAGCAGCGCCAGAATCTGGACCAGGATCGGCGCGCCAAGCATCGAGATATTGGAGACTTGCGGCATCAAGGCCCGCAGCGGGTGCGACATCTCCTTGGACTTGGTGGATTGCGCGATGATCGCCTCCAGCCGCCCCTTCGGGTCCTCGATGTTGGTGGCGATCGAACAGATCATGCCGAACACCTGATTATTCGCTTCGGTGTTGCCCTCCTCGCGCAGCGAGATCGGCACCGCGGCGGTCAGCGACTTGTTCGGCAGCGCGCCCTGCTGGATCAAATAGCGCCGTACCACGCCGGAAGACAACGCCAGAACCACGTCGTTGAGCTTGCCGCCGGACGCCTTGGCGAGCGCTTTCGCCCGCGACAGCGAAATCGAAGTGCCTGCAAAGCTGCGCTCCGACGAGATCGCCTTGTTCAATATGGTCGGTGGCGACATCATGCTGACGATGCTGTCGCGCGACTTCGGATCGGAAATCTTGCCGACCACCTCGGAAACGCTTTTCAGCATCGTCGGCACGCTGGCGGCGAACTTCACCGCGCTCTCGATCTGGAACATGGCGTTGTCGAACAGGATCGATCCGAGATCGCTCTTGCCCGAGCGCGGCAGCTCGAGGCTCTTCGGCGCCGCCGAGGAATCGAACGGCTGCCGCCACAGCTGCTGATAGGAGTCGATCAGGTTGGCGGCGATGTCGCGCGGCTCCTGTGCGACCTTGCGCGCCGTCGGCGGCTCAACCTCGCGCGGCACCGGCGTCAGGTCATAGATCATGTTGGTCAGCGCCGCCCCCGCGCCGCCGTCGATGCAGGCGTGGTGCATCTTGGAGTAAAGCCCGATCTCGTTGTCCTTCATGCCCTCGAACACATAGAACTCCCAGAGCGGGCGGGCGCGGTTCAGGAGTTTGGCATGCATCCAGCCGACGATGCGCTCCAGCGTCGCGCGGTCATAGGGCGCCGGCAGGCTGCCGCGGAAAATGTGGCGGTCGATGTCGAACTGGTCGTCCTCGACCCAGGACGGATGATCGATGTCGAGCGGCGCCTTTTCCAGCCGCGCTTTCAGGATCGGCGCAAGATGCAGCCGCGAGGCGATCATCGCCTTGAAGTCTTCGAAGAAGTTGCCGTTGTAGTTCTCGGGCAGGCGGAAGATCGCCATGCTTCCGACATGCATCGGCATCTCCGGCGTTTCCAGATAGAGAAACGACGCGTCCATCGAGGACAGTTTCTTGGCGTCAGTCATGTTTTCCTCCCGCAGGCAGATTTTGCGGCGCCTTGGCGGCGCTTCTGGCGTTCAGACGATCCTCAAGACGGCCACGGTCCTTGGGACACTAGTCAGGATTGTGCATTTTCCGGGGGCCCATATGCAATGGCAAACGGCCCCGATCGGTCAAATTGCCTGAATTCGCCCTCGGCCTGTGCCAGGCGATCGGCCACCGCCCACAAGGCGGCAGGGTTTACGCCGAGGCCGATATGGCTGGCGAGATGCACCTCGATATTCTCAGCGGTATCGGAGGGACGCAACAGACTGGTACGCCAGTTCACGATGCCATCGGTGCGCGAATAAATCGAGGTCGCGGGAACCGGCAGATCGCCGGCGATGGCCTCCCTGATCTCCGGATTGTCATTGATGCCTTCCCCCGACAGCGCCTCGTACAACCGCGTTGCGTTGGTCGCGGTGATGTCGTTGGCAAACGGGCTTCCAAGCGTGATGACCTGGCGCACGATGCCCGGCAGTTGCAGCGCCAGGTCCCGCGCATAGATGCCACCAAGACTCCAGCCAACGATGCTGACCTTTTTTGCCGCCGTCTCGTGAATCTGCATCAACAGTTCACGCAACGCGCCGCGCTTGCCGGCGACGCCGCCGAGATTGCGGCCCATGTTCCATGCATGGGTGTCGTAGCCGAGCTCTTTCAGATAGCGGCGCATCGGCGCCATCGAGAGGTCGCTGGCGAGAAATCCCGGCAGCGCCAGCACGGGATGACCGTCGCCCCTTGGCGCGCGCATCAGGAGCGGCGAGAGCAAGAGGCTGGAGTTCAGTTCGAAGATACTTCTCGCCTCGGCCAGCATCAGAAACAGGCTCGGCGGACGAAGCCTGCCCTCTTCCGCCGTCGCCTCCTCTGCGACCGCCACTATTTCTTGTCCTTCTTGGTCATGCCGCCGAGGCCTGCCATGGTGACGAACATGTCCTGAAAGCGCTCGGCGATCTTGGGATCGAAGGTGAACCAGCTTTGCATCAGCGATTCCGGCGAAACCTTTTCGATATTGGCCATCATCTGCTGCTGCATCTTGTCCATGACCGCGGTCTGCATCGGCTGAACGTCCGGCAATCCGAAAAACTGCCGGGCCTCGAGCGGCGTGCAATCTATTTCGACGTTTACCTTCATGACCACTCCTGACCGCGCTTGCTGCCCTGCGGTAGTATCGCCGCGACTGGCCGAGTCACGCAAGCAAAACGCCGCATCCGGCGCCGCTCATTCGTCGCACATGGTCAACCAAACCGTTTGGTCGTCCAAACCGTTTGGTCATCCAAACCGTCTGGTCATCCAAACCGTTCGACCGCAAATGGGGCGGTATCGGCAAACGGGGTCTCGCCGGTCATCATTTCCGCCAGCAGGCGCCCGGTCGCAGGTCCAAGCGTCAGGCCGTGGTGCTGGTGGCCGAAATCGAACCACAGCCCGGGGTGGCGGGGCGCCTTGCCGATCACCGGCAGCATGTCCGGCAAACAGGGGCGCGCGCCCTTCCAGGGTTGCGCGTCGACCGGCTCGCCCATGGGAAACAGCTTATGCGCCTTCGGCAGGGCGCGCTCGACCTGGACCGGGGTCGGCGGCGCATCGCGGTGGGCGAATTCGGCGCCGGTGGCCAGGCGGATGCCGCGGTTCATCGGCGCCAGCAGAAAGCCCTGATCTGAGTCCAGCACCGGGTGATGGAGCACGGCGTTGCCGCGGGGCTTGAGATGCAGATGATAGCCGCGCTTGACGTTGAGTGGAATCGAGTAGCCGAGGGGGTTAAAAATCTGATCGGACCACGGCCCCATCGCCACCACAACCTCGCGCGCGGTGATGGTGCCATCCAGCGTGGCCACGCGCCATCGGCTGCCTGCCTGTTCGAGCGTGCGTGCGTCGCCGACCAGGAACCGGCCGCCCTTGCGGCCGAACAGCGCCGCATAGGCCTTGGCGAGACCACCGGGATCGGGGACGAAGCCGGGATCCGGAAAATGCACGCCGCCGGCGAAATCGCCGGTTAGATTGGGCTCGCGCGCCGCAATCGCCGAAGCATCGAGCATGTCGCCCGCGACGCCATATTGTCTGGCGCGTTCGAGATCCTTCACGGCCCCGGCAAGCGTCGCGTCGGAACGATACAGCTTGATCCAGCCGGTCCGCCGCAACAGTTCCGGCACGTCGGCTTCCGCGATCAGTTCCTGATGCTCGACCAGGCTGCGCTGGATCAGCGGCAATTCGGCCATGGCACTTTGCAGCGCACGCTCCGGCGAGGAGGCAAGGAAGTAGCGCACCAGCCAGGGCAGGAAGGACGGCAGGCCGGAGAAATGATAGCGCACCTGCGGCGTGCGATTGGACGCATATTGCAGGATCTGGCGCAGGTCCCGCGGGAACATATAGGGAAAGACCGAGGCGCTTTCGATCAATCCCCCATTTCCGTAGCTGGTCTCTTCGCCGGCCGTTTCGTGCCGGTCGATCAGGACCGTGTCGCGGCCCCGTTTCTGCAGGTGCAGGGCGGCGCCGACGCCCACCATCCCCGCGCCCAGAACCAGAACGTCGGCCTTCAGTTCCGCCATCGGCACTCCGAAAGTTCAATGTTACGCAGTCTCACGCTGCGCCTAGAGTGAAACTAGTCATTGCCGCACTGCCGCGCAAACCGGCTCGCCGGGCTACGGCAAATCACGCTTGCGTGGCGGCTGGACTTTGGCAACATGGATCGGCAATATCCGCCGTCGCGAAAATGGGCTGATCAAAGCGGGGAATCCAAAAAGATGTCACTACGTCAGAGTTTGCTTGCAGCGGCCGCGGCTGCCACCGTCGCCTGGGCGGTGGTGCCGGCATCGGCCCAGACCGTGCGCTACGCCAACCAGGGTGAATTGAAATCGCTCGATCCCTATACGCTCAACGAGAGCACCACCCATGGGCATCTCGGAAATGTCTATGAAGGCCTGATCGCGCGCGACAAGGATCTCAAGATCATTCCCGCGCTGGCCGAAAGCTGGGAAATCAAGGAAGATCCCTCTCACTGGCGCTTCCATTTGCGCAAGGGCGTCAAATTCCAGAACGGCGACCCCTTCACCGCCGACGACGTGGTGTTCTCTGCCGACCGCGTCCGCGCCAAAGGCTCGAACCTGCAATCCTACATTCCCGCCGACGCGAAGGTCATCAAGGTCGATGACTACACGGTAGATTTCGTCCTGAGCTCGCCAAACCCCATTCTGCATGCGCTATGGGGCACCTGGTACATCATGGACAAGAAATGGGCGGAAGCGAACAACGCGGTGGAACCGACGCCGGTCGCGGCAACCTCGCCCAGCTATGCTTCGCTCCATACCAACGGCACCGGCGCCTTCACCATCGAGAGCCATCAGCCTGGCGTGAAGACCGTGTTCAAGGTCAACCCGAACTGGTGGCGCAAGCCCGAGCACAACATCAAGGAGATCATTTTCACCTCGATTGGCTCCGATGCCACGCGGGTCGCCGCGTTGCTGTCGGGCGAGGTCGATATCATCGAGCCGGTTCCGGTTCAGGATATTTCGCGGGTGGATTCCAGTCCCAACGCGCAAGTGCTCAAGGGACCGGAAATCCGCACTATCTTCCTCGGCATGGACACGCTCCGTGACGAATTGCTGTACTCGAATATCAAGGGCAAGAATCCGTTCAAGGACGTCCGCGTCCGCGAAGCCTTCTTCAAGGCAATCGACGTCGAGTTGATCAAGACCCGGGTGATGCGCGGACTCTCGGTGCCGTCGGCATTGATGGTCTCGCCATTGCTGTTCCCGCTTGCAAAGGATTTTACGCGTCCCAAATTCGATCCCGATGGCGCCAAGAAGCTTCTCACCGAAGCCGGCTATCCCGACGGGTTCGAAGTCACGATGGACTGCCCTAATGACCGCTACGTCAACGACGCCGCGATCTGCCAGGCGGTGGTCGGGATGTTGGCCCGTATCGGCGTCAAGGTTAACCTTTTGGCGCAACCCAAGGCGCAGTATTTCGCCAAGGTACTGAAGCCGGGAGGCTACCAGACGTCGTTCTTCCTGCTCGGCTGGACGCCCGGAACATCGGACTCGCACGACGTTCTCAACCAGATCCTGGGCTGCCGCGACGATCCGAAAGTCAATCGTGGCGAGGCGAACCTCGGCGGCTATTGCAACAAGAAGATCGATGAACTTGCCGCCAAGGTGCTGGTCGAGCCGGATACGGCCAAACGCGATCAGATGATCAAGGAGGCGTTTGAAATCCTTCAAAAGGATTACGGATACATTCCATTGCATCAGCAGGCGCTGGCGTGGGGCGTATCGAAGAAACTGAGTTTGCCGCAGCGCGCGGATAATCAGGTCATCTTCTATTGGGCAACCAAACAGGAATAAGTAACGTCATCACCTACAGTCCCCGGGTAGCTTCATGCTCCCGGGGGCTTTTCGTTTCTGGCCGACACTGACGTCCGCCATACCGGAAAAAAGAAAAGTGAAAGGATAAAATGCTCGCTTTCACTCTTCGCCGCGCCATCCAGGCCATCGGCGTCCTGATTGCCGTCGGGATCATCTCGTTTTCGATGTTCCGCTTCGCCGGCGATCCGGTCAACCAGATCGTCTCGCTGGATACGTCGTACGCCGAGCGCCTCGAGATCCGCAAATCGCTCGGCCTTGACGATCCCGTGCCGCTGCAGTTCGCCCGATATCTCGGCAATGCGGTGCAGTTCAAGTTCGGGGTCTCATACCAGTTCCGCCAGCCGGTGGCGACCTTGCTGAAGGAGCGGATGCCGGCAACGCTGGAACTGGCGATCTGCGCCACCATACTCGCGATGGTGTTCGGCATCCTGATGGGGGTCTATTCGGCGCTGCGGCGCGACACCGTGCTGGCCAAGATCTTCCAGGCCGTATCGCTGATTGGAATCTCGCTGCCGACCTTCCTGATCGGCATCCTCCTGATCTACCTGTTTGCGGTGACGCTGGGCTGGCTTCCGTCATTTGGCCGCGGCGACGTCGTGCGGATCGGCTGGTGGACCACGGGGCTGCTGACTATTTCCGGCCTCAAGGCTCTGGTCATGCCCTCGATTACGCTCGGCCTGTTCCAGATGACGCTGATCATGCGGCTGGTTCGGGCTGAAATGCTCGAGGTTCTGCGCACCGACTACATCCGCTTCGCGCGAGCGCGCGGATTGACGACGCGGGCGGTTCACTTCGGTCATGCCCTCAAGAATACCCTGGTTCCGGTGATCACAGTCGCCGGCCTGCAATTTGGCTCGGTTATTGCATTTGCAATTATTACCGAAACCGTATTCCAGTGGCCGGGAATGGGGCTGCTATTCGTGCAAGCGGTGCAAAACGTCGATATCCCGATCATGGCGGCCTATCTGCTGTTTGTGTCCCTGATCTTCGTCACCATCAACCTCGTGGTTGATATCCTCTACACCATTGTCGATCCCCGGCTGCGCTCGACTCTCAGTCGTCCCGCCTGAAGCGAGATATTCGATGTCCGATGCCGTCGTCCCCCAGGTCAAACCGAGCGCTTCGCCTGCGCGCAAGGGCGCGAGCTGGCTCCGGCGCGCGCTCGAAAGCGACCTGCTGTATTCGTTCCGCCGCTCGAAGATGACGATGGTGGCGGCCGCGATCACGCTGCTGTTCTTTCTGCTCGCGATCTTCGCTTCCGCGCTCGCGGTCCAAAATCCGTTCGATCCGGCGCAGCTTCAACTGCTGAATTCGCGCATCTCGCCGCTGTGGACCGCCGATGGTCAAAGCCCGTTCCTGCTCGGCACCGACGAACAGGGCCGCGACGTGTTTTCCGCCATCCTCTATGGCTTGCGCATCTCGCTCGTGGTCGGCGTACTCGGCGTGCTGTTCTCCGGGACGCTCGGCATCCTCCTCGGGCTGATCGCCGGCTATGTCGGAGGTGCGGTCGACGGCCTGATCATGCGTATCGCCGACGTGCAACTCACGTTCCCCGCCATCCTGACCGCGCTGCTGATCAACGGCGTCGTCAAATCGGTATTCGGCAATCGCCTCGATGCCATGAGCACGCTGGCGGTGCTGGTGCTTGCGATCGGATTGAGCTTCTGGGTGCAATATGCACGCACGGTGCGTGGCTCGGTCCTGGTCGAGAAGAACAAGGACTACGTGGCGGCGGCACAATTGATCGGCCTTCCCGCGCCGGTGATCATGCTTCGCCACGTACTGCCCAATACAATGGGGCCGGTGCTGGTGATCGCGACCATCAATCTGGCGCTCGCCATCATCACCGAAGCGACATTGTCGTTCCTCGGCGCCGGCATGCCCGACACCATGCCGTCGCTCGGCACGCTGATCCGGATCGGCAACAACTATCTGTTCGCCGGTGAATGGTGGATCGTGGCCTTCCCCGGCGTCGCGCTGGCCGGACTGATCCTTGCCATCAACCTGCTCGGCGACTGGCTGCGCGACGCGCTCAATCCGAAGCTCCGATGACCGCCCCTGTCCTCTCCGTACGCAATCTCGAGGTGGAATTCCTCACCCGCCGCGGCACCCTGCACGCGATCAACGGCGTTTCCTTCGATATCGCCAAGGGCGAGGTGCTCGGCGTGGTCGGTGAATCCGGCGCCGGCAAGTCGGTCACCGGCCTGGCCATCATCGGCCTGATCGATCCGCCCGGCCGCATCGCACGTGGTGAGATCCATCTGTCGGGCACGCGGATCGATCATCTGCCGCCGGAGGAAATCCGCCGCATCCGCGGCAAGCGGATCGGGATGATTTTTCAGGATCCGCTGACGAGCCTCAACCCGCTCTACAGGATCGGCGACCAGATCGTCGAGACCATCCGCACCCATTTGAATCTCTCCGAGGCCGCGGCGCGCAAGCGCGCCATCGATCTCCTGGCCGAAGTCGGCATTCCCGCCCCCGAAAAGCGCATCGACGCCTATCCGCACGAATTCTCCGGCGGCATGCGCCAGCGCGTCGTGATCGCGCTCGCCATCTGCGCCGAACCGGAACTGATCATCGCCGACGAACCCACCACCGCGCTCGACGTTTCCGTGCAGGCCCAGATCATCCAGCTGATCAAGCGCCTCGGCCGCGATCATGGCACCGCCGTGATGCTGGTGACCCACGACATGGGCGTGATCGCGGAGACCTCCGACCGGGTCGCGGTGATGTATTCGGGGCGGATCGCCGAGATCGGCCCGGTGCAGGATGTGGTGCAGAACCCGCTGCATCCCTATGCCAAGGGCCTGATGGGCGCGATCCCCACCCTGGCGGGCGAGGACAAGCGCCTCGTGCAGATCCCGGGTTCGATGCCACGTCTGTCGGCGATCCCTCCGGGCTGTCCGTTCAACCCGCGCTGCGGCTTCGTCTTCGACCGCTGCCGGGTCGAACGGCCCGAGCCGATCGTGCGGGGTACGCAGGCCGTTGCCTGTCATCTCTACGATGACGCGGCCAGCGCGACGGTCAGGGAGACCGCGGCATGAGTGCGGCGGCGCCCTTCGTCGATGTGAAGAACCTGCGCCGCGTATTCGACGTCTCGAAGCCGTGGCTCAACCGGGTGCTCGAAGGCGGGCATCTGGAATTCCTCAAAGCCGTCGACGGCGTCACCTTCGATATCAGGAAGGGTGAAACATTCGCGCTTGTCGGCGAGTCCGGTTCCGGCAAGACCACCGTGGCGCGGATGGTGGTCGGCCTGCTGCCGCCGAGTTCCGGCGAAGTCGTGATCGACGGCGTGTCGATGACGGATGCGAAGCAGGTTCAGGTGCGGCAAAAACTGCGTCGCCGCATCCAGATGATTTTTCAGGACCCTTACGCCAGCCTCAACCCGCGCTTCCGGGTCGATGCCATCGTCTCCGAACCGATCCGCGCCTTCGACCTGATCCAGGGCGAGCGCGACATCGCCGGGCGCGTCGGCGAATTGTTGAATCTCGTCGGCCTGCATCCCGATGACGGCCTGAAGTTCCCGCATGAGTTTTCCGGCGGCCAGCGCCAGCGCATCGCGATTGCCCGCGTGCTGGCCTCGGAGGCCGAATTCATCGTCTGCGACGAGCCGACCTCGGCGCTCGACGTCTCTGTGCAGGCGCAGATCCTCAACCTGATGCGCGACCTGCAGGACAAGTTCGGCCTGACCTATCTCTTCATCAGCCATAACCTCGCCGTGGTGCGTCATATGGCGAGCCGTATCGGCGTGATGTATCTCGGCCGCATCGTCGAAATCGCGGAAGGGCGCGAACTCTTCAACAGCCCGCGGATGCCCTACACCAAGATGCTGCTGGGCGCGGTTCCTGATCTCGCAATGTCCGGCCGCCAGCGGATTCCGGTCAAGGGCGAGATTCCCAATCCGATCAATCCGCCCCCCGGTTGCGCCTTCAACCCGCGCTGCCCGCTGGCCTACGATCTCTGTCGCCAGCAGGCGCCCGCACTGATCGACGGCGTCGCCTGCCATGCCGTCAACAGTCCGGCTGAGGTCGCGCCAGCGTGACCTCGGAGATGGCAGCCATTCCAGTCAACCAAACGGTTGGCAAGAAGCTTGCCCTGTGGTCAAGTGCCGCCGCACCACGGTACCTGCGAAGCATTGGATTCCCATGAGCAACATCAATCCCGATCCGTTCACCACCCGGCCGGAAATCGAAGGCACGTTCGGGGTTGTGACCTCCACCCACTGGGTCGCCACCGCGGTCGGGATGGGGATCCTGGAAAAGGGCGGCAACGCCTTTGACGCCGGCGTCGCCGCCGCCTTCACGCTCCAGGTCGTCGAGCCGCATCTGAACGGCCCGGGCGGCGATGTGCCCATCATCGTGCATGACACCAGGCGCGGCCGCACCGAGGTGATCTGCGGCCAGGGCCCGGCGCCGGCCGGCGCCACCATCGCGCATTACAAGAGCGAGGGACTGGAGATGGTGCCCGGCACCGGGCTGCTCGCGGCCTGCGTACCCGGCACGTTCGAATCCTGGATGCTGCTGTTGCGCGATTACGGTACGATGGGGCTGCGCGACGTGCTGGAACCCGCGATCGCCTACGCCCGCGACGGTTACCCGCTGGTCGAGCGCGCCTGCGCGACCATCAAGGTCGTCGAGCAGTTGTTCCGCAACCACTGGAAGACCTCGGCCGCGGTCTATCTGCCGAACAATGAAGTGCCGAAACCCGGCACGCTCTTCACCAACAAGCAGCTCTCGGAAACCTATGCCCGCATCCTGAAAGAGGCCGAGAGCGCCGGTTCGGACCGGGTCGCGCAGATCGAGCGGGCGCGCCAGGCGTGGTCGAAAGGTTTCGTCGCCGAGGCGATCGACAAATTCTGCCGCACGCAGGATGTCATGGACGTCAGCGGTTCGCCGCATCGCGGCGTGCTCCGCGCCGACGACATGGCGCGCTGGCAGCCGACGATCGAGGCGCCGCTGACCTATGATTACGGTCGCTATACCGTCTGCAAGCCCGGGGTCTGGAGCCAAGGCCCGGTGATGCTGCAGCAACTGGCGCTGCTGAAGGGTTTCGAACTCGACGGGCTCGATCCCGCCGGTCCCGAATTTATCCACCTGCAGATCGAATGCGCCAAGCTCGCGTTTGCCGACCGCGAGAAATTCTATGGCGACCCCAAATTCACCGAGATCCCGATCGCGACATTGCTGTCGGACGCCTACAACGACGAGCGCCGCAAACTGATCGCAAAGGACAAGGCCTCGCTCGATTTCGTGCCCGGTTCGGTCGAAGGTTTTGGCTCGATCGTCAAGCTGCGTCGCGCCGAAGGCCACCGCGAGGCGGTCGGCGCCATGGGCGCGGGCGAGCCGACCGTCGGCCGCTTCGGCGAAGTGCGCGGCGATACCGTGCATTTCGACATCATCGACCACGCCGGCAACATGATCTCGGCGACGCCCTCCGGCGGCTGGCTGCAATCCTCGCCGGTCATTCCCGAACTCGGCTTCTGCCTCGGCAGCCGGGCCCAGATGTTCTGGCTCCAGGAAGACCACCCGGCCGCGCTTGCGCCGGGCAAGCGCCCGCGCACCACGCTCTCGCCGACTATGTGCCACCGCGACGGCGAGCCGTACATGGCCTGGGGTTCGCCCGGCGGCGACCAGCAGGACCAATGGACCACGCAATTCTTCCTGCGACACGTCCACGCCAAGCTAAACCTGCAGGAAGCCATCGACGCGCCGGCGTGGCACTCCGAGCATTTCCCGATCTCGTTCTGGCCGCGCACCGCGCGGCCCGGCGTGCTCGTGGTCGAGAACCGCGTGCCGAAGGCGACCATCGACACCTTGAAGGGCCGCGGCCATGTCGTCGAGATCGGCCCCGACTGGTCGGAAGGCCGCCTCACCGCGGCCTCCAAGGTCGGCCGCCGCCGCCGCGCGGCCGCCAATCCAAGAGGCATGCAGGGCTACGCGGCCGGACGATAAGAGTAAGCCGACATGACATTCGAGGGCCCAAGATGACCTGGTCGATCATCGCCCGCGATTCCGAAACCGGACAGTTCGGCATCGCGGTCGCGACAAAAT
>Ga0310810_10006817_pt1 | contig 12952 bp, 15 predicted proteins | sample NCmetagenome_FD_207641 | JGI IMG/M metagenome (GOLD analysis project Ga0310810, IMG submission 207641) | Soil microbial communities from experimental microcosm in Duke University, North Carolina, United States - NC | ecosystem: Engineered > Artificial ecosystem > Soil microcosm > Unclassified ... | reverse complement strand
ACCAAGGTACCCATTTTGGGTACCTTTCGCAAGAGCTTATTGGGTGGCCCCGCAACGACACTATGCGGGGCCACCGCGAATGGTGGCACTATTCGTTTGCCGGCGCCGCCGAACCGCGCGCTTATGATTTTGCGATTGGGCCAAGGGGGCGTTGATTGCGGGGCTAAAGTTTAGAAAAGTGTCAGGCCTGAACTGAAACGCTAGGGTAGTCATCCCACGTACGATCCTTGAATGTTCGCCCGGTTTGTTTTTTTCGCTTCGCACCCCATTGCTTGAAGAAAAAGGCCACTCGCTGCCGCTCGCAGGCTTCGTGCAACTCCTCCACCCACCACGCTTGCATCGGCCGCGCCCGTGGTCCGGATTCGCCGCCGACAATAGCCCAATGGATGTTACCCAAATCCGGCGAGATGATCGGCCCGAGCAGCGGCTCGAATGAGACAAAACGGATGCGGGCCGGCACCCTGCGTAAAATATCGATGCGATCGAGATAGTCTGTGCTTTCGACTGAAGTACCTAGCCACACGTTCGGCAGTGTCGGGAAGGCAGGATTCGACAGCAGTTCCAGCATGCGCTCAGGACGTTTGGTCAGCACCTGGAACGAATGCCAATGCGCCTCTTTCATCACGTGCCAAACTTTTTGGACGAATTTCGCGTCCACCTTTTCCTGAAAAAGGTCCGACATCGAATTGACGAAGATGCGCTGCGGCTTCTTCCAGGCCAGCGGTGCGTCGAGTGCCGCCTTGTCGACGTTTACCCGCCCGGTCCAGATATGGCGCTTGCCCGACTTGCGCGTAGTGCCGGCGTATTTCGCCATACCCATGGCCTGCAAGCGCGCCGCCATGCGCATGGCGTAGCAATTGGTACAGCCCGGAGAGAGCACGGCGCATCCGGCGATCGGATTCCAGGTAGCCTCCGTCCATTCGATATCGGATGCGGCCATTGGCCTTTACTCCGTGTTGCGCGCCTATGATTTTGCAATTGGGCCAAGGGAGAGGTGAATTCTATTCATCTTCGACACCCGCCGCCGGCTTATCGTCGGATATTCGCATCGCTACCCTCACCGCGGCTTCAGCTCCCTCTGCATTTAGAACGTTTCGCATTACCTTGAGTTTCGTGATGGCAATCATTTCCTTATTGTCACGTGCAGAATGCCTTGATGCTGCTTTCACGGGAGCAAAAGGACCAAAATATACTTCTTCCCACTCTCCATCAGCTCGCACGTGTAACACGAGCATCAGGTCTGCTTGGCCTCTAAATCCGATCTGACTCGCCGCGTGATTGGTTTTAACTTGTACTGATTTTCCGTCGAGCGTCTTAGCGTCATAACCATCAGAACCAGACGTGGCTTTACTGAGTCCATATTTTTCAATTGCAATGAATTCACCGAAATCACCGAGAAGATTGCCAAGCCCGGTCCATTTATATTCCGGCGCCAAAGCCCGCAGAGCGCGCTGCGACGCAAAAAGCGACGAAATAATTCCCTTAATTGCTTCGACCTTGCTGTCTTTGTCCATTTCGTGTTCCCCCACATGAACAACGAACTAAAGACTGTCACGCCTTGCGCTTCGCCCCCTTCGGCCATTTGCCCGGCCAGCTGACGATATAGTCCGTGAGCTTTGCGTCCGGCACGTCGACTTCGCTTGCCGCAACGCGCCCGCGCACCGAAACGCCGGCCGTGTGCACCGTCTCAGGATCGCCGGAGACGAGCGGGTGCCACCAGGCGAGGTCCTTGCCCTCCGCCACCAGCCGGTAGCCGCAGGTCGGCGGCAGCCATTTCAGCCGCCGCACATTGCGCGGGGTGAGCCGCACGCAATCCCGCACCTTGGCCTGACGGTGGGCATAGTCAGTGCAGCGACATTTCTGGCAGTCGAGCAGCTTGCAGCTCACATCGGTGAAAAGTGTTTCGTTGGTATCGTCATCGATCAGCTTGTTCAGACAGCAGCGGCCGCAGCCATCGCACAGGCTCTCCCATTCGCGCTGAGTCATTTCCGACATTGCCTTGCGGCGCCAGAACGGGGCTTGCTGGTCGAGCATCCGTGGGAATCCTTCAGGGCCCTTGTAGCGGCTGGGGCGGGGTTCGTCATTGGTGGGGGGTCGGGTTTCCCGATCTATCGGAAGTCCCTGACCCCTCACCCGGCCCGCTTCGCGGCCCGACCTCTCCCTTCGGGAGGTATGGGGAGAGGTAAATCGGGCCCTTTTTCACCGCAATTTTCGTTCACCTTGGTTCCAGTCGGGCGGAACCGTGGCATTGGCCGCGGGTTGGCCGATCGGCTAAATTGGGTTTGTCGGCGCCCCGCCGGCCGTAAATTCAAGAGCAGCAAAGCTTGCGCGACCTTTTTCCCGACTGGAAGCCCAACATCAAGCGATTCCTGCTCGGGCTGGATGCCTGGGTCGATTTCAGCGTGTTCCGCAGCTTCTCGGGACTGCGCGAAACCTACGAGCGCTTTTCCACCTTCATGGACCGCTTCCACGTCTCCGGCTGGCGGCGCGGACTCACCGAGATCACGTCGGAAGGCGCCACGCTCGGCGCCTTCGGCCTGGTGGTGATGCTGGCGCTGGCGGTCCCTGCGTTCCGCGAGACATCCGATGACGACTGGCTGAAGAAATCCGAGCTGGCGGTCACCTTCCTCGACCGCTACGGCAACGAGATCGCCTCGCGCGGCATCAGGCATAATGACTCGATCCCGCTCGACCAGTTTCCCGACCATCTGATCAAGGCGGTGCTCTCGACCGAAGACCGGCGCTTCTACGAACATTTTGGTATCGATCTTGCGGGCACCGCGCGCGCACTGCTGGCCAATACCAAGGCCGGCGGCGTCGTGCAGGGCGGCTCCTCCATCACCCAACAGCTCGCCAAGAACCTGTTCCTCAACAACGAGCGTACGATCGAGCGCAAGGTCAAGGAAGCGTTTCTCGCCATGTGGCTGGAAGCGCGCCTGACCAAGAACGAAATCCTCAAGCTTTATCTCGACCGCGCCTATATGGGCGGCGGCGCCTTCGGCGTCGACGCGGCCGCGCAGTATTATTTCAACAAGTCGGCGCGCGACGTGAACCTCGCGGAAGCCGCGATGCTCGCCGGCCTGTTCAAGGCGCCATCCAAGTTCGCGCCGCACATCAACCTGCCGGCCGCACGCGCGCGCGCCAACGTCGTGCTCGACAATCTGGTCGAAGCCAACATGATGACCGAAGGCCAGGTGTTCGGCGCCCGCCGCCGCCCCGCCACGCCGGTCGACCGCCGCGACGACCGCGCGCCCAATTATTATCTCGACTGGGCCTTCGACGAGATGAAGAAGCTCGTCGACACCTTCCCGAAAGCAATGAGCGAGCGCGTGTTCGTGGTGCGCACCGCGCTCGACACCAACCTGCAAAACGCCGCCGACTCCGCCATCGAAAGTTCGCTGCGGCAATACGGCCAGGAATATCACGCAAAGCAAGCCGCCGCCGTGCTGATGGATGTCGATGGCGCCGTGCGCGCCATGGTCGGCGGCCGCGACTACGGCGCCAGCCAGTTCAACCGCGCCACCGACGCGATGCGCCAGCCCGGTTCATCGTTCAAGCCCTATGTCTACGCCACCGCACTCGAATACGGCATGAAGCCGACCTCGACCGTGGTCGACGGACCGGTTTGCATCGGCAACTGGTGCCCGCACAATTATGGCCATGGTTACTCCGGATCGATGACGCTGATGAACGCGCTCACGCATTCGATCAACACCATCGCGGTGAAGCTGTCGATTTCGATCGGCAACGGTAACGCGAAGGTGGGCCGCGCGCGCATCGTGAAAACCGCGCACGACATGGGCATCCGCACGCCACTGCCGGATACGCCGTCGCTGCCGATCGGCGCGGATGAAGTCACCGTGCTCGATCACACCGGCGCCTATGCCACCTTCCCCAATCTGGGCAAGGCGGTGACGCCGCACGCGATCCTCGAAGTGCGCACCGGCACCGGCGATCTGGTCTGGCGCTTCGACCGCGACGGGCCGAAGCCGCGGCAGGTGCTGCCGGTCGGCGTGGCCAGCGACATGATCAAGATGATGAACAACGTGGTCGAAAACGGTACCGGCAAGCGCGCGCGGCTCGATGGCGTCGCCTCCGCCGGAAAAACCGGCACCACCAATGCGTACCGCGACGCCTGGTTCATGGGCTACACGGGCAATTTCGTTTGCGGCGTCTGGTTCGGCAATGACGACTACCAGGTGACCAATCGCATGACCGGCGGCTCGCTGCCGGCCATGACGTGGCACACCATCATGGCCTATGCGCATGAGGGCGCCGAGCTCAAGCAGCTTCCGGGCGTTGCGGTGCCGCAGGTCCGCCAGCAGCCGGTCGTCGCCGAGACCAAATCGAAATCCAGCGTGCCGCCGCCCGCGCCGCGGCCTGCCCTGCTGACCAAGCGCGGGGCGGATGCCCTGGTGCGGGTCGAGCGGCTGATGGATGACGCCAACCGTGCGCTCGGGCCCGCGCGCCCGACGGTTTCCAGGGTCAAAGACAAGCAGGCCGAGGCGCCCCATGCCGGCGGCGCGTTTGCCTCCTCGCTGGAAGGACGCGCCTTCGGCAACCACAACTGATTGGCCGAACGCCGGCGGCCAGCGTATCCTCCCGACCCACATCAACCTCTCCATTTCCTGGATCGTCCGTGCGGCTGCTTTTCGGAACGCTGTTTGGTCTTGCTGTCGCGGCCCTGGTCGGGCTCGGCCTGACCTATTTTGCGCTCACGCGTGGCGCCGCCTTCGGCGGCCTCGAGATCGAGAGCTGGACGGCCTGGCCGAAAAGCGGGACGACGGGCGCCGATCCCTATGCGCGGGCGTCGATCGCACGGACCGGCCGGTTGCCGACCGCGCTCGGCGACGGCGTATCCTTCTCGCTTACGGGCGCTGCGAGGTCGTAGTCTCGGGCGTCACACCGGCGGCGCGCTTCTGGACCGTGACGCTTTACAATCCCGACGGCGCGCTGGTTGCCAACTCGACCAATCGCTACGGCTTCACAAGCCAGGAGATCGCCCGCCACGCCGACGGCAGTTTCGAGATCGTGGTGGCGCCGCGCGCCAACCCCGGCAATTGGCTGCCGACCGGCGGCGTCGAACGCTATGAGCTGATACTGCGCCTCTACGACACCGCGGTAGGCGTCTCGACAAAAGCCGGCCGCGAGGTGCCGATGCCGGACGTCATGACCAGGAGATGCCCATGATCCGATGGCTGCTCCTGATTCTTGGCGGCGCGTTGCTCGGCGGTATCGTGCACCTGGCCACCGTCATCATCTTGCCGCGCACCGCGACACAGGATGCCTATGCGCGGCTCACACCCATCGCGCCGGTGAACACCGTCGTCGCCCTGCCCGCGCCCACGCCCGAAAAAGCGGTGATGCCATTCATGGATCCCGCTTTCGCGAGCGCCATATGCCGGTACGACCTTTCGCAAGGGCCTCTCAAGCTGACCGTCCCGGTGAGCCCGGCCTACACGTCGGTGTCGTTCTACACGCGCTATGACGTCGCCTATTACGCGATCAACGATCGCGCCGCCGGCCGCCGCGTGATCGAGCTCGACCTGATGACCAGCGCGCAGCATGAGCAGGTCCCCGACGACGAAGAGGTTACGGCTGCCGACCGGCTGATCGTGGAGTCGCCAACGCTCACCGGTGTCATTGCGATCCGGGCGATGGCGCCGGAACCGGGCCTGATGCCGGTGGCGCAGAGTGCCGTTGCTGCCGCACGCTGCGCGACGCAGTTGCCCGAACCGCCCGCACCGCCACCACCACGGCCACCGGAACGGCCACGAGTGCCCGAGCCTGTGCGGCCGCGCAGGTAACGGCTTCACTGTGTTCCGGCACCCTCCGCGCGTTCGCGGGAACGAACGGAGAGTTGGGCACGGCATTGCCCCACACTCCGCTCATTCCCGCGCAAGCGGGAATCCAGTGCGCCAAATGCATCCGGGGACGAACGGATAAATTTCAGACGGCCGCCTGAGACCTGGCTTAACGCGTCGAGGCGAGGCTTGGCTCGCGCACCCAGGTCGGCGGAAGGATGTTGTAGCGCGCAATCTGGTTCTGCAATTGAATGAGCAAGCGCTCGACTTCAACCGCCTGCACAGATGGCGTCGTGATCACCAGACGTTCGAGTACGTAGTGATATGCCGCCACGCGGTCTGTCAGGCTTTGCCGCACGATGTCCACGACGTGCGCATTCTCCCGGACGCGGCGCCGGGCGTTCACCACCTCGCCTTTGCTCAGCCCCGATATAAAGGCGAGACTTTTTAGCCGCTTCTGATCGATATCCATGACGCGGCCCGCGGTTTCGAAAAATTGCGACAGCCGCGTGGTGTCATTGCGAATATCGTCGATGAGCCTTGCGTAGACCGCGGACGGCGAGCGGTGGCACTCCTCCATCACGCGATTAAAGTATTTGGCGCGGTCTGCGATATTGTAGCGGATCAGCCCGTACTCGCCGGCGACGGAATACCATTGCTGCCGGTCATAGGGCGGCTCAATCAACGGGTAAGCATTGTCGCGCAGCGCGCGCTCATCATCGGTATATTCGAAGGTCGATGGTGGAACGGGATGCGATGCCGGCGAACTGCGCCCGAGCCAGTCATGGATCCCGTCGGTCACCAGCGTCTGGTTGATTTCGCCGAAATCGCCGTTGGCGCATCCGCCGAGCAGGCCCAGGGTGGCGAGAAAAAATACCTGCCGCAAAACCGTTCGTGTCAGCGACCGCGGCGGATTGTTCATCGGAATTATTCGGCGTTGCGCCTAGCGCGCGACACGACGGCGGCGCCGGCGCCCTGCATTGTTGCCGGAATCAGGTTCAAGACCGTTCGAGCCATCCGGACCACGGTCGATGCGGATCACCGGTAGAATGATGACGGTCGCAGGTTCGGTATTGGCGTCGACATACTTGCCGCGCGGGCTCACCTCGTCGGGAAATCGGATGATCTCGCCCATTTCAGTTCCCCCTGGCCAACCGGGTCTATGCCTCCTCGAGGCCGCCGGTTCGGCGCCTTTGCGCAATTAAAGGACTTGCAAGGTTAACGGTCTGCTAACGCCGGCCGACTAATCTGGGCCATCCCGCAGTGGCGTAGCGTTAGTCGTTATGAAGCTTTCCGCGTCCAATCCCCTGGACAGCCTGGTCGATCTGGCATGCCGCGATGGCGTCGACATACGCCCGACCTTGCTGCGCGTCCTCACGGATCTCTACGTCCAGAAGCCCATTCATGACGTCGAAGAGGAAACCCAGTTTGTCGAGCTGGCGCTGGGGCTCATCGACACGGTCGACGCGCAGACGCGCGCTGCGGTTGCGGCGAGCCTTTCGGCCTATCCGGGAGCCCCGCTTGCCGTCCTGCGCAAGCTTGCCAGTGCATCTTCGGCGGAGCCGGGCGCGCCCGCCCGTGGCGAGCCCGAGCGGAGCGACCTGATCGAGCTGTTCTTTTCAGCGCTGCCGGAAGAACGCAGGCTCATCCTGATCAATCTCGATGTCGTCCCCGACACGACAACGCGCCGCGTCATGCCGGTCGCCGGCGAATTGATCCGCCGGCTGGAAAACGCAGCACTCAAACGCAACCAGGGTGAATTCACTCGCGTACTGGAACGCGCGCTCGGGATCAGCCGCGAACTCGCCGACCGGATTGCGCGCGATGATTCCGGCGAGCCGATCGTGGTGGCGGCCAAGGTACTTGGCATCAAGGCTGACGTGCTCCAGCGCATCCTGCTGTTTCTCAATCCGGTCATCGGACAATCCGCCCGGCGCCTTTATGAGCTCTCCCGTCTGTTCGACGAACTCAATGCGCGGGCGGCCGAGCGCATGGTGGGCATCTGGCGCACAACCGTGCAGCGCCATGCGGTGCACGAGCCCGTCTACTGGAACGACGAGCGGCCCGGCGTTCGCCCTGCCGCGCGGCCGCTTGCCGCGCATCGCACGGCCGGCGAGCGCGATACGCACCCTGCCCGGTCTAAAAACAGCGATCGTTAGACGGTGTCGTGAACGCCGTCGTCGAGGAATGTCCTTCCGGCGCGATCTTCGATTTCAACAATCCACAGGTCCGGATCGAAACGGATTTCCTTCACCAGGCGCGCTTCGATATCGGCGTCGGCGGCGGGCGCCTCGCGACCGACGACCACCGTAAACATGCGTTCGGCGGGCCGCGCCTCATCGAATGCAGATTGCGGCGCCGGCCCATAGAGCGTGCCGGTCCCATCGATCCGGTTGATCTTGATGAAGATCGCGCCGGCCTCTTCAGCCCCCCGCCTGCGCACGGCGGCAAAGACGCCTTCGACATTGCAGCGGCGCAGATAGGCCGAGACCCATATGCCGGATTTCAATCGCATCAGCTCTGGTAGCACGGGCGATTACCGCGCCGCCATTCACTCCAGCGGGCGGCCGGTCATGGCGGCGAGCTCACGCACGACGCGGTCGGAAATCTGCCCGTCGATCGGCAGCTGGCGGTCGCGTTCGAATTTCTCGACCGCGGCCCGCGTTTGCGGATCGAAAACGCCGCTCGGCTTGATCTGTCCATAGCCGAAGTCGGCCAGCGCGCGCTGCACGGATGTCACGCGCTTGGATGGGGTGATCAATTTGCCGATCCCGTCGGGTGCCGTCGATTGCCCGGTGGTGGCCGCCGGCTTTGCATTCGACGCGCTGATGGCGCGCAGCAGGCCGTCGCTTGCTTCGGCGTTGCTCTTCAATCCGGCCGCCTGAATGAAATCGCGCACGGCGCTGTCGGTTTTGCTGCCCCAGATGCCGTCGGCCGGGCCGTCATAGAATCCCTTGCGGGCAAGCTCGCGCTGGATATTGGCGATGAGCTGGAGCCGGGCCTGATTGCCGGTTTCGGGCGCGGGCGGCGGGCTCGGCAGGCGCGGCGCAAGTGTCGCCTCCTGCGGCAGCAGCGGCCGTGGTGCGAATATCGGCGCGGGGTGCGGACCCTTTTGCAGAAACAGCGCATTGGTGAGGATCGCAACGACGACGATCGTCGCCATCACCAGACCGACAAACTCGCGCGGATACTGGCTGATCGCTTCCGCGAGTCTGCCGGCGCTTTCGAATGTGGTGGCTTGTTTACGGGATCGTCTAGGCACTTTTCTTCACCTGGTCATTTGCGGCCATGGGGCGGCCCCGATTGCGCTCGGTCACGAGCTTGACCGGCTTACGCGCGGTCCGCCCGCCATCGCATTCAAAGGGCAACCGCACGGTCACCCACGTTCCTTCACCAAGGCGGCTCTTGATATCGACCTCGCCGCCATGCAGCTGCACGAGGCCCTTGACGATTGACAGGCCGAGGCCGGAGCCGTCGTGGCGGCGATCATAGGACGTGCGCACCTGGAAAAAGGCTTCGCCCAGCCGCGGCAGATCGGCTTCGCCGATGCCGACGCCGGTGTCCTCGACCGTCACGGCGAGTTTCGAACCGTCACACAACGCACTGACCGTCACCCGGCCGCCGCGCGGCGTAAATTTAAGCGCATTGGATATCAGGTTGATCAGGATCTGGTTGAAGGCGCGCCGGTCGGCCGCCACTTCCGGCAGATCCGCGGCGAGGCGCAGCGTGAGCTCAACGCCGGATTCCTGCGCCTTGAGTGCAAGCAAATCCGTGCAGTTTTCGATTGCCGGCGCCGGCGCGAACGGCTCCGGCGTGATCTCGAAATTGCCGGTCTCCATCTTGGAGACGTCGAGGATTCCATTGACGACCGACAGCAAGTGACGGCCGGAACTGTTAATCAACATCGCATATTCGAGCTTGCGCCCGGAATCGAGTTCAAGCGATTCATTCGCCAGCATGTCGGAAAAGCCGATGATCGCGTTGAGAGGCGTGCGCAGCTCATGGCTCATCGTGGCGATGAAATGGCTTTTCGCGGCGTCGGCGCGTTCGGATTCCGATTGCGCGATTTCAATCGCGCGTTCCTGCAATTTGCGGCCGCTGATGTCGCGGAGCACCGTGACAACCTCGCGCTCATTCCCAGCAGGATCGCGAGGCCGGCACCGCATTTCAACCCAGGCAAACTGGCCGGCGCGGCGCCGGATGCGAAGGTCGAGCAGACGCTCTTCGTTCAGGCTGGCCGCATCCGCAATGGCCGACAGAAACGCCGGCCGGTCGGCGACATGGACCCGGTCGAACAGACCGTTGCCCAATAATTCGTTCGCCTGCACGCCAATCAATGGCTCTGCCGCCGGCGAGATGGACAGGACCGAGCCATTGCGGCCATGGCAAACGATGACATCGGTCACGGCATGCGCGAGCAAATGGTAACGGTCCTCCTCGACGTGAAGCAGCGAGACGCTGGTGCGCATGAGGACGGCTGCGCCGAGCGCAAGACCGGCGGCGTAGAGCGTTGCAGAGATGACGCCGAGTGCGGCCAGCGCGCTTTGCTGCTGCGGCGTCGTCACCGCATGCGGAAGCAACCCGCCATCGCCAAGCAACAACAACAGGCCGGCGGCGCCAAGAGCGAAAATCGCGGCCAGCGCCACGACACGGCGTGAGGCGGAAAGCGCCGCTTCCAGCGGAACCAGTACCAGCCAGACCGCGGCGAACGACCCGATGCCGCCGGAGCACATGGCAACCAGTGCCGCAAGCCCGGTCAGCGACAGTGAGGAGAGCACGTGCGCAGTTTCATAGCGACCCGTGCGCGACAGGTAATAGACAATCAGAATTGGGGCCGCCAGCCAGGCGAACACGCCAACTTCAAGCGCCGTCGGCACGCCGCGGATGGCGATGTAGACGGGGAAGCTCGCAAGGGCTGCGAAGCTGCCGAGCAGGCGCGGTGCAATGAAGGCGCGATGGCGCGCCGCCGTCAGCGCATCCTGCTGCGCCGCGGGGTGCACCAGTGCGTCGACATAGCTCCATACTGGCGTGAGAAAACTCACCGTCCCTGTACTCACGTCCCGCCGAAACAGACGCGCCCCTATTTCGCTGCGAATGTTAGGTCACAGCCGATTAAGCGAACGCTAAGGCGTGCCGCCCGTGAGGCTCAATCCGCGGCCGCGAGCGCACTCGAAGCGCCTTGGCGCGGCTATTTGCCGGGCATGGTGAAATTTCGGTTGCCGTGAACCTGCGGCGTGGTGCGCGCTGCAATTTATTACCGATGCGGTAACCATGTCGGAATGCGCGCTAGCGGCGCCAGCATTGACCGCCCGCACTATCTAAAATTTTCATCAAATCCAAATTTTTAAAGTTTGACGAAATATCTCGTTGATTTTATCCAAAAACCTCTCTGCATTTCGCACAACAGCTTCAACCCTGTCTGCTAGGGTTTAGTTCAAAGGCGGCGAATAGTCCGCCGGGGAAGTTACGGGTAGGGTCATGTTCTTTCTGCTGCGGATCGCGTTTTGGCTGGGCGTCGTATGCGTGCTGCTGCCGAACGGCACAAAATCGGCTTCGCCCGAGGCGCAGATCAACGCCACGGAAGCCGTAACGCTGGCAAGCGCTGCCGTCTCGGATATGCGCGGGTTCTGCGAACGCCAGCCCGATGCCTGTACCACCGGCGGCAAGGTCGCGGTCGCGCTCGGCCACAAGGCCGAGGCCGGTGCACGCACGCTCTATGAGTTCATCACCAAGCTGCGCGAGAAATCGGCGTCGACCGACAAGACCGGTGCCAAGCCGGGATCGGAAGGCACTTTGACCCCGACGGATATGGCCCCCACCTGGCACGCGCCAGTTCCGCTGCCGCCGCGCCGGGAAGCGCGCGACGGCCGGCCGGCCGCCTAAAAACTCCGACTTACAGGCGCTTTTTCGCACTCCCGCCGATGGCGGCGATCTTTTTTGGCCAATGCGTGCGCTGGGCCTATATATGATGCGTCATGAGCGCAATTGACGAGATCGTTGAGAATTTCACACTGCTCGATCAGTGGGACGATCGCTATCGCTACGTCATCGAGCTCGGCCACACGTTGCCGCCATTGGCGGACAGCGCCCATGTCGAAGCCAACAAGGTCCGGGGCTGCGCCAGCCAGGTCTGGCTCGTCACGCATGTGAAGCCGGATGGATCGGCGGGGCCAGTCCTTACGTTCGACGGCGACAGTGACGCACACATTGTCCGCGGGTTGATCGCAATTCTGTTCGCGCTTTACTCCGGCAAGAGCGCGCGTGAGATTCTGTCAACCGACGCGCTTGCGCTCTTTGACCGTATCGGCCTGCGCGAGAATCTCACCCCGCAGCGTTCGAACGGCTTGCGCTCGATGGTGGAGCGTATTCGCACCGAAGCGAAAGCTGCATTGGCCACCGTGGCATAGTCAGACGCTTTCCACTCCAAAAGTTGCGCCGTCGGCAAGCCACGTCCTCACATGCGCGCGCGCCGGGCCTTGTGCCTTGGCCGCATAACCGTAGTGGCGGGCGAGACGATCGAGGGCGAGTTGCAGTACGACTTTGCCTGAGCGGGCCGGCCATGCACGTTCGCGTTCGATATCTTCAAGGCCTTTGAGAAAGCAGCAAATATCGAGCAACAGGCCGGCGAATTCCGGACCAACGGCGTCAAGCGCGTGATGCACCCGCTGTCGCGCGGCAATCATTGTTTCGGTGAACACAGCCGCCTGTTCGTTCCCCCCGCCGCCGCGGCCGGACGATAATGGACTGGACCAGTTGGACGTCGTGCGCGGCATCAAATGCGCGCGGGTGAAGTCAGCGCGCAGCCGTTCACCGGCCTGTAGTTGATGCGGTTCGATCAGCGCGCGGCCGTCGCGCCCGCGCCGGCGCGCCAGCCAGGCCAGAGGGCTTTCTGTTTCATCGACAATAACCCTGGTGCGTCCGAAGTCGGTAATGATCTGCCGTTGCGCCAAGGCGAGATGCTGTGCGCGGAAATTATCGACGATCGGCTGCAAAGACTGCGGCGGCGGGCGTACGGATTTTCGGCGCTTGCCGCGAAGCTTCGGTTGCCGGCGGCGGGCGTGAGGCGGTGGGGATCCTGTGGGGGTCATTGGCGAATGTCCTGTGTAGGATTATTTGCCTACATCGGCGCCAAAAAGGGAAGACCCGCC
>Ga0310810_10006815_pt1 | contig 12953 bp, 13 predicted proteins | sample NCmetagenome_FD_207641 | JGI IMG/M metagenome (GOLD analysis project Ga0310810, IMG submission 207641) | Soil microbial communities from experimental microcosm in Duke University, North Carolina, United States - NC | ecosystem: Engineered > Artificial ecosystem > Soil microcosm > Unclassified ... | reverse complement strand
GGCGCCGTCCTTCAGGCACTGCCTCAGCAGCGCCTGCATCGCGCTGATCTCGTCCGGGTTGGCGGCGCGTTCCTGCGAAGCCGCGCCCATCACCCACAGCCGGATCACGCTGTGGCCGACCAGCGGCGCCACGTTCAGCGACAGGTTCTTCGCCAGCGCATCGCGATAGCCGGCGAAGTCCTCCCAGGTCCATTCGAACGCCTGGGTGAAGGCCTCCGGTGGCATCTCCTCGATCTGCTGGAACATGCCGACCACACGCTTGCGGTCCGCGGCTTTCAGCGGCGCCAGCGACAGCGAGCAGTTGCCGGGAACGACCGTTGTGATGCCGTGCTCCAGGGCCGGCCGTGCCGCGCCGTCCCACAGGAGCTGCACGTCGAAATGCGTGTGCGGATCGATGAAGCCCGGCGCCACAATGCGGCCCCGCGCATCGATGGTCCGTTGCGCCGCGCCGTCGACCTTGCCGACCGCCGCGATCTTGCCGCCGCGGATTGCAACGTCGGCTTGCCGCGCCGGCGCACCCGTGCCGTCGACCAACATGCCGTTCTTGATCAGGATATCGAACATCAGATGTCCTCCAGCACTTTGCGCCAGGGATGCCCGGCCAGTTCGTTGATGGCGGAGACCCCGCAGGCGTTCATCAGCCTCATGGCGGTCTCGGCATCGATCGTCACCGGTGCCACCGCGCCGTTCTCATAGCGCACGCGGACGACCAGGTCGGCTTCTCCGTCATGTCCGGCGGCGACCTCGGCGCTCACGATCACGGCCTCGCTCATCGCCGCGGTGGTTCGACGAACACCACGTCGCTGCCCAGCAGCAACCCTGGCGGCCGCCGCATGGCAAAGATATGCAGGTTCCAGCTCTTGATCTTGTCGGCGCCGTCCGCTTCGCCCGGCATGGCGCGCGTGGCCAGTTGTTCGAGCGTCTCTTCGGGAAGCGGCGTCACGAAGCGGCGTTGTGGCGAAAGCGTCATGGCAACACTCACTGTTCCGGCGAACACGGTACGCGAGAGTCGCGCGGTTTCAAGCGCCGCGAACGTCTCCTAACGGCAAGATTTCAAGGGCGGTCGCTACTTGGCGCAGCGTCTGCAAAGGCTTTCAATGCCGTGGCGAGCGGGCACAAGACCCGCGCCTTTGGGAGCACGCCATGCCGACACGCGAAGAGGTCATCGAACGCCTGACGAAGGAGGGAGCGTTCGAACTCATAACCGACACGTCGCTCGGCTATCCGATCAAGGTGTATCGAAATGCGCCGCCTTCGCTCCGAACCGTGCTCGAGGGAACTCGTGCCTTCGACGACCGCACGTTCCTGATCTATGGCGACGAGACGCTGACCTTCAAGCAGCATTTCGACCGTGTCGCGTCGCTCGCGCATTTCCTGCGTGGGACCGGCGTGCAGAAGGGCGACCGCGTCGCCATCGGCATGCGCAACTATCCCGAGTGGATGATCAGCTTCTGGGCGGTACAGGCAATCGGCGCCATCGCGGTCGCGATCAACGCCTGGTGGACGGGAGCGGAGATCGCCTTCGCGCTGGAAGACTCTACGCCTGCGGCCCTCCTCATCGACGGCGAGCGCCTCGAACGCCTCGCGCCGCTGCTGCCGGGCATGAAGCTCAAGACCATCGTCGTCGCACGCCGCGACGGGCAGGGCGGCGCCGGCATCGATTTTGCCATGGCCTCTGGTCGGCCAGCCGACGGGCTGCCAACAGTCGACATTGCGCCCAACGACTATGCGACGATCCTCTACACCTCCGGCACGACCGGAAAGCCCAAGGGCGCTGTCGCGACGCACCGCAATCATGTCACCAACATCATGAACACGCTGCTGGGTGGGGCGATCGCCCGCGGGATGCTCGGCGACTTTGGCCCACCGCCGGCCGACGCGCCGCAGCCTGCCGTCCTTCAGACCTTTCCTTTCTTCCACATCGGCGGGATGTCCGGTTTGTACGTCGGCACGGCCACCGGCGCGAAAATGGCGCTCATGTACAAGTGGGATCCCGGTGAGGCTGTCCGCCTCGTCGAGAAATACAGGCTGATGAGTGTCGCTGGTGTGCCCATCGTCGTGCGCCAGCTCCTCGAAAGCGCCCGCACCTCCGGTGCCGACGTGTCCTCATTGATCGGCATCGCCTCCGGCGGCGCGTCGGTGCCGCCGGATCTGATCCGCCAGATACACAAGCAGTTCGAAGCGAGGACCATGCCAGGTAACGGCTACGGCCTGACGGAAACGACGAGCGCTGTCATCAGCAACGGCGGCGCGGACTACTTCGCGCATCCCGACAGCGTCGGACGGCCGGTCGCCACCTGCGAGGCGCGGGTCGTCGATGAGAACGGCAAGGACGTGCACACCGCCGAGGTCGGCGAGATCTGGCTGCGCGGTCCGAATGTCATCCCAGGCTACTGGAAGAATCCCGAAGCCACCGAGGCGGCGTTCGGCGGCGGCTGGTTCCGGTCCGGCGATCTCGGCTACCGCGACTCCGAGGGCCTCTACTACGTCGTCGACCGCAAGAAGGACGTGATCATCCGCGGCGGCGAGAATGTTTACTGCGCAGAGGTCGAAGCCGCGATTCTGGAGCATCCGCTGGTGAAGGACGTCGCAGTGGTCGGTCTCCCAGACCCGGAATACGGCGAGCAGGTTGCCGCTGTGATCCAGGTCGCCAACGAGGCCGCTGCCGCGAAATTGCCGGATGAGTTGCGTGCGTCGCTCGCAACAACGCTGGCGAAGTTCAAGATTCCCTCATCTTACAGGTTGACGGAGCACGAGTTGCCGCGCACCGCGACGGGCAAGGTACTGAAGCGCGAACTGAGGGAACTGTTCGCCAGACGCGCAACTGGAGCGTGACAGGGCCGGCTTCCGTACACGGAACTTCACCCAAAACGAGTTTTCCGCCGGCTCACTACGGTGAATCACGTAATACGAACGGCTAGTTCGAGGCGTGAGTCATTCTGCTTACGGAGTATCCCGGACTTTCCCCCACGCGAATCTCCGTACGCGGAATTCCCGGCTATTGATTCGTTTTAAGCTTAACGATGCTCCAACCATCAACGGAGGGGAGCACCGTATTCACATGTCACTCAGCATCGCGCGCCACGAGTCGGCCGCCCGCCATTCTGCTTTGCATGCCCGGCCGGAACGGCCGGCGATTCTGCCGGCGACACTTCCGGAGCACCTCGCCCAGCTGCGCGAGTTTGGCACGGTTCATCATTTCTCGCGCAACGAGGCGCTCTTCTACGAGGGCGATCCCGCGCATCACATTTTCCAGATCGTCGAGGGCACAGTACGGCTCTGCCGTCACACCCCCGATGGCCGCCGGCACATCGCCGAGTTTGTGTTCGCCGACGATCTCTGCGGCGTATTCGGCGGTGCGCTGCAATCCTTCGCGGCCGAGGCTGTGACGGACGTCACCGTCATCGCCTATCCGCGCGCGCAGTTCGACCGCCTGTCGGAGCGCGACCCGCGCTTCCGGGCCAACGTGCTCTCGCATCTCTCGACGCATCTTCTTTCGGTGCAGATGCACAGCTTCGTGCTTGGCTGCCGTACCGCAAAGGAGCGGCTGGCGTCGTTCGTGCTCAGGCTCGCCGAGCGCACCGGGGCGATCCACACGGGCCGGCTCGATCTGTCCATGGGCCGTCAGGACATCGCCGATCATCTCGGTCTCACCATAGAAACAATTTGCCGCGCCATCACCGCGCTCAAGAATGAGGAGGTTATAGGTGTGCCCAGCACGCACCATCTGGTGCTGCGCAACGTCGAAGCGCTGGTCGAGCTGGCCGAGGGCAGCTCGCTGAACTGACCGGACGTCGCCGACACCGGTATCGCAACCCGACGACCAAACCACGGGCTATCTATGCACGCGCTTGTCGAAATTCTGTTCAACACGTTTATCCAGCTTGAATATTGGACTTCCGCGCTTGGTGGGCTGATCGACCAGATGATCCGCTCGCTGCATGGCGGACTGGTTCTTGCCACGATCCTCGTCACGTCCATCCTCGTCTTCGGACTGGGATGTGGCTGGGCCCTGTTCGAGCGGCTCCGCGCCGCGGCTGCGCACTACCGCATGAGCGCCAGCCTCGCGCGCGCGCAGGCGGAAATCCGCTTCCGGGAAGCAATGATCATGGCCTGCCCGGAATCTGTCGTGGTGATGGGCACCGACCTGAACCAACCACTCAGCTATCGCGGCGGCAGCGCGCTGCTTCAGGAGTGCCTGGCAGGGCCGGATTCCGCGATGCTCGCCGATAAGGTCGATGCGTTGCTGGAGGGTGGATCGACCTTCGAGGTCGGCGTGCGCACCGAACGCCATCCGAGCGTCGCGGTGCAAGGCTGCGTTGTCGGTAGTCGCGCGGCGATTTTCCTGCGCCCGGAAGAAGGCTCGCCGGAGCTGGAGCGCGATCTCACATTCTTGCTCGAGGCCATGACCGTGCCGGTCTGGATTCGAAACCGCGATTTGTCTCTCGCCTGGGCAAATCGCGCGTTTCTCGCGGCAACAGGCGCGGGCGCGCTCGCGAGCGCCCGCCGGTCTGATCCGCGGATCGTTCGCGCCGAACGCGACCTGGTGGAAACCGCGTTTGAGGGCAAGGACGTCCTTGGCGAGCGCCGCTATAGCGTGATCGAGGGGCGCCGCCGCGCTCTTTCCGTCGACATCCTGCGGCTCCCCAGCGAGCGTGTCGCCGGGATGGCGCTCGATGTCACGGAGTCCGCGCACGCCGAAGGCCAGCTTCGCCTGGCGACAGAAGCGCAGGCCGACATGCTCGATCACCTTGGCACGGCAATGGCGGTGTTCGGCGCAGATCGCAGACTGGCGTCATACAACAGGGCCTTTGCGCAATTGTGGGAGCTGGAGCCCGCTTGGCTCGACACCAACCCCGCACTGGAAGACATCTTCGACCGCTTGCGCGAAGCCAGGCGTCTTCCCGAGCAACGCGACTTTCAGAGCTGGAAGCGCGAGCACCTTGCTATGTTCGAGAGCGAGAGCGATCAGATCGACGAAACCTGGCATACCCCCGGCGGCATCAATGCGCATGTCAGGGCGTTCCCGCACCTGATGGGCGGTGTGTTCTATCTGTTCGAGGATATCTCGGAGACGCTGTGCCTCAGCACCCAGCTCCAGCTGCTGGCCGGAACCCAGCGCGCCACGCTCGACGCGGTAGAGGATGGCATCGCAGTGTTCGGCCCCGATGGACGGCTCAAGACCCATAACGCGGCCTTTGCGGATCTCTGGGAATTCTCTGTTCAGGAGCTCTCGGCCGAGCCGCACCTGACGATGATCGCACAGATGGCTGCAGCGCGCACAGGGCGCGACGGAATCTGGAACATGATCGCGGCCGGCATCACAGCACCGGAGCCTGCTCGTTGCGGCCACTGGGGACGCATGGTGAGAGCCGACGGTCGCGTGCTGGCGTTGTCACTGACCCGGCTCCCCCATGGCGCCACGCTTGTCATGTTCGAGGACAACACTGACCTGGAGCGGTTTAGCAAGGGCGTGTCATTCGGCGCTTCGGCTGCGTGACCAGAACTGCTCGGGCACGCGACGTGCTCCGTACGTGAGCATGTAAGGGGTTTTACCTAAGGCGCGGAAGCCACACCATTCGACCATCTTTTGTGAATACCAGTAGATGATCTGGCGTGCCTGTGAGAAACTGTCCGCGAAGGGGCGTGCTTGCGACGGTCGTCAACCGAACGATTTCCATGCCGCCAAGGGTCGCGCAGTCTCGTATGCCGATCGCAAAGGCCGCCGGTCACGCCTGGCTTGCCGCGCGTATTCCTTTGTCGCCCGCGCGCCTATCCATTTTGATTAATCTCATATCCGAAGATCCATCTGCGCGCGGCAAGCAATCGGATGTCCGTTGCGATAGCGGCCGGCTGACAAATCTGCGTCGGGCTTGGTGAGGCGGGGATATGGCGGGTGAAGCACTGATTTTTGTTGTTGATGATGACCCAGGGGTGCGGGATTCCCTTCGCCTCCTGCTCGAGTCGGCGGATCACCCGGTCAGGACCTACGAGTCCGCCGGACAGTTCCTGGACGAGAGAACGGCCGGTGCTTGTCTGATCACAGATATTCGCATGCCGGATATGGATGGTCTCGCGCTGCAGGAAGAAATTGTCCGGCGTGGTTCCGGCGTCCCGGTCATCATCATTACCGGCCATGGCGACGTGCCGCTTGCGGTGCGCGCGATGAAGGCTGGAGCGGTCGATTTCATCGAAAAGCCGTTTGACGACGAGCTTTTGCTGGCCAGCGTCCGCCGGGCGGTGGAGATTGGGCGAAAGACCCGAGGCAGGGCCGCAGAGGCCGCTACCGCGGAGCGCATGCTGGCCTTGCTGACACCCCGCGAGCGCAGCGTGCTGGAGCAGCTCGTCGTTGGCCGCTCCAACAAGGTTGCAGCCTATGAACTCGGAATTTCGCCCCGCACGGTCGAGATCCATCGGGCGCACATCATGGACAAGATGAACGCGCGCAGCCTGTCCGATCTGGTGCGGATATCGCTGGCTGCATCGCGCGAGGGCAGCGGCTAGGACATATCCGTATGGTGCGCGGGAATCTCCCAGCCTAAGATCACGCTCGTTCAGCTTGGGACTGAATTGGGTTGAGTGCGACGAAGGATCGCGTCGTCTGTGTCGTGGACGACGACGAAGCGGTGCGGGATTCCATCTGTGCGCTGCTTCACTCGGAAGGCCTTTCCGCTTGCGCCTTCGCGTCCGCCGCGGAATTTCTCGCAGATTCCGGTGCACGATCCGCAGCCTGCTTCGTTTTCGACATTCATATGCCGGACATGAGCGGCATCCAGTTACTGGCACTTCTGCGCGACGGACGAACGGTTGCGCCGGTGATTCTTCTGACGGGACGCCCTGATCCTGCGGTCACCTTGGCTGCAAGGGACGCCGGCGCCAGCGCAGTCCTGAGCAAACCTGATAGCGATCTGCTCGCCATGATCCGCAAGCTGCTCTGACCCGATCGCTCACTACGTGTGAAGAATCCGGTCGGTCGTCTCATCCGGCTCGTCGGCGCAGTCATCGTCGCCCGGAAAGCACGATCTGGCGGGACTCTGAATGTCGCTTTCGTCCGGATCGATGATGAAATTCCGGTCGCCGGAATCGAACTGCGGCTCGTTGACGATGCCGGTGGTGCGCGGCGTCTTCGTTTCGAAGATCACCCTGACCGGCGCCGGTTTCGGCGGGTCTGCAAACCACAACATGGCTGCGCCCGTCAGCGGCGCGGCGATCGCTGCGCCCAGCAGGGCCGCCCTGATCGAAACGACATTCATTACGCCTCCTATCCGAGATCGATCACCGCGCGGCGATTTTGTGGTTCGCGTACGCCCGGTCCGGTCGGGACCAGTGGCGCACTAAAGCCTTTGCCGAAGGTTTCGATCTCGCTCTCGTTGAGTCCATCGCTGACCATCTGCGCCTTCACGGCCGCAGCGCGCTTGAGCGATAGCGCCATGTTGTAGGTCTCCGATCCGACCGTGTCGGTATGGCCCGTGACCACCACGTGCACCGTGCCCTGCTCCCTGGCGGTGCGCACCGCTTCGGCCACGACCTGCATGGCTTGCTGCGTGAGGTCCGACTTGTCGAAGTCGAAGAACACAATGAACGTCTTCACCGGTGGGGGTGGCGGAGGTGGCGGCGGAGGCGGCGGAGAAGGAGGTGGCGGCGGGGGAGGCGGCGCAGCGTGGAACGGATACCAACGCAGGTTGAACATCACCGACTGAGCGTCCTTGTCGCGCAGGATGAATGGCGCGAGCCCGTTGAACACATGGTCGGTGTCGTCGACCGACTGGTAGCGGTAGTCGATCTGAATCTCGAACTGATCCGAGAGCTGCATTGTCACGCCGCCCAGTGCCTGCCACGTGAATACGGTTTCGCCGCCGCCAAAGTGGTTGAGGGATGCATCGTTGAAACTTGGATCGAAGTCGGCGCCGCCGATGCCCGCTCCGATCGTGAGCGCGATGTGCCGCGACAGCGGGAAATCGTACAATGCGTTTGCGAAGAACTGGGTGACCGGAACGTTGCCGTTGAGTTTGGAAATCGGCAGGCCCACAGGAAACAACTGTCCGGCGCCATAGTCGGCGTAACGCAACTCCAGTTCGGCACGGACCGGCAGATCGAACTTGTAGCCAAACGTCAGGTCGGCGGCCGCCGAGTCGCCGAAGCTGATCTTGCCGCTCGCGGGCGCGGCGGGCGGCAGGAGTTGAAAGTTCGATGACTGCAGCTCACTCCACCCCGCGCCGAAGCCCAGGTACCAGCCATGTGTCTCCGCTGCCGCAGACAGCGGCGGTATGGCCAGTGCCGCTCCGGCAAGCAGCGCGGCGTAGAATCTCATCCCGACGCCCTTTCTGTCGGTCACGGATCGCACCTCCGGCATGCAGCCATGACGCTGTCATGCTCCGTTTCGGCGCAAGTGCTTCAATTGGACCTAGGTCCACTATTCGCAATGCGGCTTGTGAATCGCGAACATGCTCGCGGCTGCGAAGCCGTGGATCGGTGCATTCAGGCCGGGAGAGAACGCGGCCAGCAGCGCTGCGACAAACGCACCGAGCAGGACGTCCCGCCAAAATGTCTTGGAACGGACGAACATCGCAAGCTCCTTCGCCGGGAGCCATGGTGGGATGCGGTGCTCGATCTGCGCATTGGACCTTGGTCCAATGCGCAGCCTGATTCAGTGCGGCTTTCCGCTCGCCATGGCGTTGTAGATCGCCGCGAGCAGGGCATCGGCGTCCAGCGGCTTGCGGACATAGCCGACCGCGCCAGCCGACAGGCAGCTTTCCCGCGCCCCGGGCCCGTCATGTGCCGTGATGACCACGATCGGCAGGGATACACCGCGCTGATCCAGATAGCGGATCACATCGATTCCGTTCATCCCGGGCATCTGCAGATCAAGCACGAGGCAGTCGATGGCGCCACGTTCGAGGAAATTCAATAGTTCCATGTAGCTGGAGAAGCACTCTGTCTCCATTTGCGACGCCCGCAGGAGGCGCGAAATGGCGGTCCGGACGGATAGGTCGTCGTCCAGGATGGCGATGCGCGTCGGCACGATATCCATGGTGAGGGCGTCGAGAGCGGGTTTCCCAAGGTGCTGCGATAACGGGATTCTTCGAGCAGCAACATTGGACTTTAGGGGCACGACCACTCCGTTCATCGCGGCGACCTTGCCTTTCCAGCGCGCATTTGCTCGGCGATATGGACCAGCGCCGCCACGGAACGGACCTGCATTTTTTCCATGATGTGTGCGCGATGCACCTTGATTGTCTTTTCAACCGTGCCCAGATCGTGCGCAATCTGCTTGTTTAGGCGGCCGGCCACCACCTGCTCCATGACCTCTCGCTCGCGTGGCGTCAGCGAACCGAAGCGCGCGGCATAGATGCTCATTGTCTGCCGTTGCTCCCGCGCCGAGCGATCGAAATCGAACGCGGCCTCGATTGCACGGATCAGCGCGTCGCCATCCACCGGTTTGGTCAGATAGTCGATGGCCCCGGCTTTCATCGCCTTGACGCTGGTCGGGATGTCGTCGCAGCCGGTGAGAAAGACTACCGGGCGCGGCGAGTCCCCTGCGACCAGGGCTTCTTGCAGCGCAAGCCCGTCAAGTTCGGCCATCCCCACGTCCAATACCGCGCAACCGGGTGCCCGTGAATCGTGACGATCCAGGAATTCCCGCGCCGACTCGTATGCTTCGACATCAAATCCGGCAGCGCGCAAAAGGCGGCTCAGGGCTTTGAGGATGCGCTCATCGTCATCGACAAGGAATACGCGCGGGCGGTGCTCAGGCTGGGACAGACCGGTCATCGGCGTTCCTCCTGCAGGACCGGGAATTGCACATGGAAGGTAGCTCCCCGGCCCGGATTGTTCACGGCCCAAATGCGGCCGCCATGCGCCTCCGCAATCGCCTGGCTGATCGACAAGCCCAGGCCGAGGCCATGTGGCTTGTCTGTGACCAGCGGATCGAACAGGCGCGTCAGGAGGTCGGGTGCGATACCTGTGCCGGTATCGGACACCGCAAGATGGATTTCATGCTCGCCGCCGCGATCAGTCGCGATCAGCAAAGTGCCGCCCGGTTCACCCATTGCTTCGGAAGCATTGAGAATCAAGTTCAGCAGCAGTTGCTGGAGCTGCACCTGGTCGCCGCTCATCATCAGTCGGCGCGCCGCAGGCCGTTGCACCACATTGATCCCGCGCCGGATCAGATCGGCTTGCGACAGTTCCAGGGCCGCCAGTACCACGCCATTGAGATCGATCGCTTCGCGGTGCACCGAGTCGCGCTTCAGAAGTGCGCGCAGATGCGTGATCACGGCGCCGGCCCTGGCATCGTCGCTTACGATATCGCCGATGGCGTCGCGCAACTCCTGAAAATCGATGGGATCACGGTCGAGCATTCGCTGTGCCGCCTGGGCGTTGCTCATGATCGCCGTCAGCGGCTGCTTCAGTTCGTGCGCGAGCGCGCCCGACAGCTCACCCAGCACGGAGATGCGGGACAGATGCAGGAGGCTGGCGCGTTGCCGCTCGATTTCCGCACGCATCTCTTTCGCCTCAGTGATATCGGCCACGGTTCCGGCAAGCTCGTAGGTATCGCTGTTTCCAATCTGGCGGGCGCGCCCGCGCATGCGCAGCCAGCGCGTCGGTCCACCGGGAGCGAGGAAGCGGTAGGCAATCTCGTAAGTGTTGCCGTCGTCAAAGCCGTCTCCGACCGCATGGGCGATGGCATCGTTCACCATTTGTCGGTCGTCGGGGTGGATGTGATTTCGAAACGCCTCAGGTGTTGTGATCTCGGAAGACAAGCCCAGCAGGCGACGGCCGAAGTCCGAGAGCCAAATGACGCCGTCGGCGCGATTCCACCGCCACAGACCGACACCGGCGGACTCGGCCGCCACGGCCATGCGCTCCTCGCTTTCGCGCAGCGCGAGCTCGGCGCCGCGGCGCGCGCGGTTCTCGATGAGGATGGTCGCAATCAGCGCGATCTCGACGATCAATACGACCGTTGCGATAATGAACGGCCAGTCGAACGCCCAGCCGGGATGGCGCTGCGGCGGGTTCAGGACCGTTTCCGGTTCAAACATGCTCAGCGACATCACGCCGAGCGTGACGAAGATGAGAAGTCCCGTCAGGAAGACGATCGTGGCGAATTCGGGGGAGGCGTCGCGCGTCTCGGCCGCGCCGGGACGCTCGCGGTGGAACGTTAAGAAATTTGCAAGCTGTCTTAGGCCCGAGGCAAGGGCCTCGTGCCACTTCCACGTCAATCGAAGCTCATGCCTCGACATCGCCCTCCTGTCCGCGGATTGCGTGCGTCCCAGGACTTCCCGGCTTGCCTCGACTCCACGCTGGCTTGACGTATGCCTTGTATTGGCTCTGCGCGGCTCAGGAAGGAGATTATCCCGGGGTCATTAATCGTTCATTAAATCTCTGGGGACGATTTCATTGCATCGCACCCAAACTGGGGCCGCCCGGCCCCGCATTGGCAGGTCCGGGCGCTTGGCCGAAACGGTCGCTGGAGCGGGGATCTGCTGGAGGGTCTCTGCGAAGTGGGAACACGACTTCAATGCGCACAACACCTTCGAGGGCGATGTCATAGCCCTGTCGCTGACCGTCGGCCTTTGAAACGGGGGTTGGACCTTGGTCCAATTGCAACGGACATGGTGAACGTGCATTGGCGCCATGTGAGGCCTCTCGACTCCTCGTGACGCTCCGGATGCGGTTTGACGATGGTGATACACGATAAGGCGCTGTGACGGTACTCCCCCTGGCGCGGGCGCAGCCCTCTCCTCAGTTGCGCCCGCGTCCTTTTTTCACAAAGAGCAGCCGATAGAGATCAAAGTCGGCACAGCGCGCGGGGCTAAAGGCCGTTGACTGCCATGGAGGGTAATTCTGGTGTTGGACCTTGGTCCAATTGAGGCGGTCGGCTTGTTCGGGCTTAGTGACTGTGCATGGGGCTCTTGCCGGCTCACCCCAGCCCCCTACGCCACAAGACTCCATGCACACGGCAATGCCAACGGATTCGCATCCGTTCTTGGAAGGGACGTCGACGCGTTGCACGCCTGCGATATGACGATCCGCTTCAAGAACGACCTGGCCGCCCGCCTCGCGAGTCCGTTGGCATTCTGCCTTGATGGGCCCCGCGATGTCCTCGCCCGCGCTCCGGGCTGACCCCGCCCAAGACAGGGATCTCGTCCGCAGCACCGCAATATCTGATCGCGATGACAGAAACCCGGTTGCCGGCGGTCCGCCGCTCGGGCTGCAGACGCGTCTTGGACTGATGTCGCCAGGTCGTCCAAACTTGCGGTTTCGTGCGATCTTGGCCTTTGTCCTCGCGTGGGCGGTCCCTTTCCTCATCAACCTGGTTCAGAGCCTGGTGTCGAGCGACGGCAGTCTGACGTCCTTCGCCGCCGATTACGGCATGTACGCGCGGTCTGGGATTGCGACGCCCCTGTTGGTTCTGGCCGAGGGGATTTGTTTTCCGCGCCTGGGTGCCATTGCGTCGCAATTCCGCAGCGGCAGGCTGGTCACGGCGACCGATGACGCTCGCTATGACGCCGCGCTGCAAACCACCTTGGCCTGGCGCGACTCTCTGCGGCTTGAGATGGCGGCCATTGCGGTTGCCGTGACCCTGGTTTTTGCACTCGACTGGACGATTCCGGCGACCGCCTACCAAGCGTGGCACCGTTCGACGCATTTCTACTCGCTCGCTGGCTGGTGGAACGCGCTCGTCAGCGTGCCGATCCTCATCATGCTGCTGCTCGGCTGGTTGTGGCGCCTGGCGCTGTGGACGCGCTTTCTTTGGCTGATGTCGCGGCTCGATTTGCATGTCATTCCTGCGCATCCCGACGGTGCGGGCGGTCTCAAATTCGTCGGGCTGTCGGTGCAGGCGCTCTCGGTTATCGTTTTTTGCTGCGGCATCGTCATGGCGGGTCCCATCATGAATCGCATCGCCCACGCCGGCGCATCTCTTCTCTCATATGACATCGTCATTGCGGGTT
>Ga0310810_10006814_pt1 | contig 12953 bp, 11 predicted proteins | sample NCmetagenome_FD_207641 | JGI IMG/M metagenome (GOLD analysis project Ga0310810, IMG submission 207641) | Soil microbial communities from experimental microcosm in Duke University, North Carolina, United States - NC | ecosystem: Engineered > Artificial ecosystem > Soil microcosm > Unclassified ... | reverse complement strand
GATCGACAGCTTCGCCCAGACCTCGCGGAATGCCGTCTCCATCTGGTCGCAATAGGTGTTGGGATCGAGCCCGAGCTCGCGCGCCTTGCGGAACACGTTCTGCGAGTGCTCGTCGTTCCCCATGAGGAAACGGGTCTCGACGCCAGACAGCCGCTTGTATCGCGCGATGACGTCGGCCGTGATCTTCTCGTACGCCGTGCCGAGGTGCGGCCGGCTGTTCACGTAGTCGATGGCCGTTGTCAGATAAAAGCGCATGTCAGGGACGAAGGACGAGGGACGAAGGACGAGGTGACCTATGCGCGCCGCTCGAACCAGGCTTTGAGCGCGGCGGCGTGCACGTCCTTGGTTGCCACGCCGCGCTCGCGGGCCAGCGCCGCGCAATCGTCGAACTCCGGCTGGGCGTTGGTGACGGCCTGCCCCCGCTTCGCCACCTTTATGCGCACCGGGCCAAACGCGGTCTGGACGGTCATGAACTCGCGGACCAGGCACTCGCGCAGGCGTTCGCCGTATCGCACGCCAATCGTGGTCGTCTCGCGGAACAGCGTATCGGTGACCGCCGCGCGCTTCTCGGGCGGGACCAGCACGGTGACCAGGGTGCCCGGCCGGTTCTTCTTCATCTGGACCGGCACATAGAAGACCTCGAGCGCACCGGCCGCGTACAGCTGCTCCATCACGGGGCCATACAACTGCGGGTTCATGTCGTCGATCTCGCACTCGACGACGATCACCTGGTGCACGTGCGCCTCGTCGGCATCGCCGACCAGCACGCGCAGCACGTTCGGCGTCTCCCGGAAGTCGTGATGCCCCGCGCCGTAGCCGACGGCGCCGATCTTCATCGCTGGCAGCGGACCGAACGAAGCCGCGTGCGACGTGAGCAGCAGCGCACCGGTCGGCGTCAGCAGCTCGGCTTCCGGGCCGCGCGAGAAGATCGGCGCGTCGCCGAGCAGGCGGACTGTGGCCGGCGCCGGCACGGGGAACACACCGTGCGCGGAGTGAACCATGCCGCGGCCGACATTGATCGGCGAGCAGATGATGCGGTCGGCCTTGAACCAGTCGAGGGCGAACACCGCGCCGACGATGTCGACGATCGAGTCCAGCGCGCCAACCTCGTGCAGGTGCACGCGCTCGACGGGCATCTGGTGGATGGCCGCCTCCGCCTCCGCAAGCCGCTGGAACAGGGCCTTTGCGCGTGACCTCCCTGCCTCGCTCAGTGCCGACCGGTCGATGTGATTGAAAATTTCCGGAAGGCTGCGGTGGGCGTGATGTGTTGGGACCGTTGGGGACGTTGCGGACGTTTGGGGCGTTGGGGGCGTTGGGGACGTTGCGTGCCCATGATTGTGGCCGTGATGGTGCGCGTGACTATGAGCCGCCGCCGGGGCGCGTTCCACCGCCGTGGGTGCGCCGTGCTCCACGAGGTCGAACTTGGTGGCCGACACGCCCGCGCGCAGCACTTTGGACGCGGTCACGTCGAAGTCGTCGATGGCCAGGCTGCCGAGCGCCTCCCGAAGCGCCGCCAGCGGCAGGCCAGCATCGAGCAACGCGCCGAGAACCATGTCCCCGGACGCGCCGTTGAAGCAATCGAAGTAGAGAATCCGCATCGGATCGGCCGGGCCCTCGAAGGAAACCCGAAACCGGTATTGTAGCGCACCGTCCCGGAGCAGCCCCCGCTGACGGCGGGGCTTCGGCCACCAATCTCCCAGGGGCGAAGGGCTGGACGGCCCTAACCTCTCGCGCCGCTCTCTCGTCAAAGCACGCATGGCACTCTGGCGTGACCTCCGCTACGGGATGCGCCTGCTCGCGCAGGCGCCCGGCTTCACCGCGCTCGCGGTCCTCGTGCTCGCGCTCGGCATCGGCGCCACGAGCACGGTCTTCAGCCTCGTGGACGCCACGCTGCTGCGGCCGCTGCTCTTCCGCGCGCCGCACGAGCTCGTGATGCTCTGGGAAGCGCCGCCCGGCTACGCGTACAACCGGGTCGCGCCGCTGAACTTCGCGGACTGGAGCGAGCAGAACCGCACCTTCACGTCGATGACCGCGGTGGCGGGTGGTGGCCGGACGCTGACGCTGCCCGACGGCACACCGGAACGCATCGACGGCCAGGCGGTGACTGCGTCGTTCTTCGATGTGCTCGGGGTACCGGCGGCCGCGGGCCGCACGTTCGTGCCGGCCGACGCCACGCCGGGCGCCCACGTCGCCATCATCAGCGAGCGGCTGTGGCGCAGCCACTTCGGCGGCGACCCGGCCCTGATCGGCCGCGCCGTGCCGATGGACGGCGAGCCGGTCACGATCGTCGGCGTCATGCCGGCCACCTTCCAGATCCTGTTCCCCGCCGATCTCTGGACGGTCTACGCGCCCGGACGAGGCCCGGAACAGCGGCAGATGCACTACCTGCAGGTAGTGGGGCGCCTGAAGCCAGGAGTGAACCGGGAACAGGCGAACGCCGACATGGCCGGCATCGCGGCCCACATCGCGACAATCTCCCCGGCCACGAACAAAGGCTGGGGCGTCACCATCGAGCCGCTGCGCGACGCCCTGGTCGGCAGCGATCTGAAGACCACGTCGCTGGTCCTCGGCGGCATCGTCGGCTTCGTGCTGCTGATGGCGTCTGCCAATGTCGCGAACCTCCTGCTTGCCAGAGGTGTCGGCCGAACTCGCGAGATCGCGGTGCGCGCCGCGCTCGGCGGCGGCCGCGGGCGCATTCTGCGGCAACTGGTGACCGAGAGCCTGCTCCTCGCGACGATCGGGGGCGTCGCGGGGCTCGCCCTGTCGGCCGCGGCGATTCGACTGGCGCCCTCGTTCGTGCCCGAGGGGACGCTGCCGCCGGGGATCGAACTGGCGCTCGATCTGCGCGTCGCCGCGTTCGCCGTCCTGCTGACCCTTTGCACCGGCGTCCTGTCTGGCCTTGCGCCCGCCTGGCATGCCAGCGAGGTGCCGCTGTCGGAGGCGCTCGCAACAGGCCGCAGCTCGGCCTCGCGCCGCACGCGCCTGGTCCGCTCGTCGCTCGCCGTGGTGGAGGTGGCTGTCGCGGTGGTGCTGCTGGCAGGCGCCGGGCTGCTGATTCGCACGCTGGTCGCGCTCGACGAGGTGGACTCCGGCGCCAGCGCGCACAACGTCCTGACCATGATCGTCGCGCTGCCGGACTCGCGCTACCTAACGTCGGAACGGGCGCTGCAGTTCTACGAGGCCGCCGAACGCGAGATTGCCTCGCTCGCCGGCGTGCGGTCGGCGTCTTTCGGCGGCAGCCTGCCGCTCGACGGCTGGGACATCGGCCAGGGCTTCGCGGTCATCGGCGATCCATCGCCCGATCCCGCGAATCTGCCGGCGGCGCACTATCAGATCACGGGCACGCGGTTCTTCGAGACGCTGGGTATTCCTCTGGTCAAAGGGCGCGCATTCCGATCGTCCGATACCGCCTCCTCGCCGCAGGTCTGCATCGTCAGCGAAGCGTTCGTCCGGCGATACGCCCGTGGGCGGGACCCGCTGCAGCTCCGCGTCCAGGTGGATGCGATGGGGCCCAACGGGCCGACACCGGTCGCACGGCAGATCGTCGGCGTCGCGCGTCAGGTGCGCGAGATGCCCGGCACAGAGAGCAATGACGTCCAGATCTACGTGCCGCTGGCGCAGAACGCCTGGTACTGGTCCACGCTGGTCGTGCAGACCTCGGGCGCGCCGGCCCTGGCGCTCGGCGCGGTCAAATCGGCCATCGGGCGTGTAGACAAGGCGCAGGCCGTCATGCGCGTCCGGACGATTGACGAGGTTGCGTCGGAAGCAACGTCACGACCGCGATTCCGCGCTCAGCTCGTCGGCGTGCTGGCGACGGTTGCGATGATGCTCGCCGCCGTCGGCATCGCCGGCGTGCTCGCCTTCTCTGTACAGCAGCGGACTCGCGAGCTTGGCATCCGCATGGCGCTCGGAGCGCGGGCAGCAGATATCCTGCGCCTGGTGCTCGGCGATGGCCTGCGCCTCACGGCGATCGGCGTCATCGCGGGCCTGGCTGGGGCCGCGGCCCTGAGCCGCTTCCTCGAGTCGCTGCTGTTCGGCGTGAAGACGCTCGACACGTTCACGTTCGTCGCGGCCCCTGTGGTCTTCGCGCTTGCAGCGCTGATCGCATGTGGCGCGCCGGCGCTGCGGGCCGCCCGGTCGGAGCCCGCCACAGCGCTGCGTCACGAGTAGCGTCAGATCTTCCACCGTTGTCCTTCCTGCTCGTGGAAGCTGAAATACGTGTCCGCGCCGAGGATCACGTGGTCCACGACGTCGATGCCGATCACCGCGGCCGCGGCAACCAGGCGCCGAGTCACGGCGACATCCTCGCGGCTCGGCGTCGGATCACCCGTCGGATGATTGTGAAACAGCACGACGGCCGCGGCGCGCGCGACAATCGCGTCGCGAAACACCTCCCGCGCATCGGCACTGCTCGCATCGGCTGATCCCGTCGAGACGATACGGGTCGACAGCAGCCCGCTCCGCGCATCCAGCAAGACAACCCCGAACTGCTCGACGGGCTTCCCGCCGTACTGCGGCAGTAGCCAGGCCGCCACGTCACGCGGATGACGAAACCGCCGTCGCGCGGCCGGCGCCGACAGCGTGCGCCGTCCCAATTCCACAGCCGCGAGGATCTGGGCGGCACGCGCGACGCCAACGCCATGCAGTTGCCGGAGGTCGTCGATGCCGATGCGCGGCAAGCCGCCCGGCCCGCCCGATCGATCCAGGATGGCCGCGGCCAGTTCGAGCGCGTCGGACCCGCGGCGGCCGAATCCGAGGATCGCGGCAATCAACTCGTTGTCGCCGAGGCCGGCGGCGCCGAGCCGTACGAGCTTCTCGCGTGGCCGGTCGGACAGTGACAATCGCATATACTTCTGCGCGATGTCGCGCTTCCGGTGGTACGTGTTGTTCGGGCCTGCCCTGCTGGCCATCGTCTCGCTCGTTGCCTGCGGCGAGCCGCCCGACAAGGAGATGCACCAGGCCCAGGGCGCCATCGACGCGGCACGCGCCGTCGGCGCCGAGACCTACGCGCCCGACGAGTTCAAGGCCGCGGTCGACGCGCTCACCCGCGCACAGGACGCCGTGGCGCAGCGCGACTACCGTCTTGCGCTGAACAACGCGCTCGACAGTCGCGAGCGCGCCCAGAATGCCGCCAAGATGGCCGCCGATCAGAGAGCGGCGGCTCGCAGCGCCGCTGAACGCCTGCTCGCCGATGTCACGTCAGCGATCGCCGTTTCCGCCGCGCGCCTGCAGGCGGCCGAGGCCGCGCGCGCACCGAAGACCGCCACCGATCCGCTGAAAGAAGGGCTCGCGAAGGCGCGTCAGGCTACAGAGGATGCGGGCAAGGCGCTTGCCAGCCAGGACTATCTGGGGGCGAAGGCGCGGCTCGAAGGAATCGTCGCGTCGCTTTCCGCACAGCTGCAACGACTTCCCAAGACGGACGCGGTGGTTCCGGCCAGGTCGCAGAAGCGTCCGCGCTAGCGGAAGTTCGCAGCAACTGCCAACCGGGCGACTCGGACGTACGCAGATTGCGGCGATGGCCGAGCTGAAGTTTGGCCCTACGACTGCGGTGGGACTGTCGTAGGGCGCAACTTTAGGTGTGCCCTCTAAAGCTCGAGCAAGAACTGACCCTCGCAAAGTATTTCCGCCCAGCCGGACAGTTGCACGCCGGCGTCGGTCCACTCGACCCACTGCGCGCCGCCGGGCGCGATAACTTCCACGCGCCGTTGCGCGCCGCCGTGGGCCGCGGCGACGACGGCTGCCGCGCACGATCCGGTGCCGGACGACTCGGTGGGACCGACACCGCGCTCCCAGATGCGGATGCGCACGCGGTCCGGCGCCTCGACGAGGGCGAACTCGACGTTGGTGCCACTCGGAAAGGACGAATGACGCTCCAGCGCCGGCCCCAGCCGGGCGAACCGCTCATCATCTGGAAGCGGACCGAGGATCACGCACTGCGGATTCCCCATCGACAGCGTCGAAACCGTCACGCTTTCGCCGCCCACGGAGAGAATCTGCCGTATCAGGCCTGCGGGCTGGCCCATGTCGGCGTCCAGGACATAGCGGGAGCCGTCACGGCCTGTGAGGCGCAGGCGACGCAGGCCAGCGGCCGTCGAGATTTCAAGGTCAGGATCGATCGCGCCGCCAGCGGCCTCGCGCCCGCGAATCAGGATCGCCGCGAGCCCGCGCAGGCCGTTGCCCGAGAGCTCCGCCGCGCTGCCGTCGGCATTCAGCAGCGTCATCGACGCGCCTCGTGGCGTCAGCGTGTAGAGAATCAGCCCGTCCGCGCCAACACCGCGATGACGGCTGCAAATCCGCTGGGCGGCGCGAGCCGCGTCACCCGCCGCGATGTGCCCGGCGCTGACGTACAGGAAGTCGTTGCCGTACGCGTGTGCCTTGATGAATGGAACCACGTGCTCCCTACTTGCGGCAGAACGCGAGGAGATGCCAGCCGTAGCGCTCCACCCAACTGCGCGGCAGCGCGTTGAAGGTGCCGACGAAGAACGTGTTGAACGCGACGCCCTTCCATCCCTTGTGAAGGCGGCTCTTCACCGGGAACCGCTCGAAGACGAGTCGGACGTCCGAGAATCCCTCAACCGTCTGTCGAAACTCGCCCGCGCTGTACTTCCTGAGCACCGGCGCGTCCTCGTGCTCGAGGTCCACCTTCATCAGCTTCGACAGGGCGTTGAGCCACGACACGCGGTTGTAGACCTGGAACACGGCCTCCCCACCGGGCTTCAGGACTCGCCGGACTTCCTGCGCCAGCTTCCGGCCGTCCCCGGTGTACTGGACGACGCCGTGAGCGAAGACGAAATCGAAGTGGTTGTCGGGAAACGGCAGGCGCTCGCCGTCGGCCACCAGCAGCCGTGCCGGCAGCCCCTGGTGCGCGAAATTCTGCCTGGCAAGGCGAATGGCCGACTCCGCCACGTCCACTCCCGTCACGCGAGCACTGCCGCGGGCGAAGCGCACCAGATCGACGCCCGCTCCACAGCCCACCTCCAGAACGTCACGGCCCCTGAGCCGGTCGAACGGGACGAGCGTCAGCAGATGATGGAGCTTCTCGAAGTGATACTCGTCGAGGTCCTGGAAGAAGCCGGGCGACCCGACCGGGTGCGACGTGATCGCGAGATCGTGGATATGGGTGTTCCAGTAGGCCCGGACCCGCCCGTTCAGCGAGCCGGCCAGCTCAGGCGCGTGCGGCACGACCCCTAACTATAATGCAGGGTGTTTCGGCCCGTTCCCCGGCATGATCCGAGATCTTGACGCGCTGACGTCGCGCCGATTCGACGTCCTGGTGATCGGCGGCGGGATCTGCGGGCTGATGGCCGCGTGGGACGCGGCCACGCGCGGCCTGCACGTCGCGCTTGTCGATCGTCACGACTTCGGGAGCGGCGCGTCCTTTCATCACCACCGCACGCTGCACGGCGGCCTCCGCTATCTGCAGAAGCTCGACCTCTCGCGCCTCCGCGAATCGGTCCGCGAGCGGCGAGCCTGGGCGTGCATGGCGCCGCAGTTCATCGAACCGCAGGCATTCGCCATCCAGGCTGGAGGCGCCCGCGGCAGGTCTCCAGGCCTGATGCAGGCCGCCTTCGCCGCGGATGCGATGCTCACGGCGGACAGGAATCGCGGCCTCGATTCCTCGCTCCACCTGCCGCGCGGCCAGGTTGTCGGGTATGAGGATCGCGCGGCGCTCGACACCGGCGGGCTGCTGCCCGAGGGGCCGATCGCCGTGTGGCACGACTACCGGACGGTCCATGCCGAGCGGCTGACCTTCGCCGTCGCCCGTGCCGCGGCCGAGGCCGGCGCCGTCCTGGCCAACTACATGGACGTCGTCGAACTGCTGCGCGAGGGAGACTCCGTCATCGGCGCGGTCGTTCGCGACGCCGTCGATGCCGAGCGCTGGCAGATCGAGTCACGCGTCGTCATCAACGCCACCGGCGCCGCGGCCGGACGGCTGATGGCCGCGATGGGCGTCCGGCCGACGCCGCCGCTGGTCAAGGCGCTGAACCTCGTCACGCGACGCCCCGCGCCCGCGGTGGCCTGCGGCGCGCCGACCGCGGACGGCCGTCTGCTGTTCGCGCTCCCCTGGCAGGGGAAGTTGTCGATCGGCACGTGGCACGGACTCCAGCCCTGCGGCGCGGACGCGCATCTGGTGACACCAGACGAGCTCGACGCGTTCCTCGGCCAGATCGGCGAGGCGTTTCCAGACCTGCAGCTGACGCGGGACGACGTGAGGCTGGTGCAGCGCGGCGTAGTGCCCGCGACCATGAAGCGCGGACGGCTCGAGCTGGCGGACCGGCCCATCATCCGCGAGCATCGCCAGGACGGCGTCAGCGGCGCCGTCACGCTGATGGGCGTGAAGTACACGACGGCGCGCGCCGCCGCGGAGTACGCGGTCACCCTGGCGATGGCGCAGATTGGGACCACCAGGCCATCCCGCACCGCCAGCCTGTCGCTGCCGGGGATGGTGCCGACGGAGGATGCGCCGGCGGTGCGAGGCCTTGATGCCGGCGCCTGGCAGCATCTCCAGCGCCTCTTCGGCACGCACGCACAGCGCATCGCGTCGATGGCCAATGCACGACCCGACCTGGCGGAACGGATTGTGCCCGAGCTGCCCGTGTCGGGCCTGCAGATCGTCGAGGCGGCGCGGCACGAGATGGCACTGACGCTCGAAGACGTCATCCTTCGGCGCACCAGCCTCGGATCGGCCGGATACCCGGGCGACGAAGCCGTGATGAGAGTGGAAACCCTGATGCGCGAGGAGGTGGGCTGGTCGTCCGCGCGCGCGGCCGACGAAGTGCAGCAGCTGAAGGAGTTCTATCTGCCGGTCAGGGTCTAAAGAGGTACGTCGTCAACTCCCAATCTCCAACTCTCAACTCCCGGAATATTTTGCAGACCTCGCACGTTGGGAATTGGGAGTTGGAAGTTGGGAGTTGATACGTTCACGTGATCTATGGCCCCTTGAAGGCCTGGCCGACGATGGTCACGCCGACAATCAGGCCGAAGGCCGGCGAGCGCTCGGTGAAGCCGGCCAGCGCCCCCGCATCGAATCGCGCGCGGCCACGACGATAACGGGCGGCGACCCTCACCTCGCCGAGCGGCTCCGCGCCGACCGGCGGCACATCCGCGAACCACACCTTCTGCGTCGTCACTTCGCCGACCACGTCCCACTGTTTCGTCAGGCCTCGCGCCAGCGCCAGGCCACCGACGAAGGCGTCGTCCTGGATGGTGCCAATCAGCGGGTTGCTCAGGATCCCGAGGCCGGCGTTGCCCGTGACGCGCCACGACCCGAACGTCTTCGCGCCGAGGATGCTGAAGTAGAAGTCCGTCGTGTCCAGCCCGAGGCCGCTCTCGTTGCTCGCGTTCGGCAGGCGCGTCGCGAAGCGGACGGCGAAGGCCGGCCGGTGTGGCCCCTCGCCGCAGATGTGAATCTTCGTCGCGATGGTCAAGTCGATGACATCGGAGGTGTGCGTGGCGTCAACGGGCACGCGATACGCAAGCGGCGCATCGGTGCGGCTGTCGATGCCGAACCACGTGTAGCCGGCATCCAGCTGCAGTTCGGCGATGTTGCCGAGCCCGACGCTGACGCCCACGGGCATGGCGACGCGATCGCCCTTCAGGCCGGACAAGAAGTAGCGGGCGTTTTGTCCCGACTCGACGCCCGCCTCCACGAGCACGCGGCCCGCGCCGATGACTTCAGGATCTTCGGTCGTCAGCGGGCGCTGCTGCGCGCCTGCCGTGCGCGCGCAGAGCAGGCCGAGACCGATGGTGGCGAGGATTCGGGCGCTGGGCGGGAGTCGCATCAGTCAGAAGCGGCGCCTGCTGTCCAGCAAGATCGTGACCGGTCCGTCATTCACGAGCGCCACCTGCATCATCGCCTGAAACTCGCCGGTCTCGACGCGCAGGCCCGTCTCGCGGAGCGCTCGCACGGTGTCCTCGTACAGCACTTTCGCCTCATCGGGCGGGGCCGCCTGGTCGAACGAGGGTCGTCTCCCCTTTCGAACGTCGCCGCACAGCGTGAACTGCGACACGACCAGCATTGCGCCACCGGTATCGGCGACGGACAGGTTCATCTTGTCCGCGGCGTCGGAAAAGATCCGCAGATCCCGGATCTTGCCCACGATGTAGTCGCGATCGTCTGGGCCGTCGCCGGCTTCGACGCCGATCAGCACGAGCAGTCCCTTACCGATGGCGCCGACGACGCGCTCGCCGACGGTGACCGTGGCGCTCGAGACCCGTTGCAGGACGGCGCGCACGGCGTCGGTTAGCGCCGGAGTTCGGCGAGGGGGATTACTGGTGAGACACCGTCCGGCTGGGTGGCCTGGGTGGCCGAACTAATGTTCGGCCCTACGACTGCCGGCCCTGCGACTGCAGCGGACGGCGGGTTGAGACGGCGGTCCAGAAGATGCCGTGGCTGTACGTTACCCAGCGACTTGAGCAGCGACTGCTTCAGATCCGGATGCTCACGCTCGAGCTCCATGATCAAGCGCTTGATGCGCTGGCGCTGCAGGCTGAGATCGCCGCAGGCCGGGCAGCAGCAGCCGATGATCGGCAGCTCGGACGCCTTCGCGTACTCGCGCGCCTCGGATTCCAGCACGTAGACGAGCGGCCGGATGACGACATGCCTGCCGTCATCGGATCGCAGGCGGGCCGGCATCGCCTTCAGCGCACCGGCGAAGAAGACGTTGAGCAGCAGCGTCTCGACGAAGTCGTCCGCGTGATGGCCCAGGGCGACCTTCGTCGCGCCGACTTCACCAGCCATTCGATACAGGACGCCGCGCCGGAGCCTGGCGCACAGCGAACACGGCGTGGCGTCGGCATCGAGGACAGTGTCGATCGTCTCGCCGATCGACGTCTTCACGTGGTGGAACTCCCAGCCGCGCTCTTCGCACGTGCGCGCCACGAGGTCGTGCTGGTAGCCCTCGTAGCCGGAATCCACGTTCACGGCCACGATCGAGAAGTCGATCGGCGCGCGCTGGCGCAGGACCTCGAGGATCTGGATGAGCGCCCAGCTGTCTTTCCCGCCGGACAACCCGACCATCACCCGATCGCCGTCCTCGATCATCTCGAAGTCGGTGATCGCCCGGGTGGTCTTCTTGGCGATGCGCGCCTCGAGCGATGTGGCGTAACCCATCCCGTCAGTTTACAGGAACGAGCAGCCGCTTCACCGTGGCCGGCCAGGTCAGCGTGCGCGCAAGGGCGGCGCCTTCGGCACCAAATCGCGCGGCGGTGTTGGGATCGTCGATGAGGCGCCGGAACGCACCCGCAAGGGCGTCGGCGGTTGGCGCCACCACGAGGCCGGAGCGCTCGTCGGTCACGATCTCGGCCGGGCCACCGCTGTCGTGACACGTGATCACCGGACGGGACGCCGCAAAGGCCTCCACCGTCACGAAGCCGAAGTCCTCGCCGAGCGGCGGGAACACCACGGCGCGGCAGCGGGCGAGGTGATCGACGAGCTGCCCTTCCGTGAGCCGGCCTGGCAGGCTCACGCGATCCTCGAGCCCCAGCGATCGTACGAGTGCCGCGACCTCGTCGCGCGTCTCGCCTTCCCCGGCGAGCACGGCGCGGATGCCAACGGCCTCGGGACGCGCCAGCGCTTCAACGATCAGCCGCATACGTTTCAGCGGCGCGAATCGCGACACCGAAAACAGGTACGGCTCGTAGTCGTCCACGCGGTAGGGCCGCTGCGGAGGCGGTGGGTACAGGACCTCCGCCTCGAGCTCGGGCCACGCGGCGTACCGTTGCCGGATCGTCTCCGACTGGACGAACAGCTTCGAGACGTTGCGCGTGAGCAGATAGCGATCGGCCCGATGGATCAGCGCGCGCCGCATCCGCTCTTTCGTACGGTGCAACGGCGACAGCGGTGCGCTGAAGCGATCCCAGAGGTCGTAGTACTCGCGCATCGTGTGGTTCAGCCAGCACACGTGCGCCGGATGCCGGACGGCGTAGCTGGGGAACCGCAGCGAGATGACGCGATCTGTCGGCCGGCCGTCGGACGTGCGCCCGACATCGGTGAGCCAGTTCGCCAGGTACGCCGAGCCCTGCCGTCCGAAGCGATTCTGCGGCGTCAGCACCAGATCCGCTTCGTGGCCGGCCTGTTGGAGCGCCGCCACGAGCGCGCGGGCGATGACCAGGTGGCCGCCCTCGACAAACGGCGGGCTCGACGTGACGACGGCGACGGTGCTCACGGGACCAGTTCGGGCTTCACGAGGACGCCCAGGTAGCGGCTGTCCTGGCCGCCCTGGGTAAACAGCGGCACGAATCCGCCAGCCACCTCGAGGGTCACATACCAGGCGCGTGCGCCCTGATACGGAAAGCCGCGCGACAGCGCCAGCTCCAGCGTCCCCTGTTCGCCGGGCGCCAGAGTCTTGCTCACCGCCTGGCCCTCTGCTGACAGGATGACCTTGGTGGCCGCGTCGCCGCCACTGAGAGTGAGCCGCAGGGTCCTCGCAGCATCGACCGTCTTGACGATCAGGTCCGCACGCGAATCCCCGCGCAGCCAGAACCCGTCGCCTTCACGGGGGAACGCGTTGTCGTCGAGGAAGTAGATCTGGAACCGCGGGCTGGTGCCGAACAGCACGCGCACGCGGTCCTGCCGTGTCGTGATTGGCAGCGTGTTCAGCAGCGTCATCTCGACGGGCAGCCAGCGCAGCGGGCCGCTCTTGGCGTGTTCGGCCGGATTGAACGACGCCGAGAACGCATTCAGGACGATCTGCGCCGTGAAGAGCGCGCCGACGAACCACGGCACGAGCGCGGCACCGATCGACTCGATCGGCGGGAGCAGGAACAGCAGCAGCCCGTACGTGCTCATGAAGTAACGGTTGCCGAGCACGCCACCGCCGCCGAAGTAGTTGTACGGAATCCACACGACGACGAGGAGGATCTCGGCGGCAATCGCGCCCGCCACCAGCCATTGCCAGCGCTCGCGTACCGCGCCCGGCCACAGGAATGCTACCGCCGCGAACAGGCCGGGG
>Ga0310810_10006813_pt1 | contig 12954 bp, 8 predicted proteins | sample NCmetagenome_FD_207641 | JGI IMG/M metagenome (GOLD analysis project Ga0310810, IMG submission 207641) | Soil microbial communities from experimental microcosm in Duke University, North Carolina, United States - NC | ecosystem: Engineered > Artificial ecosystem > Soil microcosm > Unclassified ... | reverse complement strand
CGAGGATTCGAGCCCGAATCGACAGCGCCAAGGTCGTGACACTGGCGCCCGAGTCGGCGAAGGCGCGATGGAAGAGTCGCCGACTCGTGTTGACGATCGCGTCAGTCGCCGCCGCACTCATCGTGGCTGCCTGGGTCGGACTTCGCGCTCGTGGCACATCGAGCGCACCGGCGTTTGCTGGGCTTCGAGGTGATACGGCCGGGTCGATGGCGTTCGCCGCCGATTCCGTGCGCGCGTACGAGGAAGAAGCGCAGATTCTGCTCGATCGTCTGGCGTTGATGCGTTCCGTGCTCGAACCAGGGGCGGCGGCGGCGATCGACAAGGACCTTGCCGTGATCGATTCCGCGATCGCCGAGTTGCAGACGGCAATCGCACGGGATCCGCGCAACCCGGCTCTGCGGCAGCTGCTCGCCGACTCGTACCGGCAAAAGGTCGACGTGCTGAAGCGCGTCTCGAACGCGGGCTGACCATGACACGTCTGAGCTTCGCTGCATACGGACTGACGGCGGCGCTGTCGAGCGCGGCCCCACAGGGGTCGCAGCATCTGCCCGTGTTGCGCGCGCGACACCTCGCGCCGACGGCCGACGTGAAGGTATTTCACGTCGCCGGCTCGATCCGGCTGATCGGCTGGGACCGCGACTCGATCGTCGTGCGCGGACGCGTTGCACGCGGCGACGGGTTCTACTTCGCCGGCGGCGACAGCTCGGTGAAGTTCGGAATCGAAAATCGTTCGGGGACACGAGATCCGTCGCCCTCCGATCTCGTGGTCTACCTTCCCCGACAGGCGCACATGGCGCTGAAGACCGTGACGGCGAACGTCACGGCAAGCGACCTGTCCGGCTGGTTCTACTCCGTTTCCGGAAATCTGCGCTTCTCGGGCAGCGCCACGTCGCTCGACGCGCAAACCATGCGCGGCGATCTGGACCTCGATGTCACGACCCCCTGGGCTCGAGCCCGTACGGGAAGTGGACACCTCCTCCTTCGCGGCGCGCCGCAGGACGTGGACGTCGCGACGGTGAGCGGCCGACTCGATTTTGCGGCGACGGGCGTCCTCCGCGCGCAGGCCGTGTCGGTGTCGGGAGACATTCACTATGTCGGCACGCCCGCGCGCGGATCGATCGCCGACTTCTCGAATCACAGCGGCGCCATCGAGTTCTCGCTGCCGCCGTCCGCCTCGGGCGTGTTCACGCTGTCGAGCGTGTCTGGCCCGATCGAGAACGACTTTCGGCAGGTGCGGCCCGCCGGTTCACGGACTCAGGGCCTCCGAGTCACGCTCGGCCGCGGTGATTCGCAGGTCATGGTACGCACCTTCAAGGGCCCCATTCGCCTGAAAACGCAGTAGGCCGCGTTACGAGCAGGAGAAGGGCAGGGTGTCCGTGACCGCGTCACCGGGTGCCACGGTCACCTGCTTATCGGCCCAGACATACCCACCCGTCACTCGGGCGCTCACCGTGTGCGTGCCAATCGAAACGGTGAACGTGCGCGACTTCAGGTGATCGCCACCCGCAACGGCGACTTTGAACGTGTCCGCGCCAATCTGGATGTTGTCGACCGCGAACTGCACCGGCAACACCGAGCTGCACGCATGCGGCTGGAGCAGGAAATCCACCGTTGCGCGTGGCGTACTAGCCGTGGTGCCGGCGCATCCGGCAAGTACGGCGAGCCCGATCGTCGTCGAACAGGCTTGCCGAGTGACGATGCTACGGAATTGACGATGCATTGGACATCGATAGACTGGGGTCGGGGTTGTTCGTCGATCAGAATCTGACGATTCGCATAATCTTAATGTGCGATACAGAGTCTTGACGGCGGCAGTCGGATAGGGGAGTCGCCGGTTGGCTCTGCGCCGCGACTTGACTCGAATCGCGACAGGGCAGCCCGAAGAACCTGATCGTCGGCCGGTGAATCCTCCCGCTCCGGCCTCCTGTCGCCCCTGTGAGACGCAACGCGGAACGCCAGCGGCGCACCGCGGATTTCTGACAGGACACGGGAATGGAGCCGCGGGTGCCGCAAATCGTTGGTAGCTGGATGGATTGGGGCTCCTCGCTGTGTACAATCGTCAGCGCCGCAGTACTCGCCGTGGCGGTGCCGGCGCGCGCCCAGTCGGCGCCAAAGGGCGCTTCGCTGGATTGGGCCGCGCGGGCGGGGCTCGTACAGGAAACAACGGTCGTGGCAACGGCGCGCGGTTTTGGCGCTCGTCTCGTCACCACGCGTCCGGTGGCGAACCACGAAGTGCACCGGCCCGGCGTGCTGTTCATCCCGTGGCTGTCGTGCGATCCGGTCGAGGCCCCGGGCGCCACGGACGACGGATACATCCGCTTCGTTCGGGACCTGTCGGCACGATCTCGCATGATCGTCGTTCGCGTCGAAAAGCCAGGCGTCGCGGGAAGTCCGGGCCCCGATTGCTCAGCGAGCACGCTCGACGACGACTTCGCCGCGTTTCACGCGGGGCTAGCCGCGCTGCGGTCGCGCCGGGACGTGGACATGGACAGAATCTTCCTCGTAGGCGGAAGCATCGGCGGCGCATTCGCGGTGGTTCTCGCCGCTGAATCGCCCGAGCTGGTTGCGGGCGTCGTGTCGGTCAACAGCTTCGCGCGCACCTGGTACGAGCACATGATCGACCACGAGCGGCGGCGGCTCACGCTCGCCGGCACGGCGCCGGAGCGATTCTCGCCGGCGATGCGGGGATTCGAGCTGTTCTATTCGCAGTTCCTGATTGGTCATCGGACGCCGGGCCAGGTGATGGAGTACCGCCCGGAGCTGCGCTCGTACTGGTACGACGCCGAGACCGGGCAGTACGGTCGGTCCGCGGCGTACTTCCAGCAGGTAGAGGCGCTGGACGTCGACGGCGCGCTGGCGTCGCTCGGCGTGCCGGCATTGTTCATCGGTGGCGAATACGACTGGGTGATGGGGTCTCAGGAGCCGGCAATCGCCGCGGCCCGTGTCAATCGCTATCACCCCGGCCGGGCGACGGCTCGTGTGTATCCCGGGCTCGGTCACGGGATCCACGTGTTCGCCAGCGCCGAGGACTCGTACCATCTGCGAGGCGGCCGCTACGAACCGGCGGTGGCGGCGGACGTGGCTCGTTGGCTCGACCGCGCCGCCAGCGGACGTTGACCGGCCTCTAGCAGCGACCGGCGACGGCGGGCGCGCCATGTCAGCTCGGCGACTCGATTCTGGTCGTCGTTGTCGCGATGTTCGTGAACTGCTCAGCCACCCTTGAGGCGGTCTTCGGCCAGAAGGCGTAAGCTCCGACCCAGCGCTTCGATCACACGCGACCGGGTCGCCGGGTCGCCGGATCGGATCCCGTCACGCTCCTCCTCCCTCAATGAAGACCACGCGCCAATCCGGTCGGCAAACGAGCCGATCAACGTTCCGTACGAAACCTCGTCGGACGCGAACAAGAGTTGGACGAGGAAGTCCGCGCGCACGACGGGTCCGCCAGCGGCTCCAAGATCGAGCAGGCCGTGCGCTGCCAGGTAACGTTGAAGCCGGCCGAGCGCGACGAGACCATTTACGGTGCCTTGGCCGAGGAGTGGCTCGAGGCCGGCAGGGATCTCGACCTCGCTCAACGCCAGCGCGCCCATCGCCAGGCGAACGTCTTCGATCGATTCCTGCTGGCTAGCGGGCAACGCGGCTTCGTTAGCCGCGGGTGGCGGGCTCGAGTTCTGCGTTGGAGCAAGGATCGGAGCGCCGCCAACACACCGGACGTCCGTCGACGGCGCGGCATAACCAAGCTCGCCATTCCGAACGTAGGTGTAGCCCAGAATGGCGGCATCGGGGCTGAGGCCGAGCAATCGGGCCAGTTTCTGGTGACGCTCGAACTCCAACCCGATGGCGGCCCGAGGTGTTCGCAGCAAGCCATCCAGCTCCGCGACGCGCTCCATGGCGCCGAACGCCGCGCAAATGCGGGCAACCTCGTTCAACTCGGGCGCGTCACCGCCCCGGTCGAAGTACGCGGGAAACGAGTTGTAGTCGCTGACGACCAGTCCATTCTCCAGGAGCGCGAGCCAGAGAACATCATCGTCGTGGTTGCATGCGGCCAGAACGGGAGTGCCGCATTCCCGCGACACGACGCCGGCCAGACCGCGGAGCTCGGCGAGGTCCTGGCGGTCACAGCGTTCATCGTAGACGAAGGTCCCCATTCCGACCTTGGCGACGTATGCCCGCCGACCCTCCGCCTCGAGGAGCGACGCGACCGCATCGAGGTCCGCCACGCGCATCACGAGGTTCGTGTAGAAATTTCCCATGCGTGCGACCGAGCTCTGCCAATTGGTTGATGAGAATATAGCAATTCGAGGCCTATGCTAGGAAAGGGTTGGCGCCGCTATGTGTCGACGACGCCAGGCTCCGAATCCACGCACATGAGTTTCGAACCGTTTCGCCGGGCTGGAGCGCGCCAAAGCACGGTCCAGGGCGGCTTTGGATGAAGAATCCGGAACACACTGGCGCCCGCCCCCGCTAGCCGGGGCGCCTCCTCCACCGTATTGTTGCCGCCGGTCTTCGGGTCGCTTGCTCCGCCGACATTCCCGCATCGCTCCGAGCCTCGACATCACGTGACATTTACCGGCCCATCACCTTCCCATCGGATCGGCCGCATCAGCTTCGGCCATCCCTTTGCTTTTTGGACTGGAACGCTGGCCGTGGCCGTCGGCGTATTCGCCCACCTGCCCGATTTCTTCGGATCCGCGCAGATGGGCTATCACATGGGTAGCATGCCGATGTCGCGGCTCATGCTGATGGGCATGCTGACGATCATCCTCGGCATGTGTCTGACCGCGTACGGCCTCGTGCCACCTCGAGACGAGTCGACGCACAGGCAAAAAGCGAGCGGGCTGCACTTTCAGGCGATGGACGCCGCGCACCTCACCCCGCTTCACTGGGGAATGATGTTCGTGCTCGGCGTGGCTCTCGTCATCGACGTCATGAAGCCGGCCACGCTGGGCTTCGTCATCCCCGGCATGAAAGGCGAATACTCGTTGAAGGGAACGCAGGTCGCGTGGCTCCCGCTCATCGCGCTCTCGGGAACGACGCTCGGATCGCTGTTGTGGGGCGCGCTCGCCGATCGCATTGGCCGGCGCGCCGCGATCCTGCTTGCATCGGTGTTGTTCATGGGGACGTCGATCTGCGGCTTCATGCCGTCCTACGGATGGAATCTGTTCATGTGCTTCGTGATGGGCATCGCGGCTGGCGGGATGTTGCCCATCGTCTACGCGTTGATGGCCGAATCGATCCCGGCGCGGCGGCGCGGCTGGCTCGTGGTGCTGCACGGCGGGCTGGGCGCGGCATTGGGCTATCTCGTGGCCGCCGGTCTCGCGGCATGGCTCGAACCGCAGTTCACCTGGCGCATGCTCTGGTTCGCCGGTCTTCCGACGGGCCTCGTGCTATTGCTCCTCAACTACTGGATCCCCGAATCGCCGCGATATCTCCTGGAGCACGGTCGCGTGCACGACGCTGAGGCGGTGATGCGGCGCTACGGGATCGTGCTCACGCGTACGGTTGACGTCGGCGCTGACCAGCCGGCTATTGTGGCCGACGCTGCGACACCGCGCCCCACCACATGGTCGCTCTTTCGCTCGCCGTTCCTGCCGCACACGGTCACCGTGCTGGCCTATGGGCTGAGCTGGGGACTCGTGAACTGGGGGTTTCTCACCTTTCTGCCGACGATTCTCCGCGACCGCGGGCTGACCGCCGGCGCCGCGAGCCGACTGCTCTTTCTCTCGGCGTTGGTTGCAGTGCCAGGCACGGTCCTCGTGGCGTATCTCTACGGACTGTGGAGCAGCAAGAAAAGCATGATCCTCTTTGCGATCGTCACCGTCGCGTCGCTCGCCGCGTTTGCGATCGTCGATCCTGGTGCCGGCGGCCGCAACGGCGCGCTGCTCATGCCGCTCGTCGTTCTGCTCCTATTGGGGAGCGGAGGGATCATCTCGATGTTGTCGCCGTACACCGCCGAGGTATATCCGACGGCGCTGCGCGGGACGGGGAGCGGCATCGCCGCGGGGAGCAGCAAGCTTGGCGGAATCGTCGCTCCTCCATTGGCGGCCTGGACTCTCGCGGTCGCGCCAGGCTTTACCACGATTGGGGTGATCGTGGCCGTGCCGGTGGCGGTGTCGGCGCTGGTGCTGGCTTTTGCGGGCGTGGAGACGCGGGGCCGCGGTCTCGAGGAGCTCACGTCGGCTCGCTCGGTGGGCGGCGTTCAACCCCAGCCATCCGACGCCTAACCAGAGGAAATCGATCGTATTTCCGGCTGGCGCCTCGCGGCTTTGCTTGACTTTTTTAACAGTATGTGTATATGAGAACACGTCCGGGCGGCGTGCGACGCAGCTCAGCCCGGTGATGCGAATGTGAAGTAGACTGGCCCAGGTCCGGTAAGGGACGGTTCCTATGCGGCTGCTTCGCGCCTTCGCTCTGGTAGTGTGCGGCTCCTTGTCATCTGGGCTGCCGATCCATCGCATCGGCAACGCCAGCGGGGCGCGACATGCCGCTAACACCGCTCCGATCTACCTGATTGTCCGGGCCGACGACGGCGGAATGAGCCACAGCGTCAACATGGCGCTCGAGCGGCTCATCGGGACTGGTATGCCGGTCTCGGTCTCAGTGATCTTCGCGGCTCCATGGTATCAGGAGACCGTCGAGATACTGAAGCGACATCCCGATGTCGCCGTCGGCGTTCATCTCGCGCTCAACGCCGAGTGGAAGAACTATCGCTGGGGCCCGGTGTCCGGCCGCGGCGCGGTGCCGACCCTCGTCGACTCCGAGGGCTACTTCTTCCCGTCGGGCGAAGCGTTACTCGGAAACAATCCGAGCCTGGCCGAAATCGAGAAGGAGCTGCGGGCCCAGATCGATCGCGCGAAACGCTCCGGTCTGAAGATCGATTACGTCGACTACCACATGGGTACGGCCGTTCGGACGCCTGAGACTCGCGCGATCGTCGAACGGCTGGCGCGCGAGTACGGCCTCGGCATGTCCGAATATTTCGGTGAGACTCGCGGCAATCCGCAGTACGCCGCCGCTCCGAATGCGAAGGGAGACAGCCTCGCAGCGCTCGTCGCGCGACTGCACCCCGGCTTCAACCTGCTGGTGACTCACGTCGGAATCGACGGGCCGGAGCTGGGCGCGCTGGTGGATATGAACAGCGAATCCCCTCTCGCCGACATGAGCAAACACCGACAAGGGGAGCTGGATGCGATCACATCGCCCCGATTCAAGAGTTCTCTCACAGATCGGAGCGTTTCGCTCGTGACGTACCGGCAAGTGATCGAGATGCAAGGCCTGAAGTCGATGCACCCACCCGCGGGATGACCGCAGCATGAGCTCTACAGGGAGGCTCGTCATGGCGAACCGGTTGCTCGGAGAAGTCGCGTTATCGACCAGCCACGCACCACGACTGCGAGCCGTTGGTGTCGCTCTCGGACTGGCGCTCGCGCTGAGCGGAGTCGCGTTCGGCCAGCAGATTCGAATTTCGGGTACCGTTACATCCAGCGAGCGCATTCCTCTCGGAGGCGTGACGGTCCGTGTTCAAGGAGGCGACGTACGCGCGCTGACTGACGCGGCGGGGAGATACACGGTCTCGGCGCCGGCCAACGGCATACTGGCGTTCTCGCGCATCGGACACCGCGCGGTGCAGGAGAACATCGCCGGGCGGACGCGAATCGACGTCACGATGACCGCCGTGGCGTTCCTCGAGGAAGTCGTCGTCACCGCGTACACGACGGAGCGGCGCGCGGACATCACCGGCGCGGTGGCCAGTGTCAACGTCGACGCGGTCGCGCGCCCGACGACGGCAAGCGTGCTGCAGCGGCTGACGGCGAACGTTCCCGGCGTGGTGGTGGAGGCGAGCGGCTCGCCCGGATCGCGCAGCACGGTCCGGGTTCGAGGCATCAGCTCGTTCCAGAACAACGATCCGCTCTACATCGTCGACGGTGTTCCAGTGCAGGACTCGTACGTCAATTGGCTCAACCCCGACGACATCGAGTCGATTCAGGTGCTGAAGGACGCCTCCGCCGCCTCGATCTACGGCTCGCGTGCCAGCAACGGGGTCATCATCATCGAGACGACGAAGAAGGGATCGACCGCCGGGCCACAGACGAGATTGAACGTCAGAACCGGCTGGTCGAATGCGGTGCGAGGTTATGATGATTTCCTCATCACCAACGCGCTCGACTACTTCCAGGTCGTGAAGCAGAGTAACCTGAACGCCGGATTGCCGGTGCCCACCGGCATCTACGGTGACCCCAACAATCCCACGATCCCCGCCTACATCTACGCGGCGCCGGCGGCGACCACGGCGACGGATCAGTGGGGCCGCCCGACGGGCGTCGATGTGAGCAAATACTCCTATCCGAATACCCTCATCATGCCGGGGAGCGCGGGTACCAACTGGTGGAAGGCGCTATTCGGTACCGGGGCCGTGCGCGATGTGAACCTCGGGATTACCGGTGGCGGCGCCGAGACGCAGTACGCGGTCTCGTTCAACTACTTCGATCAGAAGGGCACGGCCAAGTACAACGATTTCCAGCGAGGGAACGTTCGCGTCAACACCGCGTTCAATCGCGGCCAGCTGGATTTCGGCGAGAACGTCGCGCTCTCGCTCGAGCAGCACGTCGGCGGGCTCCCCGACGACCCGGGCAGCTACGCCGAGGACGGCATCCTCGGCAAGAACATCCTGATGCAGCCGGTCATCCCGATCTACGACATCAATGGCAACTTTGCCGGCGGCAAGGCCACGTCGCTCGGAAATCAGAGCAATCCGCTGAAAGAGGCCTATTGGGCCAAGAACAACCTCAACAAGAACAACCGGATTTTCGGCAACGTGTTCGGCGGCTTCGTCGTGAATCCGCAACTCTCGCTCCGGACGTCGCTCGGCTTCAACGTCGGCCAGGGGTCGTTCTCCGGCTACAACCCGCCCTTCCCGGAGAATGCCGAGGCGACGTTCACCAACTCGATCAACGAGAACTCGAACCAATTCACCGACTGGACGTGGAGCAATACGGCGCGGTACGACCGCAAGTTGGGGCAGCACGGGGTATCGGTGCTCCTCGGACAGGAAGCGAACGCGAGCAACAGCCGATTCATCTCGGCCGGGATATCCAGCCTGCTCAACACGGATATCAACTCCCGATACATCCAGGACGCGCTCGGTGACGCCGCGACCAAGACCGTGTCGAGCAGCGGCGGCCGGAGCGCGCTGCTGTCGCTGTTCGGCAAGGCCGACTACAACTATGCGGACAAGTACGTGGCGAGCGTCACACTGCGGCGAGACGGTTCATCGCGACTGGCGCCGGGACACCAATGGGGGACGTTCCCGGCATTCGGGTTGGGATGGAGGCTCTCGAAGGAACCATTCCTCGAGGGGAACCACACGTTCAACGACGTCATGCTCCGCTATGGGTACGGGGTGACGGGCAACCAGCTGATCCCGGCGGGGCGAATCGTCGCGCTGTTCGGCGGCAGCCGCGGCGACACCTATTACGACATCGGTGGTCAGAATTCGATCGCAGCGGGATTCCGGCAGACGACGCTCGGGAATCCGGATCTCAAATGGGAAGAGGACAAATCAGTCAACATCGGCACGGACCTGGCGCTGTTCGACAACGCCGTCAACATCGTGTTCGACGCCTACAAGCGCGTCACCAACAACCTCCTGTTCAATCCCGCGATTCCGGCGACGGCCGGCATCGCCGCACCGCCGATCGTGAACGTCGGCAAGATGAGCAATGCCGGCTTCGACTTCTCGATCGGTCACCGCGCGGCGAACTGGAACGCCTCGTTCAACGGCAGCCATTACAAGAACAAGATCAACTCGATCAATGGCTCGCAGGAATTCTTCTACGGGCCGATCAGTACGCGCATCGGCAACCAAGTGATCAATCAAGTCGGTTCGCCAATCGGCGCTTTCTACGGGTACATCGCCGATGGCTTCTTCAAGGATGCGGCCGACGTGGCGAGCCACGCGAAGCAGGACGGAGCCGCGCCGGGTCGAATCAAGTTCCGGGACGTGGACGGCGACGGGCAGATCACGCTCGATGATCGCACGATCATCGGCAGCCCGCACCCGAAATTCACCGCCGGGTTGAACGTGGGCCTCTTCCGAGGGAACTGGGACCTGCACGGCACGCTGTTCGGCACGTACGGCAACAAGATCTTCGAGAACCAGATGGAATGGTACGTGTTCCGCGAGTTCAATACGAACGTTCGCAAGGACCTGCTGGCGAACTCGTGGACGCCCGAGCACCAGAACGCCAAATACCCACGGCTGGACGTCAGCGACAAGTACAGCTACGCGCTCAGCAGCTTCTACGTGAAGGACGGCTCCTACACGAGACTGCAGAACGTCCAGCTCGGGTACAACGTGCCGCGCTCGATGTCGCGCTGGCTGTCGGCGGCACGCGTATACCTGCAGGTCGAGAACCTGTTCACGATCACCGGCTACGACGGTCTCGATCCGGCGCTCCCGCCGGCGAACGTGTTCGGCTCCGCCGGCGACGTTCGTGATCAGTATCGGGGCGTCGATCGCGGATCGTATCCGAGCAGCAGAACGTTCACCATTGGCCTCAACACCACGTTCTAGCGACCGTCCGCATCCACACATTGGGGAAACGATGAAGATCACATCGAGACATCCGCTGGCCGTTGGAGCCGCGTCCCTGATCGTCGCGACGGCCGCGTTCCTGGGTTGCAAGGACTTTCTGTCCGACGCGTCGACACCACAAGGCACCTTGAACCAGGCGACGCTCGAGACGAAAGCGGGGGTCGAGGGCACGCTCATCGGAGCGTATCGCACGCTGGACTGTACGAGCAACCTCAGTGCAAACTGGGGCTGCGCGGCGAGCAACTGGGTATGGGGCAGCGTCGCAAGCGACGACTCGTACAAGGGATCGGACGCCACCGATCAGCCGCCAATCAATGACATCGAGACGTTTCATTGGGCTGCCCCCGACGCGCAGGACTACCTGAACGTGAAGTGGCAGATCAGCTACGAGGGAGTGGTGCGCGCCAACTCGACACTGCGTCTGCTCGCCGCCGTTCAAAAGGCGAGCCCGGGCGCGATCTCGGCCGAGGACGCGAAGGGAATTGCCGGCGAGGCGATCTTCCTCCGCGCGCACTATCACTTCGAGGCGTATCGGATGTGGGGAAACATCCCGTACTACCGCGAAGACGACAACGATTTCGCCAAGCCCAATCTGACGAGCGATCTGGTCGTCACCGAGTTGCTGAAGGATCTCGATTCGGCGATCAAGCTCCTGCCGGCCACGCCGCGTAACGCCCAGAAAGGTCGCGCGACGCAATGGACGGCCAAGGCCTACAAAGGGCGCGTGCAGGCGTACGCTGGGCAGTGGCCCGCGGCAGTGGCGACACTGCAGGACGTCGTGAACAACGGGCCGTACGCGCTGGAGCCGAGCTTCGACCGTGTTTGGACGGGCTTCAAGGACAAGCAGGATGGGCCGGAGACCATCTGGGCCTATCAGGCATCGTCGAACGACGGCGAACCGGACGGCAACAACGCGAACTACGGCGAACGACTGAACTTCCCGTACTCCGGCAGCCATTTCGGATGCTGCGGCTTCAATCAGCCGACCCAGAACCTGGTCAACTTCTACCGCGTCGACGACAACGGACTGCCACTGGCGCTGTCCGATCCGACGAATTGGAACGCAAACAACAACAACTTCACGGCCGACAACAAGGCGGCAGTCGATCCTCGGCTCGATTGGACCGTGGGACGGGACGGCGTTCCCTACAAGGACTGGGGACTCTACAGCACGAAGGATGGCTGGGTACGCGACGTGGACAACGGCGGACCGTACAGTCCCAAGAAGAACGCGCACGAGAAGGCAAGCGGCGCCGAGAGCAACGTAGGGTGGCAGAATACCCAGCTGAACTCAGTCCACATCCACCTCTTCCGCTTCGCCGACGTGTTGCTGCTCCTGGCTGAGGGCTATGCCGAGACCGGAAACCTCGAAGGCGCGCGGAAGATCGTGAATCAGATCAGGGCTCGCGCGGCCGTCAGCGCGCAAGGCCCGGGCACATCCACCGCCGATATGGCCGTGCCGATCAACGATCCCTCGATCACCTGGGCGACGTACAAGATCGGGCAATATCCGGCATTCTCCAGTCAGGCCTACGCCCGCGACGCAATTCGCGCCGAGCGCAGGCTGGAGCTGGCGCTGGAAGGGCAGCGGCTGTTCGATCTGCGACGGTGGGGCATCGCCGACGTGACGATGAACCGCTACGTCAATGGAGTGGGAGGCGGTGCCGAGAAGGCACGGCGACTCTATCTGTTGACCGCCGAGCCGTTCGCATCGCGTCACAAGTGGTACCCGATCCCCGACCTTCAGATCAAGCTGAGCCAGTCGAACGGCCAGTCCAATCTGAAACAGAACTCCGGATGGTAGCGAGGGCGACGGTTTAAGGTTTACGAATGCGAAAGACCTGAAGCGAGTCACCGGTGTTCGCGACGACGACGGCCTTGCCGGACGGCGTGTTGATGAGTGCGAGACCGGAGACGTCGAGCGGCGCCAGAAAGCCGCTCTCGGTAGGCGGCACGGGGGTGAAATGCCCCCGTCCGTCACCCCGCAACCAAAGACCGTTCCCGGCGTCGGCCCGCGCGGTATTGGGCTCCGACGCGTACAGATTGCCGGCGACGATCAGATCGAGGTGTCCGTCGTCGTCCACGTCGTAGGCGACGATGCCCTTGATCGGCGCGATCTGCGCCAGATTTGGCAACGGGGACGATGTGAACGTGCCGTCGCCGTTATTGCGCAGAACGACGCTCGCAAAGGTGTCGGTCTGATAGTGGACGGCCTGTTGGAGTTGTGTGGGGCTGAATAACTGCCTCGCTGTCGCGCGCGCGAATGAACCGTAGGTGGGGAAGCGGAGGTTGAGCGGGTCGATTTCGCGACCGAGTGGGGCCCTGCCGGCGAGCGGATACTCCGTTCCATTGACTTCCGTGGT
>Ga0310810_10006812_pt1 | contig 12955 bp, 11 predicted proteins | sample NCmetagenome_FD_207641 | JGI IMG/M metagenome (GOLD analysis project Ga0310810, IMG submission 207641) | Soil microbial communities from experimental microcosm in Duke University, North Carolina, United States - NC | ecosystem: Engineered > Artificial ecosystem > Soil microcosm > Unclassified ... | reverse complement strand
TCCTGATTACGAGGCTGAGGTCGCCAGAGACCGGAGATATCCGACTGGGCGAGTATCGATTGACCAGCCGCGACCACAGTCAGAGCCAGAAGGAACTTTCGCACTCTTCGCGGTCTCCTTTGGGCCTGCGCACCGATGCAGTACGCGGCATCTTACGTTCACGACCACAGTGCGTCAATCGCACCATGGCCGTGCTCCAGTGCGTCGGATCTTACTGTGCTCCCCTTCCGCGCCCACCGGGCCGTTGCAAGGCAAAGTTCACCACGGCGTCCGCCTTGGCGGTGGGTTTCGCGTACGCCACGGTTCCTCTTGGAACGGCGTCGCCCGCAGGAGTTCCCGAGAGGGTAATCGTCAGGTCCTGATGTTCATCTGCCACCAGTCTGGGGAGGCGCCACACGGCCACGTCGGCGTTAGCTTTCTCGTCTCTGCTGGTGCCCTGATACCCGGTCCCCGTTGCCGATACGGCTTTGGTGCCCGCCGGCAGGACCACTGAAATCGTGACGTCCTCTGCGGCCACGCCCTTGCCTTTGAGTCCCTCGTTCTCCACGTTGAGCGTGTAGGTGGTACCGGTCGCTGACGTCGCCCCACTGGTGAGTCGCGCCACAATCGGCACCACGATTCCGAGGTCGTTCATCCACGTCCAGATTTCCTGAAGCTGCGACTCGGGCAAACGCTTCGGCGAGAAATTGCCCATCCGTACACGGCCGCGCGTGGTTGGAGGTCCTTCGCCATCGAGCTGCTTCCACTGTTCCGGCATGACCGTCGCGTGGTTATAGACCTGCTTCTTGAACCACTCGAAGTCTGCGCTCATCGCGGCGGCGCCGTGGCGCGGCGTGCTCATCGTCACACCGTGACACTGCCCGCACCCGATGATGTTCACGGCGAGCTGCTGGGCACGCGGCCCGTCGGCTGGCGCTTCGTTTCTCCATTTCCCGATCGCGGGTGCAACGGGCAAGGTGTTCCAGTAGGCGACCATGTCCTGGATTTCCTTGTCACTCAGCTGCGAGGGCACAAACGCCGGCATTCTCCATGTGGGGTTTCGGATGGCCGCAACGGCCTGGTCGTACGTGATCCGCCTGCCGGCGAGATCCGGTCCCCAGCCTCCCTGTCCTTCGAGGCCGTGGCAGTTCGTGCACGAGGTATTGCCGAAGGCGAATACCGCCTTGCCGTTGACGGGATCACCGGCGGCCTGCGCCGCGCCCTGGGCTGCACCCGAACCACTCTGAGCGATCGCGATCGCGAGCACGAAGCTGGCGAAAAGAGTTGTACGCATAGGTCGTCGCCTCAACTTGTTGACGCGCGTTCCGGATTAGCGCACCGGAGCGTAAAGCACCCCGCCCGGGCTGTCAAACAGACATGTCACGCGCGTCAATGCGTGTGCTACAGTCTCGCCCTGCAACGGCCGCCCTCGCGCGCAGGAGGAGCATATGACTGTGGCGACATTACGGGCGTCGGGCCTGGCCGGTTTCATCTTCGCGCTCGGGGCCATGGCGCCGACACTTCAGGCACAGCAGCAGACACCAGCCGCGCCGGCAGCGCGAACTCCGCAACCGCCCAGACTGCGCCTGACGAGCCCGGCCTTTCGCGACGGTGCCAGCCTTCCGCTGCAGTTCACGTGCTACGCAGAAGGCGGCAGTCCCGGGTCTCCGCCACTTCAGTGGACGAACGTTCCCAAGGAGACCGCGAGCTTCACGCTGATGGTGAATGGCACGGACAACCATCCGGCCAAAGGCATCACCGAAGAGATGTTCTGGGTGTTGTGGAACATCCCCGTCACCGCGACCGAGATCAAGGCGCCAGTCCCGGCGGGTGCCACGCTACCGGACGGCAGTCACCAGGTTGCCGGTGGACGCGGCATCGTGGGATACCGACCGCCATGCGCGCCCGCTGGCGTCGGCCCGCTTCACTATCAGTTCAAGTTGTACGCACTCGACCAGATGCTCACAATCCCTCCAGACGCCACACGCGCCGACGTGATGAAGGCCATGGACGGGCACATCGTCGGCACGAGCACGTACTACTCCTTCCTCGAACGACTACCTTAGAGACGTTGAAAGCAGACCTGCGCGTAGGAGGACCCATATGAGCGGACGGATTTCCATGTTTGTCCTGGGCGTCACCGCGGCCGTCGCGATCTCCTATCTGGCAAAGGGCCAGACGGTCGCCGGTCAGACGGCGAGCCCAAGTCGGTTCGCGGCAGTGCCGGGTGAGAAGGGAGGCCAGGACATCTTCGGCGCGTACGACGTCGTCGCCGACTGGCCGAAGGATCTCTCGACGATCAAAGGGCACGAGGGATGGACGTTCGGCGCCGGGCAGAGCGTCTTCGCCGAGAGCCCGAACCGCATCTTCGTCCTTCAGCGTGGCGAGCTTCCGAATCTCGGGCGACCCAAGACGATGAGGCTGACCGATCTCGGACCGGGCCTGGTGTTTCCGATCGGGCGCCTGCCGTGGCGCGATGCGACGACGGCGAGCCCTCCGGGAAACGGTGGAACGGGTCAACCGGCTGAAGGCGGCATGCAGGCGTGGGAGAAGGCCGGCAACAAGTTCGGTGTCGACGCGCGCTGGGAACACTGCATCATGATTTTCGACGGTCAGGGCAACCTGATCGACTCGTGGAATCAGTACGACTCGATCCTGCAACGGCCGCACTTCGTCGCGATCAGTCCGTACGATCCGCAGAAGCACGTGTGGATCGTCGACGACCACAAGCACGTCGTCTACAAGTTCACCAATGACGGCAAGACGAAGGTCATGACGATCGGCACATACGGTGAGCCGGGCGCCGACGACAAGCACTTCAACCGGCCGACGTTCATGGACTGGTTCCCGGACGGCAGCTTCGTCGTGGCTGACGGCTACAACGGCACACGCGTCGTGAAGTTCGACAAGGACGGCAAGTACCTCACGGCGTGGGGTCAGAAGGGCGAGGCCGGCAAGGAGACGAGGCCCGGCTATTTCAACAACGTGCACGGCATCGCCGTCGATCCGAAGACGCGCCAGGTGTTCGTCAACGACCGTGGCAATCGACGCGCGCAGGTGTTCGACGAGAACGGCAAGTTCCTCCGCGAGTGGTCATTCGGCGCGGCGCCGGCCGACATCCACCTGTTCCACATCTTCAGCGACGGGTACTTGTGGGCGGCCGATCGCGGCACCAACAGGATGCTGAAGTACGACCTCGACGGAAACTTCATGTACTCCTGGGGTACGTGGGGTGATTTCCCGGGCGGCATGTGGGGGGTCCACGGCTTCAGCGTCGACACGGACGGGAACGTCTACGTCGCCGAAGTCGATAACGGCGGCGCGCAGAAGTACCGTCCGCGCAAGGGCGCGAACCCGGCGATGATGATCGGCAAGCCCCTCCGCGTTGCGTGGAAGTAACCGGCTAGTTCACCGCACTGCGCTTGGCACAAGTGGCGGCGGCTGGCGCACCCAGCCGCTCCCACTCCCGTGATGTCAGGTTGTCGAGCACTCGCGCGCACGTGTCCTCGAGCACTCCATCGAAGGTGATCGGATGCAGCGTGGGTTCGGGAACGCCTGAGTGCCAGGTGCGGCTCACCAGGTGCTTGCCGTCCACGCTGAAACCGGCAAAGCACCCATTGCCGATGGGAATTTCGAAGCGCAGTTCGAGTGTCGCCGTGTCGTACAGAGGAACGCTGCCACACTTGCCGACTGCGAGCAGCGCGCCGTCGGGACTGAAATGCAACGGCGTATCGTAGGTCGCGCTCGCGCGGCCGGAACTCACGTCAGGCTTCGCCGCTCCGACGGTCCAGATGTTGATGGTGTCGTGGTCGTAGGTTGCGAAGCGCTGTCCATCTGGGCTGACGGCGTACAGCGAATTCACGGATCCCGGGCCGTCAGAGACCTTTCCCGTCTGCCAATTAAACAGTACGGACTTCCTGGAATCCCCTGAGCCCGCAGAGTCCTTGTCGATACCCACGACGAGATTCGAACCGGGGAACGACCAGGTCACGAGCAGTGGTTCGGCGCCGGCGATCGTCTGTGGCGATGCCGGACTGCCCAGCGCGTGAATGTTGGGGAACACCAGCACCCGTCGTTCATCCGGCGAGAACTCGATGGGACTGCCATTCTCCGGCACGGTGATTCGCTGCTTCGTCGTCGTGTCCGAGATGATCCAACCCTTCCCGCGTTCGAGCCGTGCGACGTAGCGTCCGCTCCGCGATGCGAATGTCCCATTCCCGTCATCGTCGAGAGGCGCTCCATCCGCTGTGAACGTACGTGCCGATGGCGCGGTCAGGGCCTTGCCCACAACACGGGCATCGGGCGGCAACACGATGAGGTCGCCGGTCCGCGAGCGACTTGGAATGATGGGACGCCAGCGCTGGGGCTTCAGCGACACGAGCTGCAACTCGCTCACCTTATCGGGCTCCATACCTGTCGCCTCGGAACTCAGCGCCATCGTGTCGCCATGTGTCGTGAATGCGACCGCGCTGCCGTGATGGCCCTCCTCCAGCGTGAGGTAGAAGGCCACCGGGTCATCGGCTACAGATCCACCCTTGAGCGACAGATCGACAACGGCAACGTTCTGATCGATCCCCTTCCTCGGACCCGCGACGTATCGCCCGGACGGACTCGCCACGGGAAACCGCCGTGGGGCCACATCGTCGGCGAAAGGCAACACGCGTTCGAGGTCCCCCGACGAGGCGTAGACGTCGTTGCCGATGGCATAGCGGTCCTCAGCCAGCAGCGTCGGAGGGCCTTTCGAATCTGGCTTCGCCGGTAGCGACCTGACGACCTTGCCCGTCGTCGTGTTGACGCTGAGGAGATCAGTGGCGCCGGCGACGAGGACGGAACGACCGTCGCCGCTGAACATGACCTGGCGGGTGTCGTCTTTGCTCGTGAGCGGCGTCTGCCACTGAGCGGAACCGTTGCCGGTCTCGTAAGCGTTCAGCGTCTTGTCGGTGATGACGATCACCTGCGCGCCGTCTGGGCTCAGCGCAACGTTCCTGGTAGCGCCCGGAAACGCGACGCGCGTGTGGGCTTGATCCGACTGCGCATCGATGACCCAGAGGGCGCTCGTCGAGACCGCGATCGCTTCCCCTGCGGGAGTGAACGCAGCCGATCGAAAGGCCCCCGGCAGAAAAATGCTTCGCTTGGTACCGCTCGTGACGTCGATCGCCTCGACGAATTCATCATTCGCCTTGTAGGCCAGTACCCGTTCGCCTCGCGAATCGATAGCCAACTCGTAGGCCGTTTCAGATGCCGCGATGTTCTTTAGTTCGCGCAGCTCAGGGATCGACAGCACGTGAACATGGCGCTTGCCGCACAACGCGATCAGCGTCTTCGCATCAGCGCTGAACGCCATCCTGATGAGAACAGAATCCGTCTTCAGCCGACCGACGACTGGCGGCATCTGTCGGGTGGCCATCCGCCACGCTTTGTAACCCTCGTTGGTCCACGCCGCCCGCAGCGACTCTGCGGCGACCAGCGCGCGCACTCTCAGTCCCTGGCTGGGCGGCATCGACTCGTTGGCAACGGCGCGATCCGTCAGGACGCGCGCGGCGGACACACGTCCCTGCTGGATCGCGTCCTGCCGCTGCCTCCAGGCGAAGAACGAGAGACCGGCCAGCACGATGGCAGACACCGCTGCCACGCTCAGCGCGATCTGCCGCCGGCGCGCGCGACGCTTCTTCTCACGCTGCTCGATTTGGGCGCGACTGATGTCATAGAGGTTGGCGAGTGTCGTGTACCAGCTCGCTTCATACCGCCCGCGGGAGACCTTCGCGCGCGCGGGATCGAAGTCACGATAGTCGGCAGCCAACGGCATCTGCATGACCTCGCAGAGCGCGTCGGGAAACGCCATCTGCGCGTGCTGTTCGGGTGTTGCCTCGTTGTTGGGGATGCCAGCGACCAGCAACGCGATGATGTGCTGTGGCCCCCTGCTCTTGGCAAAGCGCCGGATTTCGTCGTTGACGAACTGGCTGGCGCGCGCAGCCGGCGAACAGAGCACGATCAGCTTGGTGGAATCGGTGAGATGCCGCTCGACCGATTGGTAGTACTCGGCACCGGTGAAATCTTCCTCGTCGCGGAACACGTCGAGCCGCCGATGCGGCAAAGGCAGGTCCCTGGGAGGCGCATAGTTTGCGAGCGCCTTCTGCAGGGCGACGGCGAAGCCCCGGTCTCTCCGTGAATAACTGATGAACGCGTCGTGCGTCATATCGCGGCCTTCGACAGAACGACCCTACATTAACTCCCTCGAACGCCTACAGGATCCGCGAAAGAGAGGTGGGATAGGATCGGCCCATGAAAGTTCACGCCACGCTGATTGCGCTGCTCATCGCACCTCCGCTCGTCACTGCGCAGGACAATCTCGGCACCTACGAAGATCGCATCGCCGTCGAGGACGTCATGGCGCGCTATGTGTGGGCGGTGGACTCGCTCGATGCGGACGGCTACGTCGCGGTGTTCACTGAGGATGCGGTCATCGATTCGAATGGCGCCATCAGCAAGGGGCATCAGGACATCCGCAAGATCGTCACGAGCCTCATTCAGCGACGCGACGACAACAAGGCGAAGGGCCTGCCGCCTGCGAACCTGTATCACGTGATCAGCAGCCCCCGCATCACGTTCCAGAAACCCGGCGAGGCTCTGCACCAGTCGTACTGGCAGACCGTCCGTCGCGACAAGGACGGCAGGATGATCGCCGCCGCCATGGGGCGCTCGGAAGACCGGCTCGTCAAGCGCGGTGGCAAGTGGTTGATTCAGTTCCGCAAGCTGACGGTCTTCACCGACTGATCCCCCAACGGCTCAACGTCGATGCCCCACGTCATCATCACCGGCGGCCCCGGTGCGGGGAAGACGACGCTTCTCGCCGAGCTGGCCGCAATGGGTTACGCAACGGTCGATGAATCTGCGCGCGCCATCATCGCCGAACGGCGTGCCCGTGGTGAGAGTCCACGCCCGGATCCTGTGGCCTTCGCCCGCGAGATTCTGCGCCGGGATATCGAGAAGTACCTCGATCGGCCTCGCACGTCCGAGTGGGTCTTCTTCGATCGCGGGTTGATCGAGGCGATCGGTATGCTTCACGAGGCGTCGCCTCTGCCTGCCTCTGAACTCGCCTCCATGCTCGCGACCTATTCGTTCCACTCCACGGTGTTCGTTTTACCGCCGTGGGAGGCCATCTACGCCACCGACACGGAGCGCGATCAGTCGTTTGCTGACGCCGTTGCGGTCCACGACAGAATCGTCCGGTGGTACCGTTCCTGCGGCTATGTGCTCAACGAAGTCCCCCGCCTTCCGGTCGAACAGCGAGCGGATCATGCCCTGCGCGCCCTCTGATACTCACCATCCGAAGACGGTTCTGGTTGTGATCGACGCGCAGCGGGCCTTCGTCGATCCGGAGGGCTCCGTCGCCCGCACCTTCGGCATCGACGACGTGCAACCTGGCGTGGACGCACTTGGCCGGCTCCGCCAGTTCATCGCCGGACATCGCTCGGTCGGGCCGACGATCTTCGTGCGGTCAGAGTATCGTCCCGGGCAGTTCACCAACGGCGACCTGAATCATGGGATGGCCCACGTTTGTGTGCCCGGCATGAGCGTCGATTGCGAGTGGGCAGCGGGGCTCGAGATCTCTGCGGATGACGTGGTCGTGACGAAACACGATGCTGACGCCGCGACGTCCGATGCGTTTCGGGCTGCCATCGAGCAGGCCATCCGCGATGGCGTCGATCGGATCCTCGTCGTCGGATTTCAGCTCACCACCTGCGTGGTGGCTTCGGCGGTCTCGACGCTGGAGATGGTCAGAACGCGCGGCGTTCGCGTGACTGTCGTCGAAACGCTAACCGGTAGCCGCGCGAGTAGTCATGTGCCCGGCGCGTCGGGTGTCTCTCGCGTCGAATCGACACGGCGCTATCTCCAGAGCGTCGGTGTCGAGATGATCGTTAAATGACAGGAGCTCGCTGATGCACCGTCGATTCGCTCTCACCACCCTCGTCTCGGCACTATTTCTCGCGGCGGCGCTGACCTTTGGCCAGCAACGCGACGCCGGCGACGTGCGCGCGCGCATCAGGGCCGAGGGCCAGCAACACTCCACCGCGCTGGGCTTGTATCGAACGCAGACCGACGACATCGGCGCGCGACTCACTGGATCGCCTGCACACGTGCAGGCCGCGCGCTGGGCGCTCGCGCGTTTCAAGGAATGGGGCCTCGCCAATCCGCGCCTCGAGCCGTACGAGTTCGGCCGCGGCTGGCAGCTCGAACGCGTCTCCGTCGAGATGACCGAACCGCGCTACGCTCCGCTCATCGCGTACGCCGAGGCATGGTCGCCTTCAACCGCCGGCGTCGTGAACGGACGCGTGGTCTACGTCGGCGACAAGACCGCTGCGCAGATCCAGGCGATGGCCGCGCAGTTGCGCGGCGCCATCGTGCTCACGCACCTTCCGCAATCAGAGTTCGTCAGTCGCGATCGCCCGCAACCTGGTCTCGACGAACGTCCGGTCGCTACCGGCAACCCGGCGTTGCCGCAGCCACGCAGCACCACGCCGGCCAACGAGCTCGCGCCCCTGCTGGCGAAGGCGGGAGCGGCCGTGGCGCTGCGGCCGAGCGCGTACCACGATGGCACCGTTGGCGTCACCGGGAATCGCGCCACTCCGTCTGACGCAGTTCCGTCGATCGTGATCGCTGGTGAGCAGTACAACGTGCTCGCCCGTCTCGCGGCACAGGGACGCCCAGTGTCGCTTCGCGTCGAGCTCAGGACCCGCTACTTCGAGGAAGATCGAAACAGCTACAACGTGCTCGCCGAGATCCCTGGGCAGGATCCGGCGCTGCGCGATCAGATCGTGCTCATCGGCGCCCACCTCGACTCGTGGCACACCGCGAGCGGGGCGACTGACAACGCAGACGGTGCCGTCGCGGTCATGGAGGCCATGCGCATCATCCGCGTGCTCGGCGTCGCGCCACGGCGCACCATCCGGGTGGCGCTGTGGAGCGGTGAGGAGCAGGGACTCCTCGGCGCCCGTGCCTATGTCGAGCAGCACTTCAAATCACCAGCCGAACGGGACCAGTTGGCTGTTTATCTGAACGACGATCCCGGCAGCGGCAAGACACTCGGCTTCTACATGGAAGGGAACAAGGCGGCGAAGGCAGTCTTCGATCGCTGGCTCGCGCCGCTGAAGGATCTGGGCGCGACGCGAAACATCATCGAGGGTATCGGCTCGACCGATCACGTGCCTTTCAACGAAGCAGGATTGCCGGGCTTCAATGTCATCAAAGAGTTCGGCGCGTACGACGAGCGCACGCGACATACGAACGCCGACTATCCCGAGCGCATGAGCGAGGACGAACTGAAGCAGTCCGCGATCTTCATGGCGACCTTCGCGTGGCAGGCTGCGATGAACGACGAGAGGATTCCGCGAGTGGCGGAGAAGTAGCCCGGCTTCGTCCCGCGCTATTTCTCCTCGGCGCGCGCACCGCCCAGGATGCCACGCACGACGTGATGATTCCCTTCGTGGCACGCGAATTCGATCATCGGTTCGTCGCTCGCCTGCAGTTTGATCAGCGCGGTCCACGGTTTCGTCCACGTGGTCGAGTCATCGATCGCCAGCTGGTAGTCCAACGTGCGCGGGCCGGTTCGCGTAAAACGCTCGACCAGATGCAGCCGATCGGCCGAGCCCATGAAAAAGCTCTTCGGGGAGAAATTCGTGGTCTCGACGACGAGCGTCTCCCCTTCCCAGTGGCCACGTGAATCGCCGTTCAACTGACGAATGCCCTCCGGGAGATGCGGTCGCCCGTCGATCGGGATCACCCGCGCCTCGTGATTCACCTCGCTGAGGAGCACGACGTAGCCGGGACCCTGAAAGATCTCCTGATGGCTTGTGTAGTTGATGTTGCCTGCGATCTTCGGCACACCCCAACTGATGCAGCGGAGTGCGTTGCTCAAGTCCCCAGGTCCGTTCGGCGCGCGCGGTGGCTGCTGCGCGGTGGAGGGCGTCGCGCCGAACTGCCAGGGAGTCTGCAGGTTCGACGCCAGTCCCGCGACCTGCCGTCGTCGCCCTTCAGGTGTCACGGTGGGAAGCCGTCCGTCCGGTGGATCGATGATGAGCGAGGTGCGGTTGTCGAATTCCCTCGGCACCATGTTGAGGACGCTGCCGGTCGCGTTCGGATTGTGCACGGCGTCGGCATCTGCCCAGAGCGCCGCGAAGAGGTTGTCGCCAGGAATGAAATCACTCTCGCGGTTGTTGAAGAGCCGCTCGGCGCGTTCCTTCAACTGCGCGACTTCTGCGTCGGTGAGCGTTGTCCGATCGGCAAGTGCTTTCGGCCGCTCCAGCGGTGTGATGCTCGAGTCGGACCAGACGCCTTGCAAATCCGGCTGACCATCAGGCGTCCGCGGCGGCGTCCATCGCTGGGCGGCAACGGACACCGGAATGAGGATCGCGATCGCAACCGCAAGAACTCTCATCGGCGATAGTGTGCCATTTTCTCGAGCACGGCGCAGACGGCCGCCGTATCTTCCTGCCCTCGCGTCTTCACCGCTTCCGAATAGATCGGCGCGGTTGCCGAAAACAATGGTGTCGTGACGCCGGCGCGCCGCGCGAACTCAGCGATGATGGCCATGTCCTTCTGCCACGTCGCCAGCGTCATCGTCGCCTTTCGATAGTCGCCCTTCACCATCATCGGGCCGCGAAGCTGCAGCACGCGTGAACTGCCGGCGCCGTCAGCGACCAGCTTCAGGACCTTCTTCGCATCGAGACCGGCCTTCATCGCCAGGACCATCGCTTCAGCCGACGCGACGTTGTGAATCGCAACCAGCAGGTTGGCGACGAACTTGACCTTCGATCCATTGCCGAACGGTCCCACGTAGTAGTGGGCGCGCGTGAACGCGTCCAGCAGTTTCGATACGCGTCCGTACGCGGCGCGCGAGCCACTGGCGTACACGACGATGTCCTTGGTGCGAGCCTGCGCACCGGTGCCGCTGATCGGACAATCGAGGAGCTCGACGCCCTTCTTCCGCAACGCGACGCGCGCCCGCTGCTTCACCTCGATGGGCAGCGTGCTCGTCTCGACGACGATCTTCGGAGCACGTGCGGTCTGCGCCAGCGCCTCGACGGTCTCGGCGAGCGCTTCAGACGACGGGAGCGACGTGATCAGGATTGCGGATTGCGAGGCAACGTCGCTGGAGCTGGCGGCTCCGACTCCCCCGGCGGCTTTCAGCTCGCGGAAGCGGGCAGGCCGGACGTCGTAGCCGACGACTCGATAGCCTGCATGAAGGACGTGCCTGGCGATCGACGACCCCATGATGCCCAATCCCACGATACCGATCGGGGTGGGTATTCTTGATTTCATGATCTTTGATTCGTGATCAGTTGTTGATTCGCGATGCGCGATTGTTGATTTGGCGCCTCATAGGCTACGAATCCGAAATCACCAATCCAGAATCAACGACGATTCAACAATCAGAGATCGCCCGATCAACAATCCGCTACCGGGTCGGCGTCGGGCCGCAGTTGCCAGTGCAGGGTGGCCGGGTGACGTAGGTGTCCTTGATCGTCTTGCGATACTCGGGATACAGCGTGTCTCGGCGTCCGAGCACGACGTCGCGCGGGAGTCCGAACTTCTTCGTCAGCTCGTCCACGAACGGATTCTTCTCGGGCAGGAAGTGCGGGACACTCTCGTCCGCCGGTCGCCCTTCGAACGTCGAGACACACGGTGGGCCGATCGGGGAGATTGGCGCGGCTGAGAGCTGGAAGCTCTTGGTGATGATGTGCGGCTCGACGAGGTAGATCGGATCCTCGACCACGACGAGCACGGTCATGATGTCGCCGTGACGGAAGAAGCGTGACGTCATGATCGCCTGATCGCTGCTCGGCGCCCCGTTCTTGCGCAGGAAGCCCGCCTTCATGTGCGTGGTGCGGGCAACGAGCGTGTTGCCTTCCCACTTGCCCGTGGTAAACCCACCGCGCGTGTGCTCGGCGTACTGCGAGGGCTCCGGGCGCCCGTCCATCCAGATCGTCATCGGCGCGCGATCCTCCCATCCGCCGATGGTGTAGGAAATCGCGTTGCCCTTGATCGGATCGTCCTCGCTCCAGATCCGAAGGCCGAACGGCCCCTGGACGAAATAGAACTGCGGCCATCCCTCGCACTGACGTTCGATCATCGCGAGCTGCGATTCGTTATATGCGAGCGCGCGGGTGCGTCCCTCGTCGTTCAGCGGGAGGCCGATGTAGTCAACCGGATACGAATCGCGCGAGATGTCCTCGGTGTTGCGTGCCGCCCACGAGCCGACGATCTCGAACTGCGCGAAGGCACTCGGCGCTGACACCAGCAGCATGAGCAGCACGAGCACCGAACGGCGGAGCATCACCATCTGGCTGAACATGGCGTGGGATCCCATTTGGAACCGTCCGCTTCCTTCTTGAAATGCGAGCTGACGATGAGCGGCTGCAGCAGATAACGGGGATCGTCCACGACGGTCGTGACGACCATCATCTGACCACCGGGCGATGGTGACAGGTCGAAGTACTCCGTGACGGTTGCGTTCGCACTGTAGGGCACGCCGTTCTTGCGCAGGTACCCGGCGCGCATGCTCTTCGTGACGACGGTCAGCGACCCACCGGCCGGCGGACCACCACGTCCACCGGCTCGTTCCCACTGCGCGGTGGAGTCACCTTGCCACGTCGGCTCGCCATCACGTAGAGGCGGATCTTTAGACCCGCCTGGCCCGACTTGCGCAAATCGGAAGAGTCGCGTTTGCGTGCCCGCGTCCACTTCGACTTTCAGAGTGCTGTCATCCTGCCACGTGATGTGGAATCGAGCTGGAAGCCGCATCACGGCGCCGGCGCCATAGGATTTGCACTGCTCTCCAGCCTTCTCGTCGGCGGTCGGATCCCAGTTGTTGACGATCTGCAGTGCTTCCTTCGTGATCGGCACGCCGCCGTATTCGCCTTTGGGCGGCGTCACCATCCGGTAGCGCCAGTCTTCGTTGACGACAGCCACCCAGTAG
>Ga0310810_10006810_pt1 | contig 12957 bp, 9 predicted proteins | sample NCmetagenome_FD_207641 | JGI IMG/M metagenome (GOLD analysis project Ga0310810, IMG submission 207641) | Soil microbial communities from experimental microcosm in Duke University, North Carolina, United States - NC | ecosystem: Engineered > Artificial ecosystem > Soil microcosm > Unclassified ... | reverse complement strand
GACCTAGCAAAAGGATTAGACGTCTTAGCCAAGGAAGATGAACCGACGTTGATCATTTTTCCCGAGGCCCAAAGCCTCACTATTGCGAATTTCAAAACGCTGCACGAGGCGGCGCTGCAGCAATGTGAAGATCTGAAGGACCGTTTTGTCATCATGGACGTGCATGGCGACGCTGAATCCTTATCGAATCCCAGTGCCAATCTGCTGACGGCAGTTCAAAACTTCCGAACCAATGGAATTGGCATCAACAATCTTAAGTATGGGGCTGCGTATGCTCCAAACATCGAAACCGTACTGGATTTCAAGATTGATGAGACCAAAACTGATGTGATCACGACGAAAGATGGCACTGCCGGCGCGCCGGTCAAACTTGATGGCATGAGTGGCGGAAACAACCAATTGTATCAGCGCGCAAAAGCAGCGATTCAGGACATGCCCTGCAACATGCCTCCTTCGTCTTCCATGGCGGGGATCTATGCAGCGGTGGACAACAGCCGAGGTGTTTGGAAAGCGCCAGCCAACGTGAGTGTGAATGCAGTTATTCAACCCACAATCCAATTTGCGAATGTCGAACAGGATCAAATGAATGTGGACCCCACGGCCGGCAAATCGGTGAATGCGATACGCGCGTTTGTCGGAAAGGGCACGTTGGTGTGGGGAGCGCGCACGCTTGCTGGTAACGACAATGAATGGCGTTATGTCAATGTCCGACGGTTCTTTAACTTTGTAGAAGAATCAGTCAAGAAGGCCACCGAATCATTTGTGTTCGAGCCGAACGATGCGAACACATGGGTGCGTGTGCAGGGCATGATCGAGAATTTCCTCACTGTGCTCTGGCGGCAAGGAGCGTTGCAGGGCATCAAGCCTGAGCACGCGTTTTATGTGGCGGTCGGACTCGGGAAAACGATGACGGCTCTCGATATTTTAGAGGGCCGCATGATCATAGAAATCGGCATGGCTGTTGTTCGACCTGCAGAATTCATCATTCTTCGGTTCTCCCACAAAATGGCGGAATCGTAGGAAGTGGGGAGCATGGAACAAGCAGGCGACCAGTCGTGAACCATCACAAGGAGGAGCAGCATGGCACAAGAATATCCCATACCTCGCTTTCACTTTCAGGTGGACTGGGGGGGCGCAAAGATGAGTTTCACCGAAGTGACCGGACTTGTGATGGAGAGGGAAAAGGTCGAATACCGGCACAGCGATAGCAAGGATTTTAATAAGATCGCCATGCCGGGGTTGGTAAAGAACAACAACATCACGCTGAAGCGCGGAAAATTCGAGACCGATTTTGACTTCAATAGTTGGTTGGATGAGATCGCCAATGATCGGGTGAATGGTCGTCGGGACGTGACAATCAGATTGCTGAATGAGAAGCACGCGCCTGTTGCCGCGTGGTCGGCCACGAGATGCTTTCCCGTAAAGGTCACTGCCCCCGATCTTAAGTCGGATGCGAACGAGATTTCGGTCGAAAGTATCGAACTTGCCCATGAAGGCTTGAAGCTGATGAAGGTCTGAGGTGGAGTGATGACGGATTACTATCCACCGTGGGGCTTCTACTACAGAGTGGAATTTGGCATCAGCAAAAACAAGGATGACGTGCGGTTTCAAACGGTATCGGGCCTGTCGGTCGAATACGACATGGAGGAGTATAAGGAAGGCGGCGAAAACCGCTTTACGCACAAACTTCCTGTCCGCACGAAATATGCCGATATGGTTCTGAAGCGCGGCCTGCTGACGGACTCAGAGGTGATCAAATGGTTTCTGAATGCTTTCCGGGATCGCGAGTTTGGGTCGACAGATATCAACGTGATTCTGATGAACGAGAAAGGTGAGCCATTGCGCACGTGGAAGGTATCCCATGCGATCCCTAAGAAATGGACCATTAGTGATTTGAACGCGAACGAGAACGCCGTCGTCATCGAAACGATGGAATTATCGTACCGCTATTTCACCATACAATAAGCGGCACTCAGCCAGGATCATACGATCGGTACGTCGGCTATGCCCATTGAGATCAAGGAACTCCACATCCGCGTGTCAGTCAACGCCGAGCCGAGCGGACAGGCAAGGGCTGAGGGATCCGTTGCAGGCGCTGATGATCAGGGCGGGAAAGAGGTGATCGTCGGCGAATGCGTGGAGCAGGTGTTGCAAATACTTCAGAGGAAAGTGGAGCGCTAATGGCTGACAGCGGAAAATTAGAAAAGATGCTGATCCTTGCCTTTGAGACTTCCGCCGACGCCGAAAGCGGCGGCAAACCGGAGGCAAAGGATAGTCTGGAAGCATTCATAAACCCCGAAACGTACACGTTGGAGTACAAGGTCAAGACCGCTAACGGACAGGGGCAAGGCACCAGTGGAGCACAGGCTAAGTTCGAATATACGATGCCGGAAGAATTGATTTTTGAGTTCTTGTTCGACAACACCGGCATCATCGATGAAAAGCCGAAGAAAGATGGCGTCTTCGATGATGTCAACCATTTCCGCCAGATGTTGACGGGGTATCAAGGGAAGTCCCACGAGCCCTATCACCTCAAACTGGTCTGGGGCAATCTCATCTTTAAAGGAAGAGCGATCGAGCTCAGCATCACCTACAAGCTGTTCAATCCCGACGGGCAGCCGATCCGGGCGGTCGCCAAGGCCAAATTCAAGGGAAGCATTGAAGAAAAAAAGCGGGCGGCGAAGGAAAACCGGCAGTCACCGGACTTGACGCAGCAGTACGTGGTCAAAGCCGGCGAAACGCTTCCGCTGCTCTGTTACCGGATTTATGGTGATCCGCAACATTACTTCAAGGTGGCGGAAGTCAACGGTCTAGACAACTTTCGACTGCTGATGCCGGGCACGACGGTGACCTTTCCACCCTTTGAAAAAGCGACGGGGTCATTGTGACTACCGCCTCCACGATACCCACGCCTGCCACTCCGGATGTCTGTACTGTGTCCGTGCTCGTCGAAGGGAAGGAAATCCCCGGCACCTACCATGTGCTGGGGCTGTCCGTGACCCGAGAGGTGAATCGCATTCCCGCAGCTTCGATCCAGTTGCGAGATGGAGAAGCCTCTCGGTCAACGTTTGAGGTGAGCAACAACGACCACTTCGTTCCTGGCAAAAAGATCGAAATTCAGCTGGGCTATCGCTCCCAGAACGATCCCGTGTTCAAAGGAATCGTAGTGAAGCATGGGATCAAGATTCGTAAGAACGAGAGCCTGCTTCTTGTCGAATGCCGCCACGAAGCCGTAAAGATGACCGGTGGCTCAAAAAGCCGATACTTCACGGATAAGAAGGACAGCGACATCATGGAGGAGGTCATCGCCTCATATCAGTTGCAGAAAGAAGTGAAGGCGACTGCGCCGAACGTGAAGCAAGTCGTTCAGTATGAGTGTACCGACTGGGACTTTCTCGTCTGCCGCGCGGAAGCCAACGGCCTGGTGGTGATCGTCGAGGACGGCAAGGTCACCATCGCCCCGCCGGTGACGGCCGGAGAGCCGGTTGTGGCGGTCAGGTACGGTGCCACGTTGTTGGAATTGGATGCCGAAATCGATGCGCGTTGGCAGGCCAAGGGAATCACGGCCAGTTCTTGGAATGCGACCGACCAAGAAGTGATCGTCGCAGAAGCCAGTGAACCCTCAACGACTGGCAGCGGCAACCTGACATACGACGAGCTGGCCGCTGTGATGGGCGGCGATGCGCATGAGATTAGGCACGGTGGAAAACTGGATCAGCCCGAGCTCCAGGCGTGGGCCGATGGTTGCCTGCTGAAGGAGCGATTGGCGAAGGTGCGCGGTAGGGCAAAATTTCAGGGATTTGCGGGCGTGGTGCCGGGAAAAGTCATCGAGGTGACCGGTATTGGCGAGCGCTCGGAGGGGAAGCTCTATGTGTCCGGTGTACGGCATATGGTCGCCAAGGGTAATTGGGAGACGGATGTCCAGTTCGGATTAAGCGTTGAACCGTTTAGCGCCACCTACAATCTCCGGCCCTTACCAGCGGCCGGCTTGCTTCCGGCCGTCAACGGTTTGCAGGTCGGAGTGGTCACCGCGCTGGAGAATGATCCGGACGGTGAAGACCGCATCAAGCTGCGGCTTCCGTTGGTGAGTCCGGACGAAGAAGGGATTTGGGCGCGCGTCGCGACCCTGGATGCCGGCAAGCAGCGCGGCACGTTTTTTCGCCCTGAGATCGGTGACGAGGTCGTGGTCGGATTTCTCAGTGAAGATCCCCGCCATCCCGTCGTCCTCGGAATGTGCCACAGCAGTGCGAAACCCGCCCCGGAACCCGCCAAAGATGCCAACGATCGGAAAGGCTATGTCAGCCGTGAAAAGATGCAGCTCATCTTCGACGACAAGAAAAAAAGCGTCGTGTGCGGCACTCCAGGCGGCAACACGATGACCCTGTCTGAAGACGACAAGGGCATCACGCTGAAGGATCAAAATGGAAATTCGATTAGGCTCGACGATGCAGGCATCACCATCGAGAGTACGAAGGACCTGACGTTGAAGGCCGCCAAGAACATCAAGCTCGAAGGCCTCAATATGGAGATGAAAGCTCAGACGAATTTCAAGGCTGCGGGAACAGCCAGCGCGGAAGTCTCCGGGGCCAGCACGACGATAAAGGGAAGCGCCACGACGGTGATCCAGGGCGGCCTGGTACAAATCAACTAAGTTCGAAGTAACGGAGTCATGATCATGTTTCCCGCTGCACGAGTCACCGACTTGATCGTCAGTTCTGCAACGTTTGGAACTCCAACCCCGATCCTTCCCCCGGGCGCACCGACCGTCCTCATCGGTGGACTTCCCGCCGCGCGAGTGGGCGATACGTGCGGGGTGGACGCCATTGCAAAGGGCTCCATGACGGTGCTGATCGGCGGTCTGCCTGCGGCCAGAGCCGCCGACCTGACTGCTGCCGGTGGCGCCATCATGCCGCCGGGCGCCCTGACGGTGCTGATTGGCGGGTAGGGCCTCATTGTCGAATCGGAAGGAGTCGTCAAACAATGAAGCGTCCATTTCTCGGTCGTGGATGGTCCTTTCCGCCGACCTTCAACCTGGATCGAGGCGGCGTAGAGATGCTCGAGGAGGAAGCGGATATCGCGTCGAGCCTCGAGATTCTGGTCACCACCGCGAGAGGAGAGCGGACGATGCTTCCCCAATACGGATGCAACCTCGACGAATTGGTATTCGAAAGCTTGGACACACGCATGAAGACCCTCATGGCTGACAAGATTGAGTCAGCCATTCTGTACCATGAGCCTCGCATCGAATTGGAAGAGGTCCGCCTCGATGACACCCGGGAGCTCGAGGGTGTTGTATTGATCGAGGTGACCTACCGCGTCAAGTCGACCAACTCCCGGTTCAATTTCGTGTACCCCTACTACAAATTGGAAGGGACGGACATCAATTTAACGACGACCGTGAACCTTTTGCCTGACGTGTGAGGGATGGCGACGCGCCCGGAGTGCTCATACAATCTTGATCCACTCAAGCTTGTCCGGGAGGGCACAGGCCAGGACCGGCGTCTTTCAGCGGCGCTGGAGCCGGGATATGCCGCCGTTAATGAACGGCGGCTCGAGCACTCGATCGTATTCGCTGGAGCCTATTCCCGCTTTTTGAAGTATTACCGTTCGAACAATGCCCCGGCGGGCAATTGGGAGCCGTTTTTCACCAGGGATATTTCGTTCCAACTTGCCGGTGCAGCCCTGGAGGACGTGGACGACTTCAGGCGACAGATCAAAACGTATACCGCGTTCTTGAACGACCGGCAAAACGACAGCGACAAAGACGGCTTGCGCCGTCGCGTGGACTTTCTCTTCAGTAGTTCAGCGACGCTGGCGATCGGTCTCGACAACTTCATCCGGCAACTCTCCGACCAAAATCGCCTTCAGCCCACGCTCCGTCAGCTGGTGCGGACGCAGCTAGAGCCGGCGTTCAGGCGGCTCATTGCGTATCGCAAAGGCGGAGAGACGATCGTCGACGCGGAGCGGCCGCTCAACGACCCTGAAGGTGATCCGCCGAAGGATCTCCGCATCTTCGGGCAACAGGCGGTGAAGTGGTCGATCCTCCCGACGGAGAAGCTCTCGACCGATTGGACCGGCGGACCCGAGTGGGGCGTGTACTACGCTGGTATCCTCCCTGAATCTTCCGTCTATGGAACGGGCACGACTGTCTTCGAGCGGGTGAACCACCTTGCCACGCACAATCTGTTTACGTCGGTGTTCGATCAATTCCTGATGGTGTACGCGCGCACCGTCGCGGAAGCGAAACAGGAGTTCCAGCGGACATTGATGAGCCCCGACCATGAGCCTCACTACGCATTGTTCCTGTCCTTTTTGAGTCTCTTCGAGCATGCCAAGACCGAAGCCAACACGCTGACCGGACGCCACCTGGATTTCTATTATCGGCGCGTGCTTGGGCTCAAGGAAAAACCCGCCGAGCCTGGACATGCGCACTTGCTGGTGGAGTTGGCCAGACAAGTCTCCATGTATGAGCTGAAGGGTGGAGAGCTGTTCAAGGCGGGCAAGGACGACCGCGGCATCGACGCGTTCTTTGCCAACGACCGTGACGTCGTCGTCAATCAGGCGAAAGTGGCGGCGCTGAAGACCGTGTATCGCCATGGCAAGGAACCGGTGGGAAGCGGCACTGACAAGGATCTAGACACCGGCCGGCTTTACGCCTCACAGGTCGCCAATTCAGATGATGGTCTGGGCGCTCCGCTGACGAGCGCCGACCTCTCCTGGCATCCGTTCTACAACAAAATTTACGCCGACGGTGTCTTGACTGAGATACGCATGCCGAAGGCGGAGATAGGGTTTGTGATCGCCTCTCATTATCTTTGGATGGCGGGGGGAACGAGAACGATCACAGTGAGGTTCACGCTCGCCACCGGCCCAAGCCTCATTCGTGACTGGAAAGACGACGTCCTATGCCTGCTGACGACAGAAAAAGGCTGGATCGAAAAAGCGGCGCAGTTGGCGATGGACGGCGATGCGTTGACCTTGAGCCTCACGCTCACAGGCGGCGATCCACCTGTGACTTCATTCTCAGCGAAAACCCACGGCTATGGGTTCGGCACGAATCTTCCTGTGCTGTTCGTCAGACTCCCACATCAAGACAAGGAGCTATTTCCCTATCATGACCTTCAGGATGTCGCCGTATCGAAGATCATATTGTCCGTGCACGCCGCCGGCCTGAAGAGCATTGCCGTCTCAAATGACTTTGGCCCCGTCGATGCATCGAAGCCATTTCAACCGTTCGGCAGCCAGCCGGTGAACGGAGCGAGCTTCACCGTCGGGTCGAAAGAGCTGTTCGAAAAGAATCCGACTACGGCGTCCGTGGAGTTCGAGTGGCAGAATCCCCCAAGCTATTACAAATCTGCCGCCAAAAACGACATCGAAGGAGGTGCTGCCATAACTGATCCGGGTCCGCCGGGGATCGGCGTCTCGTACCTGGTAGATGGACAGTGGAAGCCTCCCGCAGACACGACAGATTTTACAGCGTCCACGTATGCGTTGAAGATTTACGAGAATAGCGCCGGCAGTCCCTCAATCGACCTGTCCGAGAACGATCAGTACAGCACGGCGTCACGATATGGATACGTCCGGCTCGTGTTCCAGGGTGATCTGGGTTTCGAGCAATACCAGAAAGATTTGGCGAACTACCTAGCCGGTATCTATCCTAAACCTGATTCGCATCCCGGCGCACCGATCCTTGGGCCCGTCGCGACTGAAGTCTCAGTAACGTATGATGCGGTGCAGGATATCCCGCTCAATTCGACCTCCCCTGAAGACTATGAGACCCGACGCGCGCAATTTTTCCATGTCGCCCCCTTCGGGCATGCCGAACAACATCCGGTGTTGTCCGGCGGTTCGAACGTCTCGCTGCTTCCGCAATTCACCTTCAATCGGGATGGCGCCACATTCACCAGTGAAGCCGAATTCTACGTCGGCATCGCGGGACTAACACCACCGCAGAATGTCGCACTGCTGTTTCAGGTGACCGATGGAACGGCCAACCCCCTGGCCCAGAAACCGGATCCCCATCTTGATTGGAGTTATCTCAGCGGGAACCGCTGGATAACCTTATCGAAGACTGATGTCGACGACCGCACGGGTGGATTGCTGAACTCGGGAATCGTGACTCTGGCCATACCGAGCGACGCGTCGGAGTCCAATACGCTGCTTTCCCCTGGGATGCACTGGCTGCGCGTCGCGGTCGCGACGAAAAGCGACGCGGTGTGCCGTCTCGTGTTAGTGGCGGCACAAGCAGTGCGAGCGAGCTTCACCGATCGAAACAATGATGCGGCCTTTGCGGCAAAAGTCTTGCCGCCCGGTACGATCGCCAAACTCGCCCAACCGGATGCGGCGGTCAAGATGGTCACCCAGCCGTTCGCGTCCTTCGGCGGGAAGGGCGCTGAAGCGCCGACGGCGTTCTATACGCGCGTCAGCGAACGGCTGCGGCACAAGGATCGCGCCATCGCCTTGTGGGACTACGAGCGGTTGATCCTGGAAGCGTTCCCTCAAATCCATCGAGCCAAGTGTCTCAACCATACAGAGTACGAGCCGACGGAGGATAGTGTTGGAACGTACAGAGAGTTGGCGCCGGGGCACGTCACTGTGGTCACCATTCCCGACCAACGATTTCAGAAGTCGCGCGATCCGTTGCGGCCGTACACCAGTTTGGGCTTGCTCGATGAGATTGGACAGTTTGTACGAAAGCGCCTGTCTTGCTTCGTCGCGTTGCATGTGAAGAACCCTGAATTCGAGGAAGTCCAGGTCCAGTGCCTCGTGCGCTTGCGTGAAGGGTTCGATGAAACCTTCTATAAAAACAAGCTAGGGGAGGCTCTGACGCGGTTTCTCTCCCCATGGGCGTTCACGGACGGCGGATATCCGTCGTTCGGAGGGAAGATTTACAAAGCCGTCTTGATCAACTTCGTCGAAGACCAGCCCTATGTCGATTACGTCACGGATTTCAAGTTGTTTCATACGTTTCTCGATCAGGACGGGGCATCACAGACGAGCGAGTCGAATGAAGTGGAAGGCTCGAAGGCCGTCTCCATACTGGTGTCTGCGCCGCGCCATGGCGTGACCGTTATTACACCGGTGATGGAAGCCGTCTCATCAGAGAAATGCCCGTGTGAACCATGAGTGACCTGCCGGACACGATTCCGAAGCGGCCTCAGTTGAAACCCCCGGAGGACTTCTACGGTCTTCGTCGGGAAGGCATCGGGTACATCGCTCAGACGGGGAGTGCGCTCTGGACCGATTACAACACTCACGACCCCGGGGTGACGATTCTCGAGGCGCTTGCCTATGCCATCACGGACTTGGCCTATCGGACTGAATGGGACATTCAGGATCTCCTGGCACCGTCGACGCCCTCAAGCGATCCGGTGCGTCCATTCCCGAAGCAACCGTTCTTTACGGCAAGGGAAATTCTAACCGTCAATCCGTGGACGCCCGACGATTTTCGCCGCCTGCTCATCGATCTCGACACGATACGAAACGCCTGGGTCTTCTGTAAGTCATGCGCCTGTGACGTACAGTACTACGCATGGTGCGAAAACAATGAGCTGATCCTCTCGTACCAGAACAAGAGCCCGGATAGATCTCTCGAGCCGACAAACATCAAGGGATTCTACGACATCCTGTTGGAGCTCGAACGAGATCCGGAGCTGGGAGACTTGAACGACAGGAAGCTCGAGCACACATACAACGTATTCGACGGAGACGGAAAGCCTCATCCCATCACTCTCGAGCTGCGGTTTCCGGATTGGTCGCTCGGAGACAAGGAGCAGCGCGAGTCGCTCACTGCAGATGGCGTCACGTCTGTCGAAGTAAAGTTGGCACAGTTCGGCGCCACCAAGACCTATGACGTGTTGACCGATCCTGCCTTGGACGACGCGGGCCGCAACGCTTACGTGCAGAAACACTGGCGCTACGTCCTGTACGGCACATTCGACGTGACTCTCATGCCCAGCGGGAAACGTGTAACGATCTCTCATGCGGCGCTGCGCATCCTGGGAGACGCCTTTGCCAAAAGCCAGGGATCCGTTGCTGTCTTGAAAGCCATTCTGGAAGACAAGACGAATGGCGGCTTCATCGAGCGGTACCGTCGGAAACTTCAGAAAGTCGATGGCGCGGTCACGAGCGCAAAAGCGAGCCTACATGCACACCGAAACCTGGATGAAGACTACTGCCGTATTGCCGGAATCCAAGTGGATGATGTAGCCGCATGCGCGGACGTGGAGGTAAGCGCCGATGCGGATATCGAGTGGGTACAGGCGAAGATCTGGTTTGAAATCGAGCAGTATTTCAATCCGCCGGTTCCGTTTTACGGACTGAAAGAGATGGTGGACGCCGGCATGCCCGTGGAGGAGATCTTCAACGGGCCGCAGATGACAAACGGGTTCATCAAGCCAAACGACCTCGAAGCGGCTGCGCTTAAAACGGAGTTACGCACCTCCGATCTCCTCAATCGACTCATGGATATTAAAGGAGTCGTCGCCATCAACAACCTGCTGTTGACGAGGTATGACGCGGAGGGCAACGTCGTGAAGGGCGTTTCCGACCCCACGTGGCAAGCCGGCGGCCCTCTGTTCGATCCGCGAAAGGAGAGCGCGTCCTGGCTGTTGATGGTCGATGACAGGCACCAGCCCCGGCTCTATGACAATCTGTCGCGGTTTTTGTTCTATAAGAACGGCCTGCCGTTCCTGCCACGCACAGACGAAGCGTATAGCGTCCTCATTCAGCTACGGGGCGAGGCCGAGCGCTCGAAGCTCCGAGGCACGAAAGAGGATTTGCCCATCCCAGCGGGAAAATTCCGCCATCCAGAAGACTACGTTCCCGTCCAATACTCTTTTCCCCTGACCTATGGAATCGGCCGGGACGGGTTACCGGCGCAGGCCTCTCCCGTTCGTCGTGCGCAAGCCAAACAGATGAAAGCGTACCTGATGGTGTTCGAGCAACTCTTGGGAAACGCCTTCGCCCAAATCGCGAACACGGCGCAGCTGTTCTCGCTCGACCCAACGGTGAAACAGACGTATTTCGTCAAGCCCTTCAGCGACGCGGTTATCCAAGGATACGCGGACTTGGTTGATGCGGGTCTCGACGGTGACGAGCTTCAAAGCCTGGTGGAAACGGACCGGGAGTTTGACGAACGCCGGAATCGCTTCCTGGACCACGTCATGGCCCGATTCGGCGAAGAGTTCCGCGAATATGCGCTCTTCCTCACGAATCTGAAGGGGGAACAGGTTGCGCTCGAGAAATTGATCGACGACAAGATTGGCTTCATAAACGCCTATCCGTCGATCAGTCGAGACCGAGGAAATGCGTTCAATTCTAAGGAGAAGCCCTGTTCACCGGAGAATGTCTCCGGCCTCAAGAAACGGGTCAGTCTGCTGCTCGGGTACCCCGATCTCGCCTTTTCCTGGGTGGTCGGAACTCCTGCAGGGGATCAATATCCGGTCGACTTTACGCTCGCGGAGAACGGGAACATGTGGGTGAAAGGTCACCTTACGGTGACGTCGTCGTCGAGCGAGGTCGCGAAGGCGCAGGCCTTTCGAGACGTCACGACTCGGATGACGGTCGCCGACGCCTATAGCATCGTGCCGGAAAATCCTCGATTTCGGCTCGTCATCAAAGACGCAAACGGCAATGTTGTCGGTCAAGGTCCCTCTGCCGAGAGTAAGTCGGAGGCAATGAGTTTGAGGGACGAACTGGTGGGCTGGAGCAGCAACGAACGGGCGTTGGTCGTCGAACATCTCTTACTGCGCCCGAAATTTCCAGGTGACGCGCTGTTTCCGGCTTGTACCGAAGGCCCATGCCGGACGTGCGGCGATCAAGATCCCTACTCCTTTCGCCTGACCTTCGTCGCGCCGGGGTGGACGACGCCATTCAATACGAATCTGGAGATGCGCGGCTTTGCCGACCGCACGATCCGTCAGGAAACGCCTTCTCACCTCGTGGTCAAAGCCTGCTGGGTCGGCAATGACGGCTTCATTCAAAATCCTTGCGATTCCGTCATCGGCGAATTAGCGGACCTGTTGATTGCGAAAGGGCGGACCGCGGAGGACGTCCGGCCGAGCGAGACGGAAGCCTGCGGTTGCGCCCTGGCTATCTACAAAGCATTCAGCAGCGCGTTTCAGAACTGGTACCAGGACAAGACGCTCACCTATTTCCACGCCGATGTCTTGGTGGAGCGGCTGTCGGCGGAACTCCGAGACCGGAGCAATCCGACAGAGGTGACCTGTGCCGCGGTCCTCAACGAGGCGCTATGGACCGATATTCTCGCCATCATGGTGAAGTACTTCGCAGTCATCGTCGAGCGAGGGTGGCAGTTCGAGCGGTTCGAAGACGCCTGGTGCAAGTGGCTGGATGCCAATAACGTCATTGACTGGACGGAAGAGCGGCTGCAGGACCGTGTGGAAGCCATCTTGCGAGAAAATCTCAACATACAGCCTGATGGTCGATCGCCGGCCGAGGACGAATTGTGCAAGTGCGCGGCTGTGATCCTCCTGAAATATGGTATGGCCTTCTACGAGTGGATGAGCGCGAACGTAAAAGCGGGAACTGCCTTAAACGACTTTCCTCCCTTCACTCCGGACCCCGTCTCGCTGTGCGAGGGGTTGTCGTTCAAGGAGGGCACGGATCAGAGGATAGCCACTCTCTTGAAGGACAGCTATGAACGTTACAAAAACGTCTCGTACCGTTTGTGGATCGTCGTCAATCTTCTGGCTGGTTTGCGCAGCACGTACCCGGCCGCGACGTTACACGATTGTGACGAGGGCAGCGATGAGAATCCCGTACGGCTCGGAAAGACGGCCCTTGGCCAGTACCCGCTCCGAGAGACTCTGTCACCCTCAGATGCGTCGGGGGCTGGGCCAGCGAATGGTTGACGAGAGAAGCGACAGCAGAGCCGCACGGCGGTCTAAACAGAGGTGTTGAAGCAGGACACGCAAGGCCTGTCCATAAACCACG
>Ga0310810_10006809_pt1 | contig 12957 bp, 13 predicted proteins | sample NCmetagenome_FD_207641 | JGI IMG/M metagenome (GOLD analysis project Ga0310810, IMG submission 207641) | Soil microbial communities from experimental microcosm in Duke University, North Carolina, United States - NC | ecosystem: Engineered > Artificial ecosystem > Soil microcosm > Unclassified ... | reverse complement strand
GAAGTAACGCTCGGCCACGGCGCGGGCCCGCGCAGCTTCCTGGAGAGGATCGATGGGCGCGAAGCGGTCGCTACTGGACATTTAGAATCAATCACTTAGGCCGAAGACACAACACCCAGGCCTGTTCCACTACTAGGTTATGACGCGTCGCGGGAGCCAGGCGTGGACCTGATTCTGTAACCTAGCGATGGTTTCAGTTTGAAAATACTCCTAGTGCTTGGAAGATCAGTTCAAGCGTAAAAATCGCTGCGCAAAGCAACAAGATGGCCCCGAGAACGCGGATGAACGCGGGGTACCAAGGTCGTTCGGCGATTCGACTAGCCAACGCAGTCGGATACCTCTTCTGCATCCTCAAAGCGTGTTCAGTGACCCAGTCAGTTCGTGCGAGCGCAATAGACCCGAGCGCATAGCCCACGATCGCGTATATTCCGTTCTCAATCATTCCGACGTTGGCACCATTGACCGGTTCTTCTCGAGCACGTTCAAGGTCCGAGCCTCATGCGTGTCCTAAACTGAACGACTACCACCTACCCGTGGAAGGAATCTGCCAGAGAGAAAATCGGCAAATACAGGGAAACCAGCACAAATGCAACGAAAATCCCCATGCAGATCATGATGGCGGGCTCGACCAGACTGAGCATCGCGGTCACGCGCGTCGAGACATCCTCCTCGTAAAATTCCGCCACGCTCGAGAGCATCGCCGGCAGCGCGCCGGTCGATTCGCCCACTTCAATCATATCGATCGCCAGCGAGGGAAAGATCTTGGCCGCCCGCAGGGACTGCGAAAGAGACTGCCCTTCCCTCACCGTTTTCACAGCCTTTTCGAGCACGTTCTTCAGCACCTGCGTGCCCAGAGAATCCGCCGACGTTTCCAAGGCCTGTAGCAGCGGAATGCCGCCGATCAGCAGCGTCCCCAGTACGCGCGAAAACTGCGCGACCTGGTACTTGAGCCACACTTCCCCGACCATCGGCACGCTCATCAGGAAGCGGTCCACGCGCTCCGATCCATGGGGGGTTTTTGACCAGATCCGGAAGGCCAGAATCGCCGCAATGAACGCACCGAACCCCACCAGCACGTAGTTGCGGGCGGTGGTGCCCAGGGCGATCAGGAACTGCGTGGGTGCCGGAAGCGTCGCCTGCATGCTGCTGTACAGCGTGGCGAAGTTGGGGACCACATAGGTCACCAGGAACACAATCAGGCAGGCTGCCAAAACCACCAGCACGGCCGGATAGAGCAGAGACACCAGCAGCTTCCGGCGAACCGACAGCGCCAGCTTCTGGTAGGTGATGAACCGGTCGAGTACGTCGGCCAGCGATCCGCTGCGCTCGCCGGCCAACACCGTGGTGACGTAAATCGGCGGGAACACACCCTGTCGCGCGAAGGCGTCGGATAGCAAAGCGCCGTTCTTCACTTCCTGGCGGACCCCCTGAATATAGCGCGACAGTTTCGGGTCGGTCAGGCGATCGGCCAGGAGCTCCAGGCTCTTCAGGATGGGAAGACCTGCACGAATCAGGGTGACAAACTGCTGGTTGAAAATGAGGAATTTTTCGACGTTAAGCTTCTTGCCGCTGGGACGCAGGCTCTGGGCGACGCCCTCACTGCGGGGACGGATCGAATAAATCAGGAAGCCTTGTTCGGTGAAACGCTCGCGCAGTTCGCGCTCGGATTCGGCCTCCGCCACCTGCTGGTGGATTTCCCCCCGGGCGTCCGCGTATTTGAGCGTCCATTCGGCCATGCGCACTCTGGGCTATATAACGAGCCCCTGAAGGACTGACGCTAATGGAGCTCGCCGCGTGCAGTCGCTATTTAAGGGCAGCTTCCACGGCGGCCTCGATTTCCTTGGAATTCGGTTCCACGGCCGGCTCAAATCGCTGGATTACCTTGCCGTTGCGGTCCACCAGGAACTTGGTGAAGTTCCACTGGATTTCCCCGCCGGTCTTGGGATTGGCCTTGGGGTCGGTCAGGAACTGGTACAGGGGGGCTTTATCGGCGCCCTTAACCGAAATCTTGGAAAACATAGGAAAGGTCACGCCAAATTTGGACTTGCAGAACGCTCCGATTTCCGCATCGCTCCCGGGCTCCTGCCCGCCAAAGTTGTTGGCCGGGAAACCGGTCAGAACCAGGCCGCGATCCTTGTATTTGGCGTACAAAGCCTGCAGACCCTCGTATTGATAGGTGTACCCGCACTGGCTGGCGACGTTCACCACCAGCATCACCTTGCCCTGGAAGCTGGCCAGCGGCGTCTGCTTGCCGTCCAGCGTCTTCATGGTGAAGTCGTGCACGGAAGACGCTCCCAGCGCCATCCCCGCCATCACGCACAGGGTCGCGAGTTGCACTTTCATAATTTACAATTGTACTCAACATGGACCTCACCAAAATGATCGCCGAGTTGCGGGAGCGGAAACGGATCTTGGAAGAAACCATGATCCTGCTGGAACGGCTGGCCCGCAGCGAAGGCAAACGCCGCGGCCGGCCCCCTCTATTTCTGAGCCAGGCGGGCGCCCCCCGCAAGCGACGGCCATTTAGTGCTGAGACCCGAAAGAAAATGGCGGCGTCACAGCGCAAGCGTTGGGCCGCGATTCGCAAAAAGAAGGACTAGTCCTTCGATGACCCGCCGCGACCTTTGGGTTACGCTCGCGGCTGCTGCCATGCCTGGCCGCGCGTCTGGGGAAGCTTCTCCGGCTGTCATCCTCAAAGCGATCGCGGGCGCCCGCCTTCCGGCGGTCCTCACGATCACAGCCCGCGTCCCTGGGAATTTGCGGGGAAGTTTTTGGGAGTTGCGGACTTATACCGGCGCCGAACCTACCCTCGAGGGCCACCTCTCACAACTATTTTCCCGCACGGGAATTCGCCCGCTCATACAGGAGAGCGCCCGCGCGAGTCTTACTTATCTCATTCCCTTCGATAGCCTGGCTGCCCGCGACCGAGCCTGGACCGAACTCAACACCGACCCCGCATGGACCGGCGCGCGACCACGGTTCGACTCCTATCACTTCGCTTTGTATCGAGCGGCGTAGCCGGCCGCGGCAGCGGCCTTGCACGGCGCGACCGCCTGGCGCCTGCTGCGCCACATTCTTATGAGGGCGATCACGATCATCGCCGTGACCGCACCTAACCCCGCCATGAACATATCTTTCTGCGAATCCCAGATGTCCCCCTGCATGCCGACGAACTCCTCGCCCCGCTCGGGCGTGAGGACGGAGGCTGCGAAGGCCTCCAGCATTTCGTAGCAGGCGCTGAACGCCAGCGTCGATTCCACCGGCAGCAGGTAGCACCAGCGATTGGTGACTCCCGCCACGCGCATGAACCATTCCTGCATGGGGTAGGACAACAGAAGTCCATAACTGAAATGCATAATGCGGTCGTAGTGGTTGCGCGTAGTGTGGAGCCAGGGCTTCATCCATTCGCCCAGCGGTACGTCCGAGTATTTGTACTCCGCGCCCCATTCGTGCAGGCTTAGATATACGAAAATCAGCACGTAGGAGAGATTTGATAACGGCAATCGCCGGTAGCTGATCCCCAGCAGGGCCAGAAACGTCAGGGCGGCGGCGTTCTCCAGCCACCAGTCGAACACTTTCTCGGGGCTGTATCCCGTGATGACGATCACCACCACCATCGCCACGCACAGCACCTGCAGGAAGCGGTTTTCCCGGAAGGGCAGCCGCACGGCGGTGGAAGCAGTGGTCAAGTTGCATTACACAACGGTTACAGAGCCGCTGGCAACTGCGTCGGCAAGCGGAGTTCCGGGAGATGAAGTAAGATAAACTTCCTGTGCCTATGTGGACGCAAAACTACACCCCCCTTGCGGGAAACCTGGGACTCTCCGCGCTGGTCGCTGCTTTGCCAGTGTTCGTGCTGCTGTTCCTGATCGGCATCAAACGAAAAGCGGCGTGGATCTCGGCTCTATCGGGTCTGGGAGCGGCGATGGTGGTCGCACTGGCCGTGTACAGAATGCCGGCCGGCCTGGCGCTGGCGGCGACCAGCTACGGCGCGCTGTTCGGACTCTTCCCAATTGGCTGGATCGTCTACTGGGCCATCGTTCTTTATCGCGTCACGGTGGAGACCGGCAGGTTCGAGGTGATCAAGGACTCGATCGGCGGTTTAACCGACGACCGCCGGCTGCAAGCGTTGCTCATCGCGTTTGCGTTCGGGGCATTTATCGAAGGCGCCGCCGGATTTGGAACCCCGGTGGCGGTGGCCGCCGCCATGCTCACCGGCCTGGGGTTTTCACCGTTCTACGCGGCCGGCATCTGTCTGCTGGCGAATACGGCACCGGTGGCTTTTGGATCCATCGGCATACCGGTGGTCACGCTGGCTCGCATCACGGGACTGCAGGAAAATATTCTCAGCGCCTGGGTCGGCCGCATTTGCGCGCCGATTTCCCTGTTCGTTCCAGCGTATTTAATTATGGTGATGGGCGGCTGGCGCGCCCTGCGCGGCGTGCTGCCGGCCGCGGCGCTATGCGGCGCGGTCTTCGCTTCCACGCAGTTTCTCGTGTCCAGCTACATCGGGCCTCAACTGACTGATATCCTGGCCTCGCTGGCGGCGATTGTCGCGCTGGCGGCGCTGTTTAAATTCTGGAAACCGGCTGACAAATTTCACTTGGAAGGCAGCGTCGATCAGGCGCTCCCGCACCGGCACCGCCTGGGCGAAGTGATTCTGTCATGGTCTCCCTATTTGCTTCTGGTCTTTTTCGTCCTTCTCTCGGGGCTGAGCGGCAACGCGCCGATCAAGAACGCGCTGCGCGCCACGCCCCTCAGCTTCGTGGCCAGCGCCTTCGACGTGGTGAACAGCTTCTTCACGGCCACCACGCTTAAATGGATTTGGCCGGGTTTGGGCGGTGTGCTCCAGGTGTCGCCGGTGGCCGCGGTCACCGGACCCTATCCGGCGGATCAGTTCACCTTCAACTTCAACTTCTTCGCGGCGTCCGGCACCGCTTGCCTGATGGCGTCGCTGGCATCGATGCTGATTCTGAGACTTTCCGTCGGGCGGTTCCTGGGAATCCTGGCGGCGACAGGCAAGCAGCTGTTCACCTCCATGGTGACCATTGCGAGTGTTCTGGGACTGGCGTTCTTGCTGAATTTCTGCGGCGCCACGGCCACCCTGGGACTGGCATTTTCGACCACCGGCGCCGTATTTCCGTTCTTTAGCGCTCTGCTCGGATGGCTGGGCGTGTTCCTCACCGGCAGCGACACTTCGGCCAACGCGCTGTTCGGCAATTTGCAGGTGGTCACGGCCAAGACGCTGCGCCTGAATCCGGACTTGATGGCGGCGGCGAACTCGGCGGGAGGCGTCATGGGCAAGATGATCTCCCTGCAAAGCATCGCCGTGGCGGCCGCGGCGACCGCCATGAAGTCCTCCGATGAGGGGCGGCTATTCCGCTTTACGCTGAAGCACAGCATCTTCCTGGCATGCTCGCTGGGAATGATCGTCATGCTGTACGCATACGTTTTCCCTCAATTGGCGCCCTAGCAGGGTAAACTGGACGTCATGGCCCACAAATTACTCCTGCTTGCGGCCCTGACCGCCGGCCTGGCGCTGGCGCAGAGTCCCGTCTACGAACTCCGCACCTACACCGCGGCCGATGGCAAGCTCGAGGCGCTGAAGGCCCGCTTCAAGGATCACACCCTCCGCATCTTCAAGAAGCACGGGATGGAGAGTATTGGTTACTGGGTCCCGCAAGATCCAGTCCTGTCCAAGAACACGCTGATTTATATTCTGAAACATCCTGGCCGCGCCGAAGCTGAAAAGCATTGGACCGATTTCCAGAACGATCCGGAGTGGAAGAAAGTGGCCGCCGATTCGGAAGTCAACGGGAAGCTGGTATTAAAGGTCGAGCGGGTCTGGCTGGATCCGACGGAATTTTCAGCCTTGAAATAGCGCATGACTCTCGACGAGCAACTCCAATGGATGCAGCGCGACTGGGATCAGCGCGCCCGTGAGAACGCCCGCCACTTCGTCGACACCAGCCGTACGGATTGGACGGATGAGACTTTCTTCGCCTCGGGCGAACTAGCCATCGCCGAGGAGATTCTGACCGACACCGGCAACATTTATCAGGGCATGGATCCCGCCCAAATGCGGGTACTCGAGATCGGTTGCGGCGCAGGACGGCTTACGCGGGCGCTGGCGAGCGTCTTCGGAGAAGTCCACGCCGTGGACGTGAGCGGTGAAATGGTGGCCCGGGCGAGGACTGCACTCCAGGATCGTCCGAACGTAACGTTTTACCAGAACAATGGCTGCGACCTAACCGTGGTGCCACCCCTGGTGTTCGATTTCGCCTACTCGTCGCACGTTTTCCAGCACATTCCCAGCCACGAGGTCATCGAGACCTATGTGCGCGAGGTGCATCGCTTGCTTCGACCGGGAGCGCTCTTCAAATTTCAAGTGCAGGGGTATTGCGAGGAAAGGCCCCGGGACACTTGGTATGGGGTCGCTTTCACTCAAGAGCAAGCCACCGAGATGGCGCAACGCTGCGGGTTTGAGCATCGCTACAGTTTCGGCGCCGGCGACCAGTATTTTACGTTGTGGTTCTTTAAGCCGCGGGCTTAGTCTTCTTTTCGCTCGCGAGCGCCTGCGCGAACAGGATGCTGCTTTCCAGATGGGTGTGGGAATGCAGGGACGCCTCCAACGCCTCCAGTTGCCGGAACAACAAACGCAATTTCTCGTGGGCATTCTCCGGGAGCTGGTAGTCCTGGGCGATACTCCGCATCTTCTCCAGGCGCGCCGCTTCCCAGTCGTGCTCTTGCTCCATCATGGCAATGGGATTCCGAATCGAGCCGAAGCTTGGTCCGGCTTTCGTGCATAGAATTGCCGGAAACAAGACGGTTTCCTCACGCGTCATGTGCCCTTCCATCTCCGCATAGAGCCGATAGAAGGCTTTCCGCAGCGGCCCCACGCAGGGAGGTTTCGCTCCGTCGGTGTGCTGAATCTCGTCAAAAAGGTGGGCAATCAACGGAAAATCCTGGCTTCGCCACCGACGGTGCTCCCTCACGAGTCGCTCGACCAAGCTATCCGCTGACATCTGGCCACAGCCCGCCACCACTCCGTTTTCCGCAGTCGACATTCTTAGACCCCTCTGAAATTCTCAACGTCCTGGGTGATACCACGCAGCTCCCGCGGGCGAAATCACCCAGGCCCAAGCACCAGATCCGTTTTTATCTGCTGGATCCGTCGGCATGCGCAATGGTCATCGCATTTCAATCGCCAACCCGGTTCACTGTGATACTACTGGGGAGGTCCCTCGCCAAAGGAGTCTTTGCGTGCTTCTCGAGAAACGATTTCGCGAGCTATTAGAGGCGGCTCCCGATGCCATCATGCAAGTGGATGCGGAGGGCCGGATCATTCTTCTCAACCGGGTGACCGAGGACATGTTCGGCTACACCCGCGACGAGCTACTGGGCCAGCCGGTAGAGGTTTTGATCCCGCAGGAACTCCGCACGCTGCACGCCGGGCACCGGACCCACTACCGGCAGCACCCTATGACCCGCACCATGGGAAGCAGCTTGGCGCTCGAGGGCATCCGCAAGGATGGTTCCCGCTTTCCGGTTGAAATCAGCCTTAGTCCCTCCGCATCCGAGGAAGGCTTTCGCGTCACCGCGATTATTCGCGATATCTCCGAGCGCCGCATGGCCGAGGAACGTTTGCGCCGGGTACAGGAAGAATCCAATCAGAGGCTGGCCGAATCCAACACCCGACTAGAGTTGACCAACCGCGAGCTCGAGCGGGCCAACCGGCTCAAGAGCGAGTTTCTGGCGAGTATGAGCCATGAGCTCCGCACGCCCCTGCATACGATCATTGGCTTTTCCGAGCTCCTGGCCGAAGAGTTGGAGGGTCCGCTCAATGAAAAACAGCAACGCTTCATCCAGCACATTCACACGGATTCGCTGCATCTGCTTGAGCTGATCAATGACGTCCTGGACATCAGCAAGATCGAAGCCGATCGACTGGAGCTGCGCCCCGAGGTCTTCGACTTCACCGCTCTAGTGGCTGAGTCTCTGGCCTCAGTTCGAAGCTTGGCGGAGGCCAAATCGCACATCCTCGAAACGGCTTTGGATGTGCATACGGCGGTCGAAGCCGACCGCCTGCGCATCAAGCAAGTCCTGGTGAATCTGCTTAGTAACGCCGTCAAATTCACTCCCGAAGGCGGCCGCATCCGCGTGGAAGCTCACGTGCAAGGTCTGTTCATCATGGTTTCAGTATCGGACACCGGTGTGGGAATTCCCGCGGAGGAACACGACTCGATCTTCGACAAGTTTCATCAGGTGGGTGCGACGACCAAGGGGGTCCGGGAAGGCACGGGCTTGGGGCTGGCGATTACCAGACGGCTAGTAGAGCAGCATGGTGGATCGATTCATGTGCGGAGCCAGCCCCAGCAGGGAAGCACGTTCCTTTTTACGCTTCCCCTAGGATCGGTTGGGCGAAAGAAATAAGGCGCATGAAAAAAGTGTTGGTGGCGGACGACAAGGCGACCGGCCGGGAATTGGTCCGCACGGTTCTTGAAAACACCGGTTACCAGGTGTTCGAGGCCAGCGACGGCGAGCAAGCAGTGGACCAGGCTCGCCGGGTCCGTCCCGATCTGATCATCCTGGACATCCACATGCCCGGTCTGGACGGCTTTGGCGTCATAGAAATGCTCCGCCGCGAGGACGGTTTCGCGGCCACCCCAATCATCGCCTTGACCGCCAGTGCCATGATGGGGGATCGCGAGCGGGCCATGGCCGCAGGCTTCACCGGCTATATCACCAAGCCCATCCGTTTGGGCGCACTGCGAGCGGAAGTGGAACGTCTGTTAACATAAACCAAACCAACAATGCCAGCCCGGCCTGTGCTATCTCTGCTGATTATTGACGACAATCTCGGCAGTCTGGACATGCTGTCGAGCGCTCTGGCGCAACCGGACCTGGAAATCTTCACCGCTTCGGACCCCGAACAGGGCGTGGATTTGGTTCACAGCCGCCATCCCCAAATCGTTCTTACGGACCTCGTCATGCCGGGTATGTCCGGGCTCGAAGTGCTGGATCGGGTCATGGAGTTCGATCCGGCCACGGAAGTGATCCTCATGTCGGCGCACTACTCCACCGAATCGGCCGTGGAGGCCATTAAGAAGGGCGCTTCCGATTATCTGAACAAGCCGGTCTCGATTGCGGCGCTGCGGGAGAAGATCGGCGCGCTGCTCGAAATTGCGCGCAAGCATCAGAGAGCCAGCCAGCTTGAGGATGAGCTGCTAGCCAGCGCCGAGTTCGAAGGCATCATTGGCAACAGCCCCAGCATGTGGGATATGTTTTCGCGCATCCGCCGCGTGGCGCCCCACTACCGCGCCGTGCTGGTCACAGGAGAAACCGGCACCGGCAAGGATCTGGTGGCGCAGACGCTCCATCGCCTCAGCCCCGCTGGTCAAGGCCGCTATGTGGTGTTGAATTGTTCCGCCGTGGTCGAAACGTTATTTGAAAGTGAACTGTTTGGGCATGTGCGCGGCTCCTTCACCGGCGCGACCCACGACAAGGCTGGACTGTTCGAGCATGCCCATGGCGGTACGCTGTTCCTGGACGAGATCGGCGATATGCCCCTGGCGACCCAAGCTAAGCTTCTGCGCGTGTTGCAGCACCAGGAAGTACTGCGTGTGGGATCGCTCACCCCGCGCAAAGTGGACGTCCGCGTCGTGGCCGCCACCAATCATGATCTCTTCATCGAGATCGCCGAGAAGCGCTTCCGCGAGGATCTGTACTACCGGCTCTGCATGGTTGAGATCCACGTACCGCCCTTGAGGGACCGCAGGGAAGACCTGCCCTTGCTGGAGCGCCACTTCCTCGCCAAATTCTCCGCGCAGTACGGCAAGGGGATCAGCGGCTTGACGCGCCGCGCGCAGATCCGGCTGGCGCTGCATTCCTGGCCGGGGAACGTCCGGGAACTGGAAAACGTCATCGGACACGCCTGCATGATGACTCTGGGCGACACGATCGACGTCCAGGATCTACCGCCCTATCTCCATTCCGGCGCTACAACAGAAGCAGACCTGGCGGCGCTCGAAACAGAATCGGGAGTGGCCGCGCTGGAGGACCAGGAACGGCAACTCATCATGCGCGCCATGCAGTCGGCGGGAGGTAACCAGTCCCAGGCCGCACGGCTGTTGCGCATCGGCCGCGACGCGCTCCGATACAAGCTCAAGAAACACAATCTGTCCGGATAACCGGTCCCCTGTAGCACCCTCCTACACGCTCAGCACCGGACACGGCGCATGCCGGATGATCCCGTACGCGTGCGTCCGCAGCCGCCCCATGGTCTCGTGCAGGAGACCGCGGCCGATGACGATCAGGTCCGCACTGTGCCGCTCCGCCTCTTCGCGGACCGCGCCGGCGACCTCGCCCACCGCCACGCACAGGGGCGCCACAACCCCCGACGACTTCTGCAGTTTCTCGATCGTCGCGCGCGCCTGCGCTCGCAGCTCTTCCTCGAACTCGCGGTCGAGTTGCCGCTCGGGCCAGCCCTGAACGCCCGAAATCGCGTGTACCAGCCGCAGAGTTCCACCGGTGAGCTGGGCGTACTCCGCGGCCCACTGCATCAATGGAGCGCTCCGGGGAGTGCCGTCGATCGCGCAAAGAACATTACGTCCTGCTACATGTTGCAGCGCGGGCGGATCTTCCACGTGGGTAGCGGTCCACACCGGACTCTGCGCGTCGTGCAGTACCTTGGCGGTAACCGAACCGAGCAGCAGGCTGCGGAAGGGACCATAGCCGTGGGTCGGCATCATGATCAGGTCGGCCCCTTCGTTGTGGGCGTAGCGTGTGATGGCTTCGGCGGGATCGCTGATCTCCGCGACCCGATCCACCGCCAGACCAGCGAATTCCTTCACCAGTGTGTCGTTCAACCGCGCTTCCAAATCACGCTTGAGCTCGTCCAGATCCACCAGCACCGTGCCCGAAAACCCGTCGGCGGCGACCTGCCAGGAAGGTGAAACAGCGCTCATCAACGTGATCCGTGCCCCGAACCGCTGCGCCATGGCGCGGACAAAGGGAGCGGCGCCGCAACACCTCTCCGAAAAGTCTATGGGGAACAAGATTCTCTTGATGGCCAGCATACGCCCTCTTTTCGCTTAGGTTTACTGCAATCGGCTCGCCACGTCCCCTGCAGACTGAAAATGGAGCGCTTACCGCGGACTTATGCACCCGCCTCTGCGCCAAAGCACGCAAGGTGGCCCTTGGGTCACCATTTCCGGCGCGAATGTGGCACACTAGTTAATTCCCGGAGTGACCGATGGTCGGGAGGACTGTCCACCACTATCAATTTTTGGAAAAGCTGGGCGCCGGAGGTATGGGCGAAATCTGGAAGGCCCAGGACACCCGCCTCAACCGCTTTGTCGCCGTCAAAGTGCTCACCAGCGCCAGTGCGGGCGATCCCGAGCGCCGCCGCCGCTTTATTCAGGAAGCCCAGGCCGCTTCGGCCCTGAACCATCCCAACATCATCACCATTCACGACATCATTTCGGAAGGCGACGCCGAGTTCATGGTGATGGAATATGTCCAGGGCAAGACGCTCATCGACCTCATTCCTAAAGGCGGCTTGCGGGTTCCGCAGGTGCTCAAGTATGCGGTCCAGATGACCGACGCCTTGCAGACCGCTCACTCCGCAGGCATCGTCCATCGGGATCTCAAGCCCGGCAATGTCATGGTGACCGAAACCGGATTGGTCAAGATTCTCGACTTCGGGCTGGCTAAGCTCACCGACCGCAGCCCTTTGAGCCAGACCAGTGTTCCGGGCGTAAGCGATGCCACGCAGACCATCGCCGAAGCACCCCTGACCGTCGAAGGTTCCATCCTGGGCACCGTCAGCTACATGTCGCCCGAACAGGCCCAGGGCAAGAAAGTTGACGCGCGTTCCGATATTTTCTCCTTCGCCGTGGTGCTGTACGAGATGGTCACCGGAACGCGAGCGTTCTCGGGCGATTCGGCCCTCTCCACGCTATCGGCGATCTTGCGCGATGAAACCCGCCCCATTCCGGAGATCGCGCCGGACACGCCTCCGCAACTCGAGCAAGTGATCCACCGCTGCCTGCGTAAGCATCCTGACCAGCGCTTCCAGAGTATGAAGGAAGTGCAGGTCGCCCTGGGCGCGTTGAAGCATGAGTCGGATTCGGGCATGCTTTATCGGACGCGCGCCGGGATGGCGCCGTGGCCCAAGGCGAAAACATCCGTTCTTCCGATGATGACCGGGGCGGGAGTAGCCGTCCTGATATTGGCGCTGGTCGGGGGCGGCGCCTGGTTTTGGACGCATCGAACCGACACGCCGCCCGTCGCTCTAACCAACGAGGCGCAGAACGTTCCGCCAGCTGAGCCTGCCGCGCAATCAAACGATGCGCAGTCGCCCGTAGCTGCTCCGGTTCCTCTTCCGCCCGCGGACCAAGCGCTCTCCAACGACAACATTGTCCAGATGGTGGAGGCGAAGGTCGCGCCGGCGGTCATTCTCAGCCAGATCCGCAATTCGAAAACCGCCTTCAATCTCTCGGCGACGGAAGTGATCCGGCTCACGAAGGCCAACGTTCCGGAAACGGTAATCGAGGCGATGCGTAATCCCAAAGCCGGGCCTCCCAAGCCGGCCGCTTCGCCTGTAGCTACAACTCCCGCCCCTGTAGCGGCACCGTCGTCGTCGCCCGCGGCCCCTGTCGCCGTCTCCGTACCGGCTCCCGTCGTAGCGACGACTGCCACACCTCCTGTCCCGGCGTCCGCGGCGGTCGTGGCGGTTACCCTGACCGATGGCCTGCCGTTCGCCATCACCCTGGCCGAAGATATTCCTCAAACCGCGGAGGAAGGTCGTGCGCTTCGTTTCACTGTGGCGAAGGACGTGCGCGTGAGCGATCTGGTGGTGATCGCCAAGGGCGCCAACGTCACGGGGGTCATCGCGCAAACCGCCCGCAAGGGATTTGTGTTCGGGGGAGCAAAAATGAGTTTGCGCCTGCTGAC
>Ga0310810_10006808_pt1 | contig 12959 bp, 8 predicted proteins | sample NCmetagenome_FD_207641 | JGI IMG/M metagenome (GOLD analysis project Ga0310810, IMG submission 207641) | Soil microbial communities from experimental microcosm in Duke University, North Carolina, United States - NC | ecosystem: Engineered > Artificial ecosystem > Soil microcosm > Unclassified ... | reverse complement strand
CTCCGCCAATGCACAGGCTGCCGGTGCCGTTGTTCAATTTGGTTACGCCGAGTTTGGCGCTCCGGACCAAGGCTACTGCACCACGCGCCGTGAGGCATGCGTGGCCGTCCTTTCCAGCCTGAACACAACCACTCCGTTCAGGTTCCGAAGCACTGAATCCTATACCGGCACCCCCTGCAGCTCGGGATGCCAGATCGTCATCCCCCTCGCGCCGCAACATGTGGCCTATTATCAGGTCCTCTATCTGAATTCTTCGGGTCAGCTGCTTTCCGTCGGGGCGCAAGGCATAGCCACGGAGGGAGGCACTACCAGCGTGATTCCGCCCCCGGGGTTCGTGCAGGTGTCGCCCACGACCGTGACCCTGTCGGCCTCCCAGACTGCCCAGTTCACCGCTACACTGACAGGCTTTGCCGACAACTCGGTGACCTGGTCGCTGTCACCCTCCGTGGGTAGCATCTCCAACGGCTTGTACACTGCGCCTTCCTCGATCAGTTCTTCACAGGCGGTCACTATCACGGCTACCAGCGTGGCGGATCCCACGAAATCCGGAACCGCCACCGTCCAGCTGACGCCCACCACAAACGTGAGCGTCGGCGTCAGCCCCTTGAGCGCTACGCTGTCGTCATCCCAATCCCGTCAGTTCACGGCTACTGTGTCCGGAACCACCAACACCGCTGTGACCTGGTCCATGAACCCCTCCGTCGGGAGTCTGTCGAATGGATTGTACCTGGCGCCTTCCATCGTCAACTCCACCCAGACCGTCATGATCACCGCAACCAGCGCGGCCGATCCCACCAAATCCGCGAGCGCTACCGTCCAGGTGACGCCCAGCGTGAGCGTCATCGTGAGCCCGTTGAGCGTTACTCTGGCAGCTTCCCAGACTTATCAGTTCGCCGCAGCCGTCAGCGGCACTACCAACACCGCAGTGACCTGGTCCCTGCCTCCTTCCCTTGGGACTGTGTCGAACGGCCTATACACGGCCCCTTCCACGATCAGTGCCTCGCAGAATGTCACCATCACAGCGACCAGTGTGGCCGACCCCTCTAAATCCGCCACCGCCACCATTCAACTGGTGGCCAACAGCGTGAGTATCAGTATCAGTCCCCCCAATGCGACTCTGAATTCATCCCAGAGCACACAGATCACGGCTACCGTGACCGGCACAACGAATACTGGCGTCGCTTGGTCTACGCCCGCAGTGGGAACCCTGTCCAACGGACTCTACACGGCGCCCCCCGGCATCACCACAGCTCAGAACGTCGTCATCACTGCTACCAGCCAGGCGGATCCCACGAAAGTCGGCAGCGCCACGATTCAATTGATGCCCACCGTCAGCGTGAGCTTGAGCCCCACCGGTGCGACACTCACTCCATCTCAGGGCAGTCAATTTACGCCTACGGTAACAGGAACCACCAACACAGGGGTCACTTGGTCCATGAGTCCGTCCGTCGGAAGTCTGTCGAACGGAATGTATACGGCGCCTTCCGTGATCACCAGCCCGCAGACCGTCACCATCAGTGCCACCAGCGTGGTGGATTCTTCTAAGTCGGGCACCGCGGTCGTCCAGCTGGTTCCCAACAGTATCAGCGTAATCCTGAGCCCCGCAAATGCGACGGTCATCGCATCACAGAGTACGCAGTTCACAGCCACGGTGAACGGCACCACCAATACCGCGGTGACGTGGTCAACGCCTTCCGTTGGAAGTCTCTCAAACGGCATGTACACGGCGCCCTCGGTCATCAGCGGCGCTCAGACCGTCACCCTCACGGCCACCAGCGTGGCCGATCCCTCCAAGTTCGCGACCGCTACGGTTCAACTGCTGCCCAATAACATCAGCATCAGCCTGAGCCCGCCCACTGCGAGTCTCCTCGCGTCCCAGAGTGTACAGTTCACAGCCACGGTGACCGGCACCACCAATACAGCTGTGGCCTGGTCCGCGCCCACAGCCGGAACGATATCCAACGGATTGTACACAGCGCCGTCCTCCATCAAGTCCTCGGATAATATCACTCTTACGGCTACAAGCCTGGCGGACTCCTCTAAATTCGTCAGCGCTGTCATTCATCTGCTACCCAAGAAAATCAACATAAGGATGAGTCCCCAGAGTGCGACGGTCGCCCCATCCCAGAGCGTACAGTTCACCGCGCTCGTGGATGGAACATCGGATGGCACCGTCGTTTGGTCGAGCGCCGGACTAGGTACCGTGTCCCCCGAGGGAGTGTATACCGCACCGAGCGTTGTCAAAGCCGCACAGAGCGTCCTGGTTACGGGGACATTACTGCCTCCTGATGGAACACCGGTCGCCACGTCGGCGAGCATCAACGTGTTGCCGAGCAGCGCCGGCCCACCGCTGGTCACTTGGGCCCTCAACGCGGCCAGTCTCGCCGGGGGACCCGTTTCGGCGGGTGAAATCCTGGCACTTGTGGGATCCAACATCGGCCCCGACGATCCGGCTATCTTCACCCTGGATGCGTCCGGCAAGGTCCCGACCACTCTTGGGAATACGCAGGTCTTCTTTGACGGTGTTCCAGCGCCCCTGCTTTATGTTCAAGCCAACCAGATCAATCTGGTGGTGCCTTATTCCGTTACACCAGGAGCCACTGTCCAGGTACAAGTCGAATATCAGGGCAAGCGCTCCAATGCCATGGATTTCGCGGTCGCCCCCTACAGTCCCGGACTGTTTACTTTGGGCTCAAGCCAGGGCGCTATCGTTAACGAGGATGGCACTGTCAATGGTCCAGACAATCCCGCTGCTCGGGGGGCCTGGGTCAGCCTTTACGGTACCGGCATTGGGCAAACCGATCCTCCCGGCGTGGATGGTCAAGTAGTGGGTGTTCCGCCGCCGCTGCCGCTCCTGCCCGTCACAGTAAAAATAGGCAACGTCGACGCACCCGTTATTTACTCGGGCTCTGTCCCAGGAATGGTTTCGGGGATGCTGATGATCAACGTTCGGATTCCCGCGGAGACGCCTCCGGGGGACGCCGTGCCCATCAACTTCGCGATCGGCGACGCGCTAAGCCAACCGGGAGTCACCATCGCCATCAAGTAGGAGGAGCGCCGGGTCAGATTCGACGCCCCTTCCTTATCATGCGATGGCGTACACTAATGCCGTCAAACGCTGGCCCTCGGAACGCAGGTTCCGCCTAGGTAGACTAGTTACATGTGTGGCATCGCGGGATTTGCACGGGTAGGCGCGGATCGGGAAACACCTGCCGTACTCGAACGAATGACCTGTGCCATTCGCCACCGGGGACCGGACGATTTCGGATACTACGTCGACCCTCACGTCGCTCTGGGCCACCGCCGCTTGAGCATCATCGATCTGGCCGCTGGCCACCAGCCCATGAGCAATGAAGATGGCACGGCGTGGATCGTTTACAACGGGGAAATCTTCAACCATGCCGAAGTCCGGCCAGAACTCGAACGAGCCGGGCATCGCTATGTCTCGCACTGCGACACCGAAACCATCATCCACGCTTACGAGGAATTTGGCCCCGCCTGCCTGGAACGCTTCCGCGGCATGTTCGCATTCGCCCTCTGGGATAAGCGGCGCAAGACCTTGTGGTGCGCGCGTGATCGCCTCGGCATCAAGCCCTTTTACTACTTCTGGAACGGCCGCGTGTTCGCGTTTGCCTCGGAGATCAAGGCGCTGCTCGAGCATCCCGAAATCTCGCCGCGTCTGGAAGAGTCGGGGCTGCCGGAATACCTTGCCTTCGGTTACCTGAGCGGAGAACAGACTCTGTTCTCGGGAATTCGCAAGTTGATGCCGGGGCACTGGCTGCAGTTGCGATTCGACGATTCCGAGCCGTCGCTCACGATCAAACAGTATTGGGATGTTCCCGCGCCGCAGACCGCGCCTGAAACCCGCGGCGAACAGGACTGGATCCAGGAGTGCCGCCGCCGTCTGGAAGAGACTGTCCGCATGCGCCTCATGAGCGATGTGCCGCTCGGCATGTTCCTGAGCGGCGGCGTCGATTCGAGCGCCATCGCCGGGCTCATGAAGCGTATGGTGGATACACCGATTAAGACCTTCTCGGTTGGCTACAGCGAGGCACAGTACAGCGAGCTGGGCTACGCTCGCGACGTGGCGGCCCACATCGGTTCGGAGCATCACGAGGTCCAGGTCGGTATGATGGACTTCTTCAATGCCCTGCCTCAATTGGTATGGCACGAAGACGAGCCAATTACGTGGCCTTCCAGCGTTTCCCTGTACTTCGTCTCCAAGCTTGCCTCCAGCGAGGTGAAGGTCGTGCTGACCGGAGAAGGCAGCGATGAGCTGTTTGCCGGCTATGCCCGGTACCGTTTTTATAAGTTGAACCAGCGATGGGGAAAAATATACGGTCACGTGCCGGATTTCTTGCGCCAGGCTGTGCGCGGCCAGATCGCCAGCTCATCTCTTCTAAGCGCTTCACTCCGCCGCAAGTTGGGGCACACCTTCCTGGGGCGCGACGAATCTATCGATTCCCTTTATCTGGATAATTTCTACTCCGCGTTTCCGGAAGCCGAGCAGTGCGATCTATTCCCGCATCTGGAGAATACCTCGCCGTATTCGAATTACAAACACTATTGGCAGTCGGAGCCCCAGCGCCCGTTCCTCGATCAACTGCTGTACGCGGATCAGAAAACCTATCTGGTGGAACTGCTGATGAAACAGGACCAGATGAGTATGGCGGCTTCGATCGAGAGTCGTGTCCCTTTCCTGGACCATCCGTTTGTCGAGTTCGCGGCGTCGGTTCCGGACTCGATGAAGCTACACGATGGAACCGCCAAGTACATTTTCAAGAAGGCCGTGGAGGATCTGCTCCCTCCTTCCATTACATACCGGAAGAAGATGGGGTTCCCCACACCCCTGCGACAGTGGCTCCTGGATCCAAGAGCTCAGCCCTTGGTGAAGCTGCTCGAAGAGCCCGACGGACTGCTCGCGTCTTATTGCGACCGCACCCAGTTAAGAACACTATTGGAGCAGCATGCCGGGGGCCAGCAGGACGCCACGGACCGGATCTGGCGCCTGCTCAACCTCCAGATTTGGGGCGACGTATTTCTGACCGGCCGGCGCGAACGGTGGGCGGGCGGTCTTCTGAGTGAAACGGGTACGCTCGCCGCTTCATGAAGATTCTCTGGGTTAATACGAACTTCCTGCATCCGACCACCAAGGGCGGCCAGATCCGCTCGCTCGAAATGTTGCGCTGGCTGCACCAGTGGCATGAAATTCACTATGTTGCGATCCAAAACCCGGCGCATCCGGAGGGCCCGCGACTGGCGAGTGAGTACAGTTCGCGCAATTATCCATTCCCTTATGCCGTGCCTTTGAAATCATCGCCCGCTTTCTACGCGGAGCTGGTACGCGGGTTGTTTTCCTCAACTCCGGTGGCAGTCAGCCGCTTCGAGCCTCCCGGTATGGGTAAGTTCCTCACGGATCTCATTCGCAAAGAGGGATTCGATCGCGCGGTGGTCGATCACTTGGCACCGACGGCATACTTTCCCGATCTTGGGCACAGTGTTCTCTTCCAGCACAATGTGGAAACCATGATCTGGCGCCGGAACGTCGAGCACGCGGCGACGTTTGCGCGCAAGCTTTACTTCCAGGTGCAGGCGAAGCGGATGTTCGAATATGAACGCCGCGTAAGCCTGGCCTCGGGCCACATCGTCGCCGTGTCCCAGGTTGACGCGGACGCGATGCGCTCGCTATTCGGCGTGACGCGCGTGACTCCGATCGGCACCGGCGTCAACTTGGCTTATTTCGCCCCTCCTCCCGATCCCGCTCCTCAAGCGGATATCGTCTTCGTAGGATCGATGGACTGGCTGGCCAATATCGACGGAGTCAAATACTTCGTTCAGGAGATTCTTCCGCTGATCCGTAGGGAGCAACCCGCATGCCGTTTCGCTGTGGTCGGCCGGACTCCTCCCCGCGAGATCATGGACTTCGCCGCGGCCGATCCGAACATCCTGGTGACCGGAACCGTGCCGGACATCCGTCCTTATCTTTGGGGTGCGAAAATTTCCATTGTGCCGCTGCGCATTGGAGGCGGTACGCGGCTGAAGATCTACGAATCTATGGCGGCTGGAACCGCCGTGGTATCAACTTCCATCGGCGCCGAAGGACTCGATGTTCGGCATCCCGAGAACATTCGCCTGGCGGACACGCCTGCCGTTCTGGCCCAACAGTGCGTAGAGTTGCTCGGTAATCCGGAAGAGCGCCACCGCGTGGCCTCCGCTGCCTGCAAGCTGGTTTCGAGCAAGTTCTCCTGGGAGATTATTGCACGCGAGTTCGAGGCGATCCTGGAGAACGCGCCTCCCTTCCCCCACTGATTTCAGCTTTGGGTAGATTCCAATCCGCCGAGACGCGTGGGTCTCCACAACCGCGCGCTGGGGGAAAACAGGATCACGACCGCGCACGCCGAGGCCGCCATCAAGGTGACAAACGTACGCGCGACACTCGTCAGACGTTTCGCCGACCCGCCTTCGGGAAGCAGCAGATCGAGGGCGGCCATCCCATAGAAGGCAGTCTGCGCAGCCAGCGCTGCTGTGCGCCATGCCGGCGGTAATCCGAGGCTGGTGATCAGGACCACGGGGAGCAAGAACGGCACGAGCAGCCGCGCCAGCTTGTACGATGCAAAATGCAGCCACATGCGATTGCCGCCCAGCCAGCCCGGCAACAACAAGCGCGGGTAGGCTTTCATGACCTGATAGTTACCGGCCAGTGTTCGCACCTTGCGCCAGAACTCATCGTCAAGGCGGGTGGGCTCATCGAACATGTGGACGCGTGAGTCCAGCACCAAGCGATAACCCCGGAAAAATGCAGCCAGCGGCAGGTAGACGTCATCGAGCAAGGTGTTGGCCGGAATCGGCACGGCGTGTTCGCGGCGCAGCGCATAGTAGGCTCCTGTGGCGCCAAAAATGGAATCGATCGCGCTGAGCCGGCGGCGGATCCACACCTCATACCGCCAGTACAGTCCGACCGATGCCTCCTCGGAGCTGTTGCCCTTACGAATCACTAACTCGCCGCTGGCCGCTCCGACCGCGGGATCGGACAGATTTTCCACCAGCAACGCCAGGCTGTCGGGCGCTAACGTCTGCCGAACATCGGTGAAAACCAGTACTTCGTGGCGGGAGCCGGCGATCCCTGCGTTCAAGGCGAGAGCTTTGCCTCCCTGGCCCACCCGCAACAGACGAACACCGCGTTGAGCATAGCTAGCCGCGATGCTATCTGTGCGGTCCGTTGAACCGTCGGAGACCACCAGGATTTCCCTCTTTTCCCCGGGGTAGGTCAAAGCCAGGATCGAATCCAGTTTCCGGGCGAGGTAACGTTCCCCGTTGTGTACGGCCAGGATCACGGAGACGTCCGGCTGGTAGGTGCCGCGCCGCACCGGGCGGGACCGAAGCCGCGCGAGCCAGCCAAGGCACAGAGGATACCCGGCAAACACATACAGAATCAGCAGGATCGAGCCGAGGAAAAAGGGTATGCTCACGTTCCTATATCCCGCATTGTAGCGAGATCATGCGGTAGCCGTTGCTGATCCACGTATGATCAAGGAATGCTGCTCAGAAGAGCCCGGCGATACGCCTGGAATCTTTTCGCCTGCCTGGGACTGTTGTACCTCATGGTGACGGTTACACCGATCGACCTGTGGTGGGCACGTGTACTGGCCGGCGAGTGGAATGATCCGAAGGGCGATATGTTGATCGTCCTGGGCGGGGCATCCCTGGAAGACGGCACCATGGGACTGAACTCTTACTGGCGCGCCGTATACGCAGCGTGGGCGTTCCCGGAGGGGTTTGAGCGCATCGTGATCAGCGGAGGCGCACCACCAGGTTCGTCGCCGGTTGCACTGGGAATGCGGGATTTCTTGATCGCGAAGGGCATCGCGCCTTCTGCAATCACTTTGGAAACAGACTCGCGCAGCACGCACGAAAACGCGTTGAATATCACCAGACTCTTGCAGTCGCACTCCGGGATCAACGTTGTCATGACCAGCGATCTGCATATGTTCCGGGCTCACAGGGCATTTCGCAAGTCGGGTCTAACGGTACTGCCCCGGCCAATCCCCGATGCCATCAAGCGTTACAACTGCGTATCATGCCGTTGGGGCGTGTTTCTCGAACTCAATGTGGAATCGGCTAAGATTCTCTACTACTTCGCGCGGGGCTGGGTTTAATACGGAGCGTAGAGGAGGGCGCGACGTTCGCGCCCCGGAGGTCGGTGAGGTCCTCCGCCGAGACCGGGGATCCCGCCTCAAAGCGATTTCGCGACTCCAGGCCGTAACGGCCGCGAGCATCAAAGAGTTTCTGGATCTCGACGCGCGGCAAAACTTTGGGTCCGCCCAGAAGTTCTGCGATCAATGTGATGCGGGCGGAATGCTCGACCGTGTCCAGCCGGAAGAAAGCCTGAAATACGTCTCCGCCGTAAGCTACGGCGCCATGGTTCGCCAGCAGCATGGCATCATACCTGGGAATGAAGGGCAGCATTCCCGCGGAGAGCGCCGGGGTGCCTGGAAGACCGTATTCGGCCAGCGGCACCGACCCCAAGCCCAGTATGACTTCGGGCAACACAGCCAGGTCGAGTGCCCGGCCCGCCACGGCAAATCCGGTCGCGTAGGGAGGATGCGCGTGGACCACGGCGCGCACGTCGGGTCGCATTTGGTAGACGGTCAGGTGCATCCCGATCTCCGAAGTGCAGCCGCGGTTACCCCTGATCTTGCGACCTTCCATGTCGCAGACAATCAGATCCTCGGGACGCATCATTCCCTTGGACACACCAGAAGGAGTCGCCAGGATCCGATCGTCGTCTAAACGGACTGTGATGTTGCCGTCGTTCGCGGCGACCCAACCCTTCTCGAACATAAGCCGGCCTACGCGGACGATCTTATGACGAAGCTCTTGTTCGGTCTCGTGCGACTTGCCGCGGGTCCGGCCGGGGATCCGCACGGACTTGAGGTTCGATGCGGCTCTTGGAACGATGGTGGGAGTCGCCATAGATGAGTCCTCCGAATGGGGCAGGCCAATGCCAACAACAGGATAAGAGCAATTCAACCGTATTTCAAGATCTTCTAGTACCAGTAGTACTTCTAACTGGCTGGGCAATCCAAGCTTTTGAAGTATCTTGGGCTAGCAACGGGATGCCTCGGAACGGGTGACAAATGTTAAACTTGGCGCGATGTCCCGGTGTGCAGCATTCGCAGGTTTTTCTGGTTCCCGCCGAGGCCACTCAGTGACTGACTTCCCATGATCCGGCTGTTCCGCGTTTCGATCCCCACCAGTGTGCTTGCACTGATCGTACTGGAAACCATCATCGTGCTCGCCTGCTACTGCGTGGCCGCCTACTTGACGGTCGATGAAGCCCTGGAATTCTACCTGTTCTATGACGGGGGCTGGCTGCCGATCGCAGTGGTGACCGCAGTCATCCAGGTCGGGCTCTATTTCCAGGACCTCTACGAGCATTTGCGTCCGAAGTCACGTATCTTTTTGGTACAACAGGTCTCCCTGGTGCTGGGAGGCGCTTTCCTGTTGCAGGCCGTTCTTGGTTACGGACGCTCGGGAGTTCAGCTTCCTAAGTGGACCATGATGTATGGCAGCCTTCTGGTACTGCTGGTGCTGCCGTTATGGCGCCTGGCCTACTATGCCGTGATCAGCAGGGCACTTCCCTCCGAGAAACTGCTTTTCCTGGGAACATCGTCGGCCTTGCGGGGTGTTGCGACCCGGCTGGCGGAGCGGCCGGAGTTGGGGTCAGTGGTGGTCGGATATCTCAGTGCCACCCCCGCGGAGTTGTTCGACAGCCCCTGGCTCGGCGATATGGAGAAGCTAGCGGACGTGGTCCGTAGCCTCAAGCCCGACCGAATTGTGGTGGGATTGAACGAGAGCCGGGGACGTCTGCCCATGCAGCAATTGCTGGATTTGCGCTTTTCAGGAATTGCGATCGAAGAGGCGCCCACGGTCTTCGAATCCGTTTTTGGACGCGTATCCATTCAAGATTTGCGGCCTTCTCAGCTCATCTTCTCGCGGGAAATGGGTCCGCGAAGATGGATGGTCGCGCTGCAAGACTTTTACTCTTTCCTCCTCGGAATCATCGGGATGCTGATCACGCTCCCCATAATGGCCGTGGTGGCGCTGGTGGTGAAGCTCTCCTCACCCGGACCAATCCTGCTCCGGCAGACGCGGGTGGGCCTGCATGGGAAGGATTTCGTGCTGTACAAATTCCGCTCGATGTATGCAGACGCGGAAGCTCGCACCGGGGCCGTGTGGGCCACCAAGAACGACCCCCGCATCACACCCGTGGGACACTGGCTGCGGCGCTTAAGGCTGGATGAATTGCCGCAGTTCTTCAACGTGGTGAGCGGCCACATGGCGATCGTCGGTCCGCGGCCGGAGCGCCCCGAGTTTTCGGCCATGCTGGAAGAGAAGATTCCCTTCTACAAGCAGCGTCATTGGGTCAAGCCCGGGATCACCGGATGGGCGCAGATCAATCACAAATACGGGGACACGATCGAAGACTCGCTGACCAAGCTGGAGTACGATCTGTACTACATCAAGAATCTGGGCCCGGCGCTGGACTCCTATATCATCTTCCACACTTTGAAAGTGATGCTGCTCTCCCGCGGCGGCCAGTAGCCAGGCGGCGCATCAAGCGAACAGCCCCGAGCCTACCAGATCGAGCACCGGGCGCTGGCTGCCGCGGATCGCTTGCGCCAGTTCGGCCGAAGGCGGCTGGGCCAGCACCACGTGATCCGCCCATTCCAGGACACTCTCCACTTTCGATTCGAGCAGGCGCCCGATGTGCGGGATCGCGGTCAGGATGAAATCGCGATTGGTGCCATAAATCGCATCCAAGCGGATGTGAGGATCGTAGACCCGCACGTCGCGGCCCTTGCCAATGAGTTGCTCGAGAAGCGAGACCACCGGGCTCTCCCGCAAATCATCGGTATTCTCCTTGAACGCGAGTCCGATCACGCCGAGACGTTTCGCCCGTAGATCCAGGATGTCCTGAATGGCCCGGTTCAAATGCGCCTGGTTGGCGGGCAGCACTGATTCGAGAAACGGCAGCTTGACATCCAAGCGGGCAGAACGATACGTGAGGGCCCGCAAGTCCTTGGGCAGACAGGAGCCGCCGAAAGCGAATCCCGGCTTCAGATAAGCCGCCGAAATATTGAGGCGGGTATCGTGACACAGGGTGGTCATCACTTCCCGGGCATTGATACTCAGTTTGGCCGAGAGCGCGCCCACTTCGTTGGCGAAGGAAATTTTCACCGCGTGGAACGCGTTGCAGGCATACTTAATCATTTCCGCGGTGCGCAGCGAAACCAGCCTTGCTTCGGCATCCAGGCCGTCGTAGAGCGCGGCGACCGCACGGACCGCGCGAGGATCGGAGCCGCCCACGACCACCAGTGAGGGTTCCCGGAAATCGCGAACCGCGGAACCTTCCCGCAAGAACTCTGGATTCGATACTACGGAGACTTGGGGGAGCCGGGCCAGCGCGGGAAGCACCACCTCCTCGCAGGTTCCTGGAAAGACAGTGCTGCGAATGGCGACCGTCACGGGCTTGCTGCCGCCCGCGAGGCTCGCGGCAATTTCCTCCACGGCTCGTTTTAATTGGTCCAGCCCCAGATTGCCGTTGCGTTCCGAGGGAGTTCCCACGCAGACCATGACGACATCGGCTTGACGCACCGCGTCACCGGCCGAAGTGGTGGCGCGCAGGCAACCCGTCCGAACTCCACTCTCCACCAATGCCTCGAGACCAGGTTCATAAAACGGGGCACGGCCTTCCGTGATGTTCTTTACTTTGGATGCATCGCGATCGACGCCGATGACGGTATGTTTCAATTCGGCCAGGCAAGCTGCGGTGACGCAACCCACATACCCAAGCCCGAGCACCGCAACAGTCTGTTTGGGACTTTCCATAGTCTTTCCTATCGTAATGCGCCCGCGGTCCGCCAGCCTAACGACTACTTACCGAGACGTCCGAGGATGTCCGACACGTAATCCTTGGTCTCGGGAATCTCAGGAACGGAAAACGTCCGGTCCACGCGAGTAATTCCGGCATTGTACGCGCTGAGCGCCAAAGCCAAGTCTCCATGGTAGCGGTCGAGCAACTGCTTCAGGAGCTTCGCACCGGCCGAGAGACTCTCTTGCGGATCGAACGGATCGCGCACTTCAAGTTGCGCTTGCGTGGCGGGCATGAGCTGCATCAGGCCTTGGGCGCCCTTCGGAGAAACCGCGCACGGGCGGAATGCCGACTCCTGCCGCGCGACTTCACGAACCAGCGAGGCATCCACGCTGTGTTCGCGGGCGACGCTGTCGATCATCCGGCTGAGCTCCGGCTGAGCCACCGGAGGGCAAGCATACGCCGCTGGCGGGGGAACGAAAAACGACGCAGGAATCGATCCGGCAATCGCCGGAGCCACCGGCGACTTAATGAACTTGATCTGCTGCTCGATCGAAGCTCGTTGTTTCTCAATCGACGCGGCCATAGCCGCGCGCACCCGCTGGGGCTGCTGGGTACCAGCATCCTGCATCAAGAAGATTGCTAACCACCACATTCTATTCGACCATCCAGTCGACTATCGGCAAAATGACGGGAAATACTTAGGCTGCTACCGGCGCGCCCGTGTCAAACGGTAGATGTAGGCCAGCACCTCCGCCACCGCGCGATAGAGATGTGCCGGGATCTCTCGGCCCACGTCCACCGACTTGTACAGCGCTTGGGCTAGTGGCGGATTCTCCACCAGCGGGATGTTGTGTTCCAAGGCGCGCTGGCGGATCCGCAACGCCAGATAGTTCTTGCCTTTGGCGACCACCATGGGCGTCGCCATGGTTTCGTGATCGTAGCGCAGCGCCACGGCGTAGTGCGTGGGATTCACAATGATCGCGGTGGCCGTCGCGACATTGTGCATCATGCGGCGGCGAAGGAGGTCGCGCTGCAAGCGGCGAATTTTGTTCTTGATCAGAGGATTGCCGTCCATATCCTT
>Ga0310810_10006806_pt1 | contig 12960 bp, 9 predicted proteins | sample NCmetagenome_FD_207641 | JGI IMG/M metagenome (GOLD analysis project Ga0310810, IMG submission 207641) | Soil microbial communities from experimental microcosm in Duke University, North Carolina, United States - NC | ecosystem: Engineered > Artificial ecosystem > Soil microcosm > Unclassified ... | reverse complement strand
GCATCTTGGTCGAGATCGAAGCCGAATGGAATGCCGGCATGATCAGCACGTTGGCAGGTCCGGTCAGCCGGCAGAACGGGTACGCTGCTGCTGCGGCCGGATTGAGCGCCACGTCAGCCGCCATGTCGCCGTCGTATTCGAAATCGACGCGGCTCTTGTCCAAAATTTTCACCGCCTCGATGACGCGAGCCGAACGCTCGCCCTGCGGATGGCCGAACGTGGAGAACGCCAGCATGGCGACGCGCGGCTCGTAACCCATGCGCCGCGCAACACCGGCCGCCTCGATAGCAATCTCCGCCAATTCCTGGGCAGTCGGCATTTCGGTGATCGCGGTATCGGCGACCAGCACGATCCGGCCGCGCGACAGGATCATCGACAGCCCGATGACGCGGTGCCCCGGCTTTGGATCAATGACGCGCCGAACGTCCTCCAACGCCACCGAATAGTTCCGGGTGACGCCCGTTACCATGGCATCGGCGTCGCCAAGCGCCACCATGCAGGCCGCAAAGTGGTTGCGGTCCTGGTTGATTAGGCGCTGCACGTCGCGGATCAGATAGCCCTGGCGTTGCAGCCTCTCGTAGAGATACGCGACGTAATTGGCGTTGCGGGTGGACAGCGCCGCGTTGATGATCTGGATGCCCTTGCCGAGTTCGATGCCGAGGTTCTTGGCGCTCTGGCGGATCGGCTCCTCGCGGCCGACCAGCAGCGCCGTACCGAGCCGCTCCTGCACGAAGCTTGCGGCGGCGCGGATCACCTGCTCTTCCTCGCCTTCGGCGAACACCACGCGCTTGGGTGCGCGCCGCAGCCGCTGGAACACCTGCTGCAACACGCCGGCGATCGGATCGCGCCGTGTCTTCAGCGATTGCCGGTAGGCTTCCATGTCCTCGATCGGCTTGCGCGCCACGCCTGTGTCCATGGCGGCCTTGGCGACCGCCGGCGGCACATGCGAGATCAGCCGCGGATCGAACGGCACCGGGATGATGTAGTCGGGACCGAATTGCGGCCGCGCTCCATAGGCGGCTGCGACCTCGTCGGGCACGTCCTCGCGTGCGAGTTCCGCAAGCGCCCGGGCGGCCGCAATCTTCATCTCCATGTTGATGGTGGTAGCGCGGACGTCGAGCGCGCCGCGGAAGATGTACGGGAAGCCCAGCACGTTGTTGACCTGGTTCGGATAGTCCGAGCGGCCGGTCGCCATGATGGCATCGTCGCGCACCTCGGCGACTTCCTCGGCGCTGATCTCCGGATCGGGATTGGCCATGGCGAAGATGATCGGCTTGTCGGCCATCGACTTGACCATGTCCTTGGTCACCGCGCCTTTGGCGGACAAGCCGTAAAACACGTCGGCGCCTTTCATGGCGTCGGCCAGCGTTCGCGCTGAGGTCTTCACCGCGTGCGCCGACTTCCACTGGTTCATGCCTTCGGTGCGGCCCTGATAGATGACGCCCTTGGTGTCACACAGGATCAGGTTCTCGTGCTTGAATCCGATAGCTTGCAGCAGCTCCAGGCAGGCGATGCCGGCGGCGCCCGCGCCGTTGCAGACGATCTTGGTCTCTTCGATCTTGCGCCCGGTGAGATGGAGAGAGTTGAGCAGGCCGGCTGTCGCGATGATCGCGGTGCCGTGCTGATCGTCGTGGAACACCGGGATATCGAGCAACTCGCGGAGCCGTTGTTCGATGATGAAGCACTCCGGCGCCTTGATGTCCTCCAGATTGATGCCGCCCCAGCCTTTGCCGAGCAGCTTGACGCAGTTGACGATCTCGTCCGGATTCTCGGAGGAGACTTCGAGATCGATGGAATCGATATCGGCGAAGCGCTTGAACAGCACAGCCTTGCCTTCCATGACCGGCTTTGCGGCCAGCGCGCCGCGATTGCCCAGCCCGAGGATGGCGGTGCCGTTGGTGATAACGGCGACGAAATTGCCTTTGACTGTGTAGTCGTAGGCCTTGTTTTCGTCCGCGGCGATGGCAAGCACCGGCACGGCGACGCCTGGCGAATAGGCCAGCGACAAGTCGCGCTGGGTTGCCATCGGCTTAGTGGCGATCACCTCCAGCTTGCCGGGGCGGCCGCGGCTGTGAAAGTCGAGAGCCTCCTGATCGGTAAACGTCGGCCGGTTACTGGATTTCTTCGCCATTTCAACACGCTACCCCCGGCCAACGGGCCGAATGGCGACGTTAGCGGAACCCACCGGCCTTGCTCAAGCACCGCCGGCAAGTTTCGCGGCGCAACGGGCGGAATCCGTGATTACTGGAGGACAGTGTGTCGCACATCCCTGCGAACATGCACCGAGTCGTGCATGGACATCGCAAGCATTGAACCGGTTGGCCGGGCAGGGTAAGCGGTGCGCCCCAAGGGGCCGGCCCTAGGACATCCATGATACGTTTTGTGTTGCGGTTTTTCGGGCTTTTGCTGCTCGCCCTGGGATTTATCTTCCTGGTATACGACGGAATCCGTTCGATTTCGGACGGCCATATTCTCCTGACCCGATCCAATGAGGTCTGGGTTATTGTGCATGACAGCAGCTTGGTTTCGTTTCAGCGTCTTGTTGAAAGAAAACTAGGCCCCGACATCTGGCAGGCGGTGCTGGCGCCCGTTCTCGATCAGCCCGCTTCGATGCTGTGCTGCGTGCTCGGCATCATCCTGATCGTGCTGGGCCGCAAGAAAAAGCCTCTGATCGGCTACTCTCGCGATTGATCAGATGTCCCACTCGGTGCGGGGGCGGAAGATCTGAATCTGGCCAGCGCCGGCGTCATGGCTCGATTGATAGGCCGTCGAGGTCAGCGCGTGGGCGGGTGCTGCGGTGGCGCTCGCCACATGGCCGAGGCTCATGCCAAGGGCGCCGACTGTCACAGACGCCAGCAGGAAGGCGCCCAGGATGCCGCCGCGCGGCAGCAGCAGGCACAGACCGGCGATGATCTCGCAGGTTCCGGCCGCCAGCAGGAAGCCCGGGCCCAGGCCGATCGCATGAAAATGGTGGACCATCACGCCGGCGCCGCTGAGCTTGGCGTAGCCGGCGGCGATCGCGATCATCCCAAGCAGGATTTGCGCTGCGTAGATGCTGATGGTCTTGGTCATGACGGCAGCCCCTTGTCGATGAGGCCACCCTAAGCGCCGCCCGTATCACCCCAATGTCGCGGTAACGCCGATTGGTATCGTCGGTATCTCGGTTCCTCGCGCTGGAGCTCGTGCTTCTTCGCGGCATGATACAGACGATACAATTCCCTCTGAGCGCGAAATACCGACGATACAAGCCGCTGCCATTATGGCGGGTTGGGGGATTTTGGGATGCCTGTTTCGCGCATGTCTCGTGCTGTGGCCAAGACCAAGAAAAAGCCGGCGCCAGGCGCCAAGCGGTCCAAAGCGGGCAAACCGCCGAAGAAAGCGGAACAGCGGACGTTGAACGCCGAGCGCGAGACGCTGGCGCTGCAGTCGGCAAAGGCTGAGGTGATCGCGTCGCAGCGCTACGCGCTGGCGCTCGAATCGCTCAATGAGAATCTCTACGACTGGGATATCGAAAACGATTCCGTCTATTACGCGCCCGGCCTCTATCGGATTCTCGGCATCGCGCCGGAGCAGATGAAATCGCCGAAGGATTGGACCGACCGCATCCATCCCGACGACCGGCCGTTGTTTAAGTACACGCTGGCAGAGCATCTTAAGGGCAACACGGCGCGCTTCTCGATGGAGCTGCGCTACCGCGATGGCGCGGGCAATTGGCGCTGGGCCCGGCAGGCCGGCATTGCGGTGCGCGGTCCGGACGGCCGTGCCCGCCGCATGGTCGGCGCCGCGGGCGACGTCACCGAGGCCAAGCGCGACGACGAGGCGATGACGGCGTCGGCCGATCTGCTCAAGGTGATGAGCCGCTCGACCTTCGAATTGCAGACCGTGCTCGATGCGCTGGTCAGCTCGGCGACCAAGCTCTGCGAGGCCGACGCCGCGCTGATCTTCCGGCGCGAGAATTCTCACTATCGCTTGGCGGCGCAACACGGCCTCGACAAGGCAAAGGACGATTTCATGCGCGGCCGGGAGATTCTGCCCGGAAAGGAAACGCTGGTCGGCCGCGCCGCCCTGGAGCGCCGCATCATCCACATTCCCGATGTCACAACCGACACGGACTACCACTGGCCGGAAGCGAGCCGGGTCGGCGCCTTCCGCGCGTTGCTTGGTGTTCCCCTGCTGCGCGAAGGCGTTCCGATCGGGGTGATGACGCTGACCCGTGAGGCGGCACGGCCGTTCAGCGCCAGCCAGATTGGGCTGATCTCGACTTTCGCGGATCAGGCCGTGATCGCGATCGAGACCGTCCGCTTGTTCAACGAGGTGCAGGATCGCACCGCCGAGATCGAACGGACCCGCGCCGTGCTGGCCACCATGATCGACAACATGGACGACGGCATTGCGCTGATGAGGCCGATGCCCGACGGCGATGTGCGCTGCGATTTCGTCAATCAGCGCATGATGGAGTTCCAGCGCTATCCAGCTGACGTGGTGTTTCCGGGCTCACTGATGAGCAGCGTTCGCCGCTTTCAGATCGGCCGCGGCGATTTCGGCAAGGTTGACGACGTCGAGGCCAAGGTCAAAGAGCTGGTCGATCATCTGAAGGTGCCGGGCGGGGTGCGGTTTGAGCGCCCGTCCGCCAGCGGCCATTACATCGAGGTGAGCTACAAGCCGCTCGACAACGGCACCATCATCAGCATCCACCGCAACATCACCGAGTTGAAGGAGCGCGAAGCGTCGCTCGCCGCCGCCAAGGAGGCCGCCGAAGCCGCGCGCGCAGACGCGGAGCGGACGCGGCAGTCGATGCAGATCGTTCTCGACAACATGAACGAGGCCGTCGAGCTGTTCGACAAGAACTTCGACATCGAGTTCGTCAACCAGAAGCTTTACGATTTCCATCGCTACGGCCCGGATATCGGCGGGCCGGGTGTGTCCGGCTACGCAGGCATCCGGCATATGGCCAAGCGGGGCGATTACGGCCCCAACGTCGATGTCGAGAAGATCGTGACGGAGCGCGCCGCGCGCATACGCGATCCGAACGGCAGCCGCCACACGCGGCGCACCGGAAACGGAGCGCTGGTCGAATTCACCTTCAACCCGTTGCCGGACGGCCGCGTGCTGGCGGTCGGTCACGACGTCACCGAGGTCAAGCATCGCGAGGAGGCGTTGCGCGCGGCGGCCGACATTCTCAAGCTCATCAGCCGGGGCCGCTTCGACCTGCAACTGGTGCTCAATACGCTGGTCGAGTCGGCATCGCGCCTCTGCGAGGCCGATGGCGCCAACATCTTCCAGATCGAGGGCGAGACCCTGCGGGTGACCGCAAGCCACGGCTATTCGCGCGAGCTGACCGAATTCATGTTCGCCCAGCGCGTGGTGCCAAACCGGAACTCGTTGAGCGGCCGCACCGTGCTCGATCGCGCCGTGGTTCACATCCCCGACATCCTGGAGGATTCCAATTACACCTGGGCCGGTCCGCAGAAGTTCGGCGAATACCGCAGCATGCTCGGCGTGCCGCTGATGCGCGAGGGCGTGCCGATCGGCGTGTTGGCGATGACGCGCGCAAAGCCGCGGCCGTTCACCTCGGCGCAGATCGAGCTGATCGCCACGTTCGCCGATCAGGCCGTGATCGCCATCGAGACGCTGCGCCTGTTCAACGAGGTGCAGGAGCGCACCGCCGAAGCCGAGCGCACCCGCCAGGTCATGCAAACGGCGTTCGACAACATGGACGACGGCGTGGCGTTGATCGACAAGGACATGCGCCTGCAATTCATCAACCAGAAACGGCGGCTGTCGCGCGACCTGCCGACCGACGAAGTTGGGCCCGGCGCCTCGGTCCGTGATCTGATCCGGCTTCAGGCCAAGCGAGGCGATTTCGGCCGGCCGGCGAACGAATCCGAGGTGGAGCGCAAGGTCGAGGCGGCGCTGGCGCGCATGCTGGTGCCGGGCGGCAACCGCTACGAGCGGCGCGAGGGCGACCGCACCATCGAATACAACTTCAAGCCGATCAGCGACGGCGGGCTCCTGGCTGTGTTCCGTGACATTACCGAGCTGAAGGTGCGCGAACAGGCGCTGGCGGCAGCCAAGGAGGATGTCGAGCGCACCCGCGAGCTGATGCAGACTATCCTCGACAACATGAACGATGGCGTCACGCTGTGGGACAAGGACTTCGCCTGGCGGTTCAGCAATCGCGCGCACATCGAGCGGCAGCGCTACACGCCCGAGCTGCTCCAGCCCGGCGTCACTGGCTACGAGATGATCCGCTTCCAGGCGGAGCGCGGTGAATTTGGGCCTTTGAAGACTGGCGAGATCGAAGCCAAGGTCCAGGAGATCGCCGCCATCATTCGCAATCCAACCGGCGGGCACTATGAGCGGCGCACGCTCGGCGGCCACTATCTCGAGTTTACCTACAGTCCGCTGTCCGACGGCAGCATTCTCGGCGTTTACCGCGACATCACCGAGTTGAAGGATCGCGAGCAGGCATTGGCCGTGGCCAAGGAGGATATCGAGCGCACCCGCGCGGTGATGCAGACCATCCTCGACAATATGAACGATGGCGTGATCCTGCTCGACGCCGACTTCAACTTCGTGTTCGGCAACGATCAGTTCCTGCAAAAGCTCATGGTGCCCTCCGACGTGGCGAAGGCCGGCAACTCTGTCGAGGACATCATCCGCTATCAGGCCGAACGCGGCGACTTCGGGCCTTGCAACGATGTCGGGCGGCTGATCAAGGAGCGCCGCGCCATGATGCTGACGCCCGGCGGCGTTCGCTACGAGCGGCAGACCGTGAGCGGCAGGCATCTCGAATTCAACTACAAGCCGCTCGACAACGGCGGCCTGCTCGGCGTGCATCGCGACATCACTGAGATCAAGGAACGCGAGGCGGCGGTCGAGCAGGCGCGCAGCGTCATGCAGTCGGTGCTCGACAACATGAGCGGCGGCGTGACGCTGTTCGATTCGAACTATTGCTTGAAGTTCACCAATCGGCGCCTGGTCGATTTTCTCAAGCTGCCGCCCGATGTGTTCAAGCCGGGTTTGCCCCTGCTCGATATTCTGAGATTCCAGGCCAAGCGCGGCGATTTCGGGCCACCCGAGGATGCGGAGAAGCTGGCGCGGGCGCGGCTGGAGTTCATCTGCAAGCCGGGCGGCAGCCATTTCGAGCGGCGAACTGCTGACGGACTGCATCTTGAGTTCGATTTCATTCCGCTGCCGAACGGCGACACCATCGCGGTCACCCGCGACATCACCGATCTGAAGGATCGCGAGCAGGCGCTGGCGTCATCCAAGGAGGAGGTCGAGCGGACGCATCAGATCATGCAGACCGTGTTCGACAATCTGGTCGACGGGGTTTCGCTGTTCGACAAGAACTTCAATTGGGTATTCAGCAACCGCCACCACCGCGAATTGCACGGCTACACGCCGGACAAAATCCAGCCGGGCGATTCCGGCCTTAAGCTGATCCGCCACATGATCGAGCGCGGACAGTACGGGCCGCTTACGCCTCCCGAGGTCGACGCCAAGGTCTTGGAGGTTGCGGGGCGGATGAGCGACGCACCTACGATGGCCGCTACGTCGAGTACACCTTCCGCGAGCTCGAGGATGGCGGCCTGCTCGGCGTCTATCACGACATCACCGAGCTGCGTCAGCGCGAAGCAGCGCTCGCCGCGGCCAAGGAGGTGGCGGAAGGGGCGCGCGCGGAGGCGGAAGCCGCAACCCAGGCTAAATCGACCTTCCTCGCCACCATGAGCCACGAAATCCGGACGCCGATGAATGGCGTGCTGGGCATGATGGAAATTCTCGAGCACCAGGGGCTGAACAAGGAGCAGCTCAAGAGCGTCGCGACCATGCGCGACTCGGCGCAAGCGCTGCTGCGCATCATCGACGACCTGCTCGACTTCTCGAAGATCGAGGCCGGGCGTCTCGAACTCGAAGACACCGCGTTCTCGCTGTCCGGGCTGATCACAGGCGCGCTCGACACATTCCGTCCGCAGGCATCCGCCAAGGGCCTTCTCCTCGAAGCCTATATCGCTGCCGGTTCCAACGACGCGCTGGTGGGCGACCCAACGCGAGTCCGCCAGATACTCTTCAATCTTCTCTCCAACGCGCTGAAGTTCACCAAGAAGGGCGGTGTCGAAGTGCGCGCGTCCACGAGTCCGCTCGGGGACGGCGCGACCCGGGTCACCTTGGCGGTGCGAGACACGGGCATCGGTTTGAACGACGAGCAGCGGGCGCGGCTGTTCCAGCCGTTCGCGCAAGCCGATTCCTCGACCACGCGCCGTTTCGGCGGCACCGGGCTCGGCCTATCCATCGTGCGGCGGCTGACCGAACTGATGAACGGCAGCGTCGATATCCAAAGCGCGCCCGGGCAAGGCTCGACATTCACCGTGACGCTGGCCTTGAAGGCGGCCCCCGCGGATTCACCGTTGGCGGCGCTGCTGCGGCCCGAGGCCGCTGCCAAGCCGGACCCGTTGCTGGTGCGGAGCGAGCGGCTCCGCGTTCTGGTGGTGGACGATCACCCGGTCAATCGTGAAGTGCTGGTGCGGCAGCTCGACCTGATCGGGCTGGCCGCCGACAGCGCCAACGACGGCGTCGAGGGCCTCGAGGCCTGGGCGGCCGGCCAGTACACCGCGGTGCTTGCTGACATCCACATGCCGCGCATGGACGGCTACGAGTTGGTTCGCCGCATCCGGGATGCCGAGGCCGATGGCAAAAGGAGGGGGCGCACGCCTGTGGTTGCGGTTACCGCCAATGCCATGAAAGGCGAGGAGGACCGCTGCATCGAAGCCGGCATGGACGCTTATCTGGTCAAGCCGGTCAATATCGAGCGCCTGCGCACCACGTTGGAGCGTTGGCTGTCGGTGAACCGCGGGGGCAATGGCGCCGCCGCCAAAGGCGGCGGGTCTACCGACCGGGCGATCGACCGTAGTGTGCTCGGTGCCTGGCTTGGCGAGGACCAGTCCGCGATCGATTCGCTATTGGGCAAGTTCCGCGATACCGCTGCGGAGACCCAGCGGGAGATCGACAGCGCCTCGCGCAATGGCAATTTCGCCGCACTTGCCGCCGCCGCCCACAAGCTCAAGGGCGCGGCCCATGCGATCGGTGCCAAGGGAGTCGGCGCCGTGGCCGCCACGCTGGAGCAGGCCGGCAAGGCCGGCGACCGCGCGCGTTGCCACGATGTGCTCGGACCGCTGGCGTCTGAACTGCGCCGCGTGATGGCGGAGATCGACGAGCAGCGCAAACCGCTATGAACGTCCGGCGGCCCGGCTCAGTCCGATCTGCACGCCGACGATGTAGGTGGCCTGCGGCGTGATGGTGACCGACTGCTTGTTGCCGTTGGTGTTGACCGATAGCGCGGCGTTGAAGCTGTCGCCCTTGGCCATCGCCGAAATGCGGCCGCCGCTGACACGCCCGCTGATCGAGCCGGACACGCCGTAGCCGGCCTCGCTCCACTGCCCGGAAATTTGGCCGTTGCGTTCGACCACGTTGCTGGTCAGTTCGAACTTGTAGTTGTCGCTGGCGCAGCGGATCGACAAGGTCAAGCTGTTGCCGGTGCCGTGGGTGTAGTTGGCCCGGCAGCGCAGCCTTTCGTGGATGTCGTTGAGCAGATCGATCTTGCCGCCGCCGGTCCAGGAGCCAGCCATTGCGGCGAACGGATGAACCTTCGGGGCCACCGCCATCGCTGGCTCGGCCTTCACTTCAGGCTCCGGCCCGGTCACATGCCCTTCCAGGCCGGCTTCTTCGGCAGCGGCGGGCCACAACGCCAGCGAAAACGCAATGATCGCAGCGCTGCGGATGATGTTCGATGTCATGGAGCCGATCCCCTTCCAATCAAAGACAAGACTATCTGCGTTGGTGTGCCGAGAAACGTAACAGGTTCAAATTCCAGCCGGTGTGCGATACGTCACTCAATCTTTCGGCGGAACGAACATATAGCCGACGCCGCGAACGGTGCGGATCGCGTCGGGATGCGCCGGATCGGCCTCGATCTTGCGGCGCAGCCGGGTGATGCGCAGGTCGATGGCGCGGTCGAAAGCTTCCATCTCGCGGTGGGCGGCAGATTCCAAGAGCCAGTCGCGTTGCAGCGGCCGGTTGGGATTTTCGGCGAACAGCTTGAGGAGGTCGAACTCGCTCGCCGTCAGCGATTCTTCGCTTCCGTCGTTGGGATCGGCCAGCACGCGCTTTTCCAGATCGAGCACGCGGCGTCCCATCCGCACCCGCGGACCCGCGGACGCCGGCACGCCGGTCGAGCGGCGCAGCACACTCTTGATCCGCGCCAGCAGCTCGCGTGGCTCGTAAGGCTTGCCGATGTAATCGTCGGCGCCGGTCTCGAGTCCGACCACGCGGTCCACCGTGTCGGAAGCGGCCGTGACCATGATGATGCCGATGCGACCGCTCTTTTCACGCAGCCAACGCGCCAGCGCAAACCCGTCCTCGCCGGCGAGGCCGACGTCCAGCAGCACCAGCGCCGGCAATTCGCGCTCGACCAACCGGCGCAGCGCCGGGCCGCCCTCGGCGCCGCTGACCCGGAAATTCTGCTTGTCGAGGTAGTCGCACAGCAACTGGCGCTGCGTCGCCTCGTCTTCGACAACCACGATGTGTGGACGGTGATCCATGCCCCACGGATCTCACACGTTAAGGTGTTCTTATTTCAATCCGTCGACCCCGGCCCGCGCGATCTGAGCATCCTGCGCCGACAGCACACCGTACACGCCGATCGCGCCGATGATCTTGCCGTCGGCGACGATCGGCACGCCGCCTTCGAGTGGGACGATGTCCTTGAGCGCCAGGAAGCGCAGCCCGCCGCCGCCGCTGGAGATAGCGTCGTCCAGCACCTTTGACGGCCGCTTGAACATCAGCGCGGTTTTGGCCTTGCCCTGAGCGATTTCGATGGAGGAGAGCTGCACGTCGTCGCGCCGGTGCAGCATCACGATGTTGCCACCGCTGTCGATGATGCTGATCACCACCGCCCAGTTGTTCTTGGACGCTTCGCCTTCCGCGGCATTCATGACCTTGCGGGCATCCTCGATCCCGATCGGCGGACCGTAGGGCGGCGGCGTTGTTTGCGCCGCGGCAGGCGCAGCCGCCAGCAAAGCCAGCGCCACAGCGCCGGCGAGGGTCTCAAGCTTGGTCATGGGGCCTCCCACCATCGTGCAGTCGGGGCGCAGCATAAGTTGTTGGGCGCGGAAGGGAAACAGGCGAAAGAACACGAACAATCAAGGCCATGGCATCCGGTTGGCCCGGAAATGTGACCGCGGACAATGTGCCGGATACGATGATTCGACCTATATAGGTTGCAGACATTGCAGGAGAGCGAACATGTTGATGTTCAAGAAGTCGCTGGACATGCCGGGCAAGGATCAGGCACTGCCGGGCCGGCCCAATCCGATCCCGACCGCGGCTGAGCATTTCGTCAACGGCAACCCGCTGAAGGGGCCTTATCCGGCCGGGCTTGAGACCGCGGTCTTCGGCATGGGCTGCTTCTGGGGTGCCGAGCGCAAGTTCTGGGAGCTGGGCGACGGCATCTACGCCACTGCGGTCGGTTATGCGGGCGGTCATACACCCAATCCGACCTACGAGGAGGTCTGCTCGGGCCGCACCGGCCATAACGAGGTTGTGCTGGTGGTCTACGATCCGAAAAAAATCTCCTACGAGAAACTTCTCAAGACCTTCTGGGAAAACCACGATCCGACGCAGGGCATGCGCCAGGGCAACGACGTCGGCACGCAGTACCGGTCCGGCATCTATGCGACGACGCCTGCGCAGAAGAAGGCCGCCGAGGAGTCGAGGGCGATGTACGGCAAGGCGCTGGCCGGCAAGCGCTACGGCACAATCACCACGGAGGTGCTCGACGCCCCACCGTTCTATTTCGCGGAGGACTACCACCAGCAATATCTGGCCAAGAACCCGGCCGGATATTGCGGCCTGGGCGGCACCGGCGTGGCGTGTCCGATCGGGACGGGCGTTGGGGCGGCCGCGCACTGAAGTTAGTGATTCGATACAGACGAGGGGCGGCATTGGCAGCCCTCGTTGGTTCTGAAGCCGTAGAAGCCCAAGAAAGGTACCCGGACTAAGTCTTCATTAACCATAACAGTGTTAATCCGGCTTAACTTTTGCGGGTTCGGATTCGCATGCGGCTGCGTCACCTTCTTGTCCTGTTATGCGCCGCGCTGGCGCTTGCCGCCTGTGCGCGGACGCAGCACAGCGCCGAGCTCAAGCGGTCCGAGCTCGATGTACGGATGTACGGCGCGCCGCAGCCGGCCTCCTACACGGTGCGCCGCGCCACCCAGGTCATTCCGGTTGCGGTGGGCGTGCCAGAAGGCCCTTACACGCTCGACAGCGGCGACAAGCTCCGCATCGTGGTGTTCGGTCAGGATTCGATTTCCAACAACTACACCGTCGATGCCCAGGGCGCGGTGACCTTGCCGCTGATCGGAACGGTGACGGCGCGCGGCCTGACCACGGTGCAGCTTGGCAACACCATCGCCACGCGACTGAAGCAGGGATTTATCCGCGAGCCGAATGTGGCGGTCGAGATCGAGACCTACCGGCCGTTCTTCGTGCTCGGCGAGGTGACGTTTCCCGGGCAGTATCCTTACGTGCCGAACATGACGGCGGAGAACGCCATCGCGATTGCCGGCGGGTTCAGCCCGCGTGCTTACCGCTATACCATCACCATCACACGCAAGATCCAGGGCGTGCCGGTCAAGGCCAAATTGCCGTTGCGCTATCCGGTGCGGCCCGGCGACACCATCGAAGTCTCGGAGCGCTGGTTCTGACGTTCTGCTGACGCGCCCTTCGATGCCGCTGACGCCAAGTCGAAAATTAAATCGGCCGCGCAGTGGCTGAACACCGCGCGGCCGAAGTTGCTCAGTGCGAAGCTAGAACTGCCACGTGTGCTCCGCTCGTGCTGGCGACACGTTGACAGGCCCGGATGAATTAAAGCTTGCGCATCTGTTTCGGATTTACCGAAAC
>Ga0310810_10006805_pt1 | contig 12961 bp, 12 predicted proteins | sample NCmetagenome_FD_207641 | JGI IMG/M metagenome (GOLD analysis project Ga0310810, IMG submission 207641) | Soil microbial communities from experimental microcosm in Duke University, North Carolina, United States - NC | ecosystem: Engineered > Artificial ecosystem > Soil microcosm > Unclassified ... | reverse complement strand
CGATGGTGGTTTCGCGCCGGCTGATCGACGAGGTCGCGGGGAAGTCGAAGCCCGCGCTCGTGCTCGACGCGGCGATCGATGAGCGCTTCGCCGGATCGGACTCGATCATGGCGTCGGGGATTCGCAGCGTGCTGGCGGCGCCGCTCGTCGACGCCGGCGGGATCCTCGGCCTGATCGCGCTGTGCTCGCGCGCGAGCGTCCGCCGGTTTTCGGAGAACGACCTCGATCTCCTGGTCTCGCTGGCGTCGGCGGCGGCGCTCCGCGTCCGCAACGTCGAGCTCGCGGAGGAAGCCGCCGCGCGCAAGGTCTTCGAGCACGAGCTTTCGATCGCGCACGACCTGCAGATGTCGATGCTGCCGCACGATCTGCCCGCCTGTCCGGAGGTCCTGCTCGCCGCGCGCCTGCAGCCCGCGCGCTCGGTTGGCGGCGACCTCTACGATTTCGTCGAAGACGACGGGCGGTTATGGTTCATCGTGGCGGACGTCGCCGGCAAGAGCGTCGCGGCGGCGCTGTACATGGCAGTCGCGAAGACCTTGTTCCGCGCGACGATCGCCGGCAGCGCCGGCGTCGCCGACGTCGTCTCGCGCATGAACCGCGAGCTCAGCCGCGACAACGAGCGAATGACGTTCGTGACGGCGATCGTCGGCTGCCTCGAGCTGTCATCGGGCAAGGTCGCGATCGTCGATGCCGGCCACAACCCGGCCGTGCTCATCTCACCGGCGGGCGCGATGACTGCGCCCGACCTCACCAAGTGTCCCGCGCTCGGCGTAGTCGCGGACTATCCGTACGCGGAGAGTCGCGTCGAGCTCGCGCCCGGGACGACGCTGGTGTTGTATACGGATGGCGCGACGGACGCACGAAACGCTGCCGGCGAGCAATTCGGCAGCGATCGCCTCGACCGCGCGTTCGCCTCAGCCGCCAGGATGGCGCCCGACGCGCTCGTGAGCCACGTGGCGGCCGCGGTCGAACGGTTCGAGGCAGGCGCGCCGCCGGAAGACGATCTCACGCTGCTGGCCTTGCAGTACCGGGGCAAGTAGGGATCAAGTTGGAAGTTCGAAGTATGAAGTTCGAAGTACAGAAGTGCACGCGTGATCCTCAGAACTTCGAACTTCATACTTCGAACTTCAAACTTGATCCTGCCGAACCCATCAACCCGCGCGTCTCTATCCATTGACAATATAACCACTATGGATACAATCACAAGGTGAGATCCCCCGACCCCGCGCCAGACACCCTCCTCCCGCTGCCCCCGGCGACCTTTCACATCCTCATGGCCCTCGCCGATGAGGATCGACACGGCTACGCGATGATTCAGGAGGTCGCGGCGCGAACCGGCGGTCAGCTGCGCCTCAGCGCCGGCACGCTCTACCGTTCGATCCAGCGAATGCTCGATCAGGGCCTGATCGTCGAGCCGCGCGAGCGTCCGGCGGCGAAAGACGACGACGAGCGGCGACGGTATTACCGGCTGACGCCGTACGGCCGGCGCGTCGCGGAGGCGGAGATGCGGCGCCTCGACGGGCTCGTGAAGATCGCGCGGTCCGTCGGCCTGCGTCCCGAGAGGGCGTGATGCGGTTCTACCGAGCGCTCCTGCACTTATATCCAAAGTCGTTTCGCCACGAGTACGGCGGCGAGATGATCGTGATCTTCGGCGATCGCTGGCGCGACGCCGGCCTTCTGGGCCGGCTCTGGCTCTGGTGCGCCGCGGCCCTCGAAATCGGCGCCAACGCCGCGCTCGCGCACTGGGAGCTCACGCGCCAGGATCTGCGCTACGCATTTCGCTGGCTGCGCGCGTCTCCGGGCTTCACCGTCACCGCGCTCGTCATCGTCGCGCTCGGCATCGGCGCGAACACGGCCGTGTTTTCCGTCGCTGACTTCATGCTGCTTCGCCCGCTGCCGTTTCACGATCCCGGCCGGCTCGTGAACGTGCTGGAGACGACGCCCGGATACACGGGCATGGAGCTCTCGCCCGGGAACTACCGCGACTGGAAGCGCATGAACACGGTCGCGAGCGCGATGGGAACGTACACGACGTTCTCGTTGAATCAATCGGGCCACGGCGCGCCCGAGCGCGTCGAAGTCGGGCTCGTCTCCGCGGATCTCTTCGGCGTGCTCGGCGTGTCTCCGCTCATCGGCCGCGATTTCTCGCCGGCGAACGACGCACCTGCCGCGCCGGGCTCGGTGCTCTTGAGCCACGCGTATTGGCAGACGCGATTTGGCGGCGACACGAGCATCGTCGGTCAGGCGCTGACGCTCAACGACGCGCCGTACACCGTTCTCGGCGTGATGCCTCCGGATTTCCGGTTTCCGGACAGCTCCATCGACGTCTGGGTACCGCAGCGGTTCCCCGAAGAGGCCTACCTCGATCGCACCGACAACTTTCTGATTGGCGTGGCGCGGCTCCGGCCCGGCGTCGCGCTCGAGCAGGCGCAGGCCGATTTTGCTCGCGTGGCCGCGGTGCTCGAGCAGCAGTTTCCGCGCGAGAACGAACGCACGGGCGCCGTCGTCACGTGGATGCGCGACGACATCTCGTCGCAGCCGCGCTCGCTCATCCTCGCGCTCGGCGGCGCGGCGGTCTGCGTGCTGTTGATCGTGTGCGCGAATCTCGCGAATCTCTTGATCGCGCGCGCGATGGGCCGGCGCCGCGAGCTGGCCGTGCGTACCGCGCTCGGCGCCGGACGCGAGCGCATCGTCCGGCAGCTCGTCACGGAGAGTCTTGTGCTCGCGAGCGTCGGCGGCGCGCTCGGCATGGCGATCGCGATGGCCGGCGTGCCGCTCCTGACCGAGCTCGTGCCGAGCGATCTGCCCATCGCGCATCCGCCGACGATCGACGTGCGCGTGCTCGGCTTCGCCGTCGCGCTGACGATCGCGACCGGTCTCGTCTTCGGGCTGATTCCCGTCCTGCGGCTGGGCCGCGTGGACGTCGCCGGCTTGCGCGAAGGCGCGCGGGCCGGCAGTGGGGCGAGAGAGCGGGTGCGTGGCGGGCTCGTCGTCGCCGAAGTCGCGCTGTCGGTGGTCCTGCTCGTCTCGGCCGGCCTGCTGCTGCGCGCGCTCTGGACGGTGCAGCGCGTCGATCCCGGCTTCCGGACGTCGGGCGTCCTCACGCTTCGGACGGATTTACCGCGGCCGCGGTACGAAGCGACGGCGACGCGCGTGGCGTTCTACGACCGCGTCCTCGCCGGCGTGCGCGCGCTTCCGGGCGTGACCGACGCGGCCTACATCGGCGGCCTGCCGCTCGTGCGCGGCGGGGGCATCTGGCCGGTGACGTTGAAGGGTCAGGCGACGATGCGCGGCGGGGGCGACACGGCGAGTTTGCGGTTCGTCACGCCCGGGTACTTCAGGACGATGGCGATTCCGCTGCGGCGGGGGCGTGACTTCAATGCGTCGGACACCGCCGACCGGCAGGCCGCGGCGATCGTGAGCGAATCGCTCGCGCAACGGCTGTGGCCGGATACCGATCCGATTGGACACACGTTCACGTTCGCGTTCGCCGAGCGCGTCGTCATCGGTGTGGCCGCCGACGTGCACGTGCGCGGCCTCGAGCGGACGAGCGAGCCGCAGGTGTATGCGGCCTACATGCAGGTTGGCGACGGATCGCTGATTGGCTACTTCCCGAATGACCTGGCCGTGCACGTTGCGAGCGGCGACCCGTCCGCGCTTGCGCAGCCGATCCGCGAAATCATCCGCCGCATCGATCCGGAGCAGCCGATCTCCGACGTGCGGACGATCGATCAGATCGTCGCGCTCAAGACGGCGTCGCGCGGCGTGCAGCTCCGCGTGATCGCGGCTTTTGCCGTGCTGGCGCTCCTGCTTGCGGCCGTCGGCATCCACGGCCTGCTCTCGTTCACGGTGTCGCAGCGCACGCAGGAAATCGGCGTGCGCATCGCGCTGGGCGCTGCGCCGCGCGCGATTCTCGCGATGGTCACGCGCGAAGCCGCGGTCCTGGTGCTGATTGGCGTCGTGTCGGGGAGCGCGCTCGCGTACGCGGCCGGTCGCGCGATGCAGGCGCTGCTCGCCGGCATCTCGCCCGGCGACGGCTGGACGTTCGCGGTCGCGATCGCCGCCGCCATCGCGTTCGAGCTGGCCGGCAGCCTCCTGCCCGCGATTCGCGCGTCGCGCGTGGATCCGGTGTCGGCGATTCGCTTGTAGCCGCGGAACCCCGGAACCGCAAGTATCCTGTAGCCGTGCGTGTTTCGCTGGTCACGCTCTTCCTCGCGTGTGCGGTCGCGGCGCCATCTTCGCAGTCCGCCTCGCCGTTCATCGGCCGCTGGGATCTCACGCTCGCGACCGCCAACGGTCCGCGCCCGTCCTGGCTCGAGATCCAAACTTCGGGTCCGCGTACGCTCGTCGGCCGATTCGTCGGGATCGTCGGCAGCGCGCGGCCGATCTCGAAGGTCGACGTCACCGGCGACACATTCAGCTTTTCGATCCCGCCGCAGTTCGAGCGCGGCGATAAGGATCTGCACGTCGAAGGAAAGATCGATGCCGATCGTCTGACCGGCTCGCTGACCGATCCGTCAGGCACGCGCGCGACGTGGACGGCGATGCGCGCGCCGTCACTGCGCAGGACGTCGCCCGTCGAATGGAGCGATCCCGTCGAGATCTTCAACGGCCGCGACACCAGTGGCTGGCACCCGCAGCAGGGCGCCAGTCAGTGGGTGGTGATCGACCACTCGCTCACGAGTCCGAAGTCCGGCGCGAATCTCGTCAGTGACCGGATGTTCACCGATTTCACACTGCACGTCGAGTTCCGCTACCCGAAGGGCTCGAACAGCGGCATCTACCTGCGCGGCCGCTACGAGGTACAGATCGAAGACAGCGCGGGTCTCGAGAGCGCGACCGATCGCCTCGGCGCGATCTTCGGCTTCCTCGCGCCGAGCGAAGACGTCGGGAAGAGCGCCGGCGACTGGCAGGCCTTCGACATCGTTCTCACCGGCCGGATGGTCACCGTGATCCTCAACGGCACCACGATCATCGCGAACCAGGAAATCCCCGGCATCACCGGCGGTGCGATCGACAGCAACGAAGCGGCGCCAGGGCCGCTGATGCTGCAAGGCGACCACGGTGCTGTGGAGTTTCGAAAGATCATCGCCAGGCCCGCGAAGTAGCGCTGGTATTCTGAGCATCCGTGTCGAGACGCGCCCTGATCGCAGTTTGTCTCTTCGGTGTGGCCTGCGGCGGAAGCCCGTCTACCGCGCCGTCGCCCGCGCCTGGCGCCCAGGCGTCGGCGGTCGTGGTCAAGTACTTGAACGACCTCGTCGACATCATGCAGGCGAACTCGGTGAACCGCCTCGTGATTGAGTGGACGAGCTTTCGGTCACAGGTCTTGAGTGCCGCCGGGTCTGCGCAGGCGATTGCCGACGCGTCGCCGGCGATTGCCGTCGCGCTGGGCCTGCTCAACGATCACCACAGCTTCTACCAGCGGCCGACTGGAGGCGGGATCTCGAATCCGCGGTTCCCGTCGGGCTGCGCCGTGCCGGCGGTCGCGGACGCGACGGTGCCTGCGGACATCGGATATCTGCGCATCGGCGCGTTCAGCGGCAACGCGGCCGCGGAAGTCGCGCTCGCGACCGATCTTCACTCGCGCATTGCCGCGCAGGACCGCGACGGGCTCGCCGGGTGGATCGTCGACTTGCGCGGCAACGGCGGCGGCGACATGTGGCCGATGCTGGCCGGCGCCGGGCCGATCCTTGGCGAGGGCACGGCCGGGTACTTCATCGCGCCTGCGTACACCACCGCCTGGGGCTACAACGGCACGGCGTCGGTCGACGGCACATTCCTCGCCGTGCAGCTCGAGAAGCCGTATCGCCTGATCGCTCAGAACCCGCGCGTCGCCGTGCTCACCAACGAAGCCGTCGCCAGCTCGGGCGAGGCCATCGTCGTCGCCTTCCGCGGCCGGCCGAACGCGCGCAGCTTCGGCGCGAGAACCTGCGGCGTGCCGACGGCCAACCGGGCGTTCGTGCTGAGCGATGGCTCGTCGCTCGTTCTCACCACCGCCGTCGACGCGGATCGCAACCGCGTGACCTACGATTCCGCGATTCCGCCCGACGAGACGTTGTCTGACCCGGACGCCACGGTCGCCCGCGCGATCGCCTGGATTCGCGGCGGGTAGCGCAGGCTCATGGGTGCCGAGGCCCCGCGTAGCGCGGCACGAGCCGACATTGGCGCATGAAATGCGAGCGGACGGAGCGAACGGTTTCTCGCGGCATCTCCGTTTGAGGCCGCGGCGACGCCGCCGCACGGGCGACGTCACTTGTACTATTCTGTCCAGCTAGTGGCGAACTACACCGCGAAAGACATCACCGTTCTCGAAGGCCTCGAGCCGGTTCGCCGCCGCCCGGGCATGTACATCGGCGGCGTCGGCTCGAGCGGGCTCCACCATCTCGTCTGGGAAATCGTCGACAACTCGGTCGATGAGGCGATGAACGGCCATGCGTCGACCCTCACGGTCACGCTCCACAAAGACGGCTCGTCGATCACGGTGGAAGACGACGGGCGCGGGATTCCGGTGGACAAGCACCCGCAGACGAGGACGAGCGCGCTCGAGGTCATCTTCACGACGCTCCACGCCGGCGGCAAGTTCGAGGCGACCAACTACAAGACGGCGGGCGGCCTGCACGGCGTCGGCGCGTCGGTCGTCAACGCGCTCTCGCGCGAGCTCATCGCGACCGTCAAACGCGAAGGCTACACCTGGGAGCAGAAGTACAAGCAGGGCGAGCCGATCGGCGGCGTGAAGAAGCTCGGCGCCGCGCGCGGCAGCGGGACGACGGTGTTCTTCCGGCCGGACCCGACGATCTTTCCGAAGGTGCAATTCGATTCGGACGTGATCCGCGAGCGGCTCGAGGTCGCGAGCTACTTGCACAAGGGCCTCAAGGTCACGTTCGAGAACGAGGCCGCGGCGGCCGGGCAGCCGAAGCGCGAGGTCTTCGAGCATCCGGAAGGCCTCGTCGAGTATCAGAAGAAGATCCTCGCCGATCGCAAGGCGCGTCCGGTGCACGACGCGCCGTTCACGCTCACGCGCGAGCACGACGAGACGGGGCTCAAGCTCGATCTGCTGCTTCAGTGGACGGAGTCGACCGACGAGCACGTGCGCAGTTACGCCAACGGCATTCCGACGGGATCGGGCGGCACGCATGAGAACGGCATGCGCGCTGGTGTCGGCAAGGCGATCCGCAACTTCATCGACACGCACAATCTCTCGCCGAAGGGCGTCACGCTTACGGCCGAGGACATCCGCGAGGGCGTCGTCGGCGTGCTCAGCATCTTTCTCAAGGAGCCGCAGTTCCAGGGCCAGACGAAAGACCGTCTGAACAACCCGGAAGTCGCGGCCATCGTCGACGGCATGGTCCGGCCCGCGCTGGAGCATTGGCTCAACCACACGAAGAGCACGGCCGAAGCGATCGTCGCGCGCATCATTCTGGCGGCGCGCGCGCGTGAAGCGAGCCGCGCGGCCCAGGCCGAGGTCACGCGCAAGAGCGCGACGTCGTCTCGCCTCACGCTTCCCGGCAAGCTCAGCGACTGCACCTCGCCCGGCCGTGGCGAGAGCGAGATCTTCATCGTCGAAGGTGATTCGGCCGGCGGATCCGCGAAGCAGGGACGCGATCGCGTGCGTCAGGCGATCTTGCCGCTCCGCGGCAAGGTGCTCAACGCTGAATCGGCGTCGATCTCGAAGGTGCTCGAGAACAAGGAGCTCTCGGATCTGGTCACCGCGCTCGGCTGCGGCATCGGCAAGGGCTTCGAGATCGCAAAGCTTCGATACGGCCGCGTCATCATCCTCGCCGACGCGGATTCCGACGGTCATCACATCGCGACGCTGCTCCTCACGTTCATCTATCGCCATATGCCGCAGCTCATCCGTGACGGCAAGGTCTACCTCGCGCAGCCGCCGCTGTATCGCATCGACGTCGGCAAGGACACGCACTGGGCGCTCGACGACGGGCACAAGGCGGCGATTTTGAAGAAGGCGGACGGGCGTGCGAAGCCGGAGATCACGCGGTTCAAGGGCCTCGGCGAGATGATGCCGAAGGTCTTGTGGGAGACGACGCTCAATCCGAAGACGCGGCGGCTCTTGCGCGTCGAGATTTCGGATCAGATCGTGACCGATCGCGTGATCAACGAGCTGATGGGGAAGGATCCGAGCGCGCGGTTCAGGTTCATCATGGAGCGCGCGGAGGAGGCGGAAGAGCTGGACGTGTAGACATCGGGCTATTGGGTTATTGGGTCATTGGGCTATTGGCCGGGCGCGCTGGGACGAACAACTTTGCCGCCGCGCCGAGGTGTAGAGTGACCCTGTCATGCCTGGCCTGGATCGGCACGCGGCGCCACCGCGACACGCGCGCTTCGTGCGCGTCACGCACTGGCTCACCGCGATTGCGTTTGTCGCGCTGCTCGTGAGCGGCGTCGAAGTGCTCGTCTCCCATCCGCGTTTCTACTGGGGTGAAGTGGGCAACGTCAACACGGCCCCGCTCTTCTCCATTCCCGTGCCCTCGTCGCGCGGGTCGGTGCCCACGGGCTACACGTTCGTCCTGCCGGACCAGAACGGGTGGAGTCGCTACCTCCACTTCCAGGCCGCGTGGCTCGCGCTCCTGACGGGCCTCGCGTACCTGATCGCGGGTCTTCGCACCGGTCACTTCCGGCGGAATCTCGTGCCCGCGAGGCCGGATCGGTCCTGGCGCGCGATCGGCTCGAGCCTCGTCGAGCACGCGCGCCTGACGAGGTCCGCGTTCGGTGATCCCGCGTCGTACAACGCGTTGCAGCGCCTCTCGTACCTGATCGTCGTGTTCGTGCTGTTTCCACTCGTCATCTGGACGGGCCTCGCGATGGCGCCGGCCTTCACCGCCGTGTTTCCGTGGAGCGTGACGAGCCTCGGCGGGCGCCAATCGGCGCGAACGCTGCACTTCTTCGTCACGATCGCGCTCGTGCTCTTCACACTCGTTCATGTCCTGATGGTCATCCTCGCGGGATTCCGCCCGCGCGTCCGCGCCATGATCACCGGCGCCGCGGAGACGCCACCATGAAGACGATCACCCGTCGCTCGCTGTTGCTCGGCGGCCTCGTCGCCGGCACCGGGGTCGCCGGCGCGGCGCTCGCCGCGGCCGGCCGCCGCTTCGGCTTGATCCCGCCCGACTGGCGCAACATCTACGGCCCGGGCGAGACGCTGTCCTACGCGGCGCATCGCCTGTTCGGCCGCAACGCGCTCGCGCGCGAGTTTCCGCGCAGCATGATCTCGGCGAAGCCGTTCGCGAACGGCATCTCCAAGCCGACCGAGGCATTCACACGCCATCACGCCGAGAACTTCGTGAACTGGCGGCTCGATGTGGACGGTCACGTGGCGCGCAAGACCTCGCTCTCGCTCGTCGAGCTGCGCGCGATGGAGCGGCGGTCGCAAGTCACCGAAGTGGTTTGCGAGGAAGGCTGGTCGTACGTCGCGGAGTGGACCGGCACGCCGCTCGCCACGGTGCTCAATTCGATCGGCGTGCGCCCGACGGCGCGCTGGGTCGTCTACTACTCGTCCGATCCCGACTGGTGGGAGAGCATCGACCTCGACGAAGCGATGCATCCTCAGACGCTGCTCGCCTGGGAAATGAACGGCGCCGACCTGCCCGTGCCGTTCGGCGGCCCGCTGCGCCTGCGCGTCCCGCGCCAGCTCGGCTACAAGAGCGTGAAGTTCGTCGACCGGATGGTCGTGACGGATTCGCTCGATGGATTTGGCGACGGGAGCGGGCAGTCAGAGGCGAACGCTGGGTACGCGTGGTACGCGGGGATCTAGAGCGGCGGATCGGCGCGGGTGGCGACGCCAGGAGTTGTTCGGGGGCGCCGAGCCATCGGATGTGCTGCCTGACAAGCGCCTGCACCCGACGCGCGTATCATGTGGGAGATCTTAGGAACGAGCGCGCCGCGGCTGAAACGCGGTCGTTAGGCAGCGAGGATGATCTGAATGGATGTCGTGCAGGTTGGTCGAAGTTACGCGGTCGGTTGGGGCACTTTGGCCCTAATCAACGCCGGCCTCGCTCAGTCGAAGGGCCGCAGCCGGATGGCGTGGTTCCTGGCCTCGCTTTTCTTCGGACCGATCGCAACCTTCATCATTGTCGTCACAGACGATCCAGCGCCAACGCTACCAAGCGATCAACCGGGCGCTGTTGGTTCCAGCCGGGATGCACATTCTCGCCACGAGGCAGGCTAACAAGCGTTGGCACCCCTTCTCGCCACCAAGGAGAGACGATATGAAGCGCTTCCTACCAGGTCGAGCATTCTTGGCGGTCATCATGGCCGGACGGCCATGAGACCCAAGGAATCGAGAAGCACATCGAGGATCTCAAGGCGATGTTCGTGTACGCGCCCGACATCACCATCAAGGCTCATCCCATTCGATTTGGATCGGGTTCATGGACGACAGCGACTGGCGTCATGACGGGTACCTTCACCAAGCCGATGCCCCTCCCCGACGGGACGTCCATCCCGCCCACGGGCAAGCGATTCGCCCTGGCCATGGCCACCATCGGCTACTGGAAGGGCGGCACGATGGATCACGAGTGGTTGTTCTGGGATAGTCAGGACTTCATGAGGCAGCTTGGTCTGGCCAAGTAGCGTCAACGCTGCCTAACCAGCGCTTGCAGCTGCCGGCGCGAGCGTTATGCTCTCAGTGAACATCACGCGCCGCGGCTGAAGCCGCACGTTAGCCAGTCGTTGGGTGGGGCGGGAAGCTACGCGGGAAGGAAGGGAGCCCTATGGCCCTCCACGAAGACTTCAATCGATCAGCCTTCTCCCATTTTCTCAACAGCTCCGCGGGTCGGGTCTTCCGCGTCGCGGCAGGCGGCGCGTTCCTCATCGTCGGATACTTCTTGCGGGCTCATCCCCTCGGCGTGCTCTCGATGTTTTGGAGCATCCTACCGCTCACTGCCGGCGGCCTCGACGTCTGTTACATCAGCGCCGTACTCGGAGGCCCGCTGTCTGGAAGGACTATTCGCGAGCGATACAGGGGCGGCCAAACATCACAAGCGGCTGGCTGACTGGGCGCTGCAGTCGACGATCGGCTCGGGCGCCGACGTGAGTGACGGTAGATTCGCCGCGCGGGGCTGAGCGGCAAGTCGTTAGGCAAACACAATGTGAGCATCGTCGGGACTTGGTTCGGATACCGCCACTGGGGGGTTCGCACTGATCGGGTTCGTCCTGCTGATATTTGCAGCGGTAGGCGTGGCGCACGTTGTGAACCCTGACCGGTTCAACGCCCGGTCCGGAGTCCGGAAGGCCGGCGAGCTGCTCACGGCTTGGTATCGATTTGGATTTCGAGTCGTCGGGACAATCTTCGCGGGTGTCGCGTTCTACCTTCTCGCCCGTTCCGCGGCTATCGCGGCTGCCTAACCGGCGTTTGCAGCCGGCGGCGCGCGCGTCTATCTTCTCCGTGAGCGGCTCGCTCCTCGGCTGAAACGGACGTTAGCCCGGCCAAGCTACTTCGCGGACCATTGGGAGTGGTTCTCAAGTTAACGGAGGCTGATCAATGCCGTTCGCGTACGTCATCCTGGCGCTGTTTAGCTTCTCTACTGGCGGGCCGTGGCTCGGCTGGACGCTGTTCGTCCTCGCGGTGTTGAGCGCGGTTGCTCACGCGCGGTTACCTGCTCGCGTGAAGCAAGCAAGGTTGTCGCTGGAGCGCTGTTTCTGACCGCGCTCGTTGGCCTCGGAGCGGCGTGGTACGGCTTGCACTTGCAGGTTCTCGGTGTTTGGCTCGGCGGACTGGCGCTGGTTGTCGGTGTGGACGGGGTCTTCAGCTTCCAGTCGTGGCGGAGTTGGCAAGGGCACTCGACTTCGACGTCGCTACGTGCGGGCTAAAAAGCGCTTGCAGCCGACGGCGCGGATATCACCTTGTGAAAGATCTCAGGAACGAGCGCGCCGCGGCTGAAGCGCGGGCGTTAGCCAGAGGCCAAGTCAATTCGAATGGATGAACGCGATCAGATCGCATCTGCCAAAGAGGCATCTGGCCGTGGCGATTTTGCTGCGGCAGTTGGGCTGTTGCGGCCACTGGCGCAAGCCGGCAGCGTCGAAGCGGCGTACGACCTTGGATACCTCGCTCTCACGGAATGCGAGCTGGTGTCGGGGAAAGAGGCCTTCGCGTGCTTCCAGGCCGCCGCCCGCCACGGCCATGCTGCCGCGATGTATCATCTGGCAACATTTCCTGAGTTCGTCACCGAAGGGTTTTCATCGCCGCTGTCGACAGACGCGCGCTGGAAGCTGTTAATCGCAGCTGCCGAAGCCGGCAATGTTCCAGCCCAGCGCGACGCGGGCTCGCATCTTGCGACAGGCGACTGGGAGCCGGGGTCGAGTCCGGACCTGCCTGCCGCGGTCGGCTGGTACACCAAAGCCGCCGCGGCAGGTAATGCAGATGCGCAGTTCAATCTGGCGACGATGCTGTTGGCAGGCGAAGGCTGCGAGCGCAACGTGCCAGATGGGTTGCTGTGGTTAGATACGGCGGCTGCGCAGGGGCATTCGGAGGCCGTTCAATTCCTCGAGCACATCCGCGACATCGGCGTGGAGAGAATCTAGGACGAATGCGACGCCCCGGCTAACAAGCGCTTGCAGCCGATGGCGCGCGCGTCATCTTCCGAAAGATCTAGGGAAGGAACGTGCCGCGGCTGAAACGCGGACGTTAGACGGACTCAAGTGATACCGGATGCCGAACTTCCTATCGAAGCTCACAAGAGGTGAGCAAGCCCGGCTCCTTGAGGAGCTGAACTATATGAACCTCGATGAGATTCGAGGTTTCTGCGTCCCACGGGGCATTCCGTACAGGATCGTTGCTGAGTACTCGAGCGGAAAGGTAAAGGCCACAAAGGACACCGACCGCAAGCCGATCGTGTTGGCCCGTGTCCGCCGCTACCTTACAACGGGCGAGGTCGGTCAGGCCTCGTGCATCCCCGTGGAAATCGTACGAGAGGAGAAACCACCGACGCGGCTTGGGTCTTGCGATCGT
>Ga0310810_10006803_pt1 | contig 12963 bp, 10 predicted proteins | sample NCmetagenome_FD_207641 | JGI IMG/M metagenome (GOLD analysis project Ga0310810, IMG submission 207641) | Soil microbial communities from experimental microcosm in Duke University, North Carolina, United States - NC | ecosystem: Engineered > Artificial ecosystem > Soil microcosm > Unclassified ... | reverse complement strand
CGCGGTCGGCGCCAAGAGCGCCCGCGAGGGGCTCGACTTCCTGCCGCTCACCTGCGAGTACCAGGAGAAGTTCTACGCCGCCGGCAAGATCCCCGGCAGCTTCTTCCGCCGCGAGGGCCGGCCTGCCGAGTCGGAGGTGCTGGTCGCTCGCCTGATGGACCGCCCGTCGCGCCCGCTCTTCCCCAAGGGCTGGCGCAACGAGACCCAGGTCATCGCCAACGTGGTGTCGTTCGACAAGGAGAACGCCGCCGACGTGCTCGCGATGACCGGCGCTTCCTGCGCGCTGCACCTGTCCGACGTCCCCTGGGCGGGGCCGTTCGCAGGCGTGCGGATCGGCCGGGTCGGCGGCCAGTTCGTCGCCTTCCCCAACACCGCGGAGCGCGAGGAGAGCGATGTCGACATGATCGTCGCCGCCTCGCGCGAGGCGATCGTGATGGTCGAGGGCGGTATGAAGGAGGTGGCGGAGTCGGTGCTGGTGGACGCGCTGATGTTCGCCCACGAGGCGGCGCAGCCGCTGCTCGATCTGCAGGAGAAGCTGCGCGGCGCCGCCGGCAAGCCGAAGCGCGAGGTCGCCGCGCCCAAGAAGGACGAGGCGCTGCTGGCCCGGGTCAAGGAGCTGGCCTGGAACAAGATCGCCGAGGCGATGGCCATCCGCGAGAAGCACGCCCGCTACGGCGCCCTCGATCAGGTGGGCGTCGACGTGGCGGCCGCGCTATGCGGCGAGGGCCGCGACTACGCCGGCCGCGAGAAGGAGGTCGGCGAGGCGGTCGGCTCGGTGAAGAAGTCCTTCGCCCGCGGCCACACCATCCAGACCCGGACCCGCATCGACGGCCGCCGCGGCGACGAGATCCGCCCGATTTCATGTGAGGTGGGCGTCCTGCCCCGCGTGCACGGCTCGGCGCTGTTCACCCGCGGCGAGACCCAGGCGCTGGTGGCCGCCACCCTCGGCACCAAGTACGACGAGCAGCGGCTCGACACCCTGTTCGGCGACAAGCGGAAGCCCTTCCTCCTGCACTACAACTTCCCGCCGTTCTCGACCGGCGAGGCCAAGATGCTGCGCATGGCGTCGCGCCGGGAGGTCGGCCACGGCAACCTGGCGTCGCGCTCGATCGAGCAGGTGCTGCCGAACCACGACGACTTCCCCTACACGCTGCGGGTGGTGTCCGAGATCCTCGAGTCGAACGGCTCGTCGTCGATGGCGAGCGTGTGCGGCGGCTCGCTGGCGCTGATGGACGCCGGCGTCCCGATCAAGGCGCCGGTCGCCGGCATCGCGATGGGCCTCATGAAGGAGGGGGACGAGTACATGATCCTCTCCGACATCCTGGGCGACGAGGACCACCTCGGCGACATGGACTTCAAGGTGACCGGCACCCGCAAGGGCGTCTGCGCGCTGCAGATGGACATCAAGCTGACCGGCCTGTCGCGCCACATCCTCGAGGAGGCGCTCGAGCAGGCCCGCCACGGCCGGCTCCACATCCTCGACAAGATGGCCGAGGCGCTCGAGGCGCCGCGCGACGAGCTCAACCCGAACGCGCCGCGCATCGTCCAGATCACCATCAAGCCGGACAAGATCCGCGACATCATCGGCCCGGGCGGCAAGACCATCCGCGCCATCGTCGAGCAGACCGGCGCCCAGATCGACGTCGACGACAGCGGCACGGTGTCGATCGCGTCGGCCGACGCCAAGGGCCTGCAGCGCGCCATCGACCTCATCAAGGGCCTTACGATGGAGGCCGAGGTCGGCCAGTACTATCACGGCGTGGTGAAGCGGGTGGTCGAGTTCGGCGCCTTCGTCGAGATCCTGCCGGGCACCGACGGCCTCATCCACATCAGCGAGCTGGCCGAGGAGCGGACTCGCAAGGTCACCGACGTGGTCGACGAAGGGGACGAGGTGGTGGTCAAGGTCATCAACGTCGACCGCGACGGCAAGATCCGCCTGTCGCGCAAGGAAGCGCTCAACGCCAACCCGGACGAGGTCCACCGCCTGGTCGGCTGACGCGACGGGAGGCACTGTTTCATGGCGCCGCGCATCCTGGTCAAGCGGCTGCGGCCCGAGGCGGTGATGCCGCGGGCCATGAGCGAGCTGGCGGCCGGGATGGACCTGTGCGCGGCGCTCGACGCCCCCGTCCGGCTGGCAGCCGGCGAGCGGCGCGCGGTCCCCACCGGCCTGGCGCTGGCGATCCCGCCCGGCTTCGAGGGTCAGGTGCGGCCGCGCTCCGGCCTGGCGCTCCGGCGCGGGCTCACGGTGCTGAACGCACCCGGCACCATCGACGCCGACTACCGCGGCGAGCTGATGGTGCTGCTCGTCAACCTCGACGCCGCTGAACAGATCATCGAGCCGGGCGAGCGGATCGCCCAGCTGGTGGTGGCGCCGGTCGCGCGCGCCGAGCTGGTCGAGGTGGCCGAGCTCGAGGCCACCGAGCGAGGGGCGGGCGGTTTCGGCTCCACCGGGCAGAAGGCGCCGCGGTGACCGGCGCGGGCCTCGAGAGCGGCCAGCTGGTCGCCGGCCGCTACGAGGTTCGCGGCCGCACCCTGTCGGGGCCGGCGTATGTCGATTACCGGGTCTACGACCGCGAGATCGAGGTCGAGCTGGCGCTCTGGTGGATGGACCCGATGCTGTACGCCGACGAGAACCCGCGCGCGGCGTTCGAGGCCGGCGCCCGCGCGGTGAAGAAGCTCGCCCATCCCGCCATCCGCCGGCTCTACGACGCCGGGCGCTCCGGCACCGGCATGTACGCCGCGCTGCAGCTCGGCGGTCCGGATCCGGTCCTTTCGCGGCTCGGTGGCCGACGCGCCGCCTCCGAGATGGACACCGTCCGCTACGCCACCGGCCGACGTCGTCGAGGTCGCCGGCCAGATCAAGGTGTCCGGCATCGGCCTCCTGCGCGGGCTCGACCCGGTGCTGGTGGCGCAGCGCTGGGGCGATCTCCGCCGCTACCTGGCGCCAGAGGTCCTCGACAGCGGCGCGGCCACCCCGCGCTCCGACGTCTACTCGATGGCCGCCATCCTGGCGGAGCTGGCCTCCGGGATGGCGCACCGCGATCTGCGCGAGACGATCGAGCTCCTGGCCGGGGATCACGGCGCGCTGGCCGATATCCTGGCCCGCGCGGTGGCGCGCTCGGCCGACAAGCGGCCAGGCCGGCCGGCCGAGCTGCTCGGCCTGGTGCGCCGGCTGTTCGTCGATTCGAGCCGCGCGACCATCGATCGCGGCATCGTCCCGCCGGAGATGACCCCGACCACGCTGCCGCGGCCGGGAGTCTCGCTCGGCGAGGACGGCCTCGACGACAAGACGATCGAGGAATCATCGCCCCTTTTCAAGGATCCGGCCGCCGCGCCCAGGTCGCCGCTGTTCGGGCCCAACGCGCCGACCCTGCTCGGACGGCGAGCGACCGTGAGCCGGCCGCCGACCGCGGTGGCACGCCCCGGCGAAGAAGCGGCGATGGCCGAGACCGTGATGGAGGAGACGCCGGTCCCGTCGGCTCCGCTCGCGGTGCAGGTCCAGTCGCACAAGCCGACGACCCCCGTCCCGCCGCCGGCGGTGCCGGTGGTGCCGGCCATCGATCGGCCCGAGATGCAGCCGGTGCTGCGGCCGATCTCGAGCGCGGCCGGCACGCCCTCGGTCCCGCCCGGTGCGCTCGGCCACTACGCCCCGCCGGCGGCCGCGTCCTCGCCAGCCCATCGCCGCCGGCGGTGGCCGTGGTTCCTGCTGGCCGCCATGATCCTCGCGGCCGGCGCCGGCCTGGCGATCGGCCTCGCGGTCACCAACCGAGCCGCCAGCGACGACGATGACACCGTGGAGGCCGTACACGAACCGCCGGACGTGGAGGCGACGGTTCCACCGCAGGCGCCGGAGCCGGTGGTGCGCCAGGCCGAGCCCTGTCCGCCCGACATGCTCCTGGTGCAGGGCGACCTCCTGCGCTCCGCCGCACATTCGTTCTGCATCGATCGCCACGAGGCGCCCGGTCCCGGCAAGCCGCCGATCATCGGCATCAAGCGCGACGACGCCGAGGTTCAGTGCCGCGCCCGCGCCTCCCGCCTGTGCAGCCCGGAGGAGTGGGAGGACGCCTGCCTCGGGCCGGACAAGGCGAGCTTCCCCTACGGATCGAGCTACGTCGGCCGCAAGTGCAACGCGCGCGGGCGCGAGGTGGCCCCGTCCGGCTCCTTCCCGGAGTGCATGAGCGCGTCGGGAGCGATCGACATGAGCGGCAACGCCGCCGAGTGGGATTCCAGCGGGGCGGTGCGCGGCGCCTCGGCGGTGGACGGAACCCGCGGGCTCTGCTCGGAGAAGCGCGAGGTGACGCCCGGTTCGTCGCTCACCGACGTCGGATTCCGCTGCTGCGCCGATCCGGTTGCCCAGGTCGGACCCGGAAAGTAGAGTCCTCGCGGGACAATGATCCAGCGCTACAGCCGACCCGAGTTCGCCGCGCTGTGGTCGGACCGGTCGCGCTACGAGCTGTGGCTGGAGGTGGAGCTGGCGGCCTGCCGGGCGATGGAGGCGGAGCGCCTGGTGCCGGCCGGCACCGCCGACCAGGTGCGCGCCGCCGCCGCCGGCAAGCTCGATCCGGCGCGCATCCTCGAGATCGAGCAGCGCACCCGGCACGACGTCATCGCCTTCCTGACCCACGTCGAGGAGCTGGCCGGCGAGCCCGCGAGGTGGCTGCACCTCGGGATGACCTCGTCCGACGTGCTCGACACCGCGCTGGCGCTGCAGACCAGCCGCGCGCTCGACAGGATCCTGCGCGAGATGGGCGAGCTCGGCGCCGCGCTGCGCGAGCGGGCCCTCGAGCACCGGGCGACGCCCTGCATCGGCCGCTCGCACGGCATCCACGCCGAGCCGATCACCGCCGGGCTGGTCTTCGCCCGCTGGTACGCCGAGGTCAGTCGCGCCGCCGAGCGGATCGCACGTGCCCGAGCCGCCATCCGCGTCGGCAAGATCGCGGGGGCGGTCGGGACTTACGCCAACCTGTCGCCCGCCATCGAGGCGGCGGCGCTGGCCGCGCTCGGGCTCACGCCGGAGCCGGCGGCCAGCCAGGTGGTGGCGCGCGACCGCCACGCCGAGGTGATGACCGCGCTGGCCCTGGCCGGCACCGCGATCGAGGAGATCGCGCTAGGGGTCAGACACTGGCAGAGGACCGAGGTGGGGGAGGCGGAGGAGGGCTTCGCCGCCGGGCAGAAGGGCTCGAGCGCGATGCCGCACAAGAAGAACCCGATCCTGTCGGAGAACCTGTGCGGGCTGGCGCGGCTCCTGCGCGGCTACGCGGTGGCGTCGATGGAGTCAGTCGCCCTCTGGCACGAGCGCGACATCTCGCACTCCTCGGTCGAGCGGGTCGTGCTGCCTGACGCGACAATTCTGCTCGATTTCATGCTGGCGCGCGCGGCGGGTCTGGTCCGCAACCTGGTCATCCGCCCGGATCGCATGGCCGAGAACCTGGCCCGCTCGGGTGGCCTCGTCTTCTCGGAGGCGGTCATGCTGTCGCTGGTCAGGTCGGGCCTTCCGCGCCAGCGAGCCTACGAGCTGGTCCAGAAGGCGGCGATGGCCTCGCTGTCGGGCGGCGGCGAGTTCCGCGGCCTTCTCGCGGCCGATCCGGATATCGCCGGGCGGCTCACCCCGCTCGAGCTCGACGCCGCCTTCGATCTCGAGCATCACCTTCGCCACATCGGCGCCATCTACCGGCGCGTCTTCGGAGAGACCCCATCATGAAGAGCGATCACCGCGCGCTGGCGCGCGCCCAGCTCGGCGCCACCCTCGGGCGCACGGATCTCGACGTCCTCGGCGACAAGTACGAGGGCAAGGTGCGCGACAACTACGTCACCGGCGACGGCCGCCGGGTGCTGGTCGCCACCGACCGCCTGAGCGCCTTCGATCGGGTGCTCACCACCATCCCGTTCAAGGGGCAGGTGGTGAACCAGATGGCGCAGTACTGGTTCGACGAGACGGCGGCACTGGCGCCCAACCACGTGCTGTCGATCCCGGACCCGGTCGTCACCGTCGCGCGCGAGTGCACACCGCTCAAGGTCGAGCTCATCATGCGCGCCTACCTGACCGGGGTGACCTCGACCTCGATCTGGCGCGCCTACGAGCAGGGGGCGCGGGCCTTCTGCGGCCACGCGCTGCCGGAGGGCATGGTCAAGAACCAGCCGCTGGTGAAGCCGCTGCTCACCCCCTCCACCAAGGCGGACAGGGGCGACCACGACCTGTCCGCCTCGCGCGAGGAGATCCTGGCGATGGGCGCGGTCACCGCCGACCAGTTCGACGCCGCCGCGGCGATCGCCGAGCGCCTGTTCGCCTTCGGCCAGAAGCGGGCGGCCGAGCGCGGTCTCATCCTGGTCGACACCAAGTACGAGATGGGCCTGGCCGCCGACGGTGCGCTGCTCGTCATCGACGAGATCCACACGCCGGACTCGTCGCGCTACTGGTACGCCGACGACTACGAGAAGCGCCTCGGCGCCGGGCAGGAGCCGCGCAGCCTCGACAAGGAGTTCGTCCGCCGCTGGCTCGCCGAGGAGCGCGGCTACCGCGGCGACGGCGAGCCGCCGCCGATCCCGGACGAGGTCAGGGTGGAAGCCGCCGCCCGCTACATGGAGATCTTCGAGCTGGTCACCGGGCGGCGCTTCGAGCCGGACACCTCGCGCGATCCGGCGGCGCGGGTGGCGAGGAGCCTGGGGGTGCAGGCGTGAAGGCGCGGGTCTACGTGACCCTCAAGGAGGGCGTGCTCGATCCGCAGGGCCAGGCGGTGGTCGGCACCCTCGGGCGGCTCGGCTACCGCGAGGTCACGGACGTGAGGATCGGCAAGTACGTCGAGATCGAGCTCGAGGAAAAAGACGCCGGCCGCGCGCGCCAGCGGGTCGAGGAGATGTGCAGGAGGCTGGTGGCCAACACCGTCATCGAGAACTTCCGCATCGAGCTCGACGCATGACCACCTTCGGCGTCGTCCGCTTCCCGGGCTCCAACTGCGATGACGACGCCGTGCGCGTGGTGGACCAGGTGATGCGGCCGCGCGGCGCGCGCGGGCGGATCCTCTGGCACAAGGAGCACCGGCTCGGCGACGTCGACGCCGTCATCGTGCCGGGCGGCTTCACCTACGGAGACTACCTGCGGGTCGGGGCGATCGCCGCGCACTCGCCCATCATGCAAGCGGTCGCCGAGTTCGCGCGCGCCGGCGGGCCGGTGCTCGGAATCTGCAACGGCTTCCAGATCCTCTGCGAGGCGGGCCTTCTCGAGGGCGTCTTGACCCGCAACGTGAGCCTCCACTTCGAGTGCCGCGACGTCCACCTGGTGGTGGAGGGGCGCCCGACGCCGTTCACCCACGCCATCCCGGCCGGCCGCCACATCCGCATGTCGATCGCCCACGCCGAGGGCCGGTACGTCCACCCGGACGTCGAGCGGCTCGAGAAGGAGGGCAGGGTGATCTTCCGCTACTGCGACGCCGACGGCGCGGTGACCGCTGCCGCCAACCCGAACGGCTCGGTGCACAACATCGCCGGGGTGTGCAACGCCGAGGGCAACGTGGTCGGTCTGATGCCGCACCCCGAGCGCGCCTGCGAGGACATCCTCGGCGCCGGCGGCGAGGAGGGCCGGATGCTGTTCGAGTGCGCGCTGGCCTGGAAGGTCGGCAGTCCGGCGCGGGTCGGAGGCGCGCCGTGATCGTGAACCAGAAGGTGGCGGCCGAGCATGGGCTCAAGCCGGACGAATGGAAGCGCCTGTGCGACCGGCTGGGGCGCGAGCCGAGCTGGACCGAGCTCGGCATCGTCTCGGTCATGTGGAGCGAGCACTGCTCCTACAAGTCGTCGCGCGTGCACCTCAAGAACCTGCCGACCGAGGGGCCGCGCGTCATCCAGGGCCCGGGCGAGAACGCCGGCGTGGTCGACATCGGCGACGGCCAGGCGGTCGTCTTCAAGATGGAGAGCCACAACCACCCGAGCTTCATCGAGCCCTACCAGGGCGCGGCGACCGGGGTCGGCGGCATCTGCCGCGACGTCTTCACCATGGGGGCGCGGCCGATCGCGCTCGCCGATTGCCTGCGCTTCGGCCGCCCGGATCACCCGAAGACGCCGTACCTGCTCGGCGGCGTGGTGGCCGGCATCGGCGGCTACGGCAACTCGTTCGGGGTGCCCAACGTGGCGGGCGACGTCGCGTTCGACCCCGGCTACGACGGAAACATCCTGGTCAACGCCTTCTGTCTCGGGCTGGCGCGCGCCGACCGCATCTTCAAGGGAACCGCCAGCGGGGTCGGCAATCCGGTGCTGTACGTCGGGGCCAAGACCGGCCGCGACGGCATCCACGGCGCCACCATGGCCTCCGCCGAGTTCGACGAGCACTCGGAGTCGAAGCGCCCGGCCGTCCAGGTCGGCGACCCCTTCATGGAGAAGCTCCTGCTCGAGGCCTGCCTCGAGCTGATGGACGGAGGCTCGCTGGTCGGCATCCAGGACATGGGCGCGGCGGGGCTGACCTCGTCTTCGGTCGAGATGGCGGCGCGTGCCGGCGCCGGCATCGAGATCGATCTCGAGAAGGTCCCGCAGCGCGAGACCGGGATGACCCCGTACGAGATCTGCCTCTCGGAGTCGCAGGAGCGCATGCTGCTGGTCGTCCACCGCGGCCGCGAGGCCGAGGCGCTCGGCATCTTCGACAAGTGGGACCTCGACGCCGCCGTCATCGGCCGGGTGACCGACAGCGGACGCGTGGTGATGAAGATGAACGGCGAGCTCCACGCCGACCTGCCGGCCGACCTGCTGGCCGAGGGCCTGAAGTACGACCGGCCGAAGAAGCGCCCGCGCTACCTGGCCGAGACCGAGAGCTTCGAGAGCCGCTCGCTCGCCGATCCGCCCGAGAAGGAGGTGCCGGCCCTGCTCGAGCAGGTGCTGTCGAGCCCGAGCCTGGCCAGCAAGGAGTGGGTCTGGCGGCAGTACGACCACAACGTCAGGCACGGGACGGTGGTGCGGCCGGGCGCCGCCGGGGCCGGAGTCGTGCGCGTCTTGATTCCGGGCACCGATCGCGCCAAGGGGGTCGCCGTCACCGCCGGCTGCCTGCAGCGCATGGTCTACCTGGCACCCTACGAGGGTTCGCGGCTGTGCGTGGCGGAGGCGTACGCCAACCTGGTCGCGGTCGGCGCCACGCCCCTCGCGGTCACCGACTGCCTCAACTTCGGCAACCCGGAGAAGCCGGAGATCATGTGGCAGTTCGCGGAGTCGGTGCGCGGCCTGGCCGAGGCCTGCCGCGCGCTCGAGACCCCGGTGGTGTCGGGCAACGTCTCGCTCTACAACGAGACCGACGGCCAGGCGATCAAGCCGACCCCGATGATCGCGATGGTCGGCCTCATCGCCGACGTCGCGCGCACTGCCGCCGCCGGCTTCCGGCGGGCCGGCGACCTGGTCGCCATCCTGTCGCCGGCTGGGGCCGGGATCGGCGGTTCGCTGGCCGGCTCCGAGTACCTGGCCCGCGTGCACGGGCTGGTGGCGGGGACCCCGGCGCCGCTCGACGTCGCTCGCGCCCGCCCGGTGTTCGACGCGGTGCGCGCGCTGGTCGAGGCCGGCCTCGTCTCGTCGGCGCAGGACGTGTCCGACGGCGGACTCGCCGCCTGCCTCGCCGAGTGCGCGGTCTCAGGGCAGGGCGGGGCTCTGGGCCTCGACGTCAGGCTGCCACGCGGCGCCCGAGACCGCGTCGACGATCTGCTGTTCGGCGAGGCGCCGGCGCGCTTCGTCATATCCTATCCACAGGAGCGAGCCGACCACGTGGAGCGCCTTGCGCGTGGCCGAGGCGCTCTCTTCACCCCGATCGGACGGGTCGGGGGCGATCGCCTTCGCATCACCCTCGAAGGTGACGGCGCGGTCCTCGCGCGCAGCAAGGCGATCGAGGTCGAGCTGGAGCGACTCGTGCGCGCCTGGCGTGACGGACTGCGGGTCGCGCTCGGGTGACGCGATCGGCGGCGGCGCGGTGGGCCGGGTCGCCGCGACCAGGGTGGACGACGACGAGCTGATCGCGGGGCGCGCGTTGAGGACCGGCAGCGCGACCAGCACCGCCAGCGCGGCCACGCTGGCGCCGAGCGACGCGCCCGGCAGGCGGGCCATGCGCCGGCCGATGAGCTGGTGGATCCCGCGCGGCAACGAGCGCGCGAAGGCGACTGTTCCGGGCACCGCCAGGGTGAAGGATGCGACGGCCGCCGCCGCGCCCCAGCCCGAATGTTTGCCGGTCGCGACAATTGGCCATACATAGGCGAGCATCATCGTGGACGCCGCGCCCGACACCAGATATCCCCAGCTGTGCCCGGCAAGGATCGCCAGGCCGGCAACCGCCAGGATCGAAGCGATTCCGCTGAGCTCGCCTGTCGGACCGGGTACCGCCAGAGCCGCTCCCGCAGCGCCCAGTGCCGCGCCGATGAGGATCGAGCGGGCATGGACCTGGATCCCCTCCCTCAGCCGGTACAGAGCCGAGTGTCCGCTCATGATTACAAATGTAATGAACGATCCCCGCACTGTCCAGATGAATGTAATGGGATAATTACATTTGCCATTACATCTGGAAACATTCGAATTCGCTCAATTTTTTTGCGACCTTGTGCGCGCCCCGGCCGGCCTGTGTCATGCTGAGGTGACATGACCGAGCAGCTCCTCATCAAGCTGGGCGTCCGCTTCGCCGTCTTCCTCGCGGTCTTCGCATTCGTCGCCTGGAAGAACCCGAAGGTTCGCATCCACCCGAAGATCGCCCTGCCGCTGGTCGGCCTGGTCTTCGCGCTGCTCAACACCGGACTCTACTGGCTGTTCAAGCCGATCCTGAACGTCGCGACGCTCGGGGTCGCCTGGCTGGTCGTCCCCTTCGTCCTGAACGGCGTCTTCCTGTGGGCGACCGAGAAGCTCATCCGCCCGCTCAAGATCGAGGGCTTCTTCACGATGGTGAAGGTCGCGATCATCCTGACCGCCGCGCACGGCCTCCTCTGGCTCGTGCTCGACAAGATGATCTTCGGCTGACGCCGGGTTAACCGCGAAGGCGCGAAGCGCGCGAAGAAGAAGAGCGCTCCGGGAAAACTTCGTTTTCCCGTCGCCCTTCGCCTCGAGTACTCCTGTAAAGCGATCTGTTTCTTGTCGCGAGCGGCGAGAAGGAGCGCAGCTCCTTCGAGCTCTGACTTCGCGGCCTTCGCGTCTTCGCGGTTCGAACCCGCCGGGCGTTACATGGCGAGGGCGCGCAGCTTGCGCAGGAGCTCGCGCGCGGTCTCCATGTCGACCGCGGAGGATCGCAGCGCCTCGCGGATCAGCTCGAACGAGGCGCGCGGGATGACGCTCGCGTACTGATCGAACTCTCCCTCGGCCGCCATCACGTTGATGCGCAGGTTGGACAGGACGTCGTTCAGGCCGCTCACGATCTCCGCCGCGGTCTGCGCGATGGCGCCTGCGCGCTGCACCTTGGCGTCGCCGCCCTCGGCCCGGAGCGTCGCCTCGAGCTCGTGTGCGCGCGCCTTCAGGCGGTCGCGCTCCTCCGATACGCGCGCGATCTCCTCCTCGAGCTGCTCGAAGCGCTGCGCGCCCTCGCCTCCGCCGCGGTAGAGCCGCAGCTCGGCCTGCAGCTGCTCGATGCGGCGGCGCATGCGCGGCACCTCGTCCGACTCGCTCGCGCCGCCGGGGCCGTGTACCGGTCCCGGCGTGCGGTCGCTCGTGATCGGGTTCGGCACGTTCACGCCGGGCAGCGCGCTCGGGTTGAAGCCCTCGGGCGGCGCGCCGGTCTGCAGCCCCGCGCGGCGCCGCTCGATGCTGGTTCGTCCGCCTGCCTGTCCCTTCGGCGCCGCATCGACGAAGCGCAGCCACAGGCTGCCGCACCTGACCGCGTCTCCGTGGCGCAACCCATGGCGCGGGACCCGCTGCTCCTGGAAGAAGACGCCGTTGGAGCTGCCCATGTCCTCGACGTAGTACTGGCCGTTCAGGTAATAGACGCGCGCGTGGTGGCGCGACACCATCGCGTCCTCGGTCCGGATTGCGCATTCGATCGCGCGACCGATGAGGATCTCGCGGCCGTCCAGCTCGAGGGAGCCCTCGACGCCCTGCGCGTCGCGCCAGAGGAGACGGCTCACAACGAGATTGTCGGGCAATGACGGCAGGCTGGACAAGTTCGGGAGCCGCCCGCGTCACCGCCACCTCGCCGAGCGTGGCGATGTCGGGCCGGCGTGGTACAAATCCCGCGCGGAATGTGCGGCATATTCGGCATCTACGGCCACGACGAGGCGTCGAACATCGCCTACCTGGGCCTTCATGCGCTGCAGCATCGCGGACAGGAATCGGCCGGTATCGTCACCGCGGAGGGGAGCAAGCTCCACCGGCACGTCGCCATGGGACTGGTCTCCGAGCGCTTCGGCAAGGACACCCTGGCGGTGCTGCCGGGCCGCGCGGCGATCGGTCACGTCCGCTACTCGACCGCCGGCAGCTCCGAGCTGAGGAACGCGCAGCCGTTCCTGTTCGAGTACGTGCACGGCGGTCTCGCCATCGCGCACAACGGCAACCTGGTCAACGCCGCCGAGATCAGGAGCCGCCTCGAGCGCTCGGGATCGATCTTCCAGACCTCGAGCGACTCCGAGGTCATCGTCCACCTCATCGCGCAGCAGCGCGAGCCGGAGCTGCTCGACCGGTTGTCGGCGGCGCTGCGCCAGGTGACCGGCGCCTACTCGCTCCTCCTGCTCGCCGAGGGCAAGCTGATCGCGGTGCGCGATCCGCACGGCTTCCGCCCGCTGGTCATGGGGCGGCTGCGCGACTCGTACGTCTTCGCCTCCGAGACGTCCTGCTTCGATCTCATCGAGGCGGACTTCATCCGCGAGATCGAGCCGGGCGAGGTGGTGGTGGCCGACGGCGTCGCGGTGCGCTCGTACCACCCGTTCCAGCCGGCGCCGCCGCGCTTCTGCGTGTTCGAGCACGTGTACTTCGCGCGGCCGGACAGCCTGCTGAACGGCAAGAGCGTGTACCGCGCCCGCGAGCGGATGGGCGCCC
>Ga0310810_10006802_pt1 | contig 12963 bp, 15 predicted proteins | sample NCmetagenome_FD_207641 | JGI IMG/M metagenome (GOLD analysis project Ga0310810, IMG submission 207641) | Soil microbial communities from experimental microcosm in Duke University, North Carolina, United States - NC | ecosystem: Engineered > Artificial ecosystem > Soil microcosm > Unclassified ... | reverse complement strand
GATGCACCGTCACTTCCGGTGGACGGTGCGTGATCCGCGTCTTGCACGACCCTGGACCGCATGCTAGCGTGTCCGGCACGACTCACGGTCGCCAGGGAGGTCGTGATGAAGAAGGAACGACTGGCGAGCTTCAAGCAGCGTCTGCTCGACAAGCAGCAACAGCTCGCCGACGGAGTCGATCGCTCCGCGCTGTATGGCAAGGATCAGGAAGACGACGCCATCAAGGACCTCGGCGATCAGGCGAACACCGCCTACACGCGCGAGTTCTTCTTCGGACTGGGCACCGGCAGCCGCAGCTCGCTGCGCGACGTGAACGAGGCGCTGAATCGCATCGACGACGGCTCCTTCGGCAACTGCGAGCGGTGCGGCGAGGCCATCGGCGACAAGCGCCTGGAGGCGATGCCGTGGGCGCGGTACTGCATCGACTGCCAGCGGCTCGCCGAGCAGGAAGAGCGCGCGACCGCGAGCTGATTTCCTCTCACCACCGTCTCGCCTCCGTCTCTCCGTCCCACGCATGAACGACTCGCTCGGCGCGCTCCTCGCGGTCGGCCGCCGCCTCGTGGCCTGGCTCGGGCCGCGGCCGGCGCCGGCCAGCGGCGCCGACGATCCGCAGGCGCTCGACGCCATGCGCCGGGCCCGCGAGGCGCGCCAGGCCGGTCACGTCGAGGAGACGCGCACCCTGCTGCGCTACGTCCTGCAGCGCTGGCCGCGCCACGCCGAGGCGCTGCGCGGGCTGCGCGACTTCGCCATCGAGGCGCGGGACTGGGACGAGGCGGTGGCCCTGCAGCAGCGTCTGCTCGACGCCGCGCCGCCGGGCAAGCGCGCCGAGGAGTCGGGCTGGCTGGCCGTCGCCTACTACGAGATGGGCCGGCTGGAGCTGGCGCGCCAGGACCCCGCGGCCGCCATCGGCCACTTCCGCGCCGCGCTGCGCGCCGATCGCGACTTCCTGCCGGCGGTGCTGGCCCTCGGTGACGCGCAGGAGGCGGCGGGCGATCGTCGCGAGGCCGTGCGCACCTGGGAGCGTGCCGCCGAGGCGCGGCCGGTGCTGCCGCTGCTGGCGCGCCTGGAGCGCGTGTACCGTCGCGAGGACCGACCGAGCCGGATGATCGCGCTCTATCGCACGGCGTGCGAGCGCGCGCCCGACGATCTCGGGCTGGCCACCGCTCTCGGTCGCGTCTACTTCGAGCTCGAGATGCTCGACGAGGCCGCCGAGCAGTTCGAGAAGCTCGAGGTGCGCGCGCCGGACCTGCCGGTGCTCCACGCGTTCCTCGGCGCGGTGTTCGAGCGCAGCGGACAGACGAGGGCCGCGTTCGAGGAGTATCGGCGCGCGCTGCGCCTCGGCCACGGCTTCGACTGGCCGCATCACTGCCAGGCCTGCGGCGCATCGGCGCCGACGTGGCAGGACCGCTGCGCGCAGTGCCATCGCTGGAACTCGCTGCGTCCCTCCGCCACCACGCGCTGACGTCGTCCGATGCACCCCTGGGCGCTCGCCGCCCTCGATCTCGTCTTCCCGGCGCTCTGTCCCGTGTGCGGAGCGCTGCTGGCCGAGGGGCGGCGTGATCCGCTCTGCGGCGGCTGCTGGCGCTCGATCGTGCGCCTGGCGCCACCATGCTGCGAGCGCTGCGGCGTACCGTTCGTGGCCGGCGACGTCCGGGTGTGCGGGGCGTGCGCGGCCGATCCGCCGCCCTGGGACTGGGCCCGGGCCGGGGCCGAGTACGACGGCGTCGTCCGCGACGCCATCCACGCCTTCAAGTTCGAGGGCAAGCGCGCGCTGGCCCGCCCCCTCGCGGCGCTGGTGATCGACCAGTGGGGCGACGGCCTCGAGGGCGGCCCGGCCGTGCTGGTGCCGGTTCCGCTGGCCTCCGGCCGCGAGGCGGAGCGGGGTTTCAACCAGGCGGGATTGCTGGCCGAGCACCTGGGCGCCGGCCTCGGGCTCGCCGTCCGACCGCGCTGGCTGGCGCGCATCAGGCCCACCCGGGCCCAGAGCGATCTCGGTGCCGTCGAGCGCCGGGCCAACGTCCAGGGGGCGTTCATCGCGCGCCCCGTGGTGGGCGGCCGCCAGGTGATCGTCGTGGACGACGTCCTGACCACCGGGGCCACCGCGGCATCCTGCGCGCGGGCCCTGACGGCGGCCGGTGCTGCGCGCGTGGGGGTCCTCACTGTTGCTCGGGTGAGTTGATCGGCCGTATACTTTGGGCCTATTTACGACGGTTTGGCCGGGACGATCCCCGTCCGCCCCACAAGGAGCCCCCGCATGAGCATTCGAGTCGGTGTCAACGGATTCGGGCGTATCGGTCGCGTGTTCTTCCGCGCGGCGCTGGAGGCCCGCGACATCGAGGTGGTCGCCGTCAACGATCTGGCCGACGCCAAGACCCTGGCCCACCTCCTCAAGCACGACTCCGTGCACGGCAACCTGCCGGCCGAGGTCAGCTCGAAGGATGGGGCGATCTTCGTGAACGGCCGCGAGGTCCGCGTGCTGGCGCTGAAGGATCCCGGCGCGCTGCCGTGGAAGGAGCTGAACGTCGACGTGGTCGTCGAGTCGACCGGGCTCTTCGTGGACACCGCGACGGCGTCCAAGCACATCCAGGCCGGCGCCAAGAAGGTGATCATCACCGCGCCCGCCAAGGACCCCGACGTCACCCTGGTCCTCGGCGTCAACGAGAAGATGTACGACGCGGCCAAGCACCGCATCGTCTCCAACGCCTCGTGCACGACCAACTGCCTGGCCACCACCGCCAAGGTGCTGGACGACGCCTTCGGCATCAAGCGCGGCTTCGCCTCGACGGTGCACTCCTATACCAACGACCAGAAGATCCACGACTTTCCCCACAAGGACCTGCGCCGGGCCCGCGCGGCGGCGGTCAGCATGATCCCGACCACGACCGGCGCGGCCAAGGCCGTGGGCCTCGTGCTGCCGCACCTCAAGGGCAAGCTGGACGGCATCGCCATCCGTGTACCGACGGCGAACGTGTCGGTCGTCGATCTCACGGTCGAGCTGAACAAGCCGGCCAGCGTGCAGGCCATCAACGAGAAGTTCCGCGAGGCCGCCGCCGGCTCGCTGCGCGGCATCCTCGACGCGACGGACGAGGAGCTGGTCTCGGTGGACTTCAACGGCAACCCGCACTCCTCGATCGTCGACCTGCCCTCGACGGCGCTCGTCGACGGCAACATGGTCAAGGTGCTGGCCTGGTACGACAACGAGTACGGCTACTCCTCGCGCGTGCGCGACCTGATCCGGTTCATCGGCAAGACCCTGTAGCCGAGTCACGTGAAGCTGTCGATCGAGCAGGTGGAGCTCGCGGGTCGGCGCGTCTTCCTGCGCGCCGACCTCAACGCGCCCCTGGACAAGGGCGCGGTCAGCGACGACACCCGGCTCACGGCGGTGCTTCCGACCCTTCGCCTCGCACTCGACCGCGGCGCCTCGATCGTCCTCGCCTCGCACCTCGGCCGTCCCAAGGGCGGCCCCGATCCGAAGTACTCGCTGGCCCCCGTCGCCGAGCGTCTCACGGCGCTGCTGGAGCGCCCGGTGCCGCTGGCCCCCGACTGCGTGGGCGAGGCGGTGGAGGGCACGGCGAAGGCGCTGAAGCCGGGCGACCTCCTGCTGCTGGAGAACCTGCGCTTCCATCCCGAGGAGGAGGCGAACGACGACGGCTTCGCGCAGCGCCTGGCCGCGCTCGCGGACCTCTACGTCAACGACGCCTTCGCGGCAGCGCATCGCGCGCACGCCTCGATCGCCGCGATCACGCGCCACCTGCAGCCGGCGGCGGCCGGGCTGCTGATGCGGCGCGAGCTCGAGGCGCTGGGCAAGATCCTGGAGGCGCCGGCCCGCCCGCTGGTGGCGGTGCTCGGCGGCGCCAAGGTGTCGGACAAGATCGCGCTGGTCGAGCATCTGCTGTCGAAGGTCGACGCGCTGCTCATCGGCGGCGGCATGGCGTTCACCTTCCTGCGCGCGCTCGGCCACGGCGTGGGCAAGTCGCTGGTCGAGGTCGATCGCGTCGAGATGGCGCGCTCCACCCTGGAGGCGGCGCGCCGCCGGGGTGTGCAGATCGTGTTGCCGATCGACGCCGTGGTGGCCAGCGGCCTCGACAGCCCCTCGGGACGCGCGGTGTCCATCCGCGACATCGGCCCCCAGCAGATGGGGCTCGATCTCGGTCCGCTCAGCGTCGAGCGCTTCGCCGCCGTGCTGAAGGGTGCCAGGACCATCGTGTGGAACGGGCCGATGGGCGTCTTCGAGAAGCCGGCCTTCGCCAGCGGCACCGTGGCGCTCGGCCGGGCCGTGGCCGAGTCCGGCGCGTTCTCCGTGATCGGGGGCGGGGATACCGTGGCCGCAGTGAACCAGGCCGGCGTCGCCGATCGCATCGGCTACATCTCGACGGCGGGCGGCGCCTTCCTGGAATTCCTCGAGGGGCGGGCGCTGCCAGGTGTTGAGGCGCTGACGGAGGCCTGATGCGCACGCCGATGGTCGTCGGCAACTGGAAGATGAACGGCACGCTGGCCGAGACGCGCACCCTGGCGACCGGCATCCGGGATGGGCTCAAGCGTCCCGGGCGGGTGGAGGTGGCCGTGTGCCCACCATTCACCGCGCTGGCCGCGGCCGCCGAGATCCTGGCCGGCAGCCCCATCGCGCTGGCCGCGCAGAACCTCCACCACGAGCCCTCGGGTGCGCACACCGGCGAGATCGCGCCGCCCATGCTGGTCGAGCTCGGCTGTCGCCTCGTTCTGTGTGGTCACTCCGAGCGCCGGCGCGAGATGGGCGAGACCGACGCGCAGATCGCGCTGAAGGTCGGGGCGGCGCTTCGCCACAACCTCACGCCGATCCTGTGCGTGGGCGAGACGGCCGAGGAGCGACGGCAGGGGCTCACGTTCACGACCGTCGAGGGCCAGCTCCGCGCCGGCCTGGCCGGTCTCGACAGCGAGGCGATCGGTCGGTGCGTGCTCGCCTACGAGCCGGTGTGGGCCATCGGCACCGGCGTCAACGCCACGCCGGCCCAGGCCGCCGAGGTACACGGCTACCTGCGCGGGTTGCTCTCCGAGCTCGGTCCGAAGGAGACGGCGCAGGGCGTGCGCATCCTGTACGGCGGCAGCGTGAAGGCCGACAACGCCGACGCGCTGCTGGCCGAGCGGGAGATCGATGGCGCGCTCGTGGGCGGCGCCAGCCTCGCCGCTCCCGGCTTCATCGCAATCGTCAGAAAAGCGGCGCGCGGCGCCGCCTCCAGAGGGGAGTAGTCGATGGTCATCGCGCTCACGATCGTCCACGTGCTCATGTGCTTCGCCATCATCGCCATCGTGCTGCTGCAGTCGGGCAAGGGCGCGGACATCGGCTCGGCCTTCGGTGGCGCCGGCAGCCAGGCGGTCTTCGGCTCCATGGGCACGCCGACCTTGCTCGGCAAGATCACGACCGGCGTGGCGATCGTGTTCACGCTGACCTCGTTCTCGCTGGCGCTGCTCTCTGGCGATCGCGCCAGCTCCGTGATCCGCGAGCCCGCCACGGCCGCGCCCACGGTGCCGGCTCCCGCCAGCGCGCCGGCTCCGGCCACCGCTCCCGCGCCTGCGACGCCCGCACCCCCCGCCCCCGGCCGCTGAGGTGAGGAGCGTGCGGACCCTGATCGCGATGAGCCTGGTTCTGTCGCTGGCCGCGACGGGCGGCTGCAATCGCGAGGCGGCCGGCAGCGATCCCAGTACCGGCCCCAACACGCCGGCGGTCGGTGACACGCTCATCGAGGCGTCGATCGCCAATGTGTCGGGGCTGATCCCCACGCTCACCAGCGACAGCGCCTCGCACGAGGTCGGCGCCTACATCTACAACGGCCTCGTCACGCTCGGGCGCGACCTCGAGATCGTGCCCGAGCTGGCCGACTCGTGGTCGTTCAGCAAGGACTGCCTGACGCTCGACTTCAAGCTGCATCCGGGCGTGCGCTGGCACGACGGCAAGCCCTTCACGGCCGACGACGTCGTCTTCACGTGGGAGGCGACGACCAACCCGAAGACGCCCAGTCCGTACCGGTCGGACTTCGCCGACATCGACAAGGTCCAGGCGCTGGATCCGCTGACGGTGCGCGTGATCTATCGCAAGCCGTACGCGAAGGCGCTGCTGTCCTGGGGCTCCGCCAGCATCCTGCCCCGCCACCTGCTCGATAGCTACAACCGGGACGGCAAGCTCCGCGAGTCGCCGCAGAACTGGACGGCGCCCGTGGGCACCGGGCCCTACCGCTTCAAGGAGATGAAGAGCGGCGAGAAGGTCGTGCTCGTCTCCAATCCGGACTACTTCCAGGGGCAGCCGTACATCTCGCGCGTCGTCTACCGCATCATCCCGAGCCAGGCGACGATCTTTCTGGAGCTGAAGGCCAAGGGCGTCGACCTCACGCGCCTCACGGCGCTCCAGTACCGGCGGCAGACCGACTATCCGGCGTTCCTGAAGTCCTACAACAAGTTTCGCTACGCGGGCAGCGGCTATACCTACGTCGGCTTCAACCTGAAGGATCCGCGCTTCGCCGATCGCCGGGTGCGGCGGGCCATCGCACACGCCATCAACCGGCAAGACCTGCTCGATGGCGTGGTGCTGGGGCTCGGCCGGCTCGCCACCGGACCCTTCCGGCCCGGCAGCTGGGCCGAGAACCCGAACGTGAAGGGAATCTCCTACGATCCCAGGAAGGCCGCGGCCCTGCTGGCCGACGCCGGCTGGAAGAGCAAGAACGCCCAGGGGCTGCTGGTCAAGGACGGCCAGCCTTTCACGTTCGAGCTCATGACCAACCAGGGCAACGACGAGCGCAAGAAGATCGCCGAGATCGTGCAGGCCTCGCTGCGCGAGGTGGGCATCGGCGTCGACATCCGCATCATCGAGTGGGCCTCGCTGCTCAAGGAGCACGTCAAGAAGCGCAGCTTCGATGCGCTGGTACTGGGCTGGGGGACGGGCGCCGATCCTGACCAGTTCGTGGTGTGGCATTCCTCGCAGAGCGGACCGGATGACCTCAACCACATCTCCTACAAGAACCCCGAGGTCGATCAGCTACTGGAGACCGGGCGCTCGTCGTGCGTGCAGGCCGATCGGGTCAAGGCCTACCACAAGCTCCACGAGGTGCTGGCCGAGGACCAGCCGCTGGTCTTCCTCTACTGGCAGGACGTCCTGCCCGCCGCCTCCAACCGGATCTTCGGGATCGATCCCGGCCCGGCCGGGATCAAGTGGAACGAGCCGAAGTGGTTCGTTCCGAAGCACCTGCAGCGCTACACGTCCGGTTGATCCGGGCCCGCACGTTAGAATAGCCGCGCATGCTGGCCTACGCGCTCCGCCGGCTGGTGCTGGCCATCCCCCTGATACTCGGCATCACGCTGATCTCGTTCATGGTGATCCACCTGGCACCGGGTGAGCCGGGCCAGACGCCCGGCGAGATGGTGACGGCCGAGGCCAAGCGCGCCTACGAGCAGCTCAAGGTCGAGTACCACCTCGACAGGCCCCTGCCCGAGCAGTACTGGATCTGGCTCAAGCGGCTGGCCCGCCTGGACCTGGGGCGCTCCTTCGCGCCGCACGGCCGGCCCGTGCTCTCGATGATCGGCGAGCGGCTGCCGATCACCCTGCTGCTGAACATCGTCGAGATCCTCATCATCGTGGCCCTGGCCGTCCCCATCGGCGTGCTCTCGGCCACCCGCCAGTACTCTGCCTTCGACAAGTTCACGACCATCTTCGTCTTCGTCGGCTTCGCCACGCCGGAGTTCTGGCTGGCCCTGCTGCTCATGATCCTGTTCGGCATCCAGCTCGGCTGGCTGCCGATCTCGGGCCTGCGCTCGCCGACCGCGGAATATTTCACCTTCTGGCGGCAGCAGCTCGACTTCCTGAGCCACCTCGTGATGCCGATCATGGTCGCGACCTTCGGCGGCCTGGCCGGCTACTCGCGCTACATGCGGCAGAGCATGCTGGAGGTGGTGCGGCAGGACTACATCCAGTCGGCACGGGCCAAGGGCCTGGCCGAGCGTGTCGTCATCGGCAAGCACGCCCTGCGCAACGCGCTGCTGCCGATCATCACGATCCTGGCCCTGTCGTTGCCCACGCTCATCGGCAGCAGCGTCATCGTCGAGTCGATCTTCGCGATTCCCGGGATGGGCCAGCTCATGGTGCAGGCCGCCTACGAGCGTGACTATCCCGTGCTGATGGGCAATCTGGTCTTCGTCGCCACCCTCACGCTGATCGCCAACCTCATGGCCGATATCGCCTACAGCCTGGTGGACCCGCGCATCCGCGTGGGCCGACGTCGCCGCTAGCCCGCCCGTGCGCGGGTTCTGGAAGGCGTTCCGGCGCAACAAGCTCGCGATCGTGGGCGGCGCGGTCGTGGTCTGCCTGGCCTTGCTGGCGGCGGTGGCCCCGCTCATCGCGCCGTGGGATCCCAATCGCCCCGACGTGAAGAAGATCCTCGACCCGCCCTCCAGCCGGCACCCGTTCGGCACCGATCAGCTCGGGCGCGACGTGCTCTCCCGCATGTTGTACGGCGCCCGGGTGTCGCTGGCGGTCGGCTTCGTCTCGGTCGGCATCGCCGCCACGATCGGCATCCTGCTCGGCGCCGCGGCCGGCTATCACGGCGGCCTCTTCGAGGCCTCGATCATGCGCCTGGTCGATCTGATGCTCGTCTTCCCGCGCTTCTTCCTGCTGCTGGCGGTGCTGTCGTTCCTCAAGCCGTCGATCTGGACGATCATGGCCGTCATCGGCATCACCGGCTGGATGGGCGTGGCCCGGCTGGTCCGGGCCGAGTTCCTTGCCCTCAAGGAGCGCGAGTTCGTGCTGTGGTCGCAGTCGGTCGGCGCCAGCTCCTCGCGGATCATCTGGCGTCACATCCTGCCCAACGCGATGGGACCGGTGCTGGTGGCGATGACCCTCGGCATCCCCGCCGCGATCCTCACCGAGTCCGCGCTGTCGTTCCTGGGACTGGGCGTGCAGCCGCCGCACGCCACGTGGGGCAACATCCTCAACGAGGGCAAGGACGCCATCGAGCTGGCCTGGTGGCTGTCGGTCTATCCCGGCCTGGCGATCCTCGTCACCGTGCTGTCCTACAACCTGTTCGGCGAGGGCATCCGCGACGCGCTCGACCCGCGCCTGCGTCAGGCCGCCGGCCGCGTTGTCTCACGGGGCCGCTAGCGGTATACTCCGCGCTCGTCGCTTCGTGCCGAAGTGGCGGAACTGGCAGACGCGCACGTTTGAGGGGCGTGTGGGGCAACCCGTGGGGGTTCGAGTCCCCCCTTCGGCACCAATCTTCGATGTCGCTCGGCGTTCCGCGTCGTTCCCCCTGCAGCCAGACCATGGCGCCGATGAGCAACACGAGGACCAACGCGGTGACGGCGACGACGATCATGATCTGCGCAGGGCGTCTCTCACGCTCGCCGCGACGTCACCGCAGCCAGTTGATCTCCGAGGACGTCCAACCCTTCATCACGTACGCCTGGAGGTGAGCGATGCCGACCGATCGTAGCTACATTGCCCTGAACGATGCGTCCCGAGCGCGACTCGAGGCGTTCGTCCGTCGCTGTAGCGACGCCGATCTCGCGAAGGCGATGCCGGCCGGCTGGACCGTCGCGGCGGTGCTCGCGCACGTCGCGTTCTGGGACGAGCGGGCGAGCCTGCTGGCCGAGCGCTGGGAGCAGCAGGGCGTGGCGCCGACGCCGGTGGATGGCGCGCACGTCGACTGGATCAACGATGCGCCCAAGCCGATGTTCCTGGCGCTGCCGCCGCGGCGTGCTGCCGAGCTCGCGCTGGTCGCCGCCGAGGCCGCCGATCGCCGCATGGCGGCGCTGTCGGACGAGATGATCGCGCGCAACGCGAGCGCCGGGAGTCCGCTGACTCTGCTGCGGGCCGAGCATCGGCGCGAGCACCTCGACGAGATCGAGCACGTGCTCGGCCGCTGAGCCGCCGGCGCGCAGCTCGGCACCCGCTCAGGGCGCAGGGTGACCGGCCTCCGGCTCCTGTTGGGATGGAAGGAGGGGCCAGGGAGGGGCTGAGGGCCCCGGCCTGCGTGCTAGAGTGGGGCGCCGAGAGCCCCCTTGAGCCACCGCTGTCCACCTCGCATCGTCATCGCCGTCACACTGGTGCTCGGGACCGGCTGCGTCCCCAAGATGACGATCCAGCAGGCGCTGGTCGAGGAAGCCTTCGAGATGTGTCGCTCGCAGGGCCGCTCCGCCGAGCTCGACCGCGTCGATCGCGACGGGACCTTCTCGGTGGTGGGCCGGGAGAGCGACGCCAAGCGCGTCCACGAGTGCATGGTGCGATACGCGGAGAACTCCCGCCGTCCCTCCCCGGCGGGTGGCGTCACGCCGGCCCCGGCAATGATCGCGCCCGCCACGGTCGCACCGGCGCCAGCACAAGCCTCGACCGCGCCACCGGCCGGCGGGCTCGTCGCCAGCCGGCTGCCCGGCACCTGGCGCGGGACGTTGAAGCTGCCGCCGCGGGCGACCGGCGAGGCCGAGATCGCGAGCCCGGCCACCCTGAGCTTCGCCGTCGCGGCGGGATCGCTGCGCTGGAGCCTGGCCGCGACGGTTCCGGGACTGGCGGCGGACGGCACGGCGGTGGTCGTGGACGGCGAGCTGCGCATGACCGGCACCGTGCGCAACGCCGGTGTCCGGCCCTCGGGCACCGAGCCGTCGCGCAGCGGGGTGACCGTGCGCTACGCGGGCACGATGGTCGGCGATCGGCTGGAGGTCACCGGCGTCACCACCGACAAGCAGGTGCACGTGCTCTCGATCCGACGCGTCGGCGAGTGACGCGGACGCGGCGCGAGGGCGCCATCGAGCGGACGGAGGCGCCGGCGAGGCTGCGAGGGCGGCGTCACCGTGGCATAATGCGTTTTTGGAACGCCCGGCCATGACGTCTCCACTGCCGCTCCTGCCGCCGAGTGCCGTCGCGGAGGGCCGCAAGCCCGCGTGGCTGAAGGTGCGCGCGCCCGGCGGCCCGAACTACAGCCGCCTGCGCAGCCTCATGCGCGACCTCAACCTGCACTCCGTCTGCCAGGAGGCGCACTGCCCGAACATCGGCGAGTGCTGGGAGGAGGCGACGGCGACGTTCATGATCCTGGGTGACGTGTGCACGCGCAACTGCGGTTACTGCGCGGTGGCCCACGGCAAGCCGGTGTGGGAAGATCGCGAGGAGCCCGAGCACATCGGCCGGGCGGTGGCCGAGCTCGGCCTCGAGCACATCGTCATCACCTCGGTCAACCGCGACGACCTGGCCGATGGCGGCGCGGCGCACTGGGCCGCCACCATCCGGGCCGTCCACGCCCACGCCCCGGCCTGTCGCGTGGAGGTGCTGGTGCCCGACTTCCTGGGCCGCCGGGCCTCGCTCGACGCGGTCGTCGCTGCCGAGCCGGCGATCTTCAACCACAACACCGAGACGGTGCCGAGCCTCTACAAGGTCGCCCGCCACGGCGGCCGCTACGATCGCGTGCTCGATCTCTTCCGCCACGTGCGGGCGACCGCGCCGGCACTGCCGCTCAAGAGCGGGATCATCCTCGGCCTGGGTGAGGAGCGCGAGGAGCTGATCACCACGCTGCGCGACCTGGTCGGCGTCGGCGTGTCGATCCTCACGCTCGGCCAGTACCTGCGGCCCTCGGCCCAGCACCTGCCGGTGGCGCGCTACTACCATCCGGACGAGTTCGCCGAGCTGGCCGAGATCGGCCGCAGGCTGGGCTTCGCCCACGTCGAGTCCGGTCCGCTCGTGCGCAGCTCCTATCACGCCAAGCGTCAGGCCGACGCGGCGACGGCGCGCTAGCCATGCCGTACCTGCCGGTCCTTCTGGTGTTCCTGATGGCCGGGGCCGTCGCGGCGGCGCTCTTGTTCATCCCGTCGCTGATCGCGCCCCGGCGGATCACGGCGATCAAGTCGGCGCCGTTCGAGTGCGGCAAGGACCCGATCGAGGTCTCCGAGGGGCGCTTCGCGATCAAGTTCTCGACGATCGCGATCTTCTTCATCCTGGTCGACATCGAGCTCTTGTTCGTCTGGCCGTGGGCGATGCTCTATCGCCGGCTGGGCTGGTTCGGCTTCGTCGAGATGCTGGTGTTCCTCGGCATCCTGATGCTCGGCTTCCTCTATATCTGGCAGAAGGGGGGACTGGAATGGGAGTAGGCAGCTTCTTCACGTCCAAGCTCGATGAAGCCATCGGCTGGGCGCGGAAATACTCCATCTTCCAGTACCCGTTCGTGACGGCGTGCTGCGGCATGGAGTACATGGCCGCCGCCTGCTCGCACTACGACGTCGATCGCTTCGGCGCCGGCCTTCCTCGCTTCTCGCCTCGTCAGGCCGATGTTCTCTTCGTCGTCGGGACGATCTCGCACAAGATGGCGCCTGTCCTCAAGCGCATCTACGACCAGATGACCGAGCCGAAGTGGGTGGTGGCCTTCGGCGTGTGCACCTGCACCGGCGGCTTCTACGACAACTACGCCACCGTGCAGGGCATCGACACCATCATCCCGGTCGACGTCTACATCCCCGGCTGCCCACCGCGACCGGAGTCCGTGCTGGACGGGCTCATGAAGCTGCAGGACAAGATCGCCATCCAGACCCAGAGGTTCTGATGGCCGTCCTCGATCGTCTGCGCGAGCGGCTGGGCCCGGCCGTCGTCGAGACCCACGAGCACCGGGGCGACGCCACCGCCGTGATCGAGCGAGGTGCCCTGCTCGAGACGCTGCAGCTCTGCCGTGATGAGCCCGACCTGGCCTTCGAGGTCCTGATGGACCTCACGGCCGCCGACTACTCGAGGTTCCCCGGCCGCGAGGACGGGCCGCGCTTCGAGGTCGTCTATCACCTGTACTCGATCACCCACAACCACCGCGTGCGCCTGAAGGTCAGGGTGGACGAGGACGACGCGGTGGTGCCGAGCGCGACCGGGCTCTGGCCCATCGCCAACTGGCTCGAGCGCGAGGTGTGGGACATGTTCGGCGTGCGCTTCAGCGATCATCCGAACCTGCGCCGCCTGCTGCTCTACGAGGAGTTCGT
>Ga0310810_10006801_pt1 | contig 12964 bp, 11 predicted proteins | sample NCmetagenome_FD_207641 | JGI IMG/M metagenome (GOLD analysis project Ga0310810, IMG submission 207641) | Soil microbial communities from experimental microcosm in Duke University, North Carolina, United States - NC | ecosystem: Engineered > Artificial ecosystem > Soil microcosm > Unclassified ... | reverse complement strand
CGCCACGCGGGAATCATCGTCGCGACGCCGGTGATGCCCGCCACCAGCACGATCGCGGCGCCGAGCATCAAGGGGTCGGACGCGCGAATCGCATAGATCTGGCTGGCCACGATCCGACCGGACAGGTAGGCGACGGCAAGACCAATCGCGGTTCCCACCAGCGCGAGCAGCGCGCCCTGCTTCATCACGAGGGCGAACACGGCGCCTGGCGTCGCGCCGAGGGCCAGCCGCGTCGCCATCTCGCCTTTCCGCTGCGACACCGCATAGGCGACGACGCCGTAGATGCCGACGGCGGCGAGCAGGATCGCGGATGCGCCGAAGATCAGCATCAGCGTCATGCCGAGCTGCTGGCGGCGCAGCGTCCCCGCCACGAGATCGCTCACGCGCTCGAATTCGACGGCGATCTGCGGATCGATTCTCCGGATCTCGTTACGTACGGTCGACTGGAGACCTGTGACGTCGTCGGCTGCGGTTGCGATCACGACCGTCTGCCGCCGCAATCCTCCAAGCTGCATCAGCGGCTGGTAGTAGGCCGGCTCCGCTTCATCGCCCACCGCCTTCTGGCGAATGTCGTCGACGACACCGACGACGGTGACCTCATTGCGTGGATCCGGAGTCGGGTACCCGGCCGCGAATTGGACCCCGATCGGATCGCGTCCGGCGAGATACCGCTTCACGAACGTGCGGTTGACGATCGCGACCGGCTGGGTGTTGCGGCGATCGTCGGGCCCGAAGTCGCGTCCCTGTAGCAGCCGCGTACCTGTCGCCTGGAAATAGCCGGGGCTGACGGCGCGCGCCCTGGTGCCGATCGGATGCTGCGGATCGAGCGGCTCGCCGTGGAGCTGGGCGAGCAGCGACGCCTCCAGCGTGTTGCGCATCGGGAAGTTCGAGGTCGCGCCCACCGCGGTGACGCCGGGAAGCGCGGCGATCCGCTCCATCAGCGTCCGCGAAGCCGTTTCGACGGACGCCGGGTTGGGATACTTCGCGCCCAGGAACGAGACGTCGAACAGTAGCCGCTTGTCCGGGACGAAGCCGAGATCGGTGCTGCGCAGATTGGCGAAGCCGCGCACCAGCCACCCGGCGCCGGCCACGAGCACGATCGCCAGCGCCACTTCGACGATCGTCATCGCGCTCAGCCAGCGAGCGGTGCCGCGTCCTCCCGTCGCCGACCGCGTGCTCTCGCTCATGAGCGACCGCACGTCCGTGGCCGCAAGGCGCAGCGCGGGCGCGAATCCGACGAGCAGGCCGCTGACGACCAGCGCCGCGAGCGCGAAGAGCAGGACGCGCGCGTCGAACGTGATGGCGTCGAGCCGCGGGAGCTTAGAGGCGCCGAGCGCGAGCAGCGCGCGGACGCCGGCAAACGCGAGCAGCACGCCGAGTACCGCGCCGAAGCACGACAGCAGGATGGACTCGGTGAGCAGCTGCCGTACGATCCGTCCGCGCGGCGCCCCTATCGCCACGCGTACCGCCATCTCGCGCCCGCGCGCGGCGCCGCGCGCGAGCAGCAGGTTGGCGACATTGACGCAACCGAGCAAAAGCAGCAGCCCCGTCGCCGACATGACGATGATGAGGATCGGTCCGAGATCGCCGACCACCTGCGCGACGACCGATCGCGTGACGTAGACGCGGTTCAGGTCCGACTTCGGAAAATCGATCGCGAGCTGCCTCATGATCGGCGCCATTTCAGCGTTCGCCTGCTGGAGCGTCGCGCCCGGCTTCAGCCGCATGAAGCCCTCGAGAAAATGATTGGGATCGTCTTTTCCGAGCTGCTGACTGAACCAGAAGTCCGTGTCCTTGGGCGTCTCGAACTCGCGCGGCGCCACGCCCGCGATCCGTGTCGCCACTTCCGCGAACCGGATTGGCTTGCCGACGATGTTGGGATCGCCGTGATACAGGCTCTGCCAGACGCGGTAGGAAATCACGACGACCGGAGGCGCAGGCGGCGGCCCTGGCGGCGCGCCCGCCTGCTGCGCCGGTGGCGGAGGCGGCGGCAGATGATTTTCGTGCGTGAAGCCGCCCAGCGTCATCGGCAGGCCGAACACCTCGAAGAATCCTTCCGTGACGCCGTAGATCCTGACGTGCTCCGGCGTGCCGTCGTCGTGCAGCAGCGTCAGGTCGGCCGACAACATGCCGGCGGCGCCGACGATCGACGACGTCGTGCCGATCAGCCGCGAGACTTCGGCATTCGACAGCATGCCGGTTGTCACGCGACCGTCGGTCAGCGCCGTTCTGATGCTGTAGAGGTTCTCGGCCTGCGGATAGGGCAGCGGCTTGAGCAGGACGGCGTTCAGCGTGCTGAAGATCGCCGTCGTGGCGCCGATGCCGAGCGACAGCGTCGCGATCGCCGCCAGCGGAAACGCCGGCGAGCGCCGGTAACTGCGAAGCGCAAATCTGAGATCCTGGAGCAGTGTGTCCATCGGAACTCCTCGAGCAGTGGGCGTATTGCGCAGTGTATCGCGTCCCGGCAGAACCTCGGAAAAGAGTTGACGCCGCGATCACACGGCAGTCGCACCGTCGTCAAAACGGCTTGCTAAACATGGGCCTCGGCATGTTCACGTGCCGCCAATGTCGATTTCGGAGGCTTCCATGTTGCACAACAGACACCGTCTTCTTCTGTCCGGATGTGTGGTCGCGGCCGCTCTGGCCCTGACCGGCGTCAGGACGCGGGCGACCGACGTCAGGGCCGTGTTCGTGATTGCGATGGAGAATCACAACTGGACGCAGCCCGCGAACCAGTTCACCGGCTCGATCCAGCAGATCTATCAGAACCCCAGCGCGCCCTACATCAACAGCCTCGTGGACGGCACGTCCGGGGTCAGCGACCAGGTCGCCTACGCGGCGGCGTATCACAATGTGCTCGCAACGCCCGACGGGAACAATCCGCACATCCATCCGTCCGAGCCCAATTACCTCTGGGCCGAAGCCGGCACCAATTTCGGCGTCCTGAGCGACAACGATCCGTATCGGGCGACCGGCGGCACCAACCAGGACACGTCCCTGCACTTCACCACGCTCCTCACGAACGCGGGGAGAAGCTGGAGGTCGTACCAGGAAGACACGGATCTCGTACGCAACGCAGGCGGGCAACTGACCAACTTCCCGCTGACTCGGAATCTCTGGAACGTCCCGCTGAGCAGCTTCTCGGGTGTCTTCGCGGACGGGTCCAACGAGTTCAACTTCTCGACGCAATACGATTACGCCGCCAAGCACAACCCGATGGTGTTCTTCACCGATACCAACGGCGGCAACGACGCGACGCCGTCGAATCCACTGTCCTCGCAGTACGCGCCGCTGCAGCAGCTATTCGTCGATCTCGCGAACAATTCCGTGGCTGAATACAACTGGATCACGCCCAACCAGCACAACGACATGCACACGACCCTCAGCGCCGGCTTCCAGGGACTGACGGGCGATGCCGCGAAGATCAAGCAGGGCGACAACTTCCTGAGCCAGATCGTCCCCGCGATCATGGGGTCTGACGCGTACAAGAACCACGGCCTGATCGTCCTCTGGTGGGACGAGGCCGAAAAGGACGGCGTCGCCGGTGACAATGCGGACGATTTCAATCACACGCTGCCCTTCATCGTCATCTCGCGCGACGCGCACAAGAACGTGAACGGCGTCCCGTATGCCAGCTCGCTGAATTTCTCTCACTCGTCGTTTCTGCGGACGATGCAGGAACTGTTTGGGGTGGGGCCGCTGCTGGGCGACGCCGCGAACGCCCTCGATCTGGCGGATCTGTTCAAGCCGGGCCTTCTCCACGAGACGCCGAACCCGAAGTAGCCTGGCGCCCCCGAGATCTCGTAGACTGCGGCGTGTCCGGTCGAAGCAGGAGGGACCATGAGACATGCCGCCGGTCTGCTGGCAGCCGCGGTCATCGCCGCGCCGCTTGCGGGAAGCGGGCAGTTCCCCGACAACCCCACGTTCACGACCGTGAGCGTCACGCCGCTCGCGATCGAGGGACTTGCCGGCGATGAAGAGGGAACGTTGTTCACGACGGGGCGTGCCGCAGTCCCCGCACGATGCCCGGTCTGGAGCATCGACGCGGGCGCCGGCACGCTCGTCTCGCCCGTCCCGATCGGGTCCATCCCGAACGCCGTCGGCTGCAACCCTTCCGGCATCGCGCGCGATGCGTCCGGGAGCTTCTATGTTGCCGACGCCAATCCTGGCGGGGGCACCGGCGCGATCTGGAAACTGACGGCCGCCGACATGAATCCGTCGACGCCCTTCGCCATCGGCGTCCCCGGCACGAACGGCATCGCCTTCGACCGCGCCGGCAATCTGTGGACGGGAGACGGGACGACGGGACTGGGACGTGTGTGGCGGATCAGTCCTCACGGCGTCGTGACGGAGGTGTTCCGCGTGCAGCCGATGCGGAACGGGACGTCGCTCGGCGGGCTCGTGCCCGGCGACGGCGTCGGACGGCAGGTGCGCTCGTTTCCTCCGGGGACGCTGACGATCACCGTCCCCGCGAGCGCGACTTCGACGGTTGTCACGCCCGCGGGCGGGCAGGATCTCGTCGTCAACGGAATCGCGTTCAACCCTGACGGCGACATGTTCATCGCCGATACCGCACGCGGGGCGATCTGGCGCGCCCGCTTCGACCACCTCGGCAACCTCACCAGTCCCATCGGCTGCGACGCGACGTTTGCGCCGGATACGCTGTGTCTGAGCAACGTGTTCGTCGCACACCCACTGCTCGAGGGCATCGATGGATTCGCGCTCGATCGCGCCGGCAACATCTGGAACGCCGCCAACGAACGCAACGCCATCGTCGTCGTCACCAGAGAGCGGGAGGTCGTCGAGATCTTCCGGAATCCACCCAACGCCTCGCACCTGCGGAATTCCGCGGATCCCGAGGTGGGGAACGATCACATCCTGGAGACGCCGACGAGTCCGTTTCTGGCTGGCAGGCTGTTCTGCGTCGCGCAGTCGGACGGCAACCGCCGGGACAATTCGCCGAACAGTCCTGGAGAAATCAACGCGGGCGGCCCCGTCGGCGCGCGCGGCAAAGTGAGCTGCATGGATCAGCGGCTCCAGATTCCGGGCCTGTCGCTGCCCGTGCGCTGACAGAGAGGGCTTATGAAATCTTCCTGCCGCCTTGCCTTCGCCATCGCCGTGCTCTGCATGGTGCTGGGATCGCCGTCCGCCGCGCAGACGCCGGCCAGTCCAGCGACCGGCGATGCGCAGATTTATGAGAAGTTCAGGGCGTGGATGACGGCGCAGCCTGCCGACGCGCAGGGCGACCCTCTCGATCGGTACCGCGGCGCGCTGGCCGCGTCAGGCCTGGGCCGCGCCGAGATCGAGCGCCAGCTTCGCATCATCAGGGAACAGGGCCAGCAGCTCGAAATCGAGCGGTGGAATCGTATCCTCACCTCGTCGGCGCCGGCCTTCAACACGAAGCCGAACGCGTTTCTCGTCGACATGACGCGCGATCGTGCGCCGGGTCGCGCGCTCGACGTCGGAATGGGACAGGGACGCAACGCGCTCTATCTCGCGCAGCAGGGTTGGACGGTCACCGGGTTCGATCCCGCAGACAAGGCGGTCGCGGCCGCGCAGGAGGAGGCGAAGCGGCTCGGCGTGCCGCTGACCGCGCTCGTGATGCGCGACGACCAGTTCGATTTCGGCAGGAACCAGTGGGACCTCATCGTCCTCAGCTATGTCGGCGTGCGCGATCTCGCTCCGCGGCTGTACGATGCGCTCAAACCTGGCGGGATCGTCGTTGTCGAGGCATTTCACCGCGATGCCACGAAGTCCGCGTCGATTGGCGGCGCCGTCGTCTTCGACACGAACGAGCTGCTGAAATTGTTCGAGCGCTTTCGCGTGCTGCACTATGAAGACGTCGAAGGCCCCGGCGATTTCGGCCGGCAGCGCACGCGGCTCGTTCGGCTCTGCGCGCAGAAGCCGTGAGCGCGGCCCTCTCGCCGGATGATTCAGGCTATGTCTAACGCCGCCGATCGCGCTCTGGTCTTTCGGAACCTGCACGCTGCGGGATGTTTCGTCATGCCCAACCCATGGGACCCCGGAACGGCGCGCGTGCTCGCGCAGCTCGGGTTTCCCGCACTGGCCACGACCAGTTCCGGCTGGGCGTGGTCGATGGGGCGCCGCGACAACCGCCTCTCGCTGGAACAGTCGCTGGCGCACCTGCGCACGATCGCGGACAGCGTCGACCTTCCGGTCAACGCGGATTTCGAAGGTGGATTCGCGGTGCGCCCCGAGGACGTCGCCGCGAACGTCGCGCGCGCGGCCGCCACCGGCGTCGCAGGTTTGTCGATAGAGGATTCAACCGGCGACTCCGCGAGCCCGCTGTTTGATTTTCAACTGGCCGTGGAGCGTGTCCGGGCGGCGCGCCTCGCGATCGACCAGGCGGGGAGTGGAGTGATCCTCACCGGCCGCTCGGAAGGTTTCATTCGCGGACGTCCCGATCTGAAAGAGACGATCCGGCGGCTTCAGGCGTATGCCGAGGCGGGCGCCGAGTGTCTCTATGCCCCGGGCCTCGACACCGTGGACGACATCACGGCCATCGTCCGCGCTGTCGCGCCACGGCCTGTGAACGTCCTGGCGCGGCCGACACTCACGGTTGCGGATCTCGCGCGCGCCGGCGTGCGGCGGATCAGCGTCGGCGGCGGTTTCGCCCGTGCGGCATGGAGCGCGCTGCTCGACGCCGCGCGGGAGGCCGCCGAGCACGGCACCTTCACGGCACTGGGCCGCGCCGTCCCCGGCGCCGAGCTCAATGCGCTGTTCGATGGCTAGCCGCGGGGACGCACGGCCGTGGCTCCGCCGGGCCCTTCTTATCGGCGCCGGCTACGCGATCGTCGGCGTGCTCTTCGGCACATTCGGCAGTTCGTTCGTGTCCAGCCGGTCATGGCGCCTGGCCGCATGGATGATTTGCGGCGCGATGTACGCAGCGCACATCGGCTACGATCGGTTTCGACTTGGCGCCTCGCCGCCTGCGACCGCCCTGCACGCGGCCGTGGCCGCCGGTGCCGGCGGCTTCGGCCTGGCGGTCGCGGCGGCCGTCCATTCGCTTCTGTCCGCAGCGCCGGATCGGCGCCTCAGACTCTTTACGCTCGCGCTCGTGGTCTGGCCGATCGTGACCGGTGTGCCCGCGTATCTGGTCGCGCTCGCGGCGAGCGCGGTGCTCGCTCCAATGAAACGAAGATGAATACACGCCGCCAGTTCCTCATCCGCGCTCCCCTCGGCTTCCTGGTCACGACAGTTGCCTGTCGCGGCGAGGCGCCGACACCTGCGTCCCGCGCGACGCCGGCCGCGCCGGCGACGCCGGGGGCCCCGCCGACGTTCGGAACCGGCGCCGGCTCAGGCCCCGAGGTGACGCCGGCCACGTTCGCCGAGGCGGAAAAGCTGACGCAGATCGCGATGACGTCCGCGGAGCGCGAGCAGGCGGCCGAGTCGTGGCGCCAGTCGATGGCGCCATATCTCGAGCGGCGCACGGGACCGCGCAGGATTTCGATGGCCGCAACCGACGCCCCGGCGGCGCTCTGGAATCCGATGCTGCCAGGGATCGTGCACCCGGTGACGCGCGACCAGTTCATCCGATCCAGAAGCGACGGCGTGCCGCTGCCTGCATCGGATGACGCCATCGCGTTCGCGCCCGTGACGCGGCTGTCGCGCTGGGTCGAGTCTCGGCAGCTCACGTCGGAGCGGCTGACGAACATCTATCTGAGCCGAATCGAGCGCCTCGATTCAAAGATCCGCTCCGTCATCACCCTGACGAAGGACCATGCGATTGCGGGCGCCAGGACGGCCGACGCCGAGATCGCCGCGGGCAAGTACCGCGGCCCGCTTCACGGACTGCCGTATGGCGTCAAAGACCTGCTCGACACGAAGAACATCGCAACGACGTATGGCGCCGAGCCGTTCAGAAACCGCGTGCCGGCGGCGGACTCGGCGGTCGTGCGGAGGCTCGACGACGCGGGCGCCGTGCTGGTGGCGAAGCTTGCGCTGGGCGCGCTCGCGCTCAACGATATCTGGTTCGGCGGCCAGACGATGAATCCGTGGCTGCTCGAGGAAGGCGCGTCGGGATCGAGCGCCGGTCCGGGAGCCGCGACCGCGGCGGGACTCGTAGCGTTCTCCATCGGCAGCGAAACCGGCGGCAGCATCGTCGCTCCCGCCATGCGCTGCGGCGTCGCGGGACTGCGGCCGACGTTCGGGCGCGTGGCGCGCACGGGCGCGATGACTCTGTGCTGGTCGCTGGACAAGCTCGGACCCATGACGCGATCGGTCGAAGATGCCATGCTCGTGCTGCATGCCATCGCCGGCCCCGACGCAGGCGATCCCTCGAGCGTGCCGAGCCACCTCGATTTCGACGCCACGGCGCCGGTTGGCGGCGTCAAGGTCGGCTACGTCGCGAAATGGATGAACGAGAGCCCGGCGACCGACGTCGATCGCGCCGCGATGGCGACAATGAGGAAGCTGGGGATGGAGGTGAGGGAAATCACGCTCCCGGATTGGCCGTACAGCTCCCTGATGCCCATTCTGTTTGCCGAGGGAGCGGCCTCGTTCGAGGATCTCGCTCTCAACAAGCAGCTTGGATTGCTGAAGGTCCAGGTGAAGGATGCCTGGCCGAATCTGTTCCGCGAGGCGCGCTTCCTCTCCGCGGTCGACACGGTCCAGGCCGATCGGTTCCGGCGCAAGGTGGCGATGGAGATGGCGCGCATCTTCAGCGACGTCGATCTGCTGATCGTGCCGTCGCTGCGCGACGAGCAATTGACGATCACGAACTTCACGGGGCATCCGTCGTTGACGCTGCGCGCCGGATTCGTGCAGGTCTCGGAAGCGCGCAGCGACTGGGCGCCGGATCCCGCGAATCCGCTCCCGAAATTCTCTCAGCCGCGTCGCGTGCCGCACGGGATTACCCTCGTCGGGCGGCTATTCGACGAAGGGCTGCTCGGACGCGTCGGGATCGCGCTCGAGCGGGAGTTTGGCGTGGAGGCCGAGCGGCCGGCCGGGTTCTAGTAACAGAATTTGGTCTGGGCTGCCAGCTTTGACCTGCCGCCGGACGTGTTTTCGACGCTTCACACCGGATTTGCAAGGCACGACCTTCGCAAGGCCCGGAGCGTGGGCTGGTTCAGCGTCACCGGCGGGTGCCTCGAGTACGGTGGCCGCATCACGCGCGATCCCTTCACGAAGTGGACGGCAACACAGGAAGGCCGGCAGGCTGTCGCGCGTGAGGCGCAGCGGCTGCGGTTCCGTCTGCTGGGACGCTCGATTCGCGCGCGCCGCCGCATCTGGCGAGCGCTCGACGCGGCGGCGCGAACCGAATCGGTTGTCGCCGCGATTCGGGGCGAGGCGACACACTACGCGCACCTGCTGGCCGATCTCTGTTACGTCAGCGCGCTGCCGCGCGCGCACGTCGCTCTTCACCGCCTCGTTCTCGTGCCGCGCGCGATGGTCGCCGGCCGTGCCCACGCGGGCGTATCAACGCGGGTGGGCCAGGCGCCGGCGCTCGCCGGCCTCGACGAGGCCGTGCGCGCCTTCTTCCTTCACCGGCTCGTCGTCGAGATGGACGCGGCGCTCCGAAAGGCCTCCGCGTCGCCCCGGCGTCCCGTTCAGGCACGCGACGGATGGGCGTGCGTAGGCGTGAGCCTCGGGATGGTATGGGTCGATCGCGTGCTCGCGGGTCCCGACGGGACCGGACACATCTTCATGTACGAGTTCCCGCGCGATGGGCTGTCGCGCCGTGATCGCAAGGCCCTCGAAGCCGCGATCGGCCAGATTGGCGACGCCACGTCGCATTTGTCGCGCGCCGAACGCAACGCCCTGATACGATCCGCCTCGCTCGGGTGAACGATCGAGGTCATGGCGGGATATTCCGGCACGCCGCTGGCGAAGAAGCTTGGCATCCGGGAGGGCATGCGGCTGACGACGCTGAATGCGCCGGACGGCTACGTGTCGTGGCTGACGGGACTGCCGGCGTCCGCCCGGATCGAGCCGACGCTTGCGCGGCCCGCCGCCGCGGTTCATCTCTTCACGAAGCAGCGCCGCGAACTGGAGCGGGCACTTCCGCGCCTGAGGGCCGCCCTCGCGCCCGATGGATTCGTCTGGGTGTCCTGGCCGAAGAAGACATCCGGCGTGCCGACGGACGTGACCGAAGACGTCATCCGGGACGTCGCCCTGCCGCTTGGATTCGTGGACGTGAAGGTCTGCGCGGTCACCGACACGTGGTCCGGACTGAAGCTCGTGATCCGCAAGAGCGAGCGCGGATAGCGCGCGCGCCTTTCCTGTGATTGAATTCCTGGTCCCGCTGATTCTCGAGATTGTGGAGCAGCTCGTGTTCGAGGTCGTCCTTGGCATGGGCTTCGAGGCAATGACGGGCGCGATGTTCCCCGCGCTCGAGGCGCGGCCATGGTTCGGGGGAGTCGGGTACTTTCTGATGGGTCTCCTTTCGGGCGTTGTCAGCGTGATCGTGGTCCGCGGGCGGCTGATCGGACCTTCGATCGTGCCGGGGCTCAGCCTGATCGTGGCGCCGATTGTGACCGGCGCTCTTATGGGCTCCATCGGCGACATGTGGCGGCGTCGCGGCGGTGCGCCGCCCGTGCTTTTCACGTTTCGCGCCGGCGCGATCTTCGCGTTCGGCATGGCCCTCGTCCGGTTTCTTTATTTGAGAGTGCCCTGATGCCAGCTCGCATTCGGACGCGCGCTCGTTTCTCGGCTCGTGTCCTGGCGGCGATCGATCGCGGCAAGATTTTCCGCGTGCGCGCGGGCGCGCGGTCGGACCATCGGTTCACGGGGATTTGGGTGGTCGTTGTCGGAGGACGCGTGTTCGCGCGCTCGTGGACGCTCGAGGCGGGTGGATGGTACCGAACCTTCCTCGAAGATCCGCTGGGGACGATTCAGGCGGGCGGCCGCGAGATCCCGGTGCGGGCCGCGCGTGTCCGGCTCGCGCGCACGCTCGACGCGATCGAGCGTGCCTACGCCGAGAAGTACGATACGCCGGGGTCTGCGAAGTTCGTGAGGGGGTTTCGCAGCCGCCGGAGGCGTGAGGCCACGATCGAGTTCCGCCCGCGACGGTGAGCATGCGGCAGGCGATCCTTCACGTGGTTCTCCCGATCGGCGCTGCCGTCTGCGGATCGTTCCAGGCGAATACCGGGGCGCCCCAGCCGCCCGCGAACGTTATCGTCAAGAGCGGCGAGCTCGCGCTCCACGCGCTCCTCTGGCAGCCGTCCGGCAGCGGCCCGTTCCCTGCCGTCCTCTTCAACCACGGCAGCTACGCTTCCACGGACGCGATGCCGCCGGGCGATCCAGCAACTGTGGGCCAGGTCTTCGCACGACATGGGTATGTGTTTCTGTTTCTGTTTCGGCAGGGGATCGGGCTCTCCAGCCGCGAGGGAACCGCTGATGGAGATCTGATGACGCGTGCGCTCGCCGTCGACGGGCAGAGGGGAAGAAACCGGATCCAACTGCAGCTGCTCGAAGGGGAAGAAATGAACGAGGCGCTGGCGGGACTCACGTTTCTGCGCGCGCTCCCTGATGTGGACCCTCGCCGCATCGCCGTTGTCGGGCACTCTTTCGGCGGATCGCTCAGCCTGTTGTTGGCGGCGCGCGAACCGGACGTTCGCGCGGTCGTCATCTTTGGCGGGGCGGCCGGCAGTTGGGGAGCCTCGCCTCAGCTCCGCTCGCGGCTTCGCGCGGCGGTGGACCGCATGCGATCGGCGGCGCTCTTCATACACACGGCGAACGACTACTCGACCGAACCGGGACGCGCGCTGGCCGCGGAAATGCAGCGTCGGAAGCTGCCGCACCAGTTGAAGATCTATCCGGCCTTCGGCGCGGCCGGGGACGGTCACAATCTTGTCTTCCGAAGCCTGCCGACGTGGGAAGCAGACGTCTTTGCGTTTCTCGCGGCCAACCTCAGATGAATTCCACCCGCCCGGTGCGCACCGACCGATCCGCCGCGAGGACGATCTTCAGGCTCTTGACGGCGTCGCTCATGTGTGCGGAAAGATCGAGATCCCACTCGATGGCCTTCAACAGGAAGCGCTGTTCCCGCTCGCACAGATCGTCATGCGACGGCTCGTCGGCGGTCGACAGCCGCTCGTCCCCTCGCGCGGGAGAGCCGTCGGGGCCGAGCTCGGCGTGATGGAGCAGGATCTGGTTCGTTTGCGTGTGGGCGTTGATATCGTCTGAACGCACGGCGCCCCCGCCCGCCGCCAGCACGATCGACACCGATCCTCTCGGTCCGATCACATCCTTCACGAAGAACGCGGTTTCGCTCATCATCGGACCCCAGCCCGCCTCGTACCACCCGACCGAGCCGTCCTCGAACGTGACGTGAAGATGCCCGTAGTTGTACATCCCTTCCGGCATCTCGTTCGTGAGGCGCGCGCCGACCGCGTGGGCGGTCAGCGGACGAGCGGGCGTGATCTGGCACCAGACGTCCACGTAGTGCACGCCGCAGTCGACGATCGGGGACAGGCTCTGCAGGAGCCTTTTGTGCCCTTCCCACTGCGGGCCGCTCGACTGCTGGTTGAGATTCATCCGGAACACGAACGGCGGCCCGAGCGTCCGCGCCACCTCGATGAATCGGATCCACGAGGGATGGTGCCGAAGGATGTAGCCGATCACCAGCTTCCGCTTCGTCCGAATCGCCGTCGAGACGACGAGCTCGGCATCCTCGACCGTGGCGGCAATCGGCTTTTCGACGAACACGTGCGCGCCCGCTTCCATGGCCTTGATCGCAAACTCCGCATGGGTGTCCGGGAGCGTATTGATCGAGACGACGTCGGGTCTGGTGGAGGCGAGCGCCTCGTCGAACGACGAGAACGCCGGCGCGCCGGCAAGCGGCGGCGGCATCGCCACGCCGTGAATCCCGCGGGAGCACAGCCCCGCGATCTCGAATCCGTCGATGCGCGTGTACGCGCGCGCGTGGCTCAGTCCCATCGTGCCCAGGCCGACGACGAGGACGCGTTTTCGATTGGCGGACATCGTGGAAGCGACGACAATG
>Ga0310810_10006800_pt1 | contig 12965 bp, 12 predicted proteins | sample NCmetagenome_FD_207641 | JGI IMG/M metagenome (GOLD analysis project Ga0310810, IMG submission 207641) | Soil microbial communities from experimental microcosm in Duke University, North Carolina, United States - NC | ecosystem: Engineered > Artificial ecosystem > Soil microcosm > Unclassified ... | reverse complement strand
TGCCGAGGGTTTCTCAGAGTTTGTGTGCGTTGTTGACTTGAATGAACAAACCGCCAAATCAGTCGGTGAAGAACGGCACGTCGAGTGTCTAACGGACTGGCATGATGTTGTCGGGAAGGTTGATGCGGTAAGCCTGGCGGTGCCAACTGAGGTTCATTGCGAAATCGCCTGTGGACTCTTGGAATCGGGCGTCCATGTGCTCGTTGAGAAACCGATCGCACGTACGCTCGATGAAGCCGATCAGATGATTAGTGCTGCCGCGTCTGGCAAGTCAGTTCTCCAGGTTGGTCATCTCGAACGGTTCAATCCGGCAATGGTTGCCCTTCGACCTCACGTACGAAAACCTGTCTACTTTGAAATACACAGAGTTGGCGAGTTCACTGCCAGATCACTCGACATCGATGTCGTGTTGGATTTAATGATTCACGATCTCGATATTGTTCAGTGGTTGGTGGGCGAAGAGGTGGAGGTAACAAATATCCACGCGGTTGGAATACCAATTCTCACCTCCAGGGTAGATGCAGCGAACGCGCGTCTTGAGTTTTCCTCCGGGGCAGTTGCAAACATCACTGCCTCGCGCGTGGGAACGGAGAAGATCAGAAAGATGCGCTTCTTTCAGCCACATGACTATGTCGCTGTGGATTACACGACCAAGCGTGCGTCTGTTAGTAGTCTCGCACCGCCCACCGCGACTGGTACCTGGCCCGGCGTCCATATCCGGCATCTTGATGTGATCGATATTGAACCTCTACGTGCAGAAATAGTTTCGTTTCTCGAAGCCGTGCGAGAGGGGAAAGCTCCCGCAGTCTCCGGCTCGGAGGGAAGGAACGCGTTGAGTCTTGCTTTACGGACACTCGATCGTATACGCGAACACGCGGAACACCCTAGTGTGTCGGGAGTGATTTCAGATTGAAGATTTCAGATTTAAGATTTTCATTGGCCAGTGATGCCAGTGATATAGGACCGATTCGACCTATTGGACCTATACTCAATACTGACCACTAACAAATCTGAAATCTGAAATCTTAAATCTTAAATGCCTTCCAGCCCACAACTCTCCGCTCTCTTGTCAGAACACATTTCGGCAGGTGATTTCCCTTCGGCCGTCTATCTGGTCGCACAGAGTGGCAAGATAGTTTTCGCCGATGCGCTCGGTCATTCTGTGCTCGCGCCGTACCGAATCGCAAATAAGATCGATACCGTCTACGACCTCGCTTCCCTTACAAAACCGCTGATTACCGGCATGCTTTGCGCACGCAGAATTGAACTTGGCGAATTGACCCTCGACAGTTCTGTTTCTCATTACCTGCCGGAGTTCGAACGCACAGACAAGCAGATGATTACTGTGCGTGAGTTGCTAACTCACACCTCCGGTCTTCCTGCATGGCGTCCACTTTATCTGCTAGCCAACAATGAACCTGATCGGGCAGTTGGTGCGATTGCCAATCTTGATCTTGAATACCATCCAGGAACGAAAGTGATATATAGCGATCTGGGATTCATTACTCTCGGTTTTCTCCTGGAGCGAATGACCGGTCAGAGACTCGCCACTCTCGCACAGCACGAAATCATCCAACAGCTACAACTGGAACACACATTTTTCAATCCTGAATCGGCGTTACAAACAGGCATCGCGGCGTGCGAGACCGGAAACACTTATGAACGCAACATGTGCGAAGAAACTGGCGCAGGGATTTATTCGAATTCACGACAGCGCGTGATCTGGGGCGAGGTCCACGATGGAAATGCCTATTTTCTGGGCGGCGCAGCGGGACACGCAGGATTGTTTTCAACCGCCGCCGACGTTCTGGTTTTGTCGAATCAATTTCTTGCAGCTCATAGCTCGCTACTGAAGCCCGAGACATGCACACATTTTCGAACCAACATGACTCCTGGACTGGAAGAGGCAAGATCACTCGGATGGCAACTCGCAATGTCAAAGGAATCGACCGCTGGCCCTGATCTGCCTCCGGACAGCTTCGGTCATAACGGCTTCACTGGCACCAGCGTTTGGATCGACTCTCAAAACGACCGGGTGTTCATTCTGCTCACCAATCGAACTCACGCACGACAACTTCCATTCGCGAACATTAATGCTGTGCGACGAGAATTTAATAGCATCGCCGTTGCTCAACTGGTCAGTGCGGAAAAAATCTCAGATCTCAGATCTCAGATCTCAGATGAAAAACGCTGACGCTAAACAATTTGAGATCTGTGATCTGAGATCTGAGATCGTTTTCACAACTTAAACCTCCAAGTCGATCCGATGACATGCAGATCTCCTGGCACACTGTGCGAATCGTTCTGTCGGAGGTAATACAAATCAAGCGTCAAGTGTTTATTAACCACTTTGCTCAAACCAACTGCCGCGCGATTTCTAACCCACGCATTGAAAGACCAGTCGTAAAAGACCTCGTCCGAAACAAATAACGAAAGCTTCTGTTTCGGTGGCCCAATGGGATGTTCAACCTGAAAGCGATTTCGATAGCGCGTAGAACTTATCCCCGGCCGTCTAAATCGTCGTTCAAACAAATTCCTATCAGAAAATACAAACCGACCTATCGGCACTCGAACAGTGGCAGGAACTGAAAGTCGATCTTCAAACACTCGCCGGCTTTCAAAGGGCTGCATCCCAATATACAGATAGTTCGGAGTCACAGTGAGGTACTTGCCGAGCTTGAATGAAAATCCGATGCCTAGACGTTCGTCCACAGGTCGATGGAGATTTCTGCCGTTACGCAACGTACCCTGCATCACGTAATCGACGTGCTTCGAGAGCGGCACTGTTAAGAAAACGTCATTCCAGTTTTGCGTGTCGTGATGCGAAGGCGTGGTTTGGCCACAAGCCACGGCGCCAATGATGAAAAGTACACAAAGAGCTAATGCTGTTTTCACGGCCTTCATATAGTCATATCCATTCGAGACTAGAACCGCTCGGTCTGTTCTCGAATTAAGTTCTTACTTGATTGCACTTGAATCAGAACGGCGAGCGAAGCGAAACGATTGACCTTAACGAACACAACTCCGAATTTGTTGGGAACGGTCAATCGGTGGCTTCGCTCGCCGTTCTAATCATGAGGGCAAAACGGTGAAGGAGGTAATGGCCACAACCACACGCTCTCCAACGCGCAGCTTCATGGCGCTTGCCTCCGGCTTGGGGTGCGTGGCGACGATCGATTTAAAGGACTGACTTTCAGGGGTATCCGTTGTTAAGAAGAATTGGTCATCGGTTGTACACTCCTCACGACCATTCTTCTCGAGGCGCAGCCGAACTCTCTCATACGCGCCGACAAAACTTATCTCCTCAACGACGGCTGCGGAAATCTTGTGATGACCCGGTTTGACGAATTCGGTTTTGCTCAGGGATACGTCTTCCGGGCGAAAAACAATCTTTACACAGGTTCCATCCTTAAACTTTTCTGGATCCAAATTGGCTGCAATGCGTGTTTTGCCAAACTCCAAAGCTGACTTGCGCACAACGGCTTCGAGAATATTTGCTGCGCCCAGAAAGGTCGCAACGTACTCGGTTGCCGGCCGATTATAGATTTCGTACGGAGTCCCGATCTGTTCAAGGTGTCCCTTGTTAAGTACAGCAACGCGATCGCCTAGCTCCAGGGCTTCTTCTTGATCGTGAGTAATGAAGATTGCCGGCACGTTAACCTTCCGAAGTAATGCTCGAATTTCTCGTCGCAGATGATGACGCGTCTGAGTGTCAAGAGCGCCAAACGGTTCATCAAACAGTAACACCTCGGGTTTGTAAGCCAGAGTTCTTGCGATGGCAACGCGCTGTTGCTGGCCGCCCGAAAGTTGCGAGGGATACTTCTTTCTGTGTTCTTCCAATTGAACCAGGGTTAAGAGTTCATTCACAGTCTCGCGGATCTCTTTGCGCTTCCTCTTGCGGATTCGCAATCCGTATCCGATATTCTTTTCAACCGTCATCTTAGGAAAGAGTGCGTACGATTGAAATATCACACCGACGCCGCGTTCGCGGGCCGGTAGTTCGGTTACCTCACGTCCGTGAAGGATCACTTTTCCCGTGTAGGGCTGTTCCAGTCCGGCGATGATGCGAAGGATTGTAGTCTTTCCACTTCCGGACGCACCGAGCAACACGAGAGCTTCGCCTTCAGCAACATCGAAGGTGATATCTTCCAACACACTCGTCTTGCCAAATCGCTTGCTGACTCCAACTACACTTGTCGCTTTCTGCGACGCAGTTGGTGGTGGCACTGGAACTTTGTGTTCTTCGATAAGCTTTTCTTTCGCTTTCAAAGTGTCTTCCTCAGTCTACATCCAGCCAGTCGCGGGCGAAGAACAACACGCTGAAAATCAAAAATGAAAAGAGTGCCAAAACGATGGCGATTGCGTTCGCAGCCTCTATTTGACCTTCGTTAAACTTTGCAAAAATGTACAACGGAGCGGTTTGAGTGTGCCCCGCCAGGTTGCCTGAGACGAGAATCGTCGAACCAAATTCACCGACTGCTCTAGCAAACGTCAACAGTGCACCGGAAACGATGGCACCGCGAAGCGACGGCAAAGTGACGTGCCAGAAAGTCTGCCAACGCGTAGCACCGATGGTCGCGGAAGCCTCTTCCAGCGAACGACTCATAGTATCAAAGACGGGTTTTATGACACCGAAGGCCAGCGGGAAAGTAACGAAAATATTTGCGAGAATAATAGCTCCGGCGGTGAACATCACCTGAATGCCCTGTGGCGCTAAGAAGCGACCGAGCGTGCCGTAAGGTCCCCATAAGAGCAAGAGAGCGAAACCGGCAACTGCAGTCGGAATTGCGGTTGGTAAAGAAATCGTAACGATGAGTGCGTTCCGACCCCAAAAGTTGTGACGGGAAAGGACGTAAGCAGCAAATAACCCAAACAAAACGTTGAACATGGTGGCCCAGAAACTTGTGGCCATTGAAAGCTTGAGTGCGAAGACCGCCTCGGGCGCTGTTAAGGCCGCCCAGAATTTGTCCAATCCGTTGCTCGTTCCAAAGATGAAGATCGATAGGAGTGGCAGAAATACCAGCGGCAGCATCATGAAAACGAGCATGCCAATACTGAGTGGCCGAACAACGTCGAACCCTCGAACGTGTCGCATTGTTGGGATTACAGTGGACATTCAACTCATTTCCGATTTCCGATTGCCAATTGCCGATTTACAGAGATTCCGAATTAACCTTAGCCTGCAGAAATCGGCAATTGGCAATCGGAAATCGGCAATGACTTCACCTCTTCTGCACGCGCTCCCGAAAAATCTTTTCAATCACTTCGGGGTAGGCCTTGTCCCAGCCGCCAAAGTAATCGATCGTAAAAGGCATTTCGATCTTTGCTAGTTCCTGGTTAGCATTGTTGTAGGCCTCATTAGTCACTGAGCGAAAGTGATACTTTACAAACGCTTGTTGCGCCTCATCACTCCAGAGGTATTTGTGAAACGCCTCGACCGCTTCTAGTCTATTTCCCGAAACATTTTTGTCGATGATGACCGCTGGATGTTCACTGAAGATTGTTGCTTTCGGAATCACAATCTCAACGTTGCCGCCCGCAGCCTTCATCAACAGACCTTCGAGTTCATAAGTGATCAGTGCATCACCAAAGCCTGTTTCGAATTGAGTTCTCGCCTCTCGTGCGGATCCTGGAGTGGAGATCACGTTGCGCCAGATTGCTTGCAGTCCTTGCAAAGCCCGCGCTTCGTCTTTCTCGCCACTCTCCTTTTCGGATTTCATTAACTCGGAGCCATAAATTGCAAGGATGGACCACTGTGCTCCACCAGAACTAACAGGATCCGGGTGAATGACGCGAACACCGGGTTTTGCCAGATCCAGGAAGTCCTGAATGGCTTTTGGATTGCCCTTCCGCACCAGAATAACGAAAGGTGTTTTGTTGACTATGCCTCGGTAAGGCAAAGCATGCCAATCCTGTGTCACGAAGCCCTTTTCCTTTAACCGCTGCGCATCTCGATCGATCGAGAGGATCGCGAGATCGGCTTGCACTCCCTGAAGTATCTGGTTGGTCACAGTTTCTGACCCGGCAAAGGAAGAGGTAAATCGCACCTCTTGATTATGTTCCCGCTTCCACTTCGCCTGGAATCCTGGAAAGATCGCTTTCTCAAGCGGCTCTTTCATTATCGAAAATCCATACAGAGTGATTGATATGTCCCCTGATTCAGACGGAGGCTTAGGCAGGCAACTCAGGGCTATCAGTGCGGGAATTAGAGCTGCCGATGCTAGAAACGGGCGCCAACAAAAAGTAGTGGTCCGCAAAAAGACGCTCCTCCATGAAATCACAAAATGAGCCAACATCGAGTTGGCATCCTAAGATTTTGCTGCGGGGGTAGTGATCCGTCTATACCACAGAGCGGGCCTCTAAGTCATTGCCAATTTCCGATTGTCGATTGTCAATTTCAGTGCCAATGTCCGACGAACTTTAAGTTTGTCGTGTGGCGATCAACAGTCCTCTGATATGTCCGATGGCCCCAATAATCCAACCACGACAAACTAAAGTTCGTCGGACATTGGCAATCAGCAATCGGAAATCGGCAATGTTGTAGTAATATTCCCTTGCGGCAGTGCCCTCCCTGATACTGAGGCCGTCAAGGACGTATAACTATGCTCAGTCCCCTGACGCGGAGAGTCATTACCGTTCTACTCACGCAATCACTCTTTTCTTCACTTGTGTTCGCGCAACAAGGTTCTTCGGAAGGTAGTCGCCCCAGAAGAGTTGAATCCGAGTGGCCCGTCGCCGCAACCTCTCCTTCAGTCCTACCAACTCCAACGATCAGGAGTCTCGCTGGGCCCGAGCCTAAGATTCGAGTTGCTTTGAATACGAATGCACGCTCAGCAGTCATCTCTACGACTGCCCGCCTCATGAGTGCTAGTGGTGGCGGAAACACTTTAGTCGCGTTGGACACGTCACGGGTACGGGTTGAGCCTCATATGTTGTCGCCCATTCCTCAGCAGTCAGCGGAAGAACTCTATCGGGTAATCGTTGGCGGAGGTTCGACACGCGACGAAGCGGAACAAACCGAGAAAGAAATAAAGAAAATTACAAGTGACGATCCGCAGGTCACCTTCGACACGGAAACGAAGACATGGGGTGTGTTGATTTCTTCCAAACCTCGAGAAGAAGCCGAACAAATTAGTGAAACTCTCGAGGCTGCTGGCTACGATGCAACTGTCTTAAGTCCATCGTCGCGACAGAATGAAAGGGTGAGCGAAAAAACCAGCGACAGTTCAGTGCGTCTAGCTTCGCGGATAAGTATCCCCTCACGTGAAGTCGTCGGCGCATCAGCAACCAACGGGCATCTGTTCAACTCCAGCGCACCGGTGTCGTTGGCATCTGACGACGAAAAGGATGCTCCGGTCCGCTACAACGATCGACCTTATCGTGGTCGGATTGAAGTCTTCACGAACTTGCGCGGCTCGTTAACGGTAGTGAATGAATTGGGTCTCGAAGATTATGTACGAGGCGTTGTCGCGAATGAATTATCGCCGGGCGGATATCCAGCGATTGAAGCATTAAAGGCCCAGGCCATTGCCGCCCGGACCTATGCATTAAAGAATCGCGGTCAATTCATGGCGGAAGGTTTTGATGTTCTACCAACAACTCGCTCGCAGGTTTATCGCGGCCTGACTTCAGAGAATCCGTTGTCTACGCGTGCAGTCGATGAGACTCGCGGATTGATTGCTACCTACGCCGGCGAACCAATTAATGCTCTCTACACGTCAACATGCGGAGGTAGAACTGAGGACTCCGAAAACATTTTCAACCAGCCTGTTCCTTACCTACGAAGTCGCGAGTGTGCGGCCGAAGGCTTGAGTGCGCTGAGTCCATTCACCATCAAGACCAATCGGGAACCTGCGGAGCTACACACCGACAGTTATGTCCCGCTTGCGCGTGATGTCAGTCTTCTTGTAATCCAGAACGTCAATACTTTCCCGTCACGCGTTTCAGACGCCTGGTTCGCGGCTGACGCGAGCGTTGCGGAAGTGAAAAATCTTTTGGCTAACGCCGCGCGAATAGCGCACCAACCAACTCCAGCTTTCACGGAAGACATTAATCGACCGCCCGCTTTCGCCTCAGCGCTCGCGGCCGCAGTTTTGGGAGACAGTCGATCAAGCACGCTACTGAACGAAGCCGACGCGAATTATCTGCTTGCGGTTCGTGACGCCAACGATGTTCCGCTTCCAAATCGGGCTGACCTGGCGATGTTAGTGAGGGATGGACACCTGTTGATCTATCCGGACGCGACCATTCGGCCACATACGCCGTTGTCTCGCGGGCGTGTTGTTCATGCCATTGTCAGACTGCTCGAGACTCGAAATCTCCTTCAACTTCAAAAAGGAAATGCCCGGCCAACAAGCGACGGACAACTTGTGTTGCGCTCGACGCGCGGCAAGGACCAACCGATCAGAGTTAATCCGGAAGTGTTTCTGTTTCGACAGATTGGCGAGGCGGCATATGGAGTACGTTCTTTAGCGCTGGTTGGTGGTGAAGCCGTCACCTTTCATCTGGGCGCAGATGGATTGGCAGACTACCTCGAAGTTAGACCCGCACCAAACGGCGCAGCGGCGGACAGGTTCTCGCCGTTCAGTAACTGGACTGTGGGACTAAGTCCAGGACAAGTACAGGCGCGCCTTGCACGCGCAGCAAGAGGAATCGGACAGCTGGTTGATCTACGCGTTGACGCGCGTGGTTCTTCACATCGAGTAACTGACTTGGAAGTGGTCGGTACGAATGGAACGGCCCATGTCCGCGGGGGGAGAATCCGATCGGCGCTTGGCTTGAAGGAACAGCTTTTTGTGATCGACCGCGAGTTTGATGACAATGGACGCGTATCGGAATTTGTCTTCACCGGACGCGGCTGGGGTCATGGGGTCGGCATGTGCCAGGTTGGTGCGTACGGACTTGCCAGACAAGGGTGGAGTTACGAACAAATTCTTAAGGCGTATTACACGGGGATTGAAATAACAAAGATGTATTAGCTCGTGGTCTTTGGCTTTTGGTCTTTGGCGTTTGATCCACGACTCAAAGGCCGAAGATCAAAGACCGGATTTAAATCATGTCTTCAATCGAAAACCTCATCACTGTAGCGGATCTGGAGAAATATCCAGATGACGATGGCAAGCGCTACGAATTGATTGAAGGAGAACTATACGTGTCAACTGCACCCGGACTTCCTCACCAACTCGTGCTTGTCAGTCTATTGGCAGCCTTCATTAGTTACTTAAAGACAAATCCAATCGGGAAGATCGTGCCTGGACCAGGCGCGGTCTTTAGTAACTTCGACGCGGTAATTCCAGATCTTGCGTTTGTCAGTAACGAACGATGGTCACAGATTGTCGCAAACGATCGGTTCAATGCAGCACCGGACATTGTTATCGAAGTTCTCTCACCCGGCGCTGAGAACCGGCGGCGCGATCTGGCCGCCAAGTATCGCCTCTATCACAAGTACGGCGTTCAGGAATATTGGGTTGTCGATCAGGAGAATCAATCGGTCCTCCTGTATCGATACACCAAATTTGACGAAGTGACACTCAAATCCTCGGATAGATTGCGAAGTGACCTCCTGCCTGGGTTCGAAATAACGATCGAGAACCTGTTTAAGTACTAATCAGTTGTCAATGCGCTTCACTCGCAACCAAATCCTCGGTGGTCTCTTAGTCCTTGCCCTCATCTGGCTGCTTATTCTTTTTCGCGTGCTATCCTCTCGCGCGTGAGTTCCACTGACCCAGTCGTTGCTATCGTCGGTCCAACAGCTTCCGGCAAAAGCACTCTCGCCATCGAAGTCGCGTTAAGACTCAATGGAGAAATAATCAACTGCGATTCTGTTCAAGTCTACAAAGAGATCGAGATCGCAACTGCGAAGGTGCCGCTTGCTGAGCGCAAAGGGATCCCTCACCATCTCATTGATTTCGTTTCTCCGATGGTGAACTACACAGCGGGGGAATGGGCCCGTGACGCAGGACAGATCATTGAGGAGATTGAGAGCCGTGGAAGAATGCCCCTGCTCGTCGGAGGCACGGGGTTTTACTTGCGAGCATTGCGCCGTCCATTCTTTACTAGTCCGCCAACCGATGCATCGCTCCGAGATCGAATCACCGCGGTTCGTGAGCTTCATGGGCCAGAATATCTGCACCGGTTGCTCAAAAGAGTTGATCCACTTGCCGCACTTCGTTTCTTTCCGCGTGATTGGCCACGAGTGCAACGTGCACTTGAAGTAAGGCTGCAAACCGGTCGTTCAATAACCGAGCAGTTTGATCAGAGGCCCGAACCTCACGAAAGCACCAGGCGTCTTCGAATCCTTGCCCTCAATCCCCCGCGAAAGGAACTGCATGAACGCATCAATCAACGCACCGAGATGCACTTCGCCGCCGGACTTATCGACGAGGTAAAGACCCTCCTCGACAAAGGCGTTCCGCCCCATTCCAACGCTCTTGGAGCCCATGGCTATCGCCGTGTAGTTGAGTTCTTACAATCTAAGCGAACGCTTGACAGCGCAATTGACCAGACCAAACTGGACGTTCGACACTACGCCAAGCGTCAATTGACATGGTTTCGCCATGAAGCAGACGTTGAATGGATTCAGGGTTTTGGCGAAGAAAACGAGGTTTTGGAATCGGTTTTGGAAAAGCTTTCGGACCAGAAAACAACCAAATAATCATCTTTCTATCACATCTCCGTCTATCTCTTGTCAGCCTCTAACCCCTGTTGTAATCTGATTGCAACCGCGCATTCTCGTGATCTTCCCCAGGTTTTCAAATGTCCGACGGTAAACAGTCGCCGCAAAATATCCAGGACGCTTTTCTCAATACGGTCAGACGCGAGAAGACTGCGGTTATTATCTATCTCCTGAATGGCGCGAAGCTAACCGGTCGGATTCGAAGCTTCGACAAGTTTTCAGTGTTACTTGAGTCAGGCTCGCAGGAGCAATTGATCTTCAAGCACGCTATTTCCACCATCTCACAATCCCGCAAGACCGGCGACCTCCATTCACCGCATGGAGCCGAGGCGCATGCGCGTCATGAGGACGTGACCTCGCCTGAAGCTTGATTCTTCGTTTACACTCTCACGAACAACACTCTCAAAAAGCAGGGGCCCTGTGGCTGGAACCTTTATTTCCTTCGAAGGCATCGACGGTAGCGGAAAATCAACGCAATTACGGTTAGTCAGCAACTTTCTCAAAGGACTCGGTTGCGAGGCACTGGTGACCAGAGAACCGGGTGGAACCACAATCGGTCTGCGTCTGCGAGCGGCACTGCTCGATGCGCAAGAGGAAGTCGATCCACTGACAGAGCTGCTCGTCTTCGCCGCCGATCGTGCGCAGCATGTGCGGCGTATTCTGCGGCCGGCATTGCAAGCAGGCCGGGTAGTAATTTCCGATCGCTATGCAGATGCGACTGTTGCTTATCAGGGTGCGGGTCGCGGGTTTAAGGCTGAGCTTATTGAAGAGATCGTACGGCTTGCGACGGAAGGCCTGGTACCAGATCTAACTTTGTTGTTTGATCTGCCCGTGGCAGAGTCAACAAATAGAACGACACGACGGTCCAATGTCAGGAACAAACTTGATCGTCTGGACATTGAGCACCGTGATTTTCATGAGCGGGTTAGAGAGGCTTATTTAGGAATTGCAGCTGCGCAACCAGAGCGGGTTAAAGTGATTGATTCAAGTGGCGCGGTTGAAGATACTCAGGAACGTCTTAGAAGTATTCTGGTGCCGTTCCTAAAAGAACGCGGCCATGTCCGATAAACTGGTTAGGAATTTAAGATTGAAGATTTCAGATTTAAGATTGGCCGGCTCAAATAAGTTCGGTTTTGTAGAGTCCCATCTGATTCGCCCAATCTTAAATCTGAAATCTTCAATCTTAAATTCCTAACCAGTTCGTCCAACATCGAAAACACTATGTTTGATTCATTAACCGGGAACGATCGCGTCAAAGACGTGTTAAAGCGGATGTTCATTTCAGGGCGCCTGCCCGGCGCTTTGTTGTTTGTTGGAGAAGAAGGTATTGGCAAAAAACTCTTTGCCCTTGAGGTTGCGCGCGCACTAAATTGTCGTACTCCAATTGACGACCAGGGTTGCGGCTCATGTTCAGCCTGCAAAAGAATCGGTCATCTCAATTACCCGACGAGTTCCGATCCAGACGATTGGATTCCAATCATCTGGACTAACCATCCGGATGTCGGCATGGTCGTAGCACCTCGACGTGTGTTGCGAGTCGTTCAAATGCGACAAATCGAAACCGAGGCAAACTTTCGGCCGATGGAAGGTAAAGCGAGAGTTTTTATCATCGACGAGGCTGAAACGTTGAACGACTCATCAGCCAATGCCCTTTTGAAGGTTCTGGAAGAACCGCCGAGTACATCTCATCTGATCCTGATCACATCGCGGCCCGCGATGTTGTTGCCGACGATTCTTTCGCGCTGTCAGGCAATCAGGTTCTCGCCACTCACACCTGCGGAAATTGAAGGTTACCTGACAAGTAATAAATTGGCTGATGTCTCGGCCGCTCGATTGCGAGCGCGCGCCGCCGGCGGGAGTATCTCCCGCGCTTTATCAGGTGACCTGGATACGTTCACGTCGCAGCGTAAGGCCATGCTTGTGGTGTTGGAAGCGCTTGTCGTTACGAATAGTCTGGCCCAACTTCTTAGATCATCAGAACAACTGAATGAAGCGCAGTATAAAGACGAGTTTGAAGAACGTTTGGATGTTTTGGAGACCTTGATTCGCGACGCGTGGATGTTATCGCTTGGGTCAAAGCGCGAGCAGTTAGTCAATGAAGATTTTTACAAGGATCTCGAACCGATTAGTCGAAAGATTGATCCTGTGAAAGCAGCAGCCTGGATTCTCGAAATCGAGGACATGCGCGAACAACTGATAGTAAATGTCAATCGAAAAGCCGCAACGGACGCTCTGTTTGTCACAATGGCATCAGGCGAAATCCCGGTGAAGCGATTCAGTGTGAAGTGAT
>Ga0310810_10006798_pt1 | contig 12965 bp, 12 predicted proteins | sample NCmetagenome_FD_207641 | JGI IMG/M metagenome (GOLD analysis project Ga0310810, IMG submission 207641) | Soil microbial communities from experimental microcosm in Duke University, North Carolina, United States - NC | ecosystem: Engineered > Artificial ecosystem > Soil microcosm > Unclassified ... | reverse complement strand
TCGACTGGAATGTGTCAGTCAAGCGGGATGCCAAGTGATAAGTTGCAGCCCATGATCGTCGGGCGTCAAAAAGCGTAGCCGACAGACACCGTCAGTGGAATGGTGACCCCGGCGTTCTGCGTGAAGATGTTTCCATTGGAGAAGTGATTAATTTTGATGCCAACGTTGACGTGTCGGTTCCTGCCGGCGAACACGCCGAGGCTCATGAAGTCCTGAAAGGTGAAGTGTCGCCCCGTGTCGAGGTCGTCAAGTTGCACCCGCGAAATAAACGTCGGGCCCGCGGCGGAATATGCGAAGTAAACGTCCGCCGAGTGCGCGCGGAGAAACGTGAAGCGAAACAGTGGATAGAGTGACGCTGTGTAGAAACGATTGTCACGCTGTTTCGTCGTGTAGATGCCCGTGCTCGCGCCGATGTCGAGTGAGAAGAGGCGCCGCGTATGAAAGACGTTACGCTCGTAATGCGGCGCGACGCCCACATCCACCTTCGCGTTACCACCCCAGAAGATCGGCACTGTCTTCGAGAGGAAGTCATTCACGTCGTACCCGATGCCGGTTGAATACTCGATCTGGAACATCTGACGCGGGAAGAGGACCCCGTCCTCGCTGTTTGCCGCGACCTGCTCCGCCGTCAGCGATCGCATGGTGTAGCGGAATCCGGCGGAAGTGAAGATCGTTCGCTCTTGCGCGGCAGCGGGATGCCCCGGGGTGTACGTCATGCCGGCGGTTGCGTCCCAGTTCCGGTTCAGGTGGTAGTCGACGCCGCCGCCAAGGAGGAGCGACGGATAGTGCGCATCCGTAACGGCCGATGTGCCAGCGATCGAGAATCCCGTCCGGCTCGTAATTGCGAGACCGCTCTCACCGTATGCCCCCAGCCGTTTCGTGACCGGCAGATTCACCTTCGCCGTCACGCTGCCGAAGTTGACACGCACGTGGTGGTGATCGGTACCGAGTGCTCCGTTCACGTTCCGGTAGGCAACGTACTTGATCGGGCGCATGTACGCGCCCTGGACGGACAAGAAGCGACTGAATTCGTGTCCCAAGAGCGCGACGCGCACCGTCAAGTGAGGCGTGTCGATTGTGCCGGTGCTGAATCCTGCCTGTAGCTGCTCCGGAGAGAACAGGTAATCGACGGCGCCCGCGTCGAAGCTGACATACGAGTTCGCGAGTACCCTCGGATATTGCGCGCGGGTATCCGTCGATGTCGACTGCGCCGCGACGGACGACGCACACATCAAGATCGCGGTGAGCACACACGGCAGGCGAGCGGACACGAGCGTTAGATCGAGAACAAACAATCTACTATTGGGACAACAAGCACAATGTAGAACATTCGAGATGAACAAGGCGTGAACGCGGTGGGCGAAACGTTGTCCCGCGAGTCGTCGCGCGCACGTCGTCGCCGTACCGGCGCTCGTCGAGGAGAGTGCGACCGTTATACTTGATCGTTCGCGTGTGGATCCGAAGACTGGTTGCAGCAGCGATTGTGACCGTCTCGGCTCCGTATGCATGCTCTCCCGTCTATCGCTTCCCGGCGCCGCGGCCATTTCACGGAGCCACGGTGCGAAATCCTTACGCCCGACTACATCGAGGGTGGCAGCGAGCGAACCTGCATGCACATGGCTATGCCTGGGCTGGACTCACCAATGGCGCACAAACCGGTGCGGAAATCGTCGGGGCCTATCACGCGATGGGCTACGACGTGGTCGCCATCTCGGACTATCAGCGGAGTGGCGACCCCGTGCTTTCCGCGATTGCAGAGTACGAACATGAATACAACGTCCGCAAGCGCCATCAGCTCGCGATCGGCGCAACGACTGTTGCGTAGATGGAGTTTCCCTTCTGGCAGGGAGTGAACCAGAAGCAATACATTCTCGATCGTCTGCTCTCGACGGCTGCGCTCGTATCGATTAATCATCCAGCACGGCTCGAGGGTTATACCGTCGACGACATGCGTTACCTGTCCGGCTATCAACTACTCGAGGTGATCAACGATCACGAGGCCGGCGACCGATTCTGGGATGCGGCGTTGTCCGCTGGACACCGCGTCTGGGGAATTGCGGGCGATGACGTTCACGATCTGACGGATCGCTGTCGCGTTGGCGTCGCATGTACGATGATCAATTCAGATTCCAGTCGCCCTAATGACATCATCGAGGCGCTTCGCGCCGGACGATCGTACCTGGGGTCTCGACATGGCCTGACCGGAACTGAGACTGAGACAACGCTGGCTGGTGTGAAGGTGGACAGGAACACCGTCACTGTCACGATCAACGGACCCGCAGCAACCGACTTCGTCGGACAAGACGGTCACAGCGAAGCGACGGTCGTCAACACCACGTCCGCGTCTTACAGGTTGCAGCCTCGCGATACATACATTCGGGCCATCGTTCGGGGGGCGCATGCCGACCTCTACGTGAACCCGCTTGTTCGCACGGATCCTCGTGACGCGACGCAACCAGCGACCGAGGTCAGCCGAGGCTGGACCATCTTATGGCGCGTCGCCATTATCACGCTGTGTATCGCGGTTGCTGGTTTCGGCGCCGTGACGCGAGTGAATCAGCGGCCGATCTAGGGAACTTCCAATCTCCATCAAGTCCTGGCCCATATCGGCCGGCACCGGTCCGGTGTACTCGTAGAGTGCTGACACCGACGGCGGATCCTGCGAATAGAACCACCCGAGCGTGTAGGTCAACGAACCGGTGAACCAAGTCGATGCCCGAGATTTCGATTACGTCTGGAGTGCCCCAAGTTGTCCTTCGTGTGACAGTCCCAAGCCGGACCTCGACAACTCCCACGACTCGCCGCCTATACTGCCGCTTACTGTGAATATGCTGCTCGACGAGTGTCTGCCGATTTATGACGTGTCCGACGCCGTTGCGACGGTGGTCCATGCGGATCTTGCGACGACCGGGGACGCGCTGATGGAGGTGGACCTGATCGATGCCGGTCGCAAACGACCGCTCGTCGCGGTGCTGGGAGCGATCCGGATCCCGAGCACGACCTCCGGCGTCCTGATCTCTCACGTCGAAGGTTGTGCAGGCGTTCCGGCGCACCGCAGCCCGCGGACGGTACAATGGTCTCGTCAACGATGTGTAGAAACATTCGAACACTCTTCAATTTCGATCCGCCGGCAACGGATGAAGAGATTCGTGCCGCGTCGATTCAGTTCGTCCGTAAGTTGTCCGGATTCACGCAGCCGTCCAAGGCGAATGAAGCCGCCTTCAACAACGCGGTCGAGGAGGTGTCGCAGGTCGCACGGCGATTGATCGATTCACTCGTCACGACAGCCGCACCGCGGGACAGGGAAGAATGGGCGGCGCGCGCCAGGGCACGCGCCGCGGAACGGTACGACAAACGGGCTGGGTAAAACGAGGTCGCTAGTGGACGACGCGGCTGCCGGATGCTCCTTTCTGTTGCTGCCGCTTGTTCCAGTCCTCCTGGAGGATTGACCAGAGCACCTGGTCGAGATACTCGCCGTTCCTGTGGAACGAATGCCGCAGGACGCCTTCGCGCTCCGCCCCAAGTTTCTTCATCGCTCCATTGCCGCGTCCATTGCAGAGGGCCGCGCGCGCTTCGAGGCGATGTGTGCCCAGTACGTCAAACGTGAAGTCAAGGACGAGTTCGGCGGATTCCTGGAAAACGCCGGTGCCCCAGAACTCGGAGCCGATCGCGAAGCCCCAGTCGGCGATGATGAATCCTGGACCGAGCGCGCGGAGGTGAATCAATCCAATCGGGGCGTTGCCGCCGACGGGTTGGATCGCGAAACACACGTATTGCCCCGCCGCGCGCTGCCGGTGCGTCCACGACACATAACGCTGGAATCCGTCTACGGTCGGAGGCGGCGGCGCAATGAACCGCGACACTTCGTCGGTGGCAAGCACCGAGAAGAGGGCTGGCGCATCCGCGGCACGCGGCTCGCGCAGCACGACCCGTCGTCCGACGAGTTCGGGCGGCGTGATGCGCCAGTCCGCTGGGTGCTCAATCGTGTTGGCGCGCGGCATCGGTGTCACCGTGTTGATGTCAGCTGAATCCGGTCTATTCATGCGTTCCCCCGCCTTCATGTCTAGAAAATGGTGAGAAGCGTTTTGAGGGGGAGCAAGGTGGCCGCCATTCGCGATAGGGAAGGCCTAACTGTCGCTGTGTATGGGTCTTAGGAGCGTTGTGCAGATTGGGAATGAAGGTGGTGCGGCAGTCGCGGTGTTTAACCGTGGCACACGGAGGAAGCGACTGGGCGGCAGTTTCTCGTTTTGCTCCGAAAGAGACGAACAATCCGGTGTCCCGTCTGCGCATCGCATTGTCGCTGAAAAGAACACGCCTCGTAACCCGCCGTCGACGCTGGGTTTGACAATACGTGTTATGACACGTAATATGGACGTATGCCGTCGCAGCTGCAGCGCGAGCTGAAACAAACGCGGCCGTTCAAGAGCCTGCAAGAGGAGGCTCATCTCAGCATCCAGCGGACCGCCGCGTTGCTGGAGCACGCGTTCGAGGGCGCGCTGAAGCCGCATCGGATTACCGGAACGCAATACAACGTGTTGCGCATTCTGCGCGGTGCCGAACCGGACGGTTTGTGCAGAAACGAAGTCGCCGAACGCCTGGTACGGCAGGTGCCGGATGTCACGCGTCTGCTCGATCGGCTCGAGGAGGCGAAATTGATCGTTCGTGAACGTGCGGGGAAGGACCGCAGGTACGTCGTCACGCGGATTACGCGCCCCGGATTGCAGCTGCTCGACGAGATCCAGCAGCGTATCGATGAAACACATCAGTCGCAGTTGGGGCATCTGGGCGAGGCCCAGCTTCGGAGACTGATTTCGTTACTCGCCTCCGTCCGTCAGCGGGAATAATTTTTCGCAAACACGTGTTATCACATCTAGTGTTATGACAATCACAATGATGCCTCAGCTGAACATCGGGATTCGACCCGAGCGCTATCGGTTGCCGGAGAACGCTCACATCGGACGCGTGCGATTGGCCGTGAGCGACCTGTCGCGATCGGTCGCGTACTACACGGAGGTTCTCGGCGTCCGCGCGGCGCTGGACGGGAACGTGGCATCGCTCGCGTCCGCGGACGGAGTGCCGCTGCTCGAACTGCACGAGCGGGCAGGCGTCCGGCCCGTGCCGCGGCATGGCCGCGTGGGCCTCTACCACTTCGCGATGCTGCTGCCGGATCGCGCGGCGCTCGGTCGTTTCGTCGCGCACCTGGCGGTTGTGGGCGCCTATGCAGGTTCCGCCGACCACCTCGTCAGCGAGGCGCTCTACCTGACCGACCCTGACGGACTGGGCATCGAGGTTTACGCCGATCGACCTCGCGCCGAGTGGAGCACGCGCGGTGGGGAAATCGTCATGGCGACGGAACCACTCAACCTGCGAGAGCTCATGCGAGCCGCTGGCGGCGAACAGTGGAACGGCATGCCGGCTGGTACCACGATAGGCCACGTGCACTTCCACGTCTCGACCCTCGAGGCGGCCGAGGCTTTCTATCACTCCGCAATCGGCTTCGACAAAGTCGTGTGGAGCTATCCGGGCGCGCTGTTCTTTTCCGCCGGTGGCTATCACCACCACGTGGGAACGAATACCTGGGCGGGCGACGCGCCGATCGCGACGGTTCAAGATGCGCGGCTGCTCGAATGGGAGCTCAGGCTCCCGTCCGAGGACGACATCGCGGCGGCAGCCGCAAACGCGGCACACGCAGGCTACCCGGTCAGTACGGCGGGTGCCGATCGTGTGATTGCCGATGCATCGGGCATCGCTGTTCGACTCACCATGGAAAGGAGCCATTCGTGACTACCACTGCAATCGCGACAACGACAACCTACAGCATTGATAAAGCTCATTCGGAAGTGACCTTCCAGGTCCGCCATCTTCTGACCAGGGTCCGCGGGCGCTTCTCGGACTTCAACGGCACGCTTGACTACGATGAGGAGCATCCCGAGCTTTCATCGGTGAATGTGCGGGTGCAGGCGGCGAGCATCGACACCAACGAGCGCGATCGAGATGCCCACTTGCGCTCGGCGGACTTCTTCGATGTCGACAACTTCGCCTCCCTCACGTTCCGGAGCACCGGAATTCAGCAACGAGGCGCCAACCGGTTCGATGTCACCGGCGAGCTGATGATTCACGGCGTCACGAAACAGGTCACCTTCGACGTCTTGTCGCTGGGCAAGGCCACAGATCCGTGGGGCAACGAGCGCATCGCGTTCGAGGCGGAAACAAGTGTGAACCGCAAGGACTTCGGATTGACGTGGAATGCCGCGCTCGAGACCGGTGGGTTCCTCGTTGGGGACGAGGTGAAGATCAGCCTGTCGGTCCAGGCAGTTCCGGCGCGTGTCTAACGCGCCGGGTCACGATTTCACGCCGCCGCGGGCGCGGGATGATCCGAACTGGTGTGCGCCCAGACCTGATGACATGTCGTACATCGGTAGTACTGGGCGCGCGAGGTCGCGTAGAGCGGCACCGCAACATCCGAATGACATACGGGGCATGGCTCCGGCGTATGTTCAGGTACCGGCGGGGGAGCGAACGTAAAGGGCGGCATACCTTCGATCCTCTGATTGTTCAATCCGCGGTGTAGGCGGCCAGGGTCCAGCCGGCGCCGCGGAGTTCGGACGCAATCATTGCGTGACGCTGTAACGCGCTCCACGCACTGGTAAATGTCTCTGCGATGCCGACCGCACTCGGCGAGTGCGATACGAGTGACAACGTGAATGCGGTGCCGGGTTGCTGATCGACGCGGCACGTCAGCCGCTGATTGCCGCGCTGGAAGATCCAGCGGAGAAGTCGGCGCCTGCCCACGCTCGCTGATACGCGGCGAGCCCGGGAACGAAACCGCCGATAGTGAGCCGAGGATTCACTCATGCCGGCAGCGGAATCAATATGGGTGCCAGCCAACGGCTGAGGTGATTGCCTTACCTCAGCGGCGGGAGCGGCGGCGTCGCGCCGGGCGGTAACTCCTGCTGGAATGCGTTCATCACCCCGGCGAGCGTGGCGTAGGTACCTGACAGCGTGAGCAGATCCACCAACTGTTGTTGGTTGAGCACCCTTGCCGCGCGCATGTAGGTCGCATCCCGAACCTCGTGTGTGGTCGAGAGTTCCATACAGAGGTCATAGACTGCCGCTTCGTCCGCTTTCATCGATGAGGGACGCTTGCCGGCCTTGAGGTCGGCAAGGGTACGCTCCGATACGCCTTCTTTGAGCGCCAGCGGATAGTGCGCGAGCCACTCGACCTGTGACGTCCACACCCTGGCCTGCACCAGAATCGCGAACTCGTTGAGTCGTCTCGGCACCGATGTATTGAACCGCAGGTAATCGAGCATCGCGAACATTCGCTTTCCAAGTTCGGGACTTCGGAGCAGCGCGTTGTACGGCCCGCCGAGTCCGACGCTCGAGACCTTCAGAATGTCTTCTGCAAGCGGACGCTGCTGCGGCGTCAGCTCGTCGCGTTCGATTTGCGGCAGGCGTGCCGCCGTCTTTCTTCGCGCGGATGGCGGCGCGGTCGACGCGGGCGCCGGGGTCACTTCTTCCAGACGGCTTACCCGCAGGATGCGCACAGCGCCACGCTCCACGTAGTCGCGCGTGGCGAAAACGCCCGTTACACGCACGGCCATGTCGCTTCGCGCGCGCGTCAACCACTCGCGCGGCAGCTCCACCTCGATCGAATGGTCCCCGGACGCGTCGCGATACTCGAGCGTCCAGCCCGTCGTTTCGCCGCCGATGGCGATTCGGCCTCCGCGAAGCGTTCCCGTGATTGTGACGTCTTGACCGCCGGTCTGCGCGGCAGCGACGAGCGGTGCGATGAACATGGCGAGTAACAACAGGGTTTTCATGGCCTTTCCGCCTATACTGCTCGCGGTTGGCATCCATGTCGAGTCCATTCGTTGCGGCGGTGGTGCAAAGCTCACCTGTGGTGTTCGACACCGGGGCCACGCTGGCGAAAGTCCGCGATCTCACGGCGGACGCCGGCCGCCGCGGCGCGACTCTGGTCGTCTTTCCCGAAGCGTTCGTCTGCTCGTATCCGAAGGGCCTCGATTTCGGCGCACGCGTGGGAATGCGAACGTCAAAAGGGCGCGACGACTTCCGCCGTTATTTCGACAGCGCCGTTGCCGTGCCCGGTCCGGCAACCGAGGCGCTCTCCGACATTGCCAAAGAGAACGGCGTGCACCTCGTGATCGGTGTGATCGAACGGGAGATCGGCACGTTGTATTGCACCATCCTTTTCTTCGCTCCCGACGGCACCTTCCTCGGCAAGCACCGAAAGTTGATGCCGACCGCGATGGAACGCTTGATTTGGGGATTCGGCGACGGGTCGACCCTTCCGGTATTCGATACGCCGCTTGGAAAGCTCGGCGCGGTCATCTGCTGGGAGAACTACATGCCGCTGTTGCGGATGGCGATGTACGCGAAGGGCATTCAGTTGTACTGCGCACCGACCGCCGACGATCGCGACAGCTGGATGGCCACCATGCAGCACGTCGCGCTCGAAGGACGCTGCTTCGTGCTGAGCGCATGTCAGTACTTGCGTCGCGACGACTGTCCGGCCGATTACGCGGCCATGCAGGGTGACGACCCCGAAGCGGTCATCATGCGCGGGGGAAGCGCCATCATCAGCCCGCTGGGGCAGGTTCTCGCCGGTCCCGTCTTCAACCGCGAAATAATTCTCACTGCCGAGATCGATCCCGGCGAAATCGCCCGGGGCAAGTACGACTTCGACGTCGTCGGCCACTATGCGCGGCCTGATGTGTTCCGGCTGCACGTCAACGAGAAGCCGTCTCCACCCGTCGTCGCGGATTGATGCGCGTTGCGGCAGCTGATTCCTGACGCTGTGTTCAGGAAGTCTTCAGACTCACCAGCCGCCGCGCTGCACTAGAATCAATCGGTTTCGATCCGTTCACAACTACGCGTTCGCGCTATGATTTCGCGCGTTCGGAGGTCACAAGATGCGGAAATTCCACTGGATTTTTCTCGCGACGCTCGCGCTGCTGCTGGGCGGCATCGTTGCCAGCGCGCAGCAAGGCCCTGGGTCAACCGCCGACACCGAATCCCAACCGCCATGCGCGCTGCCGAACCCGCCCGCCAGCAACACGCCGGCCACCGATACGACCGGGCCTACGACGATGGCGCCGAAGGGGTACGTGAAGGACCTGATGAACTACATGATGATGCCGTCGGCCTCCGGCGTGTGGAATGCCGTCGCCACCGTGACCGATCAAACGGGCGTCCACGAGTTCCGGCCGAAGACGGACGACGATTGGAATAAGGTGATTGGCGCGGCCACGGAGTTGTCCGAGGTGCCCAATCTGCTGATGGTGGCCGGGCGCCGACGCTGCGTCGGCGGTGCGATTCCGGAAGCCTTTGCCACCGACTGGCGGCGCAAGGCCCGTGAGGTCAGCGAGGCCGCCACCATCGCGTTGATTGCCGCCAAGAAACACGATGCGGACAAACTGGCCGAAGCGGGCGAGCGCATCGATGTCGCGTGCGACGAGTGCCACGAGAAATATCAGTTGCTGGACGACGATCCCGATGACAACAACGGGAAGGTGTGGGGCACCTGGAAGGCAAAGGCGGGATCGAAAGCCAAGCCCGCGGTACCGGGCGCCGCAGCGGCACCAGCCGCCGCTGCCGCCGCAAAGAAAGGTTAGTCACAGAAAGAGGGGGACCCATGAAACAGGCGCTGTTTTCTCTCACCGCGGCCGCCGCCGCTACGCTCGTCGCGCTCGGCGCGACGTCGGCGGCGCTCGCCGGACAGGGCGGCACGGGCACCATCGTCGGCCATGTGCGTTACATGGGGCCGACGCCGGTGAATCCGATCATTCGGATGGGCGCCGATCCGCGCTGCAACAAGTTGTACGTCGGCAAGCGTCCCACGTCGCCGACCTTCGTGGTCGGCGCGGATGGCGCGATGGCGAACGTGCTCGTGAATCTCGACGGCTCGTTCCCGGCGACGCCGGTATCGAACATGCCGGTTGTTCTGGATCAGAAGGACTGCCAGTATGCGCCTCGCGTGGTTGCGGCACGCATCGGGCAGACGCTGGAAGTGCGGAACGACGATCCGACGGAGCACAACGTACACGCCTCGTCGATGGTCGGCAACGACTTCAACACGACGCAGCCCATCAAGAGCATGCCGTTCGAATTCAAGTTGAAGGGCGGCGAAATTCTCCGCGTCCGCTGCGACAATCACACGTGGATGACGGCCTTCGTCGGCATCTTCGAGCATCCATACTTTTCCGTCAGCGGCACCGACGGCGCGTTCACGATCGCGAACGTGCCGGTCGGAAAGCAGACGGTCAAGGCGTGGCACGAGGTGATGGGAACGCAGATGCAAATGGTCGACGTGCAGGCGGGAAAGACGACGACTGTCGATTTCACGTTCGCACCCGGTCAGAAGTCTGCGGCTGCGACTCCCGTGCGTGACGTGGTTATTCCAGACGGCGCGATGGTGGCGAGCATCTTCACACACTAGCCGCGACACTGGCCTGGCTTTACGACCGGGTCGAGTACTTTCAACGGATCGAGACAGGCGGGTCGTCAGACCCGCCTTTTTTTTCAGTCCAGGCAAGATGATCTTCGTACTGACACGCGCCCGACTGGCAGCTGCGATTGACTAGAGCTGCAGGGAAGGAAGTACCACGGGCGATCGCACCGGCACGTCACGTTCGTCGCCGTCGTAGTAGACGCGCTCGAGGAACAATCCTGACGCCGGCGCGGTCAACCGTGCCGGCAGATCGGAAGGTCCTGTCAGCATTGCCGCCGCGGACGAGGCCGTCAAGCGTCCGCGACCAATCTCCACCAGCACGCCGACGAGACGGCGCACCATCTTCCACAGGAAATGCGACCCCTCGATGTGGATGAGGATGAGGTCTCCGTCTTCATAGATTTCGAACGTTTCGAGAAGCACGTCTGTGGATGTGTCGCCCGGTTCGTTCTCGGAGAACGTCTGAAAATCGTGGAACCCGACGAACTGCGCGGCCGCAGTACGCATACGATCGACGTCGAGATCATCTTTCACCCACCACACATACTGCTTGGCGAACGCGGTGCGACGCCGTGCGACGTGATAGATGTAGCTGCGCGCGCGGGCGTCGTGTCGTGCATGGAACCGGTGCCGCGCCCTTTCGGCGCGGAGCACGTTGATGTCGGAGGGAAGCGCGTCATTGATGCGCCGGCGCAGCATTTCAGAGTCGCCGGAAGTGTCGATGTCGAGATGCGCCACCTGCGCCAGCGCGTGCACGCCGGCGTCGGTCCGTCCCGAGCCGTACAACTCGAAGTCCGCGACGCCCGTTGCATCCCTGATCGCACGCTCGAGTTCACCCTGCACCGTGCGCGCGTTCTTCTGGATCTGCCATCCGCTGTAGCGGGTCCCGGCGTATTCAATGGTCAGCTTCAGTCGCATGAGAATTTCGGCATTATCCCTGCAGAGCGTTGTCGTCACCCGACCGTCGCGAGCCTGCGCTCGGCGGTATCGGTTCGAGGATGAGCGACCTACGCAGACGATATCCGGCGGGCGCGGAGACCCAGCCGGACGGTTCGACGCACTTTCGAGTCTGGGCTCCTGAACCTCGGCAGATCGCATTGCGCATCGTCGGGCCTGATGGCGCGCCGCGCGATGTGGCCCTCGAAGAGGAGTCCGACGGCTACTACGCCGCGCACGTTGGTGGCTGCGGCGCAGGCACTCGGTACTTTTATGTGCTGGACGGCGATGCGCTTCCAGATCCGGCGTCGCGGTATCAGCCAGACGGTCCGTTTGGGCCGTCCGAGGTGGTGGACCCAACGCGTTTTTCCTGGGATCGATCGAAAGCGTTTCCCGGGGTCACACTGGCCGGCCAGGTTCTCTATGAAATGCATGTGGGAACGTTCACGCCGGGTGGGACGTGGCGGTCCGCGATGGAGAAGTTGCCGCTGCTGGCGCAGGCAGGCATCACGACCCTCGAGCTGATGCCGGTGGCCGACTTCCCCGGTCGGTTTGGCTGGGGGTATGACGGTGTCTTCCCATACGCGCCGGCACATCAATATGGATCGCCGGACGATTTTCGTACGTTCGTCGATCGCGCCCACGCGACTGGTCTGGGCGTCATTCTTGATGTTGTCTACAACCACCTCGGACCTGACGGCTGTGTTTTTGCGCGGTACGCGAAGGCGTACTACTCGAAGGCCTATTCGAATGAATGGGGTGATCCCCTCAACTTCGACGGCCCCGACTCCGGCCCTGTGAGGGACTACTTTGCTTCGAATGCGGCCTACTGGATCGACGAGTTCGGGCTCGACGGCTTGCGGCTGGACGCGACACAGACCATCTACGATCGATCCCCCCGCCACATCATCACGGAAATCGGCTGCCGGGCGCGGTCGGCGGCACACGGACGATCGATCATTCTGATCGCCGAAAGCGAGACGCAGACCGTGCGTCTCGTTCGGCCGATCGAAGCGTCGGGCGACGGCCTTGATGCCGTCTGGAACGACGATTTCCATCACAGCGCGATCGCGGCGCTGACGGGAAAACGCGAAGCGTACTACTCGGACCATCGCGGGACACCGCAGGAATTCATCTCGGCCGCCAAGCGGGGCTATCTCTTTCAGGGACAACGCTACGCGTGGCAGCGTCAGCCGCGGGGGACGAGGACCGACGGGATTCCCGCCGCGGCGTTTGTGACCTTTCTCGAGAATCACGATCAGATCGCCAATTCGGGTGATGGCTCGCGCGTCCGCTTTCAGACATCGCCAGGCCGTTACAGGGCGATGACCGCGCTGATGCTGCTCATGCCCGGTACTCCGATGCTGTTTCAAGGGCAGGAATTCGGTGCGAGCGCGCCGTTCCTGTACTTCGCGGATCACAAGCCGGAGCTCGCCAAGGCCGTTCAGCGAGGGCGAGCGGAATTCATCAGACAGTTTCCAAGTCTCGCTTCGCCCTCAGCGCAGCGGCGGATACCGGCGCCGCATGATCTGCAGACGTTCGAGCGGTGCAAATTGAA
>Ga0310810_10006797_pt1 | contig 12966 bp, 10 predicted proteins | sample NCmetagenome_FD_207641 | JGI IMG/M metagenome (GOLD analysis project Ga0310810, IMG submission 207641) | Soil microbial communities from experimental microcosm in Duke University, North Carolina, United States - NC | ecosystem: Engineered > Artificial ecosystem > Soil microcosm > Unclassified ... | reverse complement strand
GCGTGATCGCCTCGTCGTACTTGGCGGACGCGCCGTGCGCCGCCGCGAAGCGCTGCAGGTCTGTCGCGAAGCGGTGCTGCTCGCCGCGGAGGATGTAGAGCCACGCGACGCGCACGTGATCGACGTGCCGGAAGGCCGGCAGGGTTCCGCGCCGGAAGCCGTCGAGCAGCTCGGTGTCCGTCACGGCGGCGCCTCGCGCAGCTTGTGGCTCGCGCTCGCGTCGAGCTGCAGGCCGTAGATCTTCTTCAGCTCCGCGATGCGCTTCATCGACTCGCGATCGAACGGCGACTTGCCGTCGAACGCGTGCAGCACGATGCCCTCGAGCAGATCGCCGAGCGTGAGGTCGTGGTACTCGGCGAGCGCCTTCAGGACCTTGAGCAGCCGCTTCTCCAGGCGGACGCCGGTCTGGACGCGCTCGACGATGAGCGGATCGCCATGTTTCGGGACCATGGTATTTATGTACCACGGTACAAGCTGGCACGAAGCCCCTTTCTTGGTAGGTTCCCCGCCTCCATGCGCCTGCGCCTCGTTGTCGTGTCGCTGTCGATCGCGGCCTGCTCCGGCTCGACGAAGAAGCCCCCGCCCGCTCCCGCGACGCCGCCCGACGCGGCCGAATCCCCGCTCGCCAAACCGATCGACACGCCGCCGGCGCACGCGGCGCCGCACGAGATGACGCTCGCCGAGAGCGGCATCGTCCCGGAGTGGATCGATACGACCGCCGATCCGTGCAACGACTTCTTCGCCTACGCGTGCGGCGGCTTCACGAAGACCGCCGAGATCCCCGCCGATCGATCGCAGTGGGGCGCGCTGTCGATCGTCGATCACGAGCAGGAAGAGACGCTGCACGCGCTGCTCGAGGCCGCCGCGAAGGACGCGCACGGCGACGCGCTCTTGACGAAGATCGGCGACTACTACGCGGCCTGCATGGACGAGGGGGCGGTCGAGCAGGCGGGCCTCGCGCCGGTGCAGCCGCTGCTCGACTCGATCGATCAGATCAAGGACGCGAAGGACGTCGCGCACGTGATCGAGCACCTGCACATGCTGTCGATCCCGAGCTTCTTCCGGATCGAAGCGACCCAGGACTTCGCCGACGCGACCCAGGAGATCGCCGGCTTCGATCAAGGCGGGCTCGGCATGCCCGATCGCGACTACTACCTGAAGAGCGAGGGCAACCTCGAGGACGTGCGCAAGGCGTACTTCGATCACGTCGTCCGCGTGCTCGAGCTCGGCGGCGCGTCGCACAAGGACGCGATCGCCGCCGCCAACGACGTCATGCAGATCGAGACCGCGCTCGCGACGATCGCGCAGGACAAGGTCAAGCGTCGCGATCCGCACGCGGTCTATCACCGCGTCGAGCGCGCCGGCCTGAAGAAGGCCGCGCCGGGCTTCCCGTGGGACGAGTACTTCGAGGCGATGGGGATCGCGGACGTCACCGCGGTGACCGTGAACGATCCGAAGTACTTCACCGGCGTCGAGAAGATCCTGCGCAAGCAGAAGATCGCCGGGCTCCAGCACTACCTGCGCGCGCACGTGTTGATGCAGGCGTCGCCGCTGCTCTCGCGCGCGTTCGTCGACGAGGACTTCGCGATGAAGAAGGTGCTGACCGGGCAGAAGGAGCTCGAGCCGCGCTGGCGCCGCTGCGTGCGCCGCACCGATCAGGATCTCGGCGAGCTGCTCGGCCAGCCGTACGTCGCGAAGAAGTTCGGCGGACCGTCGAAGCAGATGGCGATCGATCTGGTCGAGAGCGTGCGCGCGGCGATGCGCGCCGAGCTCGACACGCTGCCGTGGATGGACGACGGCACGCGCACCGCCGCAAAGGCGAAGCTCGAGAAGATGGCGAAGCTGGTCGGCTACCCCGACAAGTGGCGGACCTATGACTTCCCGGTGACGCGGACCAGCTACGCGACCAACGTCGCGCTCGCGATCGCGGCCGAGACCCAGCGTGAGATGAAGAAGATCGGCAAGCCGGTCGACAAGAACGAGTGGGAGATGACCCCGCCGACGGTCAACGCGTACTACGAGCCGAGCTTGAACGAGATCGCGCTGCCCGCCGGGCAGCTGCAGGCGCCGTTCTTCGGCGCGACCTTCCACCCGGCCGTGAATTTCGGATCGACCGGCGGCGGCACGATCGGCCACGAGATGACGCACGGCTTCGACGACGAGGGCTCGCAGTTCGACGGCGACGGCAACCTGCGCGACTGGTGGTCGAAGGCGACGTCGGCGAAGTTCAAGAGCGCGACCAAGTGCGTGCAGGATCAGTACTCGCGGTACGAGGCGGTCCCGGGCGTCCACCTGAACGGCAAGCTCACGTCGGGCGAGAACATCGCCGACATCGGCGGCGTGAAGCTCGGCTTCCTCGCGTACCAGGCGTGGCGCGGGCAGCAGCAGACGCCGCCGCCGGCGAAGGTCGCCGGCTACAGCGACGATCAGCTCTACTTCCTCGCCTACGCGCAGTCGTGGTGCATGAAGACCGCCCCCGAGCAGCTCGAGAGCCGGGCCCACACCGATCCTCACTCTCCTCCGATGTGGCGCGTCAACGGCGTGATCGTCGATCAGCCCGGCTTCGGCGCGGCGTTCACGTGCAAGTCGGGCACGCCGATGAACCCGGGCAACGCATGCAGCGTCTGGTGAAGACCGTCGTCCGTCGTCCGTCGTCCGTCGTCCGTGAGACGGCGCGCCTGCGTGTCGATCATGTTTCCGGACGGTGGTGGAAGGTCGCCGGGCGCCGGAAGCGCGTATACTGAGCGGACCGGGGATGCCAACCAGTCCTTCGCACACGCCGGTGTCGGGGTTGTCAGGGGCGACGGGGACGGGACGCCTCGCTCGATTCGACTACGTCACCGTGCTCGTCACGACGGCGTGCGCGTCGTGTCGATCCGCGTTCCCGATCGACGCGGTCGTCGAGTCGTGCATCTGCCCGGTGTGCTCGACGCAGCTCAGCCTCCCGCCCGAGAAGTGGCGCGAGGTGCTCGAGCCGCTGTTGTCGAAGATCGAGACCTTGCCCGCCGACGGCAAGCTCGAGCGCACGACCGGATCGTTCCAGTTCGCGGCGCATCGGCCGGCGTCGTGCCCCGGGTGCACGCAATCGCTCCCGGGCGAGGTGCTCGAGGCCGCGTGCGTCGGGCAGGCGTTCTGTCCGTCGTGCGGTCACAAGCTCGGCGGGCGGCAGGTGCCGACCAACATGAGCGCGCTCCTGCCCGGCGTCTCGCACTTCATCGGCGAGAACGAGGACGCGATCGCGCGGCCGCTCGAGCGGCGCACGCCGATCGGGCGCGGGTTCCTGCTGCGGATCGATCACGCGCTCCGCAATCAATATTTCCCGCCGATGTGGGGCGACGTGATCGCGGCGTGCGGCGACGCGGAGGGCGGCGTCTACGTCTTGTGCACGGATCAGTCGAAGTTCTCGCAGCTGCGCGCGGCGGGCCTCGACTCGGAGCTGCGCACGCGGTGGTCGCGGCCGAACCTGCCGATGGGCCGGCACGAGGACGCGGGCATCACGATCACGAACGACGGCGTCGTCGTGTGGGCGGGCGATCGCGTGAGCGCGGTGAAGCTCGCGATGAACGACGGGCGCGATCTCGGGCGGCTCGGCGGGCAGCAGCCGGAGAAGCTCGGGCGCCACTTCATGGATCTCAACGGCGCGCAGTCGCTCGCCGGTGACGCCGACGGCACGTTCCTCATGATGAAGGAGCGGCGGCTCGTGCGCTGCGCGCCGGACGGGCAAGGGCTGCCGACGTGGCCGGCGCGGCGCGGCTTGTTCGGCAAGAAGCAGGAGAAGCTCTACGCGTTCGGCGACGATCTCGAGGACGAGGGCATGGCGCCGATGGTCGATCGCCTGCCGGACTACACGACGCAGGTGTATCGCGCGAAGATCGTGATCGGCTGGGATCAGCGCGTGTACCTGACGAGCGGCCCGCACATCGCGTGCATCGAGCGCGACGGCAAGGTGCGCTGGCGGTGCTCGCTGCCGCAGGGCTGGTACGTGGATCTCGGCGTCGCGCCGGACGGCACCGTGTTCGTGTTGTCGGGCAAGGAGCTCCCGGCGATCTGGAAGATCACGCCGGACGGGCGTTCGGCCACGCTGATCGTCGACGGCCGCAGCCACGAGACGCCGCTCATGGAGAGCGCGATGATCGTGCGCCGCGACGGCAACCTGTTGACGTTCGCGCAAGGCGGCCAGATGCGCATGTTCGCGCCGACCGGCCAGCTCTACTGGCGAACCGACGCGGCGCGCATCGCCGACGAAGCGCGCGTCGCAAAGATGTCGATCGCCACGTACGGGCTCCCGAAGAGCGGCGACGTCTGACCCTCCCCGGAAGGTGTCACCCGAGTGTACGGGCCGGACACTTTGTCCGGCCCGTACACTCGGGTGACACCTTCCGAACGTAGCGACGATTACGGGTCGCGTCGCGAGCGGCGATTGTGACGCGGGCCGCAGTACCGCACGCCGTTCATTTCTCCTCTTCTCACCGAGGCAAAACGATGGTTTTGTTCGCGCCTGTGAGGGGCACCAACACCGTTCGTGTAGCTTTTTTCTATTTCTTGGTGGCGGCGGCGGTGGCGGCGTGTGGACCAACCAAGCCCAAGAACAACCCAGACGGCAACAACGGCGACGGGGCGCCGGCATGCGTCGTCGGCCAGCAGCACTGCAGCGGCAATACGCTGCAAACATGTGACGCCAGCGGGACATATCAAGATACCCAGGTCTGCGCGAACGCCTGCTCCGATACTCTCGGCTGCGTGTTGTGCAGCCCAGGCACCGGCACGTGCAACGGCAACACGTCGCACATGTGCAATCAGAGCGGTACCGGCTACGACGACATCGAATGCGATCCCGTGCAGGGCTCGACGTGCGACGCCGGCAGCGGCCTCTGCACCGGACCGTGCGCGCCGCAGGCGATCGGCAAGAGCTACATCGGCTGCGATTACTACCCGACGATCACCGGCAACGAGGTGAGCGACAGCTTCTCGTTCGCGGTCGCCGTGTCGAACACGTCGACCCAACCCGCGATGGTGACGATCGACGGCGGCGCCCTCTCGACCGCGATGACGTTCACCGTCCAGCCCGGCGACGTCAACGTGCAGCCGCTGCCGTGGAACGATCTCAAGCTCTGCCACGGCGTCGGCGGCTGCGGCGGCACGCAGAACAAGCAGGACTACCTCGCGCCGAAGGGCGCGTTCCACCTGCGCTCGACCGAGCCCGTCACGGTCTACCAGTTCAGCCCGCTCGACTACTCGAGCGGTGGATCGTTCTCGTACACGAACGACGCGTCGCTCCTGATCCCGTCGAACGCCTGGACCGGCAGCTACGTGGTCGCGTCGTACCCGTCGTGGACGTTCTTCGCGACCGGCGACGTCTACCCGGGTCTCATGACGGTGGTCGCGTCGCACGACAACACGCACGTCACGATCACGGCGAAGACGACGACGCCGGGCGGTCCGTCGAGCCAGGTCATGCAGGCCGGCGTGCCGGGCAACGTCACGCTGAACGCCGGCGACGCGCTCGAGCTCCAGACGTACGGCGGTGACTTCACCGGATCGCTCGTGAACGCCGACAAGCCGGTCCAAGTCATCGGCGGCCACGACTGCACGTTCGTGCCGCCGACGATCGGTTACTGCGATCACCTCGAGGAGTCGATGTTCCCGATCGAGACGCTGTCGACCAAGTACGTGATCGCCGCGCCGTCGCTCCCCGCGTCCGGCTTCGAGAACGGCAAGGTGCAGATCGTCCGCATCACGGGCACCGCGCCGGGAACGACGTTGACGTACGATCCGCCGCAGGCAGGCGCGCCGACGACGATCCCCGACGGCGGCTTCATCGAGGTGCCGAGCAGCGCCAACTCGTACTTCGTGTCTGCGAACCACAAGATCCTCGTCTCGCAGTTCATGGAAGGCCAGGACGCGGGCGGCGGCACCGGCGACCCCGCGATGGCGCTCGCGGTCGCGACCGATCAGTACCGCTCGAGCTATCTGTTCCACGCGCCGACCAACTACGAAGTCAACTACGTGCAGATCACGGCGCCCACGGGCGCGTCGGTCATGCTCGACGGCGCGGCGGTCGCGGCGACCTTCACGCCGATCGGTACCTCCGGCTTCGGCGTCGCGCGCGTGCAGCTCTCGAACGCTGGTAATGGCAATCACTCGATGAGCGGCACGATGCCATTTGGTATCCAAGTCTACGGGTACGGCCAGTACACCTCGTACTGGTACCCCGGCGGCCTCAATCTCGCGGACATCCCGGTGAACTAATGCGCACACTCGTCTTCGCTTCGCTTCTCGTCGTCGCGTGCAGCCCCAATCATCACCAGCCGCCGGGGGATCAACCCGACGCGATGGGATCGTGCACCGCCGGCCAGATGCATTGCGAAGGCATGGTGCTGCAGACCTGCGTCGACGGTCAGTTCAAGGACGACCAGACCTGCGCGTACGCGTGCGTCGAGTCGCTCGGCTGCCAGGTGTGCGCGCCGAACGTCGGTGAGTGCCAGGGCAGCGTCGCGCACACGTGCAACGCGTCGGGCACCGGCTATACGGACACGAACTGCGATCCGCTCCTCGGCGAGACCTGCGATGGCGGGTTGTGCACGGGCCCGTGCGCGCCGCAGCAGATCGGCAAGAGCTACATCGGGTGCGAGTATTACCCGACGATCACCGGCAACGAGGTCGACGACAACTTCGCGTTCGCGGTCGCGGTGTCGAACACGTCGACGGATCCGGCCGACGTCACCATCGACGGCGGCGGCATCGGCGCGCCGATCAAGTTCACCGTGCAACCGGGCGACGTGAAGGCGCAGCCGCTGCCGTGGAACGATCTCAAGCTCTGCCACGCCAACGGCAGCTTCGGCGGGTGCGGCGGCACGCAGAACAAGAACGATTACCTGGCGGCGAAGGGCGCGTTCCACCTGCGCTCGAACCGCCCGGTGACCGTCTACCAGTTCAGCCCGCTCGACTACGGCACCGGAGGATCGTTTTCGTACACCAACGACGCGTCGCTGCTGATCCCGGTCAACGCGTGGACGGGCAGCTACGTGGTCGCGGCGTATCCCGCGTGGACGTTCAGCGGCGGCGGCGTGTACCCGGGTCTGATGACGATCACGGCGTCGAAGGACAACACGCACCTCACGATCATCTCCAAGACGACGACGCCCGGCGGCCCGTCGAGCCCCGTGATGATGCAGAACATCCCGACCGACGTGACGCTCAACGCGGGCGACGCGCTCGAGCTGCAGACGTATGCGGGCGACTTCACGGGCTCGCTCGTGTCGGCGGATCAGCCGGTGCAGGTGATCGGCGGTCACGACTGCACGTTCGTGCCGCCGACGATCGGTTACTGCGATCACCTCGAGGAGTCGATGTTCCCGGTCGAGACGCTGTCGACGAAGTACGTGATCGCGGCGCCGTCGGTGCCGGCGGCCGGGTTCGAGAACGGCAAGGTCGAGGTCGTGCGGATCGTCGGGACGGCGGCCGGAACGAAATTGACGTATGACCCTCCGCAGGTGGGCGCGCCGACGGTGGTGCCCAACGGCGGCTTTGTCGAGATCAAGAACAACAAGGAGTCGTTCTTCGTCTCGGCGAACCACAAGGTCCTGGTGTCGCAGTACATGGAAGGTCAGGACGCGGGCGGCAACACGGGTGACCCGGCGATGGCGATCGCGGTCGCGGTCGATCAGTACCGCATGAGCTACCTCTTCCACGCGCCGACCAACTACGAGGTCAACTACGTGCAGATCACGGCGCCGGTCGGCGCGACCGTCATGCTCGACGGCGCGGCGGTGACCGACACGTTCACGCCGATCGGGAGCTCCGGCTTCGCGGTCGCGCGCACGAAGCTCTCGAACGCGGGCACCGGCAATCACTCGATGACCGGCGACATGCCGTTCGGCATCCAGGTCTACGGATATGGCCAGTACACCTCGTACTGGTACCCCGGCGGCCTCAACCTCGTGGACATCCCGGTGAACTAATGCCCCCCCGACACGTGTCACCCGTCCGACCACCGGCCACGCACGTGTCACCCGTCCGACGAGCGGACGCTTTGTCCGCCCGCTGGACGCTCATCGGCGCTCTCGCGATCGCCGCCTGCGGACCTTCGACGCCGAAGCACAACCCTGGAGACCCCGACTCCGCGGGCTCGTGCACAGCCGGACAGATGCACTGCAACGGCAACGTCTTGCAGACGTGCGTCGACGGCAACTTCAAAGACGGCGAAACGTGCCCGCAGGCGTGCAGTGACACCCTCGGCTGCACGCTCTGCGTGCCGGGCACTGGTACCTGCAATGGGAGCGTCTCGCACGTATGCAACGCGGCCGGCACCGGATACGACGACGTCACGTGCGATCCCGTGCAGGGTTCGACGTGCGACGCCGGCAGCGGCCTCTGCACCGGACCGTGCGCGCCCGCGGCGATCGGCAAGAGCTACATCGGCTGCGAGTACTACCCGACGATCACGGGTAACGAGGTCGGCGACGGCTTCGGCTTCGCCGTCGCCGTGTCGAACACGTCGACAGCTCCGGCGAATATCACGATCGAAGACGGCGGGATGTCGTCGGCGATCACCTTCACGGTGCAGCCCGGCGACGTGAAGACACAGATCCTGCCGTGGAATGCGCTCAAGCTCTGCAACGATCCGGGCAGCTACGCCGAGTGCGGCCCGACGCAGACCAAGTCCGATCTGATGATGGCGAAGGGCGCGTTCCACCTGCGCTCGACGCAACCGGTGACCGTCTATCAGTTCAGCCCTCTCGACTACACGAGCGGCGGTGGCTTCTCCTACACGAACGACGCATCGCTGCTGATCCCGACCAACGCGTGGACCGGCAGCTACGTCACCGCGTCGGCGGCGGCGTGGACATTCTTCAGCGGCGACGTGTACCCCGGCGAGATGGCTGTGACCGCGTCGCGCGACAACACGCACGTCACGATCACGACGAAGACGAGCACGCCGGGCGGCACCGGCATCCCCGCGTTCCAGACCGGCGTGCCCGGCAACATCACGCTGAATCGCGGCGACGTCCTCGAGCTCCAGGCGTACGTCGGAGATCTCACCGGCACGCTCGTCGCGGCCGATGCGCCGGTCCAAGTGATCGGCGCGCACGATTGTACGTACATGCCGCAGACCACCGCGGCGTGCGATCACCTCGAGGAGTCGATCTTCCCCGTCGAGACATTGTCGACGAAGTACATCATCGCGGCGCCGTCGCTGCCGGCGAGCGGCTTCGAGAACGGCAAGGTCGAGATCATCCGCATCGTCGGCACCGCGGCCGGCACGACGCTCACGTACGATCCGCCTCAATCGGGCGCGCCGACGACGCTCCCCGACGGTGGTTACGTGGAGATCGTCGGTAACGCGCAGTCGTTCTTCGTGACCGCAAATCACAAGATCTTGGTCGCGCAGTACATGGAGGGACAGGACGCCGGCGGCGGCATGGGCGACCCGGCGATGGCGCTCGCGGTCGCGACCGATCAGTACCGCTCGAGCTATCTGTTCCACGCGCCGACGAATTACACGTCGAACTTCGTGCAGGTGACCGCGCCTACGGGTGCCACGGTGATGCTCGATGGCGCGCCCGTGTCCGCGACCTTCACACCGATCGGCGGCTCCGGCTTCGGCGTCGCGCGCGTCGCGTTGTCGAACACCGGCACCGGCAATCACTCGATGAGCGGCACGATGCCCTTCGGCATCCAGGTCTACGGCTACGGCCAGTACACCTCGTACTGGTACCCCGGCGGCCTCAACCTCGCCGACATCCCCGTCAACTGATCCCACAACGTGTCACCCGTCCGACGGGCGGACGCGTTGTCCGTTATCCGGACGCAGCGTCCGAATGGCGGACGTTCTCGACGCAGTCTCGCGCAATTGGCGCGGGCACTGAACTTGCGAAGAGCCGGAACATGGGCCACCCGCTCCGCTGGTTCGTTCCGGGGATCGTCTACGAATCTACGATTCGCACGATCCAGGAGCGCTTTCTGTTACGCCCGAGCGCGGTCTCGCGAGACATCATCCTTGGGATTCTGGGACGCGCGCAGACTCTCTATCCCGATGTCAGGCTGCACGCCTTCATCTATCTCTCGAATCACTCACACCTGATGTTGTCAGGTGAGGACGGCGAACGGATGGCCGCCTTCATCGGCTTCGTGAACGGAAACGTCGCACGCGAGATGGGAAGGCTCCACGGTTGGGCCGGACCGCTGTGGGGCCGTCGACATCGGGCCATTCCCATCCTCGACGACGCCGCGACGATCTCACGTCTTCGATATCTCCTGCTCCAAGGCGTGAAGGAAGGCCTCGTGGAGTCTCCTCGTGAATGGCCTGGCGCCAGTGCGGTACCGGCACTGCTCGGCGACATGATCGTGGTCGGTCATTGGTACGATCGAACGCTGGAGACGAGGGCGCGCCGCCGCGGTCTCACAAATGTCTCGACCGAGTTCTCGGAGCGGTATGTCGTGCGACTCACACCGCTGCCGTGCTGGCGAGGTCTGACGCCCGCCAACCTCGCCGCGATGCACGAATTGCTCGTCCGCGATATCGAGCGCGAGGCCGCGTCGCGATCGCAGCGCGCTGCCGGCGCCACGGCGGTGTGCGCGCGCGATCCTCGAGAGCGTCCCGTTGCGCCGAAGACGGAACGCGCACCCAGCTGTCACGCGTCCACGCCACGACTCCGTGCGACCTTCCGCGCCTTCTACCGGTCATTCGTGGACGCGTTCCGTGGTGCGTTCTTCTACTTGCGCTCGATGTTCGGCGGGCCAGCGGCCGTGACTGAAATCGCGAGCCGGTTCCCGCCAGGTAGCTTTCCGCCGCACCTTCCACACGTTCGCAGCTCTGGATCGTCACCGCCATGGCTCCTAGCGTCCGCCCATCGGACGGGTGACACGTGGGAGCGGGAGCGCTACGTGAGCTCGTAAGTCGCGCTAATCGTCAGCGTGAGCGACTGCGCCTCGGCCCGTGCGCCAGAGGCCGTGGGCGCCCTCGGGGCGAAGTCGACGCTGTTGGAGACAGTGACGGAGCCGTTCCACGCCCAGCCGTCGCCGCCTTGGTTCTCGGCGACGGCTCGAATCCGGCCGAGCTTGATGCCGAGCGACGATGACATCTGATCCGCCTTGTCCTTGAGCGCGGCGAGCGCCTGCGCGCGCACCTTCTTCTTAAGCGTCGCCATATCGGCAACACGGAAGTCCGTCGACGTCGAAGTAGCACCCGAATTAGCGGCCGCTTCCATGATCTCCGCAAGCCGATCGAAGTCGTGCGTCGACGCAGTCACGGTGATCGCCGCGGAGTAGTCGAGCAGATGCCCGTGCTCGTCATAGACCGGTGAGATGGAAAGATACGATAGCGAGATGTCGTCGGAGGCGAGACCGATCGCGGCGAGCGCCTTCGACAGAGCCTGTTGTTTGGCACGCACCGAGCTCGCGGCCTGCTTCGGCCGAGGCAGCTCCGCAGCGAGTGTGATGTGCATGTCCGCCGTGTCCGGCGCGATCTCGAGCGTCGCCGTGCCGTTCAGCGTCATCGCGCCCGGCTTGTCAGCACCTAGATCGGCTACGTCGGATCCCGAAGGACACGCGACCGTGATCGGCGCCGAGCGACCAGCGCAAGCAACGAGAGCGAGAGGAAGGACGAGGAGTGCGCGCATGCGAACGTCATGCGCGATTGGACGCAAGGTGTCACCCGAGTGGGCGAAAGCTTACGGATGGCTTACAAATCCGACGCGGCCCAAATCGGCAGGCACGAGCGTCCGGCCGGAGGCGCCGAGCAAGATCTCGAGCGTTCTGGAAAATCGGGTGACACCTTGTTGGAATTTGGCGCGGGCGTCGGGGTCGCGCTGGATGGCGTCGCCGAAGCGCTGCAGGGTGTCGGCGCAGCCGATGAGCGGATCTTGCAGACGCGAGGCGGCGAGCCGGGCGCGGGCGTCGTGATCCTCGTCGGAACGGATGCCCTCGATCAGCACGAGCGTCTCGCCGAGATCGGAGAGCATCGCGGGAGAGTTGTCCGCCAGGTACGTGAACAGGTGGGTGACACCTTGCGAGGGGGAGGAGACGTCCGCCTCCGCGATGTCGCAGATCGCGGAGAGGTGCGACGCGAGGCGCTCATCGGGAGCGGCAGCGCGCCGCGAGCGGTACCACCAGATCACCAGGACGATCAGCAGCAACAGCACCAACGCGCGCACCGTGTTCTTCGACATCGAAGCCCCCCGAGACTAGCTCAGTTGCGATCCTCGCGACGCGCTTCGGCCATCAAGGCCAACAACGCGACCGCCAGGACGAAGCGCGGATCGACCGACGAAGGAGTCATCGAGACGTCGAACTCCTTCGTGAAGAACCGGAAGCGCTGCTTGATGTACGCCACCTGCGCGCCACCGACGAAGATCGCGTGCTTCGACGTCAACAGCGGGATGAAGCGCCGCAACAGCGAGGCGCCCTGCTCCTCCGCGTAGCCGATCTCGGCGCCGGCCGGATCGAGCAAGATGAACTTGTCGCGGACGATCGAGCGCAGGCCCTTCTTCTGCACCGCGCCGAGCACTTGGCCCGTCTGCGTGTCGAGGATCTCGTACGAGAAGTTGATCGCGATCGCCTGCCGCGACTTCACCAACAACAGCGGCCGCGTCTTGGCTTCGTCCGCGAAGACCTGGAACTCTTCGCGCAGCTTCAGGACCGGATGCTTCACGAACATGATCAACTGCCCGTCCGCCGTGTACACGCGGAAGATGCGCTCGAGGAACGACCAGAAGCGTCGCTTGATCGTGTAGTGCGCCTGCGTCTGCAGGCTGACGTCGTGGACCTGGCGCTGGAGCTCGGTCATGGCGACCGAGCATACGCCGACTACGACCGAGACGATCGGAACGCCGCGAGGTTCTCCGCCGCCTTCGCCTGCACGCGCCGCTGGAAGAAGCCGCGCCCGCCGAGGAACATGCCGGCGAGCCCGAACGCCTGCCGCGCCCACTTGCGGAAGTCGAACGCGTCGCGCTGCTCGACGATCAA
>Ga0310810_10006796_pt1 | contig 12967 bp, 15 predicted proteins | sample NCmetagenome_FD_207641 | JGI IMG/M metagenome (GOLD analysis project Ga0310810, IMG submission 207641) | Soil microbial communities from experimental microcosm in Duke University, North Carolina, United States - NC | ecosystem: Engineered > Artificial ecosystem > Soil microcosm > Unclassified ... | reverse complement strand
GCGGCCAGCCCGGCGGGCCCACGATCACGGTGGACGGGAACGGCGCGGCGGGGCCCAGTCCCGTCGTCGCGCTCCTGATCGCGGCCGCCGGCTGCACCGGCAGCGACGTGATCTCCATCCTGCAGAAGATGCGTCAGGCCGTGACGGGGTTCCGGATCGAGGTCGCCGGTGTGCGGCGGGAGGAGGAGCCGAGACGGTTCGTGTCGCTGCATCTGGTCTACCACGTGAGCGGTGAGGCCATCGACGAGACCAAGGTGCGGCGGGCCATCGATCTCTCGCTCGAGAAGTACTGCTCGGTCACCCACTCGCTGGCCCCGGATATCGCCATCACGTATGACGTGGCGCTGTCCTAGCGCCGCGCTCCAGACCGTGCTCTGCGCGGCGGCCCTGGCCGCGGCGTCCGGCGGTCCGCTCCGCGCGCAGCAGCGACACACCCGCGAGCTGGGGCTGCAAGCCACGGTGCTCGCGAGCGAGCCGGCCATGGTGCTCGGCGGTGTGTACGGGGCCATCCGTACCTCCACCCGCACGCGGCTTGCAGTGACGGCCTCGGCCGGCGCGGTCGGCGGCGCCGCCGCGTGGCGGGGCGAGCTGCTTGCCCACTTCATGCTGAACCCGCGTGCCACCCGGGAGCTCGGGGCCTACGGCGGCGGCGGCGTGGCGGTGGCCGGCGCATCGGGGACGGCGCAGGGGTACGTGGTGGTGCTGCTGGGCATCGAGTCGAAGCCGGGGGCGGGGAGCGGCTGGTTCCTGGAGACGGGGCTCGGAGGGGGCTTCCGGGCCGCGGCCGGCTGGCGGCGGCGATTCTAGGCGGGACGAGTGACGGAGACAGGAACGCCCCCGGGATTACCCGGGGGCGTTTTCGGATGCCGGAACGCGGATCAGGCGCTCACCGGCTCCGCTCGGCGCTGGACCGGCTGGCAGTATCGCTCGCCCAGGGTCCGCAGCTGGGCCTGCTGTTCCTTGCTCAGGTCTTCGTAGCGGTCGGCGATGTACTGCATGGTATCGTCGAACCAGTCCTTCTGATGCTCGGGCATCGCCTCGATGACGCCGCAGCGGAGGATGTGGCTGAACATCTCGTCGCGCGCCTGGTCGAATGTCGAGGGGGCCGCAGTCGCTGCCGTCGTACGCCGCTGGGTCTTGTTCTTGCTCATGCACCGTCCTTGTGTCGTGTCAGTGTCCGGAAGGAATTATAATCGGGTTGCACCAATTGGTGCAAACTGTTCGTTCCCTCCATGTCGTACGCGCTTCCGTGTAGATTTGCTGCCGGATTGCCACCGGCCGGGCGCGCCCACTGTTCCCGGCCTTTCCCTGTGTGATGCTGAGGAGACGGAATGGCGGCGGAGCCGAGCGGCGCGGAGACGGGCGGCGGGATGAGGGGGTTCTACCTGGGGCTGGGCGCGCTGGCGGTGGCGGGGGTTGCCGTCATTCTCTATCTGGTGCTCAAGCCGTCGACGGTCTCCATCCCGGTCAACGTGGCCGTGCAGGCGAGCGACACCGCGGGCTTCCAGGGCTACGTGCTGGGCTCGCCCGACGCGCCGGTCGAGATCACGGAGTTCGCCGACTACCAGTGCCCGTACTGCCAGACCTTCGCCACGATGCAGATGCCCACCGTGGAGGAGCGGCTGATCAAGACCGGGCGGCTCCGGCTCCGCTATCGCGACTTCCCGCTCGACAATATCCACTCGAACGCGCGCGTTGCCATGCATGCCGCGGCGTGCGCCAACGACCAGAACAAGTACTGGCCCATGCACGACCGGCTCTACGAGGGCCAGGGCGACTGGGCGCCGGAAGCAAACCCGGCCCCCACCTTTCACGGCTACGCCCAGGCCCTGGGCCTCGACGTGAACGCCTATGACGCCTGCATGAAGTCGGCGAAGTACGCCGGGCGGATCCAGGCGAGCCGAGATCTGGCGGAACGGTACGGGGTGGGCTCGACGCCGACGATGATGGTGGGGAACCGGCTCTGGACCGGGCGGATCGACTCCGACGCCATCATTCACCTGGTCGATTCGCTGGCGCCGCTTCCCGCCGCGCCCGGGGACTCGGCCAAGGCAACCAAGTGAAGTATCGCATGGCCGCGGCACTCCTGAGCCTGCTCGGAGTGTTCGTGGCGCTCTACCTCTATCTGTACAAGATCGGGAAGATCGGCGCGCTCGTCTGCGGCACCGGCGGCTGCGAGACGGTGCAGCTGAGCCGCTACAGCCGGTTCCTGGGGATCGAGGTGTCGCTGATCGGCCTGGTGGGCTACATCGGCCTGCTCGCCTTCACGCTGTGGGCGCTCCGGCCCGCCGTGGCCCGACTGCGCTGGCCGGCGACCGTGCTGGCCGCGCTTTCCGGCGTCGGGGTCCTCTTCGCGATCTATCTGACCGCACTCGAGCTGTTCGTGATCCATGCCATCTGCCGCTGGTGCGTGGGCTCGGCCGTGATCATCACGGCCATCTTTGTTGCGAGCCTGCTCGACCGCCGCCACGCGAGTACCGTGACCGCTTGAGCCATGCACTCGGCTGAAGGAACCCGAGAGCCACCGCGGGGCCGGGTGCTGGCGGGCCTCGGGCTTGGCGCGCTCGGCGTGGTCTACGGCGACATCGGCACCAGCCCGCTGTACGCGCTTCGGGAATGCTTTGCCGGCGTACACAGCGTTCCGGCTACCCACGAGAACATTCTCGGTGTGCTCTCGCTGGTCTTCTGGGCCATCAACTTCGTCGTCTCCTTCAAGTACATCGGGTTCGTGATGCGGGCCGACAACCGGGGTGAGGGCGGCATTCTGTCTCTCCTCGCGCTGGTCCGGCCGCGCGGTGGGGTGACCGGGCGGCACTGGGGGCTCGTCGGGCTTGGCCTGTTCGGGGCGGCGCTCCTCTATGGAGATGGCATCATCACGCCGGCCGTCTCCGTGCTCGGCGCACTGGAAGGCGTGAGCGTCGCGACTCCCGCGCTTGGACACACGATTCCCTATGTGGCGGCGCTGATCCTGGGAATCCTCTTCTGGGTACAGCGGCGGGGCACGGCCGGGATCGGCCGCATCTTCGGGCCGATCATGGTGATCTGGTTCGGGACGATTGCGTTGCTCGGCATTCGCGGCATTGTCATGAATCCATCGGTCCTGCGCGCGGTGAACCCATACTACGCCGTCCTCTTCTTCGTGGACGACGGGCTGACCGGGTTCCTGATTCTGGGCTCCGTGGTGCTCGCCATCACGGGCGCCGAGGCGCTCTATGCGGACATGGGGCACTTCGGGAAGCGCCCCATCCGGCTGGCATGGTTCGGCGTGGCGCTTCCCGCGCTGCTGCTCAATTACTTCGGCCAGGGTGCGCTGCTGCTCACGGACCCGTCCGCCCCGGCCAATCCATTCTATTCGCTCGTGCCGCCCTGGGCGCTCTACCCGATGGTCGGGATTGCGACGCTCGCGGCAATCGTCGCCTCGCAGGCCCTGATCTCCGGGGCTTTCTCGCTCACGCGCCAGGCCGTGCAGCTGGGGTACAGTCCGCGGGTGACGGTGGTGCACACCTCCCGGACGGAGATGGGCCAGATCTACATCCCCGAGGTCAACCAGGCAGTCGGTATTGCGTGTGTGCTCCTGGTGCTGACGTTCAAGAACTCGACGAACCTCGCCGCCGCGTACGGCATCGCGGTGACCGGCACGATGATCATCACGACGCTCCTCTTCCATCGCGTGGCCCGGGCCCGATGGGGCTGGAGCCGGCTGACGGCGGGACTTCTCACCGGGCTGTTCCTGGTCGTGGACGTGGCCTTCTTCGCGGCCAACATGGTGAAGATCACGGAGGGCGGGTGGTTCCCGCTGGTGGTGGCAGCCGTGGTGTTCACGTTGATGACAACATGGAAGCGCGGGCGGGACCGGCTCTCGCAGATCGTGGAGGAAAACAGCCTGCCCATCGAGAGCTTCCTGGCCGATGTCGCCCGGCGCGCGCCACACCGGGTCCCCGGAACGGCCGTCTTCCTCACTTCGGCCATCGGCGGTGCTCCGCCGGTGTTGCTGCATCACCTCAAGCACAACAAGGTGCTGCACGAACGCGTGATTCTGCTCTCGGTGGTGACCGAGGAAGTACCCCAGGTCTGGCCGGACGAGCGGGTGGCGTGCAGCGATCTGGGGCAGGGCTTCTACCAGGTCATCGGGCACTACGGGTTCATGGAATCGCCCGACGTACCGGCAGTGCTGGCGGCCGTGGGCCTGGCGACCAGGTCGGCTGATGGCAACGCGCGGCTTCGCGTCAACCTGATGGAGACCTCATTCTATCTGGGGCGTGAAACGCTCATCGCCACCCGGCGGACGGCGGTGCTTCCAGACGCGGGAGGTGGGACCCGGCCGGGTCTTTCCTACTGGCGGAAGCGTCTCTTCATCGTGATGACCCGAAACGCGCGCTCTGCCACCGCGTTCTTCGGCCTCCCGCCCAACCGTGTGGTGGAACTGGGCGCGCAGATCCAGTTCTAGCGGGTCAGCTCAGGATTCCTCCGCCTCGTACATCTCGCGCAGCCGATTGACCACGCCGGGGTCCGCCAGCGTGGTGGTGTCGCCCAGCGCCCGGCCTTCGGCCACGTCCTTGAGCAGGCGGCGCATGATCTTGCCGCTCCTCGTCTTCGGGAGGTCGGCGGAGTAGATGATGTCATCGGGCCGGGCAATCGGCCCGATCTTCCGGGCCACGTGGTCCTTGAGATCGTCGCGCAGCTCGGCCGTGGCGGCGTGTCCGTCCTTGAGCGTGACGAACGCCGCGAGCGCCTGCCCCTTGAGCTCGTGCGCCCGGCCCACCACCGCGGCCTCCGCCACCGCCGGGTGGTCCACCAGCGCGCTCTCCACCTCCATGGTGCCGATCCGGTGGCCGGCCACGTTGAGCACGTCGTCCACCCGTCCGAGGATCCACCAGTAGCCGTCCTCGTCGAGCTTGGCGCCATCGCCGGCAAAGTAGCGGCCGGGGAAGCGGCTCCAGTACGTCTCGCGGTAGCGCTCGTCGTCGCCGTAGATGGTGCGGAGCATGCCGGGCCACGGCTGGGTGAGGGTCAGGAACCCGCCGCCGACCTCGACGTGCTCTCCCGCCGCATCGACCAGCTCGGCCGACACGCCGGGAAAGGGCACGGTGGCGGAGCCGGGCTTGGTGGTGGTGATGCCGGGGAGCGGGGTGATCATGATGCCGCCGGTCTCGGTCTGCCACCACGTGTCCACGACGGGGCAGCGCCCGCCGCCGATGTGCTCGCGATACCACATCCATGCTTCGGGATTGATCGGCTCACCGACGGAGCCGAGGAGCCGGAGGGTGGAGAGATCGTGGGCGGCCGGGTGGGCGGTGCCCCACTTCATGAAGGCGCGGATGGCGGTGGGCGCGGTATAGAGGATGGTGACGCCGTAGCGCTCCACCAGCGACCAGAAGCGATCGCGCTCGGGCCAGTCGGGCGCGCCCTCGTACATCAGCACGGTGGCGCCGTTGGCGAGCGGGCCGTAGACGACGTACGAGTGGCCGGTGACCCAGCCGATGTCGGCGGTGCACCAGAAGACGTCTTCCTCGCGGAGGTCGAAGACGAGGCGCGTCGTGGCAGCGGCCTGGGTGAGGTAGCCGCCGGTGGTGTGGACGATGCCCTTCGGCTTGCCGGTGGTGCCCGAGGTATAGAGGATGAACAGGAGGTCTTCCGCGTCCATCGGCTCGGCGGGGCAGTGGTTGTCGGCGCGCTCCAGCAGGCGGTGCCACCAGTGGTCGCGGCCTTCGGTCATGGAGGCAAAGGCTTCATCGCCCTCGCTGCCGGCGCGGCGGCGGACCACGACGACGTGGCGGATGCTGGGGCAGCCCTCGAGCGCCTCGTCGGCAAAGCGCTTGAGCGGCACGATCTGGCCGCGGCGGTAGCCTCCGTCCGCGGTGATGAGGGCGACGGCCTCCGCGTCGTTGATCCGGTCGCGGAGCGATTCGGCGGAGAATCCGCCGAAGACGACCGAATGGACGGCGCCGATCCGGGCGCACGCCAGCATGGCGATCGCCGCCTCCGGGATGAGAGGGAGGTAGATTGCCACGCGGTCGCCCTTCTTCACGCCCAGCTGCTTGAGCGCGCTGGCGCAGCGGCCGACCTCGCGGGCCAGGTCCCAGTAGGTGAGCACGCGGCGGTCGCCCGGCTCGCCTTCCCAGATGAGCGCGGCCTTGTTGCGGCGCGGCCCCGCCAGATGACGATCGAGGCAATTGGCGGCGACGTTGAGCGTGCCCCCGCCGAACCAGCGGGCATGGGGCGGCGTCCACTCGAGCACGCGCTGCCAGGGCGTGATCCAGTCGAGGCGGGCGGCTTCCTCGGCCCAGAAGCCCTCGGGGTCCCGGGCGGCGCGCTCGTGGATGCCCGGCTGGGCCACGGCGTCCCGGGCAAACTCGGGGGGCGGGGGAAAACGCCGGGTCTCGGAGAGGAGAGTATCGAGCTGGTCGGTCATTGCGCCCACGGGGCAAGGGTTCGGCGAGAGGTGACGATCGAAGGTATGTCGGGAACTGCAAAGTGTGAATTGCAGGAGGCCAGCGCCTGTCGCGGAGTGCGGCGGGAAGCGGGCCGCGCGGAGCCGGGGTCCAGGCGTCAACTGGCGTCAATGCATAGGGTTACCCGGAATGGCACCGCTCTCGCCCTTGGACGGGACGCGACCGCAAGGCTCGCAGCGGAGAACTCATTCCGCCCGATAAGAGCACACCCGGAGTGATCCGGGGCCGCAAAACTTGAGGTCTCATGCAGCGGGCACATCGGCTCGCGGTGAGATAGCTCGGTGCCGAAGGTGGATGGGCAGCGCGGTCGGCCGTATCGCCGCGCTTCCGCTTATCGGGTGTCGGAGGATGCGGTGAAAGCCTCACACTCGCCGGTGCGCGAACTTCGGGCGCCGGAGACACTCGGACTGGAAACGCGTTCCGACTTCCGGCGGACGGGGATCGAGCTGCTCGATTCGCTCCCGGACGGCGATGGCACCCTGGTCATCGACCTGACCGCCACGCGGTCGGTCGATTCGGCCGGGCTCGGCGCCCTGATGCTGGTGCAGCGCCGGGCGGCGGAGCGCCGTCATGTCGTGGTGCTCCGGAACGCGAACGAAGAGCTTCGCTTCCTGCTCGCGCTCACCAAGCTCGACGATCTGTTCCGCCTCGAAGCGTCCTATCGATAAGCCCAGACAATTCAGGCCCTGCCTTCGGCGCGGCTTCGGGATGGACGCTCCCGGCGGGACGGGTTACTGTACCGGGTCCGCGCCCGCCACACAGGACTCCGGATGACTGAACCGAAACCCCGTCGGCGCGTGCTGATCGTCGAAGATGAGCGCGCGTTGCGCCTGAGTTATGAACGCTACTTCAGCACCCGCTACGACCTGGTGTTCGCCGCCACCGGGGCGGAGGCGCTTCTGAGGGTCGAAGAGGCGCGGCCGGACGTAGCCGTGCTCGACATGCGACTGCCGGATACCGATGGCGTGGCGCTGCTCCGCCTGATCCGTACCAGCCACCCTACGCTTCCCGTCATCATCACCACGGCGTACATGAGCATCGAGCCGCAGCTCCAGTTCCTCGATCTGCCCTATTCCGGCTACATCGTGAAGCCGTTTGGACTCGACGAGCTCGGCGCGCGGATTGATGCAGCCGTATGAGGGTCCGCTCCTAGTCGCGACCGCCCTGGCCCGCTCCTACGGGCCGCACCGGGTGCTCCGCGGCATCGACCTCACCCTGCAGGCCGGCGAGACACTGCTGGTGGCCGGGGCCAACGGCGCCGGCAAGACCACGCTGCTCCGGATCCTCGCCGGCCTCATGCGGCCGGGCGCGGGAGAAGTGCGGGTCCTCGGCCGGCGGCTCACGCACGCCGATCCCGATGCGCGCCGGCCGATCGGCCTCGTGTCCCACCAGTCGCTGCTCTACGACGATCTCACGCTCGAGGAAAATCTGACGTTCGCGGCACGGCTGCACGGCCTTCGGGCGCCGCGGGACGCGGCGCGGCAGGCGCTGGCGGATGTGGCGCTGGCCGATCGCGCCCGCTCCACGCCGCGCCAGCTGAGCCGCGGGCTGCTGCAGCGCGCGGCCATTGCGCGGGCGCTGATCCACGGGCCGGCGCTGCTCCTGCTCGATGAGCCGTTCACCGGGCTCGATGCCCGGGCGGCCGCCACGTTGCGCGGGCTCCTGTCCGAGCGCGCCTCGGCCGGTCGCGCGCTGGTGATCGTGACGCATCAGCTGGCCGAATCGTGGGACCTGGCATCGCGGGTGGCGGTGCTGGCGGGCGGGCGCCTGGCGCTCGATGAGGCCCGCGAGGGAGAGGTCGGCGCCTTCGTTCCGCGTTACGCGGCGGCCAGTGGTGGGTAACGTGATCCGGCTGGCGCTCACGGTGGCGGGCAAGGACCTCCGGGCGGAGTTCCGGAGCCGGACGGCGCTGCTCTCGGCGCTGGTCTTTGCGGCGCTCGTGCTCGTGATCTTCAACTTCGCGCGCGACCCCACCGCGCTCTCGGCCGAGGTGCTGGCGCCGAGTGCCCTCTGGATCACGTTCACCTTCGGCGCGATCGTGGCGCTCAACCGCGCCTTTGCCATGGAGCGCGAGCACGCGGCACTCGACGGGCTGCTGCTGGCGCCGCTGCCCCGCGAGGCGCTGTATCTCGGGAAGCTGCTGGCCAACCTGGCGTTCGTGGCGATCGTCGAGGCCGTGGCACTGCCGCTCTTCGTCCTCTTCTTCAACGTGGACCTGGGGCACGCGCTGGCCGGGCTCATCGGGGTCATTGCGCTGGCCACCATCGGCTTCGTGGCGGTGGGCACCATCTTCAGCGCGATGGCGGTGCGCACCCGCTTTGCCGAGCTGCTGCTGCCGGTGCTGCTGCTGCCGTTCATGGTGCCGCCGCTCATCGGGGCGTCGGCGCTCACGGCGCGGCTCCTGGCCGGGCGGCCTTTGAGCGAGATGTACGGGCTCATTAGGTTGCTGGCACTCTATGACATCGTCTTCGTGACGCTCTCAACCCTCCTGTTCCCCGCGGTGGTGGACGAATGATCCCGTCCTTCGCAGGAGCGCGGTCGGCGGTACGGCGCGGGCGGGTGCTCGTCGTGCTGGGCCTCGCGGGGCTCGCAGCGGTGTACCTGCTGGCGCTCGAGTACACGCCGGTCGAGCTGCACCAGGGGCCGGCGCAGAAGATCTTCTACCTGCACGTGCCCGCCGCCTGGACGGCACTGCTCATCTTCTCGCTGATGGGCATCGTGAGCATCGTGTATCTCTGGCTGCACGACGAGCGCCTCGACCTCTTTGCCGAGGCGTCGGCGGAGGTGGGGCTCATGTTCAGCGCGATCATGCTGACCACGGGGCCGATCTGGGCCAAGCCGATCTGGGGCACCTGGTGGCAGTGGGACCCGCGGCTTACGCTCACGCTCTTTCTGTTCTTCCTGTATGTGGGGTACATGGCGCTCCGCGCCTCGATTCACGACCCCCTCGAGCGCGGGCGGTTCAGCGCGGTCGTCGCGATTCTGGGCATGCTGCTGGTGCCGTTCATCCATCTGAGCGTCTATCTGTTCCGCACCCTGCACCCGAAGCCCGTGGTGCTCAAGCCGAGCGCGCCATCGCTGCCGCCGGAGATGCTCCGGACCCTCCTGATTTCGTTCGTGGTGTGCCTGGTGCTCTACGCGGGGCTCGTGATGATGCGCTACGGCGCGGGCGCGGCCGAGCGGCTTCGGGAAGCGGGAGGCGAGGGAGGGGAGGTGACCGATGCCGGTTGAACCGCCAGCGAACGGCGGCTACATGACGGCCGCGTACATCGTCGCGGCCGTCATCTACCTGGTGTACACCACAGTGCTCTGGCGCCGGAGCGCCCGGGCCGTCAGGCCGTAACGGGCTCTTCGCGCGGCGGGAGCAGCAGGCGGTCCCACAGCACGGCGGCGATCACCGCCCCGAGGATCGGGCCGATCCAGTACGCCACGTGCCCCACCCACACACCCGACACGACCGCGGGTCCGAAGGCGCGCGCCGGGTTCATGGCGGGCCCGGTCAGGTTCGCGGCCACCAGAATACAGCCGTACACCGTGAGGCCGATGGCGAACCCGCCGACCCGCGGCGCGTTGGCCGCGACGGCGGTGCCGAACACGGCCGACATCAGGAAGAACGTGAGCAGCGCCTCGATGCCGATGGCCTGCGGCAGCGTGACCGTGTTGGCGATGATCGGCGTGCCGTAGGACACGAGCCGCGCGATGCCGACCGGGAACAGGAGCTTGAGCGCGAGTGCACCGAGCACGGCGCCGGCGCACTGGGCCACGATGTAGCCGGCAGCGGACTTCGCGTCGAGCCGCCGCGCCACCAGCATGCCGACGGCGAGCGCCGGGTTGAGCAGGCCGCCGGAGATGGCCATCGTCATCGTCACCAGCACGGCGAGCGCGATGCCGTGCACCAGCGCGATGGAGGCGACGCCGATGTTGGCGCCGGGGTAGGCATTGGCCACCACCACCCCGCAGCCCAGGAAGACGAACCCGAACGTGCCGACGAACTCGGCGGTCATCCGCCGTGTGAGGGAGGGCATGCTGATCCTGTGGTTTGGGAGTCGCGCGAATCTAGGCGCGGCGCCGCGCTCCGACAAGCCGCCGGCGAGCCGCGCCGCGCTCAGGCGCGGCGGAAGAGGAGCGAGGCGTTGATGCCGCCGAACCCGAAGGAGTTGCTCAGCAGGTAGTCGGGCTCGGCGTCGCGGCCCTCGCCTGTCAGGTAGGGCAGGTCGCAGGCGGGGTCGGGCTCCTCGAGGTTCACCGTGGGCGGCAGCCAGCCCCGGCGGCTCGCCAGCGCGCAGATGCCGGCCTCGATGGCGCCGCTCGCCCCGAGCGCGTGGCCGTAATACCCCTTGGTGCCGCTGATGGCGACGCGGTCGGCGTGGTCGCCGAAGACCTGGCGGATCGAGCTGGTCTCCGTCGGATCGTTGAGCGGCGTGGACGAGCCGTGCGCGTTGATGTATCCCACCTCCCAGGGCCGGACCGACTCCTCCTCCAGTGCCTTCCGCATGGCCAGCGCCGCCTTGGTGCCGTCGGGCCGCGGGGCGGTCATGTGGTGGGCATCGTTGGTCAGGCCGTAGCCGCAGACTTCCGCGTAGATCGGCGCGCCGCGGGCCAGCGCGCGGCCGCGCTCCTCCAGCACCAGCACGGCGGCACCCTCGGCCATGACGAAGCCGTCACGGTCGCGGTCGAAGGGACGGCTGGCGTGGCCGGGATCGTCGTTCCGGGTGGACATGGCGCGGATGATGGCAAAGGCGCCGTAGCAGAGCGGCGCCAGCGGCGCCTCGGAGCCGCCGGCCACCATCACGTCGGCGTCGCCGCGGCGGATGGCGCGGAACGCGTCGCCGATGGCGATGGTGCCTGATGCGCAGCTCATGCCGTTGGTCGAGTTGGGGCCGGTGAAGCCGAACTCGATGGCAATGTTGCAGCTCCCGGCGCCGGCGAAGACCGACAGCGCGAGCGAGGGATCCACCGCGCGGATGCCGCCCTCGACGAAGTTCCGGTACTCTCCTTCGCCGCGGGCCACGCCGCCGAGTGCCGTGCCCATCATTGCGCCGACGCGGTCGCCATCCTCGCGGGCGGGGTCGAGCGCGGCGTCGGCCAGGGCGAGCCGGGTGGCGGCGATGCTGAACTGGGAGAAGCGGTCGAGCCGGCGGACGCGCCGTTCCTCGACGTGGTCGGCGGGGAAGAAGTCGTTCACCTGACCCGCCATGCGGGAGCGGAACGGCGAGGGGTCGAAGCGGGTGATGCCGCCCACCGCCGATGCTCGCCGCTGGAGGCCGTTCCACAACCCTTCGACCCCGATGCCGATCGGGGTGACGGCACCGATCCCCGTGATCACCACGCGCCGGAGGTCGGTCATGCGGACGCCGGTGCGGACTCGAGCGCGTCGCGGATGCCCGCGAGCGTGCGCGAGGCGATGCCGTGGATGAATACCGGCCCGATGACCCACTCCGCGGCGGCGCGCCCCACGAGCGGCCATGCCGGACCGTTCCACTCATGCACGATGGTCACTGTGCTTCCTTCCTCGGCGGGCACGATGCGCCACTCCACATCCATGCCCGCGGTGATGCCGCGTATATGACGATAGACCACCCGGCAGCCGGCCGGATCGGTCCACATTTCGGAAACCCACCACGTGGGCCAGTGCACCGGCCCGAACGGCCGCCAGGCGGCCATCTCCACGATCCTGCTCCGCTCACGTTGCTCCAGCGTGCGCACCCAGCGGTAGTGCGGCAGCAGGGCCGGCCACTGTTCGACGTTCGACGCCGCCTCGAAAACACGTTCGGGTGGCGCCCGCATCACCAGCCGGTCCACCGTCCTCATCAGGCGGGTGGCGTGGAGCGCCAGCTGGCGACCAGCCGGAAGCCCGGCCTTCGCTCCACGCGGGCCGTGAGGCGGGCGTGGCGGAGCAGTGACGCCAGCTCTCGCCGGGTGAAGCCGCGATGGATGGACGTGACGCCATCCTGGCGGGTGACCGGATCGAAGCCGAGCAGGCGGGAGCCCACCTTGAAGCCGAGCGCCGCGACGGCGGAGCGCCGGAGATCGGCGATCACTACGCCCCGGCGCGCCAAGCCGTCACACGCCCGCGCGAGCGGGCCGACCGATTCGTGGGCGAAATGATGGGCCACCTGGCTCAGGAGCACGACATCCACCGACCGGGGCCCGAAGGGCAGGGCGGCAACGTCGGCAATGGCCATGCGGACGCCGGCGCCGGCCGCGAGCCGGGCGGCGACGCTGCTCAGCTCGAGTCCGAGGGGAACGATCTCGAGGCCGCGGCGCCGGCCCCAGCGGACGGCGGCGCGGGGCAGATCCCCATGGCCGGTGCCGATGTCGAGCAGGGTCAGGCGGGTGCCGCGGGGCACATCGGCCAGGACGTGGCCCAGGCCGTGGAGCGCCGCCCAGGTGCCGCCGAGCCAGCGGTTGGCCACGGCGATGTCGCGGAGCGATGCCTCGACGGTGCGCGGATCCGCGGCGGGATCATCGAGCAGCTCGTCGCCGACGGGGCTACCGGCCAGCACGTTGGTCAT
>Ga0310810_10006795_pt1 | contig 12968 bp, 12 predicted proteins | sample NCmetagenome_FD_207641 | JGI IMG/M metagenome (GOLD analysis project Ga0310810, IMG submission 207641) | Soil microbial communities from experimental microcosm in Duke University, North Carolina, United States - NC | ecosystem: Engineered > Artificial ecosystem > Soil microcosm > Unclassified ... | reverse complement strand
CTTGAGACCGGCCTGCGTCATCAAATGGACGAGGAGCTGTCGGCTTCTGAGTTCCGTCACCGAAAAGACGAGACGCGTCACCGAGCCGCGGTCGCCGATGCCGATGCGGGAGATGGCGTTCAAATCGGCCAGCAGCCGGTCTTTATTGATCGCCAGGCGCTCGGGAAGAGCGCGAGCCTTTTCTTTTGCCCTGGGCGACGGCATGGCGGCATTGTAGCAGTTTCCCTTTTGCGGAGAAAAGTGCTCTTCGCAGCAAATTTATTGGCAAAGCCCCGGCGCTATGTTATACGCGAATTAATTTAAGTCGGAGGTTTTCGATGAGCGACGTAGGCAATCGGATCGGCGAGATGCTGTTGGAGACCGGCGCGATCGCATTTTACAAGGAGCGCCCTTTCGTCTTCGTCTCGGGTCGGATCTCGCCGGTTTATATCGACTGCCGCCGTCTGCTTTCATTTCCCGACGCCCGCGAGGCGATCATCGTCGAGATGGCGCGGAAGGCCGAATCCGCCATCGGCCGCGGCTCGATCGATGTTGTCGCCGGCGGCGAGACCGCCGGCATTCCCTATGCCGCGCTCGTCGCCCAAAAGCTAAGCAAACCGATGATCTATATCCGCAAGCAGCCAAAGGGCTACGGCGGCACGAAGCAGATCGAAGGCATTCTCGAGGCGAATCAGCGCGTGCTGCTCGTCGAGGATCTCATTACCGACGGCATGAGCAAGCTGCGCTTCAATATCGGCATCCGCGCCGCCGGCTCGCGCATCACGCACTGCCTCTGCGTTTTCGAGTATGGCTCGGACGAGCTCGGCCTTCATGAGGGTGAAAAAAACCTCGCCGAGCACGGCATCGAATCGCATGCGCTGGCGAACTGGGATCACGTTCTCACCGCCGGCCGCGGGAAAAAATATCTGAGCGAAGAGGCGACGAAGCAGATTCTCGATTTCTTAAAAGACCCCGAAAGCTGGGGCAAGAAGATGGGGTTTGTATAAACGCGCCGCAATTCACTGCGGTCGCCGCTGCTACTTATACAGCTCCTTAAAGAAGCCTTCTTTATCGAGCTCGTGCAAAAATCGCATATTGACGAAATCTTCGGCCTTTTTGTCTTTCGCCGACGGCACGCGGCGCGCGAGCTCTTCGACGGCGTATTGAAAGCCCTGCATATTGGGGTACGCGCGCCGGTCGGTCGTCTGCGCGTAGCTCGCATACGTTGCGTCCAAAATCTCCGGATCCGTGATCCGGAGATACTTCGCCATGATTTTCTTCGCGCCTTCTTTGTTCGTCAACCCGTAGTGGATGCCGGCGATGAAGCCTTTCAAATAGTTCTTCACCGCCTGAGGATTTTCGCGGATGAAGCGGTCGGTGGTCTCGACGACCTGCTGGGGATAGGGGAGCGACAGCTCGGCGAGATTGACGAGCACGTTGTAGCCCTGCTTTTTCGCGGTGATGTCGAAAGGCGGAGCGATAATCGTCGCGTCGATCGTGCCGGCGACTAAAGCCTGAAAGCGCGTCGGCTGGGCGCCGACCTGGATAATCGTCACGTCTTTTGTCGGGTTGAGGCCGACTTTTTCGAGCAAGAGCCGGACAGCGGTGTCGGTGTTCGAGCCGAAGCGGCTGATCGCGATCTTTTTTCCCTTGAGCTGCTCCAGGCGCGTGATCGTTTTATTCGTGACGAGATTGTATGGGAGAGTATTGATGTATCCCGCGACGGCAATTGTGTCGGCGCCCGCCGAGCGCGAGGCGATTGTCACCGGCCCGGAGGTCGTGGAAATTTTTATCTCTCCGGCCATCGCGGCCTGGGCAAGCAGGGAGCCGCCCTCGAAGAGCACGAGCCGCGCATCGACGCCGTATTTTTGAAACATCCCGGAATCCTTGGCGATGAAGGGATGGATCAAAGCCGCCGACAGGCCGGCGATCCCGACCATGACGGTCGTCTGGCCCTGCGCCGATACGGACGCGGAAAACGCCGGCAGCGAAAAAACCAGCATCGATGCGCATGCCAGGATTTTTTTCATTATGCCGCCTTGTCCTTTTTCTTTTGCTGCATCACCCAGAAGATGCGCTCGGGGCTCAACGGCAAATCGTAAACTCGTGTGCCGATCGCATCGGCGACGGCGTTGCCGATCGCCGCGGGGGTCGGGGCGAGTCCCGGCTCGCCCAATCCTTTGGCGCCATAGGGGCCTTCGGGCTCGGCGCATTCGACGATGATCGGAATCATCTCCGGCAGGTCCAATGCCGTCACGAGATGGTAATCGAGAAACGATGGATTTCGCACCTTGCCGTTGTCGTCGATGACGAGATGCTCGTGCAGCGCCGAGCCGATGCCCATCGCAAGCCCGCCCTCGATCTGCGCCGCGCAATTAAGCGGGTTGATCGCTTTGCCGACGTCGTGCGCCGCCGACATGCGCAGCAGCCGCGCCCGTCCGGTCTCTTCGTCGACCGCGACGATCGCCGCCTGGGTGGCGTACATATAAAATGCCGAGGCATGATCACTGTGGCCGGTCTCGAGATCGAGATCCTTGGCGATCTGATAGGTGTACGAAGCGTCGCCGCGAACGGTGCCTTCGGGGCCGAGCTTCCGCCGTATAACATCGCCGATCGCGAGCGCCATCTCGGGATGACGCTTTAAAAAGATCTTCCCGTCGGCGAAGGCAAGATCCTCCTTTTTTCCTTCGAGCATCGGCGCCGCCAGCTCGGCAATCTTCTCGCGCGCGTCGATCGCCGCGCCCTTGACGGCGTTGCCCATGTGATAAGTGCTGCGGCTGGACGTGGTGGAGGCGTCGTAAGGAATGACGTCGGTGTCGAGCGGCGCGGTGCGGACCTTGTCCATCGGTAATTTTAATTCTTCGGCGGCGATTTGCGACAGGATCGTGTTGCAGCCCTGGCCGATCTCGACCGTGCCGGCGAGGACCGACGCTTCGCCCCTGGCGTTGACGATGACTCCGGCGCTGGAAGTCGTCGGCGAGCGCGTCGGCTTCTGAATGCACGCCAGACCTTTGCCGATCTTCAGTCCCTTCACACGTGAGCCGGGCAGCGCATCGACTTTCTTTCCCCATTCGATCGCCGCGGCGGCTTTTTCAAGCGTCTCTTTCAGGCCGACGCTGTGGAGCTCTTCGCCCCAGTACGCGACATCGCCGTCGACGAAGACATTTTGCAGGCGAAAGGCGAGCGGGTCCATTCCGAGGCGGCGGGCCAATTCATCGGTGTGCTGCTCGACCGCCCATGCGCCCTGCGGAATGCCGTAGCCGCGAAACGATCCCGCGACGGGGAGATTGGTGTACACCGCGTAGCCGTCGACCTTTACATTGGGTATGCGGTACGGCCCCGGCGCCGGCACGCTGCCGCGGATGCAGACGGTCGGGCTTTTTTCCGCGTACGCCCCGCCGTTCCAATAGATCGTCATTGCGCGCGCCGTGATCGAGCCGTTTATCTTGACGCCGCTTTTCACGTGCACGATGGCGCCGTGGCGCGTGAGCGTCGAGATAAAAGATTCCTCGCGATTGAATTTTACGCGCACCGGCCGCCCGTTCGTATGGTATGCGAGCGCCACTGCGATGGGCTCGACCTTGAGCCCGCCCTTCGACCCGAAACCGCCGCCCTGCAGCGGATTGATGAAGCGAATCCGTTCCTTCGGCATGTTGAGCGCTTCGGAGATCTCGTGCAGCGCGCGAAAAGGGGCGTCGTTGGCGACCCAGATGGTGACCCGGCCGCTCACCGGATCGACCTGCGCGTGCGCGGAATGCGGCTCCATGGCCGCGTGCTGGATGATCGGCACCGTGTAGCGCTCTTCAAGCACGATATCCGCGTCGCGAAAACCTTGATCGACGTCGCCGGTCCGGAGCTTGAAATGTTCGCAGACGTTGGGACCCGCTCCGGGCACGATGAAATCCATCTTCCGATACTTTGCGAAATTCTCGTGGATCGCGACGGCGTCGGGCCGAGCGGCCTCCTCGGCCGAGGTATAGGCCGGAAGGTCCTCGTAATCGACCTCGATCAGGCGCACGGCGGCCTCGGCTGTGTCCTCATCGACGGCGGCGACGGCGGCGACCGGCTCGCCGATATAGCGAACCTTGTCCTGCGCGAGAAACGGCTTGTCGCGGATCGATTCTCCATGAATCCACGGGGCGTCTTTGCCGGTAACGACCGCGACGACGCCGGGATAGCGGCTGGCTTTCTCGGTATCGATGCGCTTGATCTTCGCGTGCGCCTTCGGGCTGAAGAGAACTTTGCCGTAGACCATATTCGGCAACACGAGATCGTAGCCGTACACCGCCTCGCCGGTGACCTTTTCGTCGGCGTCGATGCGCGTGACCGGTTTTCCTACGACGGTGAGATCTTCCATTGCGGGACTCCTAAGTAATTGTCGTCGCGTGGTGATGCAGTGATTCAGCGATTCTATGTGCGGCGCGCACGCAGCTCGCGACTGGCGTCCTGCACCGCCTTGACGATTTTGGCGTAGCCGGTGCAGCGGCAGAGATTGCCGGAAATAGCGAAGCGGATATCTTCCTCGCTGGGATCGGGATTCTCATCGAGGAGCGCCTTCGACATCATCAGCATGCCGGAGGTGCAGTAGCCGCACTGGACGCCGCCTTCCTGGACGAAGGCGCGCTGCACCGGGTGCAGCTCGGGACCGATCTTCAATCCTTCGATCGTGACGATATCGGCGCCGTCGAGCTCGCCTGAGAAGATCAGGCAGGAATTCACCGCTTTGCCGTTCAACAGCACCGTGCAGGCGCCGCAATCGCCGGTGCCGCAGCCTTCTTTCGTTCCCGTGAGACCGATCTCGTCGCGCAAGAGATCGAGCAGTAGACGGTGCGACGGGACTTCGAGATCAGTTTTCTTGCCGTTCAACGTGATTTGAATCTTTTTTTTCATTCTTGCCTCAATATCTCCAGTCTCGCCGCTCGATCCATGAAGCGGGCTCGCGCACAGCGGCGTTCAGCAGCGCGCGCTTGGTGTTCACGCGGACCATCTCTCTGCGGTAATCAGCCGAGGAGCGCACGTCGCTGATCGGCTTCGACTCGGCCGCCGCTTCCGCGCCCGCTTTCTCGGCCAGTTCTTCCGTGATCGTCTGATTCTCCAGCAGCGCCTCCGCGCGCCGCGCGCGCATCGGTGTCGGCGACACCGCGCCGAGCGCGATGCGCGCCTTCCGGCATGTTTTACCGTCGCCATTGAAGACCAGCGCGACCGCGATGCCGACATAGGCGAGATCCATCATCTCGCGCGGCGAGAATTTAATATAATCGCCGCGGAGCGCCGCGCTCACCGGTGGAATCACAATCGCGGTCAAAATCTCCTCGGGCGCGAGGACAGTTTGCCCGGGTCCGCGAAAAAGCTGTTCGAGTTCAATGGTTCGCTCGCCGTTCAGGCCGGCGATCGTCGCTTTGGCCTCGAGCGCGATCAGCGCCGGCGCGACATCCGCCGAAGGGGTGGCGTTTGCCATGTTGCCGCCGATCGTCGCCCGATTGCGGATCTGAACCGATCCGACTTCCGCCGCGCTGCGGGCGAGAAAGGGATATTTTTTCAGCACAATCGGCGAAATCTCGACCTCGCGCATCGTCGTCAGCGCGCCGATGGTCACCGCGCCGTCGCCGTTTTCGCGGATGCCGGTCAGCGCCGGGATGCGCTTGAGATCCACGACGTATTTCGGCTTAAGTCCCTTTTCTTTCACCGCGATGACGAGATCGGTGCCGCCGGCGAGAAAACGGCCGCCAGGGCCTTTCTCTTTGACCAGCGCGCTCGCTTCCCTGAGAGACTTCGGCTGGAAGATTTCCAGCGGTTCGGGGCGTTTCATTTAAGTGGAGACTCCGTGATCGAGAAGAACTTATGGAATCAAATTTTGCTATAGCATATGGATAGCCCCGTTTCCACTTCCGTCCATTGACACCGAAAAGCGTTCCGCCTAAGAAGAAGCGCTGGAGCAGGCCGGATGCAATGAACGACGAATCACAAAGGCAGAAGCACGAAACCGTCGTTCCTTGCGTGCGATACCTAAGATTGGTCGTGGCGGCGGTATTTCTTGCCTTTTCGCTCGCGGTGGCCGCTCGGGCGCAAAGCCCGAGTGCCATCGATCAAGCTCGAAAGGAGGGCGCTGTCGTCTTCTATTCGACGATGTCGGTCACGGTTTTTGAAACGTTTCAAAAAGCATTCAAGGAAAAATATCCGTTCATCAACCTCCAGCATATCTATCTCAGCTCTTCGCGCCAGGTTGCGCGCGTGATGCTGGAGCACCGCGGCGGGAAAATCCAGGCCGATGTCCTGGGCAACAGCCCCGACGGCCTGTCGTATTATAAAGAGCAAAAGGTTCTAGGCTCGCATGATTCGCCGGAAGCCAAAGCGCTGATCGAGGGCAGCGTCGATGCCGATCGCCAGTGGTTCGGTATAACGACCGACTTTCTCATCACCGCGTTCAACACGCGGGCGCTAGCGCGCGCCAAGGCGCCGAAGAATTACGACGAGTATCTAAACCCCGAGTTTAAAGGGCAGATGGCGATCAACAGCAGCGTCGCGTACGCGCTCACCGGGATGGCGAGTCTCCGCGGCGCCGAACAGGCGCGCATTTACGCCAAAAAACTCGGGCAGCAAGACCCGCGACCGGTCGAGGGCTTCACGCACATGACGAACCTGCTCGCGGCAGGCGAGTATCCGCTGGCGATCTTCACACAGGTCTCGAAGATCGAGGAGCTTAAGAAAAAGGGCGCGCCGGTTGACTGGCTTCCCGCAAGCCCGACGTTCGCGGTGCTTGCCGGCGTCGCGCTGACGCAAAATCCGCCGCATCCAGCCGCCGCCCGGTTGCTTGTCGATTTTTTCCTTTCGACCGAGGGGCAGCAGGCGCTCGTCAGGGGCGGGAAAATTCCGCTGCGTAAAGGGATCAACGCGCCGACAAAAAACATCGATGAGCTTCTGGCCGGCGGGAATCTTCACGTCATCAGGCCTTCGGGCGACTACAGCGAAGCGATGAAACTCTACCTTCAGCTCTTGGGAATCAAATCGTGAAGCGTCGAGGCTGTCTCGCGTTTCTTCTTTTCCTCGTGCTTGTGACGCGTTCGTTCGCGGCCGAAAAGGTAAGGCTTTCTTATTCGAGCCGGAGCAATTCGGTGACGCCGTTTCAGGTCGCCGTGGTGAGAGGCTTCTACCGTGAAGAGGGACTCGACGTCGAGATGATCCAGGTCAATCCGCGCCTCGGCGCGATGGCGGTGATGAACGGCGACCTCGATTTCACCACGACATTCGGCAGCACGCTGCGCGGCGTCATTCAGGGGCTGCCGCTCAAGTTCGTCGCGGTGTCGGTCAAAAAATCCGAGCACTTCCTGATCGCGCGGCGCGACATCAAAGACGTGCAGGATCTCAAGGGTAAGAAGATCGCCGTCTCGACGCTGCTCGGCACCGACCAGATTGCGGCGGAGGAAATCGCGCGCTCCAAGGGATTCAACGCCGCGCTGATGCAGCCGATCGCGGTCGGTGACGCGCCGCTGCGCGCGCAGGCGCTCCGCAGCGGGATCGTCGACGCGAGCTCGATCTCCTCCCCGCACGACATGATATTGAAAGACGAGGGCTTCAACGTCCTCGGCGGCCCCGAAGACGTCAAATACGCGCTGCCGACTTCCGGAATAGCCGTCGCCGTCAAGTTGCTGCAAGAGAAGCCGCAGATCGTCAAGCAACTTATCCGTGCGCTGCTGAAAGCGCACCGCTTCGTCTTCGAGAACCGCGCCGAGACGATCCAGATCATGATGCGCTGGCTGACCCAAACGCCCGAAGTCGCCGCGCATTCCTATCAGCTCGAGCTGGTCTCGCTCGCGCGGAACGGCGAAATAACCGACTACGAATGGGAACGGCTCACCGAAGGAAAGAAGCCGCTCGCCGAGGTCCGCGATTTCACTTTGCTGCGTCAGGCGCAGAAGGAATTGGGCATTCGACAATAACGGCTCGACGGTCTATAAAGCTCGCGGATGCATCATGATCGTCGTTAACTTAAGTAAAAAGTAGATGGAAAAGATATGAAGACCACCCCGGGGATAAAGATGCCGCCAGCGGAGGCAAAGGCTCGGGTCGACGAGCTCTACGGCAAAGTCGCCGCGCGCTGGGAAGAGCGCGTGTCGAGCTCGCCATTTATGCAGCAGCTGATGAGCGGCAAGCTGCCCATCTCGACGATCCGGCTGTTCTTTAAAAATTGGGGCGCGTGGACCATCGAGATCAACACGCTCACCGCCTGTTCCTACCAGCGCTTTTTGACTTTTTTTAAAACCCACCGCGAGCTGATGGCGCCGCTCGGCGAGAAGATCGCCGACGAATTCATGCATCCGAAGCCGCCGGGGCATTATCTCGTGATGATGCAGACCGCGCAGGCGCTCGGCATCCGCGAAGAGGAGGTCTTCACCGAGCCGCTGCTGTCGGAGTTCCGCGCTAAGATCGACTTCATGCGGGGCGTCATGTACGAGGGGACCGCCGCCGAGTGGTACTCTTGTGTCACGACGGAAGAGCGCATCGGCCATTGGGCGGGCGATTGGTTCAAGGCGCTAACGACTCACTATGGTTTTTCGAAGGAGCAAGCGACCTATTTTTCGACGCATCATGAGGCGGATCTCGAAGAGCACGAACAAGGCGTCATGGGCCACGGTCAGTTCAACCGCACCGTGCTCCAGCGCCTGCTCGAAGATGGAATGGCGGAGGAGCGTCCGACCTATGGCATGGAATACTGCGCGATGACTTCCGTCGATCTTCACGCCGTCATGCAGCGCACTGCGCTCGAAGAGGCCGAGCGGCTGAAGCGGCGCTGACGGTGTGTGAATTCGGCCCAGCAGCCCGAACAAAGGAGAGCGCCTAATGAAATTCGCGTCCGTTAAGCCGAACGAACTTGCGATCATTCGCGACAACGAGATGATCCCGCTCGGGGACGCGCTGCCGAAAGGCGCGACGATGATCGATCTCATCGCGCGTTACAGCGAGTGGCGCTCATCGATCGCCGCCGCGGCGGAGAAGGGGAAAGGCGTTCCGCTCGATTCCGAGCGTCTCAAGGCTCCGGTCGAAAATCCGTCGAAGATCTGGGCGGCGGCGACCAACTACAAGCGCGGCAGCGAAGGCCTCGGCTATGCCCGCGGCCGCGGCACCGCCGGCACCGCGACGCCGGAGGAGATATTGGAAAAATGCTTCTTGAAGCCGCCGTCAGCGATCATCGGCCCCGAAGAGGCGGTCGTGATCCCGCCGGGTGCCGGAAACATCTTTCCCGAACTCGAGCTTTGCGTCGTAATCGGCAAGAAGGCGCGAAATCTCAAAAAAGAAGAGGCGTTCGGCGCGATATTCGGCTATACGATCATTCTCGACATGACTGCGCGCTCGTACGGCTCGGGCAAGGGACTCCCTGGCAGCCGCTGCGTCCGCAAAGGATTTGAGACCTTCGCCCCCGTCGGTCCTTGGATCACGACGCTGGACGAGATCCGCGACCCCGAGAAACTTTCGATGCGTCTGTGGGTCAACGGCGAGCTGCGCCAGTCGGCGCGCACCGACGCGATGGTCAACGGCGTCGCCGCGCTCGTGAGCTTTCTCTCGCAGGTATCCACCCTTTTGCCTGGCGATTTGATCGCCACCGGCAACCCCGACTCGCCCGCGTTCCAGCAGCAACTCGGCCCCGGCGACACGATCAAGGCCGAGATCGAAGGCATCGGCGCCATGAATCTGAAGGTGGCTTAAATATGGCCCAGAACGATCTTTGAGCGCACCGGCGGCAGCCGCGCAAAGCGACGAACGAATCCAGGCACCCGTTTACGGGACGCCCGCCGCGTGGACTTACCGTGCCGTTCATAACACGTATGCCGGCATTTGGAGATCCGATATGCTGACCGGCGGCTTCGAGGTCAGCCTGCGCGACGGAACCTACAAAATCGCTCGGCGCGACGGCAAATCCGCCGACGTGGCCGAGTTCTGTCCGCTTGGGGTCATGCTGCCGACCACGGTAGCCAATCGCGGTGCTGCGCCAACGGTGTCGCATAAAGATCGTGATGTTTGTCGGCATCACGACCTATCATCTCACCCAAGTTTATTTCTATAGTCCTCAGACCCGCAGTACGGTGAAATACGAATGCAGTGAAGAGTGGCGAGACCTGCAGGGCAACTACACTTTACAAGAGAAGGCTGAAGTTGAGCTCACGAATTTCAAGATAGAATAGCCGAAAAAAACTACCGGGCGCAAGTCGAAGTAAAATTAGACCTTCAACGCCGCGCGCAGCATAATTCGCAGAGCCGATACGCTTAGGGTCTTTACCTCAATTGCATGTATGCGAGCGTCGGCGCCACAATAGTTTCCATGACGATGCATGCTCCGGCTGAAATACTTCCCGGCCGCGAAGCGGCCTTATCGGCGGGTTCTAAAATGATCAAACAGCTCACATCCTGGCCTCCCAGGATAACGTGGGCCTTTGGCCATGCCGTGTCGGTCGAGTTATCGGACCATCTAATAGAAGTCGAGTGGATCAGGCCTCTCGATGGCCTCATCGGTCTCAGGCTGCGGAAAACCGATGATTCTCAAGAGTATGGGGTCGAAATGCGCCTAACACCCGCATCCATCGAAGACGCGCTTCAGACCATCCAGCCGGGGATGACTCTCGCCGCGATCGGCGAGTTGAAATTATCGGAATCGTCGGCCGAAGCCGCCCAGACGGGGCCAGCGGGTATTATCGCGCCTGAAGGGCCTGTTATGTCCGAAACTTAAAGGACCCCCTGCAAGAGCAGCGCTCACGTCTATTTCGCGTCACGGATCCTTCCCACACATAACTGATTTACCTTGCCGCCTAATATCGGCAAGCGGATGCATTTGTCACCGGCATAACAGCGCGCTAACATGCGAGCGTGCGCGGCTTGCGGCTGAGAAAGCCGGGCCACGGACGCGTACGATCAGGAGGAATAATGAAAGGCCCATTGCACGGAATCAGGGTCCTCGATCTCGGCAACTTCATCGCGGGACCGTTTGGGGCGATGTTTCTCGCGGACCTAGGGGCGGAAGTGATCAAGGTGGAAAATCCGAAGGGCGGGGACCCCTATCGTGCATGGGACCTTGGCGGAGATCGACCGAACTTCTGGGGTTACAATCGGGGCAAGAAAAGCGTCACCTTGAATCTACGCACTCCCGAGGGACGCGACATGTTTTACAAGCTTTGCCGGAAAGCCGATGTGCTCGTCGAAAACTATCGGCCCGGCGTCGCCAAGACCTTGGGCATCGACTACGAAACTCTCCACGCGATGAACGAAAAGCTCATCTATTGTTCGATTACAGGCATGGGCGCCACGGGACCTTACGCGAGCAGACCCGCCTACGATACCGTCGGGCAGGGTCTCGGCGGCATGATGAGCCTATTGATGGATCGCGACAACCCGCGGCCGATTGGACCCGCTTTCGCCGACTGCCTCGGAGGAATGTTCGGCGCCATTGGCGTGCTCGGGGCGCTGCATGCACGCGCTGAAACCGGCCGGGGACAACACGTCGCGACTTCGATGGTCGGCGCAATCTTGGGCTTTCTCACCGCGCCGGCCACCGAATATCTCGCCTCCGGCGATGTGCCCGGACCGACCAGCCGTCCGCAAGCCTCTCAAACCTATGCCTGCGCCTGCTCGGACGGGCTGCTGTTGGCGATTCATTTGTCGTCGCCGCCGAAATTCTGGGAAGGGCTGTGCCGGGCGATGGACCGAGGCGATCTCATCGATGATCCGCGCTTTAAATCGCGCGCCGACCGCCGGCGCAACTACAACATGCTGGGTCCGACTCTTAATGCGATCATGAAACAGAAGCCGCGCTCCTACTGGCTCGAACGGCTCGAAGCCGAGGACGTACCGCACACGCCGGTTTACGATATGGCCGAGCTTTTTCAGGATCCCCACATCAAGCATATGGGCATGGAAATCGAAATTCCGCGGGACAATAAACCGGCGGTCCGGACCGTCCGCTTCCCGATCGACTACAGCGAAACCGCCGTGCCGCATCCGGCTCCCGCGCCCGATCTCGGCGAGCACAACCTCGAAATTTTTAAACCTCTCGGATGGGATGAGAAAGCGCTCGCAGAGTTGAAAGACAAGGGAGTGGTTTGAGCTTCGCCTTTTTCGCCTAACAATAAAAAGGCCCGAGCGATTTTCGCCCGGGCCTTTTAAGCTTCACTACACAAATCCGAAACGACTACTTCACTTTCGGCCTGACGAGCTTGCCGATCGGTTTGCCGACGGGCTCGCCGTCACGCATCTGGATGTGACCGCGGACGATCGTCGCGATCGGCGCCCCCTTACATTTCCAGCCGTGCCACGGGCTCGGCTTATTTTTACTGTGGAGCTTGTTGACGTCGATGGTGCTTTCCTTGTTCATATCGACGATCGTGACATCGCCATCGGAGCCTAAGCGGATCGCGCCTTTCTGCGGATAGATCTGCCACACCTTGGCGGGATTTTCAGAGGTGATCCTGGCGTAGTGGTTGAGCGTCATGCGGCCTTTGTTCACCTCGGTGAGCAGCACCGGGACAGCGGTCTCGACGCCGCAGAAGCCCGAGATGCAGTCCCAGATCGCAGGCTTGGTCATCTTGCCGTAAAGATCGGAGCCTTTCTCTTCGAGCGTGTGCGGCGAATGATCGGTGGCGATCATGTCGATGTAGCCCTTGAGAAGACCGTCCCACAACACCTCCGCGTGGTCTTTGGTCCGCACCGGCGGATTCATCTTGAGCAGCGGACCGACCTTCTCCATGTCTTTCGGCTCGCGCAGCAGATAGTGCGGTCCCGTCTCGGCCGTGACGCGCATGCCTTTCGACTTTGCCTCCTTCACCATGGCAGCCGCCTGCTTGGAGCTCATGTGGTAAACGTGCAGCTTGGTATTGAACATCTCGGCGAAAAAGAGCGCGTGCGCGACGGACTCGGCCTCGCAGATCGCCGGGCGTGAATTCTCCCAGTACACGGGATCATTCTTGCCTTCCGCTTTCAGCTTATTCGTGTAGTAGGCCATGATC
>Ga0310810_10006794_pt1 | contig 12969 bp, 8 predicted proteins | sample NCmetagenome_FD_207641 | JGI IMG/M metagenome (GOLD analysis project Ga0310810, IMG submission 207641) | Soil microbial communities from experimental microcosm in Duke University, North Carolina, United States - NC | ecosystem: Engineered > Artificial ecosystem > Soil microcosm > Unclassified ... | reverse complement strand
GCGCGCGCGTGTGCGGCGAGTGGCCTTTTCGTGGCCGTGGCCGGCGCCGGCGTCTCGGCGTGGAACCGCGCCACGATGTCCTCGAGCGTCGCGATCAGGTCCGGGCGGCGGATCGGCTTGGCGAGGAACGCGTCCATGCCGGCCTCGGCGCACTGCTGGCGATCTCCACTCATGACGCGCGCGGTGAGCGCGACGATGGGCACGTGCCGACCGGTTCCCTTCTCGGCGGCGCGCACGCGGCGCGTGACCTCGAGCCCGCTCATCTCCGGCATCTGCACGTCCATCAGGACGACGTCGAAGGTCTCGCGGCCGAGGGCGTCGAGGGCCGCCGGGCCGTCGCTCACCGACGTGACGCGGTGTCCCTGCTTCTCGAGCAGGAGCGTGGCGAGGCGCTGGTTCACCGGGTTGTCCTCGACGACGAGGAGGTGGAGCGGCGGCAGCGCGCCGCCCGCGGCGCCGGTGACGAGCGCGAGTCCATGAGGCGCGGCCGCGGCCGATGCCGGGTTCACGCCGGTCGAGGCGGACAGCACTTGCACGATCGCGGCGCGCAGATCGGCGCGACCGATCGGCTTGGTCAGGTGCAGCGCGATCCCCAGCTCGCGGCAACGCGCCAGATCGCCCGGCCGGTGCGCGGAGCTCAGCATCATGATGCTGGGCGACGCGAGGCGCGGCCGGCGCCGGATCTCCTCGGCCAGGGCGAAGCCGTCCATCGAGGGCATGTTCGCGTCGAGCAGCACGAGCGCGAACGGGTGGCCGTTGCGCATCGCGATCTCCATCGCGGTCAGCGCCAGAGGCCCGCTCTCGACGTCGCGCACCTCCGCGCCCCATTGCAGCAGCATGTGCTCGAGGATGCGCCGGTTCGTGGCGTTGTCGTCGACGATCAGGGCCGGCCGCCCGGCGAGCACGCCGCGGATCTCGTGATCGAGCCGCGGCGGCTGGGCGGAAACGCGCGCCAGGTCCAGCTCGAACCAGAACGTGCTGCCGCGCCCCGGCGCGCTGTCCACGAGCAGCCGGCCGCCCATGAGGCGCACGAGCCGCGACGAGATGGCGAGCCCGAGCCCGGTGCCGCCGTAGCGGCGCGTGGTCGACGTGTCGGCCTGGGTGAACGAGTCGAAGATCATCGCCTGTTTGTCGGACGGAATCCCGATGCCGGTGTCCGTGACCTGGAACTTCACGCGCGTGTGCGTCGGGGTCTCGGAGACGTGATCGGCCGCGAGGACGATTTCACCGCTCTCCGTGAACTTGACGGCGTTGCCGATGAGGTTGACCAGCACCTGGCGCAGGCGCGCCTCGTCGCCTACGACTTGCTCGGGCACGTCCTCGTGAACCTGGCAGGCCAGCTCGAGCGACTTCTGGTGCGCGCGCAGGGCCAGCGTCTTGCCGACGCGCTCGAGGCCGCCGCGCAGGTCGAAAGGCCGCACGTCCAGCTCCAGATGGCCGGCCTCGATCTTCGAGAAGTCGAGGATGTCGTTGATGACCTCGAGCAGTCCCTCCGCCGACGTGTGCGCCGTCGTCAGGTACTCGCGCGTCTCCGCTTCCAGCTCGGTGTCGAGCGCGAGTTCGGTCATGCCGAGCAGGCCGTTCAGCGGCGTGCGGATCTCGTGGCTCATGTTCGCGAGGAACTCGCTCTTCGCGCGACTCGCCGATTCCGCGATGTCGCGCGCCGCGCGCAGCGCATCGTTCGCTCTCACCATCTCCTGCTGTCCGTGGTGGAGGCCGAGCACCATCCCGTTGAACGTGTGCGCAAGTCCCCCGAGTTCGTCGGTCGAGCGCACGGGAACCGTGACCTCGAGGATCCCGGCCGCGACCTGCCGTGCGGCGATCTCCAGGTCGTGGATGGGCGTCAGGACCTGACGACCGAGCAGCACGGGCACGATCAGGCTGACGACGAGCAGCAACAGCATCGCGATGCCCAGGCCGAAGCCGATGCGGACGACCTCGGTGCGCACGGCGCGCACGTCCTCGGCGAGTCGCGACTCCTGACTCGTGACGAACTGGGCGACGTTCTGCCCCAGCGTTCCCGCCGAGATCTGGTCCAGTTCGCTCTCGATCACGTCGAACGCCTCGCTGCGCCGCCCCTCATGAGCCAGGCGCACGACGCGATCGCCGGTCGCGCGAAACGACGCGTACTGGGCCTCGACTTCGCGATACGAAGCCACCTGCGCCTCGCGCCCCATGTCCGCGGGGATGCTCGCGAGATGCGCCTGCCACGCCTTCAGCGTCGCGCGCGACTCCAGGTCGAGGCGCGCGAGGTTCGCGGTGGCCTGGCGGTCCTCGCCGTTCGCGACGTCGCCGTATTCCTTGACCTGGGAATCGACGCTGCGTACGAGCCGCTCGGCGAGCACCGTGACGTGCATTCCGGCGTCGAGGTCGGCGAGTCCGGCGTTCAGTCGCCGGTACGCGCCCAGGCCGACGATCAGGAGGGCCGCGACCAGCACGGACGTCGTGAAGGCCAGAATCGAGAAGCGGGCGCGCAGCGAGAGCTTCACGTCGGATCTCCGGGAATCCACGAGGATCACGCCGGCGACGGACGAGGCGGAGGCCCGCCTCCTCGCCGAAACGTTCGGATGGTTCACCCTGAGGTCTCGGCGGATTCGGCCCCGACTTGACGCAGGAGTCCCGATCGCGAGGGCGGGTGTGGGCCATTCTGGCCCATGGGGCGAGTCCGGGGCTTGGGGCGGTGCCGCGCTACACGCGATCGCCGCCCAGACGGCCGCCCGCCTTGCGCTCGTCGCCGACCCGGACCGTCCAGCCCATTCGGTCGGTGTGCTCGAGGAGCGGCACGGCGAACTTGCGCGAGACCCCGGCCAGATCGCGCAGCGCGGCCACGTTGAGCGTGGGATGGGCGGCGAACCAGGCGACGAGCTTGGCGCGCAGCGATTCCATCTGTGCGCCGGTGTACGTCAGGTCCTGGCTGACCCGCACCAGCCGGCCGAGGAACGTGCCGAGCGCCACGATCTCGGCGGCGCCCTTTCCGAGCGAAGCCTGCCACGCGGGCGCGTCCGGCACCTGCATGCCGGCCGCCTCGAGATCGCGCGTGACGCGCTCCAGCGCTTCGAGCATCGCGGGCGGCGGCGACCATGGCACGCCCGCGGGGCGCACGCGCTCGCCGCGCACCTCGAGCGCGCCCTCGCGCTCGAGCGCTTCGAACGCCACATCGAAGAGCGGCGCCTCGAGCGCGCTCTTGAGCCCGCTCTTCAGCTCGCCCTTCATCACGCCGAAGCGCGCGGGATGCGACTCGGCGAACGCCGCGACCTCGCCGGCGATGCGCTCGCGCGCCGCCTCCCAGCGCTCGACGGACAGCCAGCGCCCGTCCCTGGGCTCGACGACGTCGCCGCCGCCCAGCAGCGCTTCGAGGGCGGCGCGCGTCGCGGCCTCGCTCTCGCCGGCGCCCTGGGCCAGCGCCGCGGTCGAGACGGGGTGCGGCTCGCCGCGCAATCGCTCGAGGAGGCGGGCCTCGAGCGAGCCGCTCTCGTGCACGGCCAGCGCTTCGAGACCGGCGCCGTGCCGGCGGCGCTTCGCGGCGACCGGCTCGATCACGCTGCCGCCGCCGATGGTGCGGCTCGGCGAGTACTGGCGGATCACGAATCGGTCGCCGCGCGCGGCGACGGTGGGCTGTTCGAGGCGGACCTGGGCGAGCGCGCTCTTGCCCGGCGCGATCGCCGCGCCGTCCAGCGTGACGAGGCGCCCGATGATCTCGCTCGCGCCGAGGTGGAAGCGCACGCGCGTGTTCCCGGGCCACGGGCGCGGCGGCTCGGCGAGCAGCTCGAAACGCACGTCGAGGATGGCCGACGGGCGCAGCGAATCGGGCGCGACGAGCCAGTCGCCGCGCGTCACCTGATCGCGCTCGACGCCGTGCAGCGCGAGCGCCGTGCGCTGGCCGGCGAGCGCCTCGCCGACGGTCGCGCCGTGCACCTGGACGCGCCGCACGCGCACCGCGTGGCCGGCCGGGAGCAGCGCGAGCGTCTCGCCGGTGCGGATCGCGCCGCGCCACAGCGTGCCGGTGACGACGGTGCCGAAACCCTCGACCGTGAACACGCGATCCACCGGCAGCCGGGCCGGTTCGCGGCTGCCCCGCTCCGGAGCGCCGGCGAGCTGGCGATCCAGTTCGGCGAGCAGGGCGTCGCGGCCCGCGCCGGTCGTGGCGCTGAACTCGACGATCGGCGCATCGGCGTACGCGCCGCCGGCCAGGACCCGGCGCACGTCGGCGGCGATCTCGTCGAGCCACGCGCGTTCCACGAGATCGCTCTTCGTGAGCACGACGATGGCCCGCGGCACGCCGAGCAGCCGTACGATCGCCAGGTGCTCGAGCGTCTGCGGCATGACGCCCTCGTCGGCCGCGATCACCAGCAGCACGAGGTCGATGCCGCCCACGCCGGCCAGCATGTTCTTGACGAAACGCTCGTGGCCGGGCACGTCGACCAGTCCCACGCGCACGCCGCTCGGCGTGACGAGCGGGGCGAAACCGAGGTCGATCGAGATGCCGCGCTTCTTCTCTTCGGGCAGCCGGTCGGTGTCGACGCCCGTCAGGCGCCGAACGAGCGCGGTCTTCCCGTGATCGATGTGGCCGGCGGTGCCGACGACGGCGAGGCGCGCGCCAGCCGCGGAAACCGCCGTCGCAGGCGACGCCGGCGGCGTGGATTCGTTCATGCGCGCATGGTACTCGAACCCGCCACGCGCTATGGTGCGCGCTCGTCGAGCCGCTCACGGAGGAGAGATGGGTTTCGGGAACGTCCCAGGCTTGCGGCGCGCGCCGCGCCACGCGCCGCCGCGCGCCGGGCTTGCGGCGCTCGCGCCCGCCGCGCTCGTCGCGCTCGCACTGCTGGCGTCCGCCGGCCGGGCCGCGCGCGATCCCGCCCCGGCGCGCGTCGAAACGCACCAGCCGACCGTGGTCGCGCGGCCGTTGCCGATGCCCGGCGACAGCGCGGGGCCTTCCGCCGAGACGCGCGCCGCGAGCGCGTGGCTGACGGCGCACGCCCACCGTCTCGCGTTCCCCGACTCCGTGTCGGATCGTTCGCTCGCGTTCCTCGACACGCTCGTCGCCGGAAAGCGCATCGTGGAGCTGGGCGAGAGCACGTACGGAACCGGCGAGTTCAGCCGCGTGAAGGTGCGGCTCATTCGTTACCTGCACGAGCGGCTCGACTTCGACCTGGTGGCGATCGAGAGCGGCTTCTTCGAGTGCTGGCGCGCCTATCGAACGGGCGACACGCTGTCGGCCGGCACGCTGCTGTGGCACTGCGCGAGCCGCACGTTCGCCACGCAGGAAGCGCTCGAACTGTTCCGCTACGTGCAGGCCACCCGGCATACCGGGCATCCGCTGGTTCTGGCCGGATTCGACGTGCTGCCGAGCGGCACGGCGACGCAGGAGCAGTCCGCGTTCTTCGGCGAGGCGATCGGGCCGGTGGACGGCGTGTTCGCCGACCAGACGCAGGACTGGCTGCTCGCGCTCGCGGCCACGCAGCGCGCGATGCGCACCGCCGGCGAGCGCGACGCGTGGCTGGCCCGCGAGCGCGCCCACCTCGTGGCGCGATACGACTCACTCGCCGACTGGCTGCGTGCGCACGCCGCCGACCTGGCCACGGCCCACCTCGACGACCAGGAGATCACGAAGATGGCCTGGCGCACCGCGTGGTGCTCGGCGCGCGCGTACGAAATGACGTCGGACGCCGAGTCGCCGACGCGGCGCGCGCTCGATCGCAGCGAGTACATGGCGCGCAATCTCGAATACCAGCTCGACGTCGTGTATCCGGGACGGCGCGTCGTGGTATGGGCGAACAATTCGGAGGTGCGCCTCGCGCCCGAACGCGCCGTGCCCACGGCGACGCGGAACCTGGGCAGCTGGCTGGCCGCCGAACGACGCGCGGACGTACTGGCCGTCGGTGCATTCATGGGGTCGGGTCAGGCCGTTACGCTCGCCGGGCGACCGTACACCGTGGCCGAGCCCAGGCCGGGAAGCGCCGAGGCGATCATGGCCGGCGCCGGCGCGCGCACGCTGCTCGTCGACCTGGCGCACGCGCCCGAAATTCCGGCGACGGCGTGGATGCGTCACGCCACGGCGGCGTACGCGTACGGCACGGACATCGAGTCGTGGGTGCCGCGCGAGCAGTACGACGCGCTGCTGTTCCTGGACCGCGTGAGCCCGCCGCGCGCCGCGCCGTAGGCCCTTCGCCGCACGCGCCACCGCAAGTCGTCCGGCGCCGTCGCCGTCGAGCGCGACACAGTGTCCCCCGCCGCATTCGCGAGCGTTGAGCACAGCGGTCGGAGCACACCGCGGTCGCCCGCCCGTCGTGACTCATACGCGCGGCGCGCGATCGGTGTTAGTGTCCCGCTCCGACGAATGCCGCGTCGGGAGAGAACGCAGCGGGATACCGCTCGACCTCGCTCCTCGGCTTGGCCGGACCGGACGAAGCTACGTGCCTCGCCCCGACTGCGTGTCATCCGCCAGGAGGTCACGCTATGCGGCTGTTGAGAATGATTCTCCTCGTCGCACCCCTGCTGACTCTCGTCATCCAAGGCATCCTGCCCCGCCCCTCGAACGGTCTGCCGTTGTTCGCGCGCAAGTACGGCGTGGCGTGCACCACGTGCCACATGGCGTTCCCACGCCTCAATTCGTTCGGAATGGCGTTCCGCCAGAACGGCTATCGCATGCCCGCGGCCAAGGGCACGTCGCCGTGGGAAGACAAGGAGTTCCCACTGTCGCTCGTGGCCAGCGTCGGCGTCGACTATTTCAGCACGGACGCGTTCGACAGCGCGGCCGGCAAGCGCCAGACCACGTCCGCCAGCGAGTTCGTCCAGAACACGGTGGAGTTCCATACCGCCGGCACGCTGGCGCCCGAGATCACGTTCCACTTCGACAACAACTTCGAAGGCGTGGACGGCCCGCTGAACAGCGGCATGGCGTTCGTCATGTTCGACGACGTGGCCAAGGACGGCGCGCTGAACGTGAAACTCGGCATCTACGACCAGGAGATTCCCTATCTCTCCGACTCGCGCCGCACGACGTGGTCGCACTATCTGTCCCCCGTCACGCTCGGCGCCGAGGGCTTCGAGCTGAACGGGACGAAGAGCGCGTGGACTTACGCGCTCGGGCTCGGCAACAGCTCGCGGACGCAAGGCAAGAGCACGGATCGCTCGCTGAACCGGCTCGAGAACACGTATGCGTGGCTGATGCGCGATTTCAAAGGCCAGCTGGTGACGGCCCGCGTGGTCCTCGACCGGCAGGACCCGCGCGACACGACGACCAGCTCGTCGCTCCACACCCAGGCCGAGCTGAGCGCGTACCTGAACCACGGGCGCTGGGTGCTGAGAAGTTCGACAAGGCCGATGAAACGCTGTTCGATCCCGAGAACCTGACGAACGGTGCGCGCGACAAGATCGAAACGGCGCTGCTCGAGGGGCTCGTGTTCCTGGACAAGGACTCGAAGTGGCTGCTGACCGCGCGCTACGAACAACGGCAGTTGCCGAAGTTCATGAGCCTGGTCAAGGAGACCGACCAGTCGATCGTCGGCGGCGTGAACTGGTACGCGAACCCGAACGCGCGGCTCGGCCTCGAGTGGTCGCACGTGTCGGACGACATCGACGGACCGAAGACGAACGAGGTCCAGGCGTACGTGCACCTGGGCTACTAGCGCGACGAACCGCGCCCGCCGAGGCCGCGGGGCGTCAGAGTCACGCGCGGGCGACGACGCTGGTCGCCCGCGCGTTCGTTTGCACGCGGCGCGCGGCCGGCGCCGGCGCCGCGCAGCTCAGGCTGGGGGCCGCGGCTCGGTCCGGCGCCGCGTCGCTCAGGCCGGCGCCAGCGCCCTCAGGTTCGCTGGCCCTGCTCGAACGCCGTCAGCGTGTGCGCGAGGCGCTCACCGACGAACGCGTAGTTTCCGCAATGCACGAGCCCGGCCTCGCGGAACAGCCGGCGATACTGGGCCGGCGAGCGCCGCTGGAATTCGCGGTGATCCCCGGTGAACGAATCCGCCGAGGTGAACACTTCGATCCACGCGACGCCCGCCATCAGCCGCGACACGGCGGCAAGGCCACGGCGCGCCTCCGCGGTCGGCACGTAGTGCAGCATGTCGCTCACCACGACGAGGTCGTACGGGCCGCGCAATTCGAGCTGTTCGAGGGCTCCGAAGCGACCGAGCACGATCTGCCGGGAGCGCCCGAAGCGCTGCACTGCATACGGGCTGCCGTCCACGCCCTGGTAGCGCAGCCCGGGGCGCAGCCGCTTGAGGATCGCGCGCCACGGCGCCTCGCCGCAGCCGACGTCGAGCACGTCGCGCACACGACGCCCGAGCAGGTACTCCGCGGACGCGAGCGCGATCGCCACCTTGCGCTCCACGGCCGAACGCACGTGGATGCGCGAGTCCGCGCGCCGGTACCAGTGCTCGAAGTACGCGCGGTCGTAGCGCTTCTCGGGTCCACGCGGCGGGCGCGCGAAGGGCGGGGGCATGGGCGCGCGGGTCGACTACTCCTGAATGCGCTCCACGTCGGCGCCGAGACCGCGCAGCTTCGTCTCGAGCTGCTCGTAGCCGCGATCCAAGTGGTAGATGCGCGAGATGCGCGTCTCCCCCTCGGCCACGAGCGCGGCGAGGACGAGCGCCGCGCTGGCGCGGATGTCGGTGGCCATCACCGGCGCGCCCTGCAGCCGCTCGACGCCGCGGATGACGGCGCTGTTGTTCTTCAGCTCGATCTGCGCGCCGAGGCGCTGCAGCTCGGGCACGTGCGTGAAGCGATCCAGATAGATGGTGTCGGTGATGACGCTCGTCCCGTCGGCGACGGCGCACAGGGCCATCATCTGCGCCTGCATGTCCGTCGGGAATCCCGGGAACGGCGCGGTCGTGACGTCGACCGCCGAAGGCCGTGACGGGCCGCTGATCGTGACCTCGCCGTTGCCCGGCAGGATCTCGCAGCCCATCTCCTCCAGCTTGTGCATGGCCGCGGCCATGTGACCGGCTTCGCAGCGTTCCAGCGTGACGCTGCCGCCGGTGATGCCGACCGCGGCCAGCAGCGTCGCGGCCTCGATGCGGTCGGGGATGATCGTGGTGTCGATGGGGCGCAGTTCGCGCACGCCGTGGACCGTGATGCGCCGGGTGCCAAGGCCTTCGATGCGCGCGCCGCAGCCGCTCAGGATCTCGCCGAGCACCGTGATGTCGGGCTCGATCGCGACGTTGTCGAGCGTCGTCGTGCCCTCGGCCAGCACGGCCGCCATCATGAGCTGCGCCGTGGCGCCGACGGAGACGACGTCGAAGTTGACCTGGGCGCCGCGCAGGCGCACGTCCTTGCCCACGATGTAGCCGTGGTCGATCTCGAGCTGCGCGTTCATCGCGTTCAGCCCGTCGAGGTGCAGGTTGACGGGCCGCGGGCCCCACGCGCAGCCGCCTGGAAGCGAGACGCGCGCCGCGCCGAAGCGCGCGAGCAGCGGTCCGAGCACGTACACGCTCGCGCGCATGGTGCGCACCAGGTCGTACGGCGCCTCCACGCTCGAGACGTTCGACGTGTCGATCTTGCAGGCGTGGCCGCGGAACTCGACGCGCGCCCCGAGCCGCTCGAGCACGCTGGCCATCGTGCGCGTGTCCGACAGCAGCGGCACGTTGCGCAGCGTATGCACGCCGGGCGCGAGCAGCGTCGCGGCCATGACCGGAAGCGCCGCGTTCTTGGCGCCGCTCACTTCGACACGGCCCGAGAGCCGCCTGCCGCCGCGGATGATCAATGCGTCCATCGTGGCCTTTTCGGTGGAGTCCGCCGTCGCGCTGCCGGGGTCGATCATGGAATCGTGCGTGCCCACATCCATGTGTGCCGTCCTTGGGTGCTGGTCGCGAAGGGGTGAGCCCCGCGAAATGTTGGGGAGCGCGAGGAGTTTCGGCGCGACGGGATTATCGGCACGTCCCCCCGCAGAATCAACCCGGCGGCGTCATTTTCTTGTGAGGCCGTCGCGGCGCCCGTGCGTCCCGCGCGGCCCGTGGCCTATGATGGGGCGGATTCCACACGTTCGACCCCATTCGCGCCGACTGGAGACCTCATGAACGTCGTCCTCGCCGTTCTGGCCGCGCTCGCGGCCACGCCTTCCGCGCCCGCGATTCACGCCCTGCCGCCCGTTCATCTGGCCCCCGCCGTCGCCGACTCGATCCGGAAATCCGAGGAGAAGGACTGGAAGGACACGGCCGACTGGCTGAAGAGTTCGCCGACGTCGTACCTGGCGACCGTTCAGCGCCAGGACTTCGGGGATCGCGCGAGCATGGTGGTCGGCCGCGAGGTCGGATGCGACGTGCGCGTCGACGACCCGGAGATGGCCGCACGGCACGTGCGCGTCACCGTGGTCGGCGACTCGTTCCACGTGGAGGCCCTCGGCGACACCGCGCGCTTCGCGGTCAAGGACGCGTGGCTGCGCGACGCGACCGTGGGGCCGAGCAGCATCCGCATCGGACGCTTCACGCTGCGCCTGTCGCACCAGCGCTTCCCGGCGATCATCGTGTTCGACCCGAAGAGCCCGCATTACGCCGCGTACCACGGCAACAAAGTCTTCCCGGTCGACCTGCGCTACCGCTACGAGCTGTCGCTCACGCCGAATCCGGCGCCCGACACGGTGATCATCACGAGCACGCGCGGCAACCAGCGCCGCGCGGTGCGCGAGGGCTGGTTCGACTTTCTCGTGGGATCGACGCCGTGCCGCCTCGAAGCCGTGCGCCTGCTCGAACCCGGCGTCGGCGAGCACGACGTGAGCGTGTTCTTCCGCGACGCGACGAGCGGAAAGGAGAGCTACGGCATGGGCCGCTACGTCGATCCGCAGCCGCTGCCCGACGGCCGCTGGCTCATCGACTTCAACTCGGCCTACAACCCGGCGTGCGCGTTCTCGGATCACTACAACTGCCCGATCCCGCGCAAGGTGAACACGCTGAAGGTCGCGATTCGCGCCGGCGAGATGGACTCGAAGTACCACTAGCGCCGCCGCCGCGACGCTACCGATCCTCGGGCCACTGGCGCGGCGCGACGGGCCGAGGCGACGTTCGCGGGCGCTGCTCCAGCGCCTACCGATCCTCCGGCCACTGGCGCGGCGCGATCGCCGGGCCGGCTTCGCGCCGCGCCAGCAGCACGCGCGGGCGGCCGGACAGGTCGTCGCGCAGTTCCACGCCGCTCCAGTCGTGGGCGCCGTCGAGCCACGCTGCGACTTCGCCGGCACGGGCCTCGGCCAGTTCCAGCGCGAGCAGTCCGCCGGCCACGAGGTGCTGAGGCGCCTCGTCGACGATCTCGCGCAGCGCCTCCAGCCCGCTCGCTCCCGAGAACAGCGCTTCCTCGGGCTCGTGCGCGCGCACGTCCTCGGGCAGCGCGTCGCGTTCGCCCATCGCGATGTACGGCGGGTTCGCGACGACCACTTCGAACAGATCGTCGGCCGCGACCGCGCCGAACCAGTCGCCGGCGGCGAACGTGACGCGTGCCTCGAGCCCGAGCGCGACCGCGTTGCCGCGGGCCAGCGCCAGCGCCGCCGGGCTCGCGTCGGTGGCGGTGACGATCGCGCGCGGTCGCTCGGACGCGATGGCGAGCGCGATCGCGCCCGAGCCGGTGCCGAGGTCGAGCACGCGCGGCGCGCTCCAGCGCGCGGCCTCCAAGTCCAGCACGTCCAACACGCACTCGACGAGGCCTTCCGTTTCGGGGCGCGGGATGAGCACGGCCGGGCCGACTTCGAGATCGAGGTGGCGAAACGCGGCGCGCCCGGTGATGTACTGGACGGGCTCGCCGGCGAGCCGGCGGCTGAGCCACGCGTCCAGCGTCCGGCTCTCCTCGGGAGCGAGCGCGCGCGTGCGTTCCATGAGGAGGCGCGCCCGCGTGACGCCGATGGCGCGGCTCACCAGCTCCTGGGCGTCGCTCGCGCCGCTCGGCAGCCTCTCGAGCGCGCCGTGCGCGGCGCGCAACGCCTCGTGCACGGTGACAGGCATGGCGCGCAGGATAGCGGCGCGCCCGCGGGCACGCGAACGAGGGTTGCCGCGGCCTCGCGAACGAAGCGCACGACGGGCCGGGGGTGCGCTCAGCTCGCGCCGAGGGCGGCGAGGCGCTCGGCGACGTCGGCCTCGAGCAGGGCGTTCGCCATCTCGCCGATGTTGCCCTCGAGGAAGTCGTCGAGCCGGTACAGCGTCATGTTGATGCGGTGGTCGGTGACGCGGCCTTGCGGGAAGTTGTACGTGCGGATCTTCGCGGCGCGGTCGCCGGTCGAGACCTGCGACTTGCGTAGCGCGGCGTACTTGGCTTCCGCTTCCTGCAGCTTCGCGTCGTAGAGCCGCGCGCGCAGCACCTTCAGCGCCTTCGCCCGGTTCTTGATCTGCGAGCGCTCGTCCTGGCACGTCACGACGAGGCCGGTCGGCAGATGCGTGATGCGCACCGCGGAGTCCGTGGTGTTGACGCCCTGTCCACCGGGGCCGCCCGCGCGGTACACGTCGACGCGCAGGTCTTGCTCGCGCACCTCGACGTCGACGTCCTCGACCTCGGGCAGCACGGCGACGGTCGCGGCCGACGTGTGGATGCGCCCGGCCGCCTCGGTCGCGGGCACGCGCTGCACGCGATGCACGCCCGATTCGAACTTCATCTCGCGGTACACGCCGTCGCCCTCGAGCATCAGGATGATCTCCTTGAGGCCGCCGACTTCGGACGGACTCGAGCTGATGATCTCCTGCTTCCAGCCGCGGGTCTCGGCGTGCTTCGTGTACATGCGGTACAGGTCCGCGGCGAACAGCGAAGCTTCGTCGCCGCCGGTGCCGGCGCGGATTTCGAGGATGACGTTCTTGTCGTCGTCGGGGTCGCGCGGCAGGAGCAGCTTCTTGAGCGCGGCGACGAGTTGCTCGCGTCGCGCCGCCAGCTCGGGCATCTCGGCGCGCGCCAGCTCGGCCAGCTCCGCGTCGCCCGAGGCGACGGCCGCCTCGTCGTCCGTCAGCGTGGCGTCGACGCGCCGGTACTCGGCGAGCTTCGTCATCGTCTCCTGCAACCGCG